>Ga0080064_1003461_pt1 | contig 22779 bp, 23 predicted proteins | sample Subgrocontami54m_FD_69260 | JGI IMG/M metagenome (GOLD analysis project Ga0080064, IMG submission 69260) | Subsurface groundwater microbial communities from S. Glens Falls, New York, USA - GMW46 contaminated, 5.4 m (SPADES assembly) (version 2) ...
CTCTACCGGAGGAACAACCGTACTTGCATCTGCTGTTGGTGTAGGTTGCGTTATGTTTTCTGTCATAGATTTACGGCGTAACTGCGCTTGATGTAGCTTCCTTATGAGATCCGACGACTGTTTTTATCTCCTTAAATACGTTTTGCACGGCACTCCGGGCAGCTGCAACCGTATCTTGTACTACCCGAAGATCTTCCTGCAACTGTTTGGTGGTAGCTCCAACGTCGTTTCTTGCTGTCGTGTCATCCGTCACGGTGATCTCGTAGGTTTTGGCTTTTTGAGTATTCACTGCTGATTGGGCGGTTGATATCGCTGTCCGGGCGGACGTAATGGCCGCCTCAATTGTCGTTACGTTCTTCCCCTCGGCTTTCGCTTTCTCCGACCGGGAAGCAATCTTATCAAGAACTGTAGAGAGCCGTTCGAGGACCTTGAGGAAATGATCAGTCCGGCGCGCATTGACGTCACTCAACTTTGATTGCACCCGCTCAACGACCTGTTTCTTGCGGCCGTCCCGCATCGCAGATACTCTTGCCTTCACTTCTTCCCGTCTGGCTTGAATATTTGCTTTTACTTCTTCGCGCTTGGCTTCACGATTTGTTTTCAGTTCTTCCCAACGCTCTTTAGCGGCTTCTTTTACTGCCGCACGGCTCGCTGCATTCTCCGCCCGAAGCTCCCCAACTGTAGATGCAGCTATCACCGGAGTAGCACTAAAAAGAAAGGTTAAAAGGAAAATTGAGATTTTTTTGCGACTCATATAATGATGGTGTCATGGAACCGTATGTTTTGTCAACCCTCACTCCGTCCACTGTGCGCTGACGGCGGGTACGTAGCCCATAAAGCCATTATCTCCCTCAAATACAAATACGGGCTGCAGGTACATCTGCGGATCAAAGCTATCATAGTAACCAAGATACACCTGACGGATAACAATGCTTGTTGCGCCATTGGTTGGGGTTCGTGCGATATATCCACGGCCGCCCTTAAGCTCTTCCCACGCGGACGCGCTGGCTTTGATCGCATAGGTGCCGGTGGTTTCATAATCAATCGGCCAGAGGGTGTAGGCAAACTGTAATACCTTTTTCTTCGCGTTCTTGGATCCTGAAAATATAATTACCACCTGTCCCTCATCCGGATATGGAGTAAAAAGCCTGACACCCCCGACATTTTGGCGGAAAAAATCCAGCCGGACTGCATCAGCTTGTGAAAGACTCGTCGATGGGACGAGCGTATCACCAACGAGCTTAAGAAAACTCACTTTGTTGGTGCCTTTTACCAAGTCATTGCCGTAGAGCGTAAATGTCTGAAGCATGGATTTCCCTTCCGCAATCGACGCATCCACGCCGGGAAGAGATCTCTCGGAGAAAAGTCCCGTGTCCTGCTCAAATCCGTACCGCAAGATAAAATTATTGGAAACGATATCAAAACGCAAACGACGAAGCATTGTGGTATCGTCTTCAAACCGGTAGATCGCTTTGGTCTCCTCAATGGGTTTAGGATTAAGCCCTAAACGTTTGGCAAACTCCTGGGTTTTGGTAAGCGCGAGGAGATTGGCCGCAGGCTTGGGCATAAAATAAACAGTGGCAGATCCGGACGCGACAGGCACATTCCCTTCTATAGTTTCCAAACGGTAGGTAAATTGTGCGGAAGGCGAGCTTTCCGGAAACTTAATAGCCGGTAGCTTGCCAAATCGGAAGTTGGGAGCCGGTGGTTGAGGAGGAAAAAAGTACAACCACGCAGCAACAAATACGGTCCATGCGATGCGAAGGATGATATAGAGGATAACAGAAAGAATCATCCAGTTGATCGTCCGGCGCGTGTAGTATGCGGTTTCGGTCAAAGTTGCCATTGCTTTGAGTATAGGCTGCCCGAGTGTTAGAATCAATTGACATGAACAAAAAACTCGCCGTAAGGACAAGAATTGCCCCCTCGCCTACCGGAGAGAATCTCCATATCGGTAACGCCTATACGGCGCTTATCAACTACGTGGTTGCCAGAAAGCTCGGCGGCAAGTTCATCATCCGCATCGAAGACACGGACAGGACGAGGTTTGTGGAAGGATCAGAAGCCCGTATATTAGAGTCTCTCGCGTGGCTTGGTATAAAATACGATGAAGGGCCGTATCGGCAATCGGAACGCTTGGAATTGTATAAAAAATACGCAGAGGAGCTTGTAGAAAAGGGTCATGCCTACTACTGTTTCTGCACGCCGGAGCGGCTTATACAAATGCGGGAAAGTCAGGAAGCGCGGCACGAACCACCGAGGTATGACGGTCGTTGCAAAAAAGTCAAAAGTCAAAAGTCAAAAGTCAAAAGTGAGAAATACGTCATACGATTAAACGTGCCGGATGAAGGCACCACTACCTTCACTGATCTTATCCGGGGGGAGATTACGTTTGAAAACAAACTCCTCGATGACCAGGTGATCCTCAAATCCGACGGATACCCGACGTATCATCTGGGAGTGGTCGTTGACGACCACCTTATGGAAATCTCCCACATCATCCGCGGCGAGGAATGGATATCCTCTACACCTAAGCATATACTCCTTTATAAGTTTTTTGGATGGGACGTACCCCTTTATGCACACATGCCGCTTCTTCGAAATCCGGATAAAAGCAAACTCTCTAAACGGAAAAATCCCGTGTGGGTGTCGTGGTTCCGGGAAGAAGGGTTTCTCCCGGAAGCACTCGTAAATTACTTAGCGACCATGGCGTGGGCACACCCGGAAGGGAAAGAGATATTTACGGTTTCGGAGATGATAAAGGTATTTGATCTTAAAGCTATCCAGACCACTGCCCCAATTTTTAATATCGAGAAGCTTCGGTGGTTCAACGGTGAATATTTACGAAGCTATCAGCCATCAGCTATCAGTCGTCTGATTTACGACTTTTTTAAGGAAAAATATCAGCAGGAAAGAATCAAAAACATTCTTCCGTTGGTGATTGAACGTATGAAGACGCTTCAAGAATTTGAATCGCTTGCGGGATTTTTCTTTGACCGACCCAAAAACTATGAGAGACCGGTTGATAAAAAATTATTAGCCGTCGCAAATCAAGTCTTAGAGACTTGCGATTGGAATAATTCCGAAATGGAGAAAGCTATCCGGGGGGAAGCAGAAAAGGCAGGGGTGAGGGCGAGGGATGTGTTTATGGAACTTCGCGTGGCCGTCACCGGCAAAACCGTAGGCCCTCCCCTCCTTGAGTCTTTAGAAATCCTCGGTAAAGAAGAATCGCTCTCACGGATTATATAGCATCCATCCAGTGGGGGTCGGTTTCCACGGTAAGCTCTAAATATACCTTCTTATTGGTCGCAGTTTCCAACTCTTTCCGGGCGGCCATGCTGATTTCTTTAATCATTACACCACCCTTGCCGATGATCATAGATTTATATCGGTCAGCAGAGGTAAGGATGCGCGCTTTGATATAAAGAACGCCATTGTCCCGCTCGATCGTGTCATCGATAACCACAGTGAGGCTATACGGCACTTCCCGCCGTAGAAACAGAAATGCTTTCTCGCGGATAATTTCTGATAGAAACGTCTTGCTATCGATGTTAAGACCCGGCTGGGGTAAGTCTGCCGTCTCTACCATGGGCTTACCTTCCGGAAGAAAATCAAAAATGACTTCAAGGAGGCGGCCCAGGTGTTTTCGCCCGAGGGCAGAAATCTCTACCACTGCATCAAATTCCTCTTCCATAAATTTGTACTGCACGATGTGAGTGGGCTTTACGACATCAATTTTATTAATCACGAGAATTTTGGGGCCTTTAAACTTACGTACCAACCCAAACGCTTTGTTCTCCTCCACATCCCTCTCCCGAGTATGGTCTACGAGATATATCACTAAATCAAGTTCTTTATTAATTTGGCTTTCGGCTTCCACGTTGATCCGCCGCGCAAGCGGGTTCCTGACTTTTCCCATCATACCCGGCGTATCGACAAATATTATCTGTCCACGGTCATCTTCATAAACCGCCTGAATGGCAAAGCGCGTCGTCTGTGGCTTGGGCGAGGTGATAGAAACTTTATGGCCTAAGAGATTGTTAAGAAGCGTCGATTTACCGGCATTTGGGCGTCCTATAATGGCAACCACACCGGCTTTTTTCATAAAAATGCCTCCCACCTGTGGTTTGCAAATACCCAGTCAATGAGCTTGGTGGTATCGACGAAGCGATCTTTACTTTTGAGAACCACGATGATCACGCGGCGTCCCCCACGCTCAATGAGCGTCACGAGATTCTCCCCGGCTTCCTCTGTCCAACCGGTCTTGATGCCTCCGACACCCGGAATCTTGCCCAAAAGTTGATTAACATTCGTGAGAGAGTGAAAATATGTATGGGTGACGTCTGAAATGGTAATTTGCGGGATCGCAACCATCTTGGCAATAGTTTTATTGAGAAGCGTGGCAGTAGCAAGACGAACGAGGTCTATCGGTGTCATTTTGTGATTAGGATCGTCAAAACCCACGGGATTGGTAAAATTCGACTGGGTAAGGTGCAACTGTTTTGCTTTTTCATTCATCGCGGCAACAAATGCCTCTACCCCGCCCGGATAATTTTCCGCCAGAGCATAGGCCGCGTCGTTGCCGGATTGGATAAGAGTCCCGTAAAGAAGATTTTCCATCGTCATGCGCTCCCCTGCCACAAGCTTCATGGTTTGGCCGCTGTTCATAAGTGTTTTGACAGTCAGGATATCATCGAGGTCATAGGCGTCAAGAGCAACAAGCGCGGTGAGGATTTTGGTCGTGGAAGCCGGAGAGAAAGGCTCGTAACTATTGCGTTGGTAAAGGATCACCCCGGAGTCTACGTCCTCAATCACTACTCCGCTGGCAGAAACTTCTCCCCCGGGATACATACCGGTCACATTGGATGGGTATGGCGCGGGCGTTGGGAGAGGAAATGGCAGCGTAAACCCGCTCGATGGTGAAGGTGAGGACGCCATCATCGTAAGGCGATTTTGCCCGGGATACCAGAGAAAAAACCCGGCAAGGATGACAAGATAGAGAATTTTGTGCCATGAACGACGAGGCCACGCTTTTTCTTTAGACATGTTTCTTGAGAATGATACCGAGTTCTTGTAATTGTTCACTCGTCGCCTCGCTTGGAGCATCCATAACGGAAATCTGGCCGGAGGAGCTCGCAGGATACGCCATAACCTCGCGTACGCTGGGCTCTCCCAAAACTGCCATAAGAAATCGATCGATACCCGGCGCAATGCCACCGTGGGGAGGAACGCCATATGTGAAAGCAGTGAGCATGTGGGCAAACTGTGCTTTTTGTGCATTGGTAAACCCGATGAGGTCAAAAACTTTTTCCTGCACTTGCCGCTCATGGATTCTGATGCTTCCACCTCCTACTTCATAGCCGTTAAGCACTAAATCATGCTGTAAACCACGGACTTTGAGCGGTTCGGTCTCAAGAAGCGCTACATCATCCGGATGGGGACTCGTGAACATATGGTGGGAAGGCGCAAATTTGGCTTTCCCTGATCCATGGTAGAAATCCTCCTGGGACTGTTCGGTAAAAAGCGGAAAGTCAACCGTCCAGGAAAACGCGAGCTCATTGGGATCTTTTTTGTCCTTCCGAAGATCCGGTTTGTCCGTACCATATTTGGCTTTGGCTTCGGCATGGGGAATACGCGGCCACGGAGATTGAGAAATATGTTTTTCCGGAAAAAGCTCGGTAACGAGCTTGGTAAATAAATCTTCGGCAAGCATCAAAATATCGTTTTGAGTGACGAAGGACATCTCCAAATCAAGCTGGGTAAACTCACCGTACGCGCGGTCGTGACGGGGATCTTCATCCCGAAAGCATCGCGCGATCTGGAAATACCGTTCAAGGCCCGCCACCATGAGAAGTTGTTTGTACTGCTGCGGACTTTGGGGAAGCGCATAAAACTTACCCTTCTGAAGCCGTGAGGGAACGATGAAATCGCGGGCACCCTCCGGAGTAGTTTTAGTAAGAATTGGCGTTTCTACCTCGATAAAGTCCTGCTTTGTCAAATAATTACGGATGAATGTCGTCACTCCCGACCGGAGGCGAAGATTCCGTGTCATGCGGGGCCGACGGATGTCCAAATACCGGTACTTGAGGCGGACTTCTTCGTTGATCTCAAGCCCATCCGTATCTATGGGAAATGGAAGCTCACGGGCTTTTGAGAGTATCCGAAGTTCCTTAACTTCGACCTCTACTGTGCCAGTAGGAATCTTTGGGTTAATCATAGAAGCAGGACGCTCTTTAACCAAACCCACGACTTCAATAACATCCTCCTTGCCCACCGAAGCTTTAGCAAAGGCGGGGGGCGCGACCAATTGTACGATCCCCGACCGGTCCCGCAGATCTAAAAACATGATCTTGCCATGGTCACGGCGGGCACCCACCCAACCCTGAAGCAGCACTTCTTGACCGATCTTCTGAATCGTTTTATTTGTAAGTATACGCATATCCTCCATTCTACGGTCAGTTTCCCCTCTTGACAAGAAGCAGATTCTAGTGCTATAAACACATCTATCGTATGCAAACTAACGGTCGCCAGATTATTCACTTCCTCCTTATTAACCTCCGATATGCGGAGGGAGGTCGTGTGGTGACTGCTTAATTTTTAATTGTCAATCACACGAACCTCCCAAAGCCGGGAGGTTTTTTTAGTTGGTCAGAGCGAAGCCTCGCTCAAGCACTTTAACAAAAATCGTAAAATTTTGGGTAGGGATAAGCCATGGTATACCCATATCTTATTCCTTCCCAAAATAATTTGGGACGATAATCATAAGGAGGCAATATTGAACATGTAACAATTCGCACGTAAGGAACCATATCAACCAACGAATAACTAGTAGAAAGAAAGGATCAAATCTCCATGTCCATGCGATGTAGCAATTGTCAGAAGGGGCAAGTTCCGGCCGCCGGCCGTGCTGCCAAAAACGGATTGTGCTGTGCTTGCGACCGCGCTGAGAACGGTCATCAACAGCCCGAAGATAGAGCACCGAAGATTATCCGTCGAATGATGATTCGACATCAGATTAACGAGGAAACTGCCCGCCAATTCCTTGAAATCGAGGAGAAAGAATAAGGTATTTTGAGACCCGACGCTGTGCGTCTGCCGCGCTGCGTGGCGTCGGGTCTCTCCCTTTGGGATTTATCAATACATGTTCTCGAAACTTCGAGAAACCATCTATCGATAATCCCAAAACAATCCAATAACCCACCTGCCTGCTTTTCTAAGCGGTTAATTCGTTAACCGCTCAGCATTACAGGCAGGTGAAAATAAAAAATAAATGAAATCCCCGTTTTCTATGGCAACCATAGCGCCAAAAGAAAGCGGGGATTTTATGGGAGTTATTGTATGTGGATGTCTTTCACCTTAAGTTGAAGCCTGGAGGTACCGTTCCAGGTATTCATGTCGATGGTGTAAGCAAGATCGACGGTAGCCTGATTCTGTAGCTGACTATAGAGATTGCCCATGTTAAAAGCGATGGCGTCAATAGAGGAAAGACGTAATTTCAGGTGCTTGCCATCGGCACCAACCAAACGAACATCGTAAACTTTGACACTCCGGCTGGCAAAGACCGATTCGGGGTTTCCGAAACCGAAGGGCTGGAGCTGTTGGAGTTGCTTATAGAGTTCAGGTGTCACGAGATCCAGAGGAATCTCCGTGTCTATTTTGAGAGTACGCGTAAGTTTTTCCTCATTAAGCTCATCCTCTGCTAGCTTTTCGAGTCTTTCCCGTAACACTGTCAGATTTTTCGTTTCCACAGTAAATCCTGCTGCCATCGGATGGCCGCCGACGTCTACCAAAATATCGCTGCAGGAACGGATAGCTTCAACTATATTAAATCCATTGATGGAACGGGCCGATGCTTTACTGAACACCTCGCCTTTTGATACCACTATTGCCGGACGATAATACTCTTCGACGAGCTTACCTGCGACGAGACCGATGACACCGGGATTGTAGGATTCGTGGGAGATAAAGATGAGTTTCCTTAGTAACTTAGGTGACTTAGGAAGCAACTCCCGAGCATGCAACACCATCTCCTCGGTGAGTTGTTGTCGCTGCCGATTTGTGAGGCCCAATTTCTCGGCAAGCAATCTCGCTTTGACTTCCTGCTTCGTGCAAATGAGCCGGAGCGCATCCATGGCATGCTCAATGCGACCCGCGGCATTAAGACGCGGAGCAAGCATATGAGAGACGCAGTACGCATCAAGGGCGCCTTTGGTAAGACCCGCATCTGTCATAAGCGCTTCCAATCCCACCCGATTTGTATTATTAATCGCGGCTAGCCCGTACTTAACAATCGAGCGGTTCGGACCAACGAGCGGCACCATATCGGCAATGGTGCCAAGGGCTACGAGTTCGAGAGGTGAGAAAGAAGTCAACTCTTTGGCGAGAAACCAGGAAACACCGGCACCGGAGAGTTTCGTCGTATGGATGGTAGTGCAGTCAGGGAGTTTTTTGGGTTTGACGTGGTGATCGGTGATAATGACGTCTATCCCCTTCTTTTTTGCGTATGTTACTTTTTCCCAAGCGGTGATGCCGTGATCCACGGTGATGATAAGCGTTGGGTCATATTGCTCCCGAACCGCGTCAATCCCCTTGATAGACAGTCCGTATCCCTCCTCCACCCGATGGGGAATGTAGGGCATTACGCTGCCCCCCAGACTGTGAAGCGCTTCCCACATGATGGCGCCGGCTGTAATGCCATCAGCATCATAATCTGCATAAACAACGATAGATTCTTTATCTTTAATAGCATTTTGGATACGCTTGATTGCTTTCGTTACTGAAACTTTGTCTATACCAACGTCCTTGGACGTTAGATTTGCGGGATCGGGGGGGTTCAAAAAAACATTCTTCTCTTTTTTTGTTGCTACCCCTCTGTTTTCCAAAAGAATATCCATCAAATCTCCCTTATATTCTTTTATAATTTCCCATTTCTTCATGGGCTCTATGATATCATAGAGCTTAATGGCCATCCCTAAAAAGGCACAAACGATCATCGATACTCTTAAAACAGCCGGGTTTGAGGCCTATGCCGTAGGCGGATCAGTACGGGATATGCTGATCGGCAGAAACACGAAGGGATGGGACTTCACGACCAGTGCAACTCCAGAGGAGATCTTAGCGCTCTTCCCGGACAGCTTCTATGACAATCAGTTTGGGACGGTGGGCATTAAAATTAGAAAAACGCATGAGACGCATGAAGCGCGTGAAACGGTTCAAGCGAATCAAGCGAGTCCAAAGGACGATCAAGCAATTGATGATATTTACGAAGTCACGACGTATAGGAGTGAAAAGGGATATACGGATCGCCGGCACCCGGATACGGTGATATGGGGAAAAACGATTGAAGAAGACCTTGCAAGACGGGATTTTACGGTAAACGCGATAGCAACAGACGGAAATACGATCATCGATCTATACGGCGGTAAAAAAGATATCGAAGATAAAATCATCCGGACAGTAGGGAACTCCAAAGAACGCTTTGCGGAAGATGCGCTCCGGATGATGCGGGCGGTGAGACTTGCCGCGGAACTGGGATTTACTATAGATGAAGCAACCCTTGCCGGTATAAAAGCCAATGCCGGACTCCTGACTCATATTTCCATGGAGCGAATCCGTGACGAACTCCTAAGAATACTGGCCGCACAGTTTGCCTCTGATGCCATACTTGTACTTAAAAGCGCCGGACTACTCACTCTTATTCTTCCGGAATTTGATGCGGCTTTCGCTACTGCCCAAAAAAGCCCAAAGCGCCACCATATCTATGACGTGGGCACCCACTCGGTGATGGCGCTCAGATACTGCCCTTCCGACGATCCAATCATAAGACTCGCGACCCTTCTTCACGACATCGGAAAACCAAAAACCTTTCATAAAGACGATACCGGTCTCATCACGTTTTACAACCACGAAGTCGCGGGGACCAGGTTGGTGCATAGAATCGTAGAGCGCTTACGGCTTTCTAAAAAACAGGCGGACCTTGTGTTGACTCTTGTACGATGGCACCAGTTTAGCGTCGACGAGCGCCAGACTGATGCGGCGCTGCGGCGTTTTATCCGTAGAGTCGGACGCGATAATCTCGATGCGATTCTGGCGCTTCGAATCGGAGACAGACTTGGAGGAGGAGCGCGAGAATCGTCATGGCGCCTGGAACTTTACAAAAAACGTCTCATTGAGGTTCAAAAACAGCCTTTTACCGTTCATGACCTGAAAGTAAACGGGCACGACGTGATGACCGGGCTTGGGGTGAAGCCGGGACCGGTAATCGGAAAAATACTCAATCAATTATTTGAAGAAGCTGAAGCAGGCACCCTAGCCAACGAACGGGGAGCGCTCTTAGCGCGCATGCGACTTCTCCCAGCGATCCCAAAAAAGTAGAATGGGGGTTGCCACAAACGGTGATGAGTATGTGCCGGAGATAGTACCCGTCAAAAGCGCCACTACAAACCATTTGGTGCTCTCCCCTCCCATGAGAATGAGAGCCAAAAGCATGAAGACTATCGTAAATGAGTTGGTGAGCGATCTGACCATGGTTTCGGTAAGCGCCCGGTCAGCAATTTCATGAAATGGTGTTTTTTCATCACGCCTCCGATACTCCCGAATACGGTCAAATACGACGATCGTATCGTGAACCGAAAAACTCATGGTCGTCAAGAATGCCGTAACAAACAGTGTGTCTACTTCTACCCCCCAAACAACGCCTAAAAGTGAAAATACGCCAAGGACCACAAGAAGGTCATGAATGAGGGCGATAATAGCGGACGCACCGAACTTGATATCTTTGAATGCATATGCGACATATGCAAAAATACAAAGAATAGCAAGGAAGGCGGCAATCACCGCTTTTACCAGAAGTTCGCGGCCTAAGACCGGCCCAACGGTTTCACTACGCAGTATCGTCGCGCTACTTGCAACCTCTTCGCTCTCACCCGGCTTCATACGAAAAAGGTAGGTGTTATTGCTTGTCTTTACCGCTTGACTAAGCATGCTCTCTGCAATAGGCTTGTCAAAAGACACCTCAAGAAGCGTCCCACCGGTAAAGTCAATGGATTGCTTGAGTCCAAAGCGGATAAGCGAATAAATACCGGGCACGAGAACAAGTCCCGAAATCAGGGCATAAAGCCACATATATTTTGAAAATCGAATCATATTTTTCCTTTTTCTTTTTCCCTATATAGCACTCTCACAAATGTCCTGGTCACGACGATTCCCGTAAACAATCCCACAATCACCCCTAAAAACAACGTAAGGGCAAATCCGCGTACCATACCGGAGCTTGGAAGAAACTGCCAATTCCCCGGATTGTACAGAATAATGGCAGTTAAAATCGTCGTAATGTTTGCATCCCGGATGCTATCCCACGCGCGACCGAAGGCCTGCTCAATGGCAATCCTCCACGGTTTCCCTCGCCTCAGTTCCTCTTTGTACCGCTCAAAGATAAGGATGTTACTGTCCACCGCCATACCGATAGAAAGGATAAACCCCGCAACACCGGGAAGGGTAAGGGTCACCGGAATCAAACGAAATAGCGCAAACGTTAGAAGTCCATAAACGATGAGGGCAAGGTCTGCTAAAAAGCCGAGTCTACCGTATTGCAAAACCATAAAGACGGCAACAATGGTAAGACCAATAAGCCCTGCGCGCACACTTCTCGTGATGGAAATCTCTCCCAATGAAGCCCCGATAGTACGCTTCTCGATAACCTTAACCGGTACGGGAAGAGCTCCGGCGGCAAGTTGAAGCGCGAGGGATTTGGCACTTTCCAACGTAAATCCTCCGGTAATGATAGCTCTGCCGTCCGTAATCGCGGTATTTACCCGCGGCCAGGTAAGGGGTTGATCATCCAAAAAAATTGCCAGGTGTTTACCCACCAACCGGGCGGTCGCAGATGCAAATTTTGCTGTCCCGTCACCTCCAAACTCAAGCGCCACCTGAGGAGCTCCGGTGTCACCCCCAAAATCCAGCTTAGCACTCCTCAAATCTTTGCCCGTCACGTCAACGGATGCGGTATTGGTAAGGCTGGGAAATACCTGTGCTGCTCCGGTTGCCGCTCCCGCATCACGAAACTCACGGAATTCCAGACGAGCTGTTTGACCGATGAGAGCTACGGCAGACTCTACATCGGTCACGCCCGGAAGCTCAACAATAATGCGGTAACTCTCTCCGGATTTAGCAGTCTGAACGACCGGCTCTGCGACGCCGAAAAAGTTGACCCGTCGATCGATAATCTGACGGGATGATTCTAACGCATCGTTTCTCGATGATGCCGGTATGCCGGTCATATCCGCATCGAGCACTATATGCGTACCGCCTGATAGATCAAGACCTAAATGCGTTTTAAACTGTTTCTGAATACGAATAGTAGCTGTGTTAATGTTAATCTCCACCGGATTAATCGTGACGTCAATTTTCTTACCAAATAACGTTTGTCGGATCCGAAAATTTTCCGGAAGATCAACGGCGGCAAGGATAATGACGAGGATAACAATAAAATAAAATACCTGTTTAGGATTTTTGAACATGATGAATATTGTAGCACGCGGGGATTATAATCCGTCAACGAGTTCTTCTTCGTCTCCGATAATCATGACGCGTGATCCGGTAAGGATACCGATCACGAACGGATCACGGCGGCGCTTACGGAAGAGAAACTCTTCCTCCGTCATCACGGTATAATTAAGCTCGCTTCCACGCTTGGTTTCCTCGAGCTTCACTATTTGGGAGAGCTCCGGAAGAACCACGGTACCGACAACCAGAAGATCTACATCGGTGGAACCTTTTTTCTTCAATCCACGAAGAAACCTACCGGAGAGCATAGCAAATTTGATTTTGCCAAGTTTGGCCTTTTGTTTAAGGATATCCCAACCGAGCCCATTGGTTTTTCCGATGAGCTCAATAAGCTCATAGTAGAGCGGATAATCCTTACGGAAGGTATAAAAAAGCCGGTTCGCCCTGGCTTCTTTACTGACCATGCCGGCTTTTTCCATGTGCGCAAGTTCCCTTCGCACTGCGTTTATTTCCTCATCGACTTTACGCACGATATCCCGGACGTGAAAAATAGTACCGGGGTGAGAAAGAAATAAAGACAACATCTTCACCCTAACTCTGGAGATAATAAGATCTACAAGAATCATAAATAGGACGCGTTACTTTTTAATCGGCGTCCCGATGGGCAGAAGTTCTATCCAAATTTGTCCACGATTAAGAGACAACTCTTTCCCTCCTGCATCATAAAATTTTGTACGCGCATTTCGGGTAGCTTTCTTCCAAGTGATAGCGGTTTCCTTACCATCTTGCCATAACAATCCCGTACCTACCCCAACATTTTCGTAGAGAAGATGCGCTTTATCGTCCACAGGTCCGATTTCTTTGGCAAATTGAATAATGACTACTTTGGCAGTCAGTTGCTGTTTGTTTTCTAAATCGGTATGGGCTACCCCGCCGTTGAAGCGCTTATAGGTATTTGTCGCCTGATCCCAATCCCACCGTACGCCATACTCCTTTTCATACCCTTTCCATGCAACAAAACTACCCGAAAATGAAGCACCGCGCTCGCCCTGGGCAGCATCATCTTTAAACTTCCACGGTTCAAATGACTTATCCCAAGAGACACCCTTGGCATCTACATTGGTCCACCCGCGAGTCGCTGCTAGTTTGTAGAGCTTATCGGTGAAACACACCATCGTGTGTTCCGTTGCCACCGGATGGTCCAGCCGGTCATAGTTACGGTAGCACGTCGGAAAAGAAATCCCGAACTGATCCATGTCCTTTACCTTCCAAGTGTCGATTTGGCACAAGGCCTTGGCGCGCTCATCGACTGTATCGTCGTTGCAGCGACCGGCTCCGCCGACGTGATTGTAGAGCGCATCGTACTCCAAAACCCAGGGAAGGAAGTAGGTACGCGCGCTTCGCACCGGCGCGAGCGTCACCGGCGTTGCCGCACCGCAGTAAAATACCCCCATGAATCGGGTAATCCCGCCTTCTGCTACTGCTTCGTAGACAATGTCCGCTGAAGATAATCCAGACTGCGGACGCGATTCAGCGTGGTTTTCGATCATGACAGCCAAAGGACGAAGTTTCTCCCAAAGTTCACGCTCGGGTTTGGTAAAGTACGCTCCGTTTATGGGACAGCTTTCTGTCTTAGGAAGGCTCGCATCAACGACGAAGTGCTCCTGGGGACCTTTCGTTGCAGCCTGATTGTCTGCGGAAGAGTTCTGCGCTCTGCTACCCAACACCCAAAAAATCCCGAACGAAAGGCCGGTAGCGATGAGATACAGCGCGATACCCACAATACTCATCGTCAAAAATTGCTGTTGTTTCATTATTCTCCTATCGCCTGCCGGATGGCAGATAATTCTTCTTTAGACAATTCTATATCTTTGCCGCGACCGTCGTTAATTTGCTTCACGTACCAACGGTTCCCGCTCCTTGCGTACAGAGAGGTCATGACGACCCCGTCGTTTTTTCCATCCAAAATGGCCATCGTAAAACTCTGTGCTCCGCCGGTATCCGAAAACGGATTAAACCGGACTACCCCTATTCGCTGTACATGGCCATTCCCCTCTGTCGCCAGTCGCTCTACTGCTTCTTCCACTTTGGCGGTACGGCTTTTCAGCTCTTTAAGCTCTCCTAAAAGTCCATTGAGTACCTGGCTCAATGTCGTACCACGCTCTCCGCGCGCGAGGCGGTTGTAATGTGTCTGGAGCTTAAAAACAATGTATGTCAACACGCAAAATCCAAGTATTAATAATATTAGTACGCTGATAACTAACCTATCATTAAAGACCATTGATATTGTTCATCTTACGATCCTTACTCATAGGTTGTCAACGCCCAGGTTGACAGAAGGCTCGAGGCTGTGCTACGCTCGTGCCCACCATGCCGAAAAAAACGAAGAGGGAAAAAATCATCGCTGAGTATCGACGAAAACGGGACGAGCTTACCCGCGAGACAGTCCCCACCCCTACTCCTTACGTCTATCAGACAAAATCCAGTGCTTCTTTCAATACTACCGCTTTTCAACCAATAGATCGGGCGATACGAAGGGATCTTGTAAAAACGTTAATTTTGGCGAGCATTGCAATCGGAGGAGAGGTGGCGCTTTCGTACATCATGTAAAGAGAGGGGGTGAATAAAATTATGGCAAGCATGTACTGTGTAAAATGTCGCGCGAAGAGAGAAGATCCCAGCGCAGTAAAAGTAACGATGAAAAACGGAAAGCCGGCAATGAAAGGCAAGTGTCCAGTTTGTAGCACCGGAATGTACAAGATCGGCGGCTAATATATAACTGATTAGATAACTGAATAATAACCCTGAATAATATCAGGGTTATTATTTTGACGAACAATCCTTATAATTGTGTGTATATGAAGATCGATGCACAAAAACTTATTTCTGCTTTTCCGATTTTATGTATCACAATAATCATCACCGTCTCTGTTTGGAGCAAAATCATTTATCTGAATCAATACTCCCTTGATTTTGATGAGATCTATTCGATAGTTTCATCCTATTCTTCATATTCCAACATCATCTTGGGCATTCGATACGATCCGGGAAATCCACCTCTCTACTTTATGCTGCTTAAATTTTGGCGCTCTTTTTTTGGTCAATCAGAAACCGTAGTCCGACTGCTCTCTGTACTCTTTTACGCTATCACACTTTCTGTCGTTGCATTGTTAAGCAGGAAAAGACTATCCATTACCGCTACCGCCTGCGTATTAATTCTTCTTGGAGGATCAGGAACATTATATTTTTTCTCACGATATGCACGGGCATATGCATTAGTCGTACTGTTAAGCGTTACGGTATTCTATCTGGCAACGTCTTGGGTGGAACAAAAACGATTTCTTTCCTGGCGTCTCTTTATCCTTTGTATCTTATCCGCTGTGGGATTCTATAGTCATTATAGTTTCGCCATATTTTATGCAGAATTACTTTTCATCCTTTTTATCTTTACACTACCTTCTAAAACAAAGATTTCGCGACTTGTGCTGCTCACGGTCATACTTGGATGGACGTACTTACCTTGGGCTACTTTATTTATTCGAAATCAAATTATGCCGGCGCTTGACTGGCAGAAATATAGCTTTCAACAACTAAAAGGCGACTGGATAGGAGTGATCGGATGGGCCAATGCATTAACGAATAATGTTTTCAATGTTATTGTACGGCCCGAATACCGCATGGTACTCGCCTATACATGGATACTCTTCATCGACGTTATTCTCTTTCTGACTCTCGTCATTAACTTTCGCAACTCTTGGAAACGATATATACTTTCTTTCTCACTTTTATCCCTGAATCTCATAATGTTCACACCGCTTCATAATGTCCTTACCGATGTACGATATACGCTCTACCTTTTCCCGTTCCTATTTCTATCGCTAGGAATCGTTATAGATAATCTTCCGCATAATGCTCTGAAAATTGGAGTTGTAATTATGTTGATCATCGCAAATATTGCAAGTTACCCTCTCTATGGTAAAGGACCACAGGAAGATTGGAGGGGACTTGCACATGCCATCCCGCAAAACTCAAACCGAATTTTTCTTTTTCATCCCTGTTATTTAGGCTTTTCGTTCAGCTATTACTCACGTGATGCTGTCCCGCTTTATTGTCTTTATGAAAATCCGGAACAGATGTATCTAAAAATCTGGGATGGATCGCTTTCAGATACTATCTACATCATCACCAATGAATATAATGCTTATCCCAAGAGCGAGAGAATAATAAAAAATCTTCTTACCTCGTACAGTGAACAAAGAAAAAACTTTGGTCTTATAGAACTCATTACGCTTCGAAAAAAAACGTCTATCTAATTATCTTCGAAGTTACCAATCGCGTCCGCCGGAATTGTCGCCTCGGCGACCACCGCGATCATCACGCCGGTCTCCTCCACGGTGACCTCCGCCCCCACCATATCCACCGCCACCGTATCCTCCACCTCCGCCCCGGTATCCTCCACCGCCACCGCCTGTACGCGGTTCCATAGGACGGGCTTCGTTGACGACCACAGGTCGGCCATCAAGCGGTTTGCCATTCCACATTTCAATTGCTTTATTTGCTTCTTCCTGGCTGCTCATTTCCACAAATCCGAATCCTTTTGACCGGCCGGTCATGCGATCGATAATAACTTTCGCCGAGACCACGGTACCTGCTTGAGCGAATGCATCGGATAGTGCTTGATCCGTAACGTTAAAAGATAAACTCCCCACAAACAATTTATTTGCCATAGAACTCCTTTTTCTATATGTGGAACGCGCCTCACGTTCCTATCTAAGATGGTAGCATACCAGAACTGACGGGAAACCGAAAGAGGCAGATTTATGGTATAATATAAATGCACATTGGTATCCGGACGCTCGGGGGGTGCCGTACGGTACCCCCAGGAAAGTCCAGACAGCAGAATGCAGGGGAAGGAGCGTAAGCTCCTTGTCGCAAGATCAGGTGCTTATCTGTCGAAAGATAGATGAGACGAAGGTCGAAATGACGACCTGAGAGAGCCACAGAGACGATCATCAACCTTTAGCCTAACGGGCTTGGTCGATGGGTGAAACGACGGCAATCCCACCCGCTGCAACCGGCGATTTGCTCGATATTACCACGCATTCGGGAGAGCAGAAGTTTACGGGCCTAGAGAAATGAGCGTTTAAACAGAATCTGGCTTACGAGATACCAATGTGCGCAAAACAACCTGGAGTACTAATACAATAGGTACTGCAAGGATTGCCCCGACAATACCTGCCAATCTCCCCCCCACCATAAGCGCAAAGATGGTCACTATGGGAGAAAGCCCTACGCTCTTTTTCAAAATAAGCGGTACGAAGATGTTGTTTTCCACTTGCTGAACGATAAAATAGAGAGCCACAACGGAAAGGGCAAGAAGCGGTGACATGGTGAGGGCAACCAATATCGCCGGTATAGCCGAGGCAATGGGACCAACCATCGGAACAATCTCCAAAACCCCAGCGATTATGGCAAGAGGCAAGGCAAAATCGACGCGAAGGAGAGTAAGTCCGAAATAAACAGACACCCCAACCAACGCCATAAGGAGTATCTGTCCGTTCACCCACGCCCCGAGGCGCGACTCTACTTCTTTGATGGCCACGATTACACGTTCGGCTGCATCTTCACCCATAGTACTCATGAGTAGGCTCTCAAGCCTCTTCCTTTCGAGTAGGAAATAAAAAGTAAAGACCAATACCGTGAGCGTCGTGAGGATATTGGAAAATATCCCGACGGTAAGCTTGAGAATATTTTCACTTATCGGTGCAATCTGCTGGGAAAGCGACCGCGCGTCGATATTCCAGTAGGGCAGCACTTTCTCTAAAAACGTCGGAAGTTCCTGCATAAACTTGGTGGATTGGATAACCAACGAGGGTATGGTACCGGCAAACGAAACGCCAAAAAAACCGAAAACGATTATATAAATAAAAAGTATCGCCAAAACACGCGGAATCCGCGCCCATGCGAGCCAATCAACTAAGGGCCGTAAGGCTGTCATCAGGATAAAGGCGATAAATACAAGAAATAGGATATCCCGTATCTGAAACAGAACCCACAAACCCAGAAGAAAAATGACAGTAAAAATAATAGTCCGGTGAGAGATCTCGATTTTTGATGTCATATATCAAGTATACCATCCTCTCACAAGCACTTCTACCTCCTTTTGATAATCAGTGTTTTGTGCGTCAAACCAATGAATAGCCTTTTCTTTGCAAAACCAGGTCATCTGGCGCTTGGCGTACTGATATTCCGCTTGAGCCCACTCCTTGAGCGCTTCTTCTTTCGTGCTCTCGTCGCGAAGAAATGAGAGAAGAGGATCCGCTCCTAGTATTGGTGGTAAGCCGTCACGAACTTCTGTTGCGGCTTTATCAAAACGCCCGGATACACGCCGGGCAATCCGCCCTTTTAGGACCGCTAAGGAAGCGGTAAGGCCAACCCAAAACACATCGTAACTTGTCCTCATAGACGGAATATGTGGTTCTGACATGGCCACTTCAATTGCCCGAATGAGTCGTCGCGGATTTTTTCGATCCGAATCATTCATTGCCCTCCACCGCTGTCTATCAACGTGTTGCAACTGCCGCCCAAGCGCTTCCCGAGACTTTGCATAGAGTGTTTTTCGAAGAATCGGATTTGGGGGTACCGCAATTGTGTCAATTGAAGTCGTGAGCGCGCGCAGATAAAAACCTGTCCCACCAACAACGATCGGCAATTTTCCCCGCTTGTGTATGTCATCTATTGCCTGTTGTGCAAGCCGGATAAAATGAAGAGCGCTAAATTCCTGATCCGGGAGATGGACATCGTACAACCAAATCCGTGCTTCTTTCGAGCGGTCTTTTCCGGTAAGAGCGTCAAGCCCAACGTAAACCTGCCGGGAATCGGCGTTTATGAGTTCGCCATCCATTAGCTTTGCCAACTCAATGGCGAGTTTGGTCTTCCCCGTCCCCGTCGGACCGCAAATAATAAGAATCTTTTTCATTGATATGTTCCTGCTTTAAGATTTGTCTTGTTTATGAGTTCTTCCAGAATCTTCCAACGGCGTTTTTTCTCTTTGTGGGGAACGTCGTCTTTATAGACTTTGTGAGCGCTCGTCTCTGGGCGATCGGAGTACATGGCCACATAGGCTTTCGTAAAACCAACGCGGCGGGCAAGATCAATAGTATTTGCAAACTGCTCTTCCGTTTCACCACAGAAACCAACAATAATATCGGTTGATATCGTGGCTGCAGGAATCCGGTCCCGAATCTTCCCGACGAGCAATACATAGTCTTCTCTCGTGTACCAACGATTCATCCGGCGTAAAACTTCGTCGTCTCCCGATTGCACCGGCAGATGAATGTGACGGGAGATTTTAGGATTCTGGGCGATAACGTCAATAAGTTCATCTGAAAAATCCCATGGGTTGCTCGAGATAAAATCAACGGACTTGATTGTGTCTATTTTGCAGACTTCCTCAAGAAGCTCCGGAAACAACGTAGGAATCCGCTTCCTTCCTAAATGCATAACGAAGGTAACTTTTCTGTTTTGAGTGTTTTTTAGGTCAGCGCCGTATGAATTAACATTTTGACCAACTAACGTAACATGCGTATTTCCCTGCTTGGCAAGCGCGTGGCACTCCGAGAGAATATCCTCAAAAGGTCGGCTGACCTCCCTTCCACGCGTAAATGGGACAACGCAGAACGTGCAGAAATTGTTGCAGCCGTTCGTGATAGGCACCCAAGCATGCGTAGCGTTGATCCTAATCGGGGCGTGGTCAAAGCCCACCTCTTCAATCGGTAAAAACTCGTCTACCGAAGGCATTTTCTTTTTGAGGAGGCCAAGCATCTTGCCGGTTTTTTCCCGTGCTGCCATGCCGACCATACAGCCCGTCACAATAATTTTGATTTTTTTTCCTTTTTTCTTTGCGAGAGTTAAATTATGAACAAGACCATACACGCGGTCTTCTGCTTTTTGCCGGATCATGCAGGTGTTGATAATGACGTCATCAGCCGTACGTAACGACTTGGCTTTCGTGTGCCCACGCGATTCGTAAAATCCCGCGATCCGCTCGCTATCCGCTTCATTCGCAGCGCATCCAAACGTGACAATCCAATATTTCATACTAAAATAAACTTTTCTATAACGGTGGCAACACCGTCCTCCTCAACGGAAGGCGCGATGAAATCAGCAATCGCTTTAAGCTCGGGTGCGGCATTGCCCATCGCTATTTTTAACCCACAGGCGGAAAGAAGCGGATAATCATTATACCCATCCCCCACCCCGATCATCTCTTCGGTTTTCACCCCAAGAAGCTCTGCGATACGCACAACACTATGGAGTTTCGTCGCGCGCACGTGAGTCAGTGAAACCCAGTACAGATCTTTTCTTGTCCACGAATATATTTTGTGTGCGGCAACGCCCGAATACTTCGTGACATCGGCAATGATACGATCTGCAAGCTCCAGAGAGACATCGGAAACGCAAAGCGCACAAATGTGATCGTCCGCAATAGATACCCCTGTTTTTTGATCCCCATCGCTGGTATTAGTAATTAAGGGAATAGCGTATCGCTTGAAGTATTTCCTGAGTTTCATTGCGTCTGCCGGGTCGAGATATATCGTTTCGACAATCTTCTTTTTTACCGGATCGTAAATTTGTGTAGCGTCGTTGACGACGCACAGTCCACGGATATCCAAATGGTCTAATACCGGCTTGGCGTATCGGAGCGGCCGGCTGGTAGCGATACAGACGAAAACGTGGCCCTTGGCTTTATGAATAGCTTCCCGAACTCGCGCGCTAGGCATGCCGTCAAATTTATTGGGAATCGTGGTGCCGTCGAGGTCTAAAAATAACGCTTTGTACTTCATTCGTAGTTACTTTTTCCCGACGATGACTTGAGCGTCAAAGGCAGCATCAGCGGATAAATCTGCCGAGGAGGTGCCGATGGTGTAATCCTGGGCCACATCTTCTTTGAGAAACGTAAGATAAGCCTCTTTTCCCGCTTTAACGTGAATTTCCGTCTTTTTATAGGTGTACTCGTCGGTATTTCCGACGTCATCCACAGTGTAACCTTTTTCCTCCAAAAACGCCTTTGCTTTACCCGCCGAGCCGGGGGTACCACCACCATTTAACACTTGTACTTTAATATCACTGCGTTGCGGCGTTGATGGAGTCGGGGTGGGCGTGGGAGCCGGTGTGGACGTAGGAGTAGGTTTGGCAAAAAGTGTCGGAAGCTTTGGCAGGCCGCTTACCACAACCAGAAGCGTCCCACCGGTCAAAAGCGCTATACCGATAATAATAACCGCCCACAAAAATACGGGGGAGGCACCAATGCGCTTGTGCTCAGAAATATCCGGATAAACCGCGGATGGGGATTCTTTGGTAAATAACTCCGAGAGCACTTCCTTTTCTTCTTCTTTTTTCACTTCTTCTACCGGCTCTGTTTCTCCGTCTGTGGGAGCCTCGGAAGCGGCTTCTTTTTTTTCTTCCTGAATCTCCTCAACCACCTCCTCTATCTCTTCCGCTTTTTCTTTGATTGTTTCTAGCGCCTCCTCCGACACATCCACGCCTTCATTGACGGGCAGATCTTCTACAACCTCTGTAACGAATTGAGTCTTAGCAGGTTGGGCAGGAGCAGCTTCTACTTTTTTGTGAACTGCTTTCCGTTTCGTTGGCATGGTATATATAGTATACAGAAATCAACAAAACTCGCAAGTCCCATGACTGTAACCGTTCAGGATTTACCAACGTAGCCTCGTTCGTCATTCCCGCGAAAGCGGGAATCCAGAATTTTTCGAGGCTGGACCCCCGCCTACGCGGGGGTGACATTGCTAACTCGTGAACGGTTATCTCCACAAACCTTGACTCACACGAATATAACCCTGATAATAAAGTCATGAGAGCGTCGTGGTTCGAATCCCGCAGATACGTCTACGCGGAATTTTTAACCCAATTGGCTGTTGCGTGGTTTGCTGGAGGCATAATAGCACCCATTGTCGCACCACAAACGGCAATCGCCGGTGGATTGTTGCTGACATTCTTAAGTTTGGGAGCAAGTTTTCTATCTTTACGATTGGCTATATTATGCCAGAAGGAACGTTTATGAATACAATACAAAATCCTGTTTTGTTTGCTTACACGCTTGGGTTTCTTTTTACATGTATCTTTATTCTCTATATCTATCTTGATACCCGTGTCGAAAAAAAGTAACAAATCTATGACACTAGAAACGATTGTGTACATCCTTGCCGCCATCTTCGGCGTCATCGCCGTCTACATCGTGTTTTTCAAAATGGG
>Ga0080064_1003466_pt1 | contig 22763 bp, 18 predicted proteins | sample Subgrocontami54m_FD_69260 | JGI IMG/M metagenome (GOLD analysis project Ga0080064, IMG submission 69260) | Subsurface groundwater microbial communities from S. Glens Falls, New York, USA - GMW46 contaminated, 5.4 m (SPADES assembly) (version 2) ...
AACCGGTCGGAATCGCCGAAACCGGGAAGATCAAGCAAAAATATGGAATAGTGCGACGCAAGCTCCTGCGCAAGCAGCGTCCATCCCTGCCAGTTATTACTCCACCCATGGATAAAAACGAGTGCTTCGCCCCTCCCAGCCTCGGCTACGTTCACATGAACCCCGCCGACCATATATTTTTTAACGGTAAATTTTATTGCCATATTTCGTGTTTATTGTACTTCTGTTTTAAACGCGGATGTGCCCCACCGAGGTCTTAGACCTTCAGGAGTCAAACCCCACAAGCGCTTTGAGGGATTTCTCTCTCTTCACTTCGAAGCACCTCGGTCACTAGGCTATGTGGGCAGTATATGGGATTTTTGGCGATTTTTCCAGCGTCTGAAGCACTTCGGTCAGAAAAATTAGACATTTTAGACACCACTTTTAGACATACGTCTGTCTAATCTTGGAATACCTCGCATTTCCGAACGTAGCAAATAGTGGGATACTGCGAGAATGAGACGGGATAAGGAAAACTACGTCGATGAATGGCGGCGCCTCAAGGCGCTCGTTCTTTCCATTCAAGAATATGCGAAAGCGGACTTTCCCAAAGACTCACGACTACGTCGAGAGCACGAAAGACGGTTGTTCGCACTTATCACGCCCGATCTCATACGTAGGAGTGGCGCGGTTTATGATCCTAGCAGAATACAACAACCAGATTTGAGGAAGCTTCGAGACCAACTTTATGCAGACGCAAAAGATCTCAAAAAGAAGTTAGCGCAAGAGGCGTCCACACAAATCCCAATAGACGAATACCGCCTTCAGCGCAACGTCATACAGAAGCTGACGTTTATCGACGCCATTATGCCAGTGCCGGATTTTGCAAAATGGGTTGTGCTGCTGCGTTTAGAGTTCGATATTGATCCGAAGAAACTGAAGAAGCGGTTAGGTCTTTCCGATGAAGAAATTAAAATGATAACTTCCGCAGTAAATCCGGCCCACCGAGATGCATTGATAAGAGAGCTTTACGGAACAGCGGAGATGCATAAACGACGCCGTCTAGCAGCAAAAAAAGAGGCTTTCGAGAGAGATTTCTTCAGAAAATACTTTCTCAAACAACCAAAGCCGGGATACTTAAGACTGACGCGTGGCCTACGACCGCTCCGAATCCCTAAAGTCCAAGAGCCTCATATGCGAAATTATATTCTCTACGGTGTAAAAACAGGAACGCTAATCTCAACAGTTTCAGGGAACGGTGGCCGATCTCGTGAATGGCAAAACCGCCTGCTGAGTACTGGAAAATCCAAGCACAACTACGTTCCCTTCATGCGATCCTGGTTGTATTATTTCACGCGTATCAGCCAAAAACGGAGCCCGCGCGAAGCGAGGCAAGAGCTCACCGAAATGGGCTTCCCTGCGGTAAGACGCGAGAGCGACGATACCCTTATCAAACGCTACGAGGGACTCTTTCTTAGGTAGGACAAACTAGTAGCGCTGCGAAAGCCCCCATTTAGGGGGCGTTTTGCTGTGTTACGGGGACATAGTGTCTCATAAAAAGAAAAGTTCCATATGTCCAACACCAAAACACAAAAACTTATCTGGCACACGGAACGTCGGCGCGTCGACGATCTTGTCCCATACGAAAAGAACCCGAGGAAAATAAGCGACGAACAGCTGGATGCGCTGAAACGCAGCCTCAAAAAGTTTAACCTCGTTGAGTTACCTGCTATTGATGTCGACAATACTGTCCTTGCCGGTCATCAGCGTCTCAAAGTACTCCAGCTTCTTGGCCGTGGGCAGGAAGAAATCGAATGCAGAATCCCGAACAGAAAACTCAGCGAAAAAGAATTCAAGGCGTACTTACTAACTTCAAATGCCGTTCGTGCGGATTGGGATTATGAAATTTTAAGATCGTTCGACAGCGACTTGCTTTTGACTATCGGATTTAATGAGGACGAGTTGTCGCACGTGTTCGATAACCTTCTTGAAACCGAAGACGATGGCTTCAATGTCGAAAAGGCCTTAGCTCGGATTAAGAAACCGGCGGTACGCCTTGGGGATTTGTATCAACTAGGATCCCATCGTCTTTTGTGCGCCGACTCCCAGGATCCGGCCGCAATCCGAAAACTGGTTGGCAAAGAACGGATTGATTTAATAGATTTCGACCCTCCATTTAATATCGAGTGGGACTATAAGGGCACGAGAGGACAATACGGTGGAACCTATCAGGACAACAAAACAGACGCAGAATACCGATCATTCTTGAAAGCGCTTATCCACAACTCCCTCGCAGTCGCAAAGGAGAACGTCCACTGCTTTGTCTGGTGCGATCAGAACTCCATCGGCCTTGTGCAATCGCTCTACGAGGAGCTTGGCATTTCGCGCAAGCGTGTGTGCACATGGGTAAAAAATAACCAGAACCCTACCCCGCAGGTTGCATTCAATAAAGCCACGGAGAGCTGCGTGTACGGCGTTCGCGGAAAGACGCGCCTTTCCAACAAGGTGCTGAACCTCAACGAAATCGCAAACAAGGAAGTAGGCTCTGGCGCGCGAACGATCGATGACATCGTTGACCTCTTCGATATATGGCTCGCCAAGAGAATCCCTGGATCGGACTACGAACACCCGACACAAAAACCCATAACCCTTCATGAAAAAGCTCTTCGGCGCTGCTCGCGCCCAGGAGATGCAGTCCTTGATGTCTGTGGGGGTTCGGGGAGTCTGCTCGTGGCATGCGAGCAAATGAAACGGCGGGCTTTTCTTTCAGAGGTCGATCCAATTTTCGCAACATTAATCATCAAACGTTATGAAACGCTTACCAACAAAAAAGCCAAAAAGGTCAATTAGGTACGGAGACGCGTTTCGCGTCGGGAATCATATCGTAGCCTGTGGCGACGCACGCGATGCTGACTTTGTGCAACGCGTGATCGGAAAAACGAAAGTGAAATCCGTCATCGTGGATCCTCCATACGGCGTCAACATGATTCAAGCAAAGCAGGGATTCAGCAAGCTCACGGTTTCCAAGAAAATCCTCAATGACGATATTACAAGCGAGTCAGCGTATGCGCAGTTTACGAAAGACTGGATAATTCCCATCTTGCCGCATCTTGAGCGCAAAAATTCCTTCTACATTTTCAACAGCGACCTTATGATCTTTGCCGTACGCGAGGGCATGGAGCGGTCCGGAGTCCGTTTCTCACAAATGCTTCTGTGGATCAAGAATCACGCGGTCATCGGACGCAAGGATTACCTGCCGCAATTTGAGGCGATTGCACACGGATGGCGCGGCACGCATGAATTCCGTAAAGCAAAAGACAAATCGATCCTCTGGTACCCGAAGCCGAATCGAAGCCCGTTGCACCCGACCATGAAGCCCGTTCCCCTCATCCGGCACCTGATTCTCAACGCCACGAAGATCGGCGACACCGTCTACGACTGCTTCGCAGGGTCCGGGACAGCCGCGGTGGCAGCAGAACAGGTAAAACGGTCGAGCATTTGTATCGAGCGCGACGAAGCATACTGCCAGACCATATTGGACCGCATGGAGAAAAATTTTGGCCTTCGGGCAGAACGCATAAAACTATGAAAAAGCAACGCGTACAAAAGTTATTCATCGAACAGCTGCGCAAAGTCCCGATTGTGCAGGCGGTGTGCGAAAAACTCGGTATCTCGCGAGCGATTGTCTATGTGTGGCGCAAAGAGAACGAAGCGTTCCGAAAGGAAATGGATGCGGCGCTTGATGAGGGCGAAGCGTTAGTGAACGACCTCTCCGAATCGGTGCTCCTGCAACGTATCAAGAACGGCGAATTGCCGCCGGCAACATTCTGGCTACGGCACCGGCATCCGAAGTTCAGGAGCAGGATCGAGGTCGACGCCACGTTCCGACAACAGCGTGAAGGCCTCACCCCTGAACAAGAAGAAGCCGTAAAGAAAGCGCTAGCTATGGCCGGACTTGTCGAAGATCCTTCCAGTACCGATGAGAAAGAGAAAACTAATCAACAAAAAAACCATGAACCCAACCAACAACCAACCCAATAACAAAACAGCGAACATCCTGTCCCCGGACCTCGTGGAACAGATGCTTCGCGACGTGAAAGTGCGGGTCGCTGCGGTGACCAAAAGCTTTTACCTCTTCTTCCACCTCTATTTCCCGCACTACGTCACCTTCCCCACAGCGGAGTTTCAAAAAGAGATCTTCCGGCTTGTGGAAAAAAGCAACACGGAAGATCTCTTTCTCGTGGCCTTCCGCGGATCCGGCAAGTCTACCGTCATGACGACGGTGTACCCGATATGGGCGATCTTGGGCGAGCAACAGAAAAAGTTTATTGTCATTATCTGCCAGACAAGAAACCAGGTGCGGCAGCAGATGGCGAACCTCAAAGCCGAACTTGAGCACAACGAGCTTTTGAAAAACGACTTAGGACCGTTCGAGGAGGAATCAGACGAATGGGGCTTATACTCGATGGTCTTTAAGAAATCGAATGCGCGTATTCTCGGCGCCTCTACCGAGCAAAGCATCCGGGGCGTACGGCACCATCAGTGGAGGCCGGACCTCATCATTCTTGACGACGTCGAGGACATCAATTCCACGAAGACCTACGAGAGCCGACAGCGACTCGATGAGTGGTTCCGCGGAGATATCGTCCCGTTGGGCGATCCGCAGAATACCCGCATCGTGGTTGTAGGAAACCTTCTCCACGAAGACTCGCTCATGATGCGCATTAAGCGGCACGTGGAAAGCGGCAGGGGCGGCACGTTTCGGATGTTTCCTGTCTTTGATGCAAATGGCGCGATTAGCTGGCCAGGAAAGTATCCTACGATGGCAGCGGTGGAGCAGGAACGCATGCGGCACGGCAATATCGCCTTTGAGCGCGAATTCAATTTACGGATCCTTCCTGCAGAAGACCAGGTCGTGCTATTGGAATGGATCAAAACGTACGATGCGCTGCCTCGCGATAGGCGTCCGACCAAGATCTTTATTTCTGTTGACCTTGCGATTTCAGATAAAAAAGCTGCGGACCGCACCGCCATTGTCACGGGGGTTATCTACGGCTACGGCAAAGACGCCGACGTCTATTTCCTCCCGCACCCGGTCAACGAGAAGCTCGACTTTCCTACAACCATCGAGTGCATCAAAAGCATCTACCGCGAAGCCAAACAACTGCATTCGCTCGTGGAAATTCTTGTTGAGGACGTCGGGTACCAACGAGCGGTAATACAAACGCTTGAACGAGAAAACCTTCCAGTGAAAGGTATCAAAGTGACGGACGATAAGCGGGCGCGGCTGACGACGGTTAGCGGATTAATCAAGAACGGCCAAGCCCTCTTCCCCGCAAAGGGCAGCGAAATACAGATACAACAGATCGTTGGGCTTGGTGTCGAGCGGTACGATGACCTTGTCGATGCAAGCACCATGATGCTACTCGAAGTTCTCAACACCACAAGCGGCATCAGAGTAGCCAAAGAAACCATTCTTAGGACAACCACGAATGATGATGCTGACTATGAAGGCCGTCTGGTCATCGGCGTCGACGTTGGCGAGAAGCTCACGTACGTCGTCGGAAACGGCAATGGGCTTTTGGATTTTGGCGTCATGAAAGCCTACGAGGAGGGTGGAGAGGCAAAGCTTGAAGAATCACTCGAGTACTATCTCAAGAATTTTGACAGCACCATAATCATCAACCCGCGGCGCGACATCGTGAACAGCGAGCTGCTGGCGAAAAAATATCCCGGACACGTGCTCTTCTGTCGCTATGTTTCCGACAGCACCATGTCCGAGCCCTTCCGCCAAGGTACGGGGGACGAGGACCGGAACATCTTTACCGACCGCAACGCAGCCATTCGTACGATTCTTGGCGAATTCGAAAAGGGATTTATGAAGCTGTACCGAAAGAAGGAACACAATGGATGGAAGGAATACTGGCTCCATTGGGACCATATCTATGAAGTGAAAGAAGAAAACAAACTCGGCGCCGAGCAGTATATTTGGCGTCGGTTTGACGTCGACGATTTCGTGAACGCCACCATATGCTGGCGTGCCGGAGTCACGCGCTATAGCAAGCGTGGTTTCATAATTCCACCACCACTAGAATGGCCTGCGGGTATACCGCGAAGCTATTGGATCGAGCCAAATAGAACCGTGCGGATGGATCCAAAAGACCTGTTTGCAAGAGACCCGTTTGATGCAAGCGCTTCAGTGGCAGCTGCGTTGGCGAACAAAGACGAAGATCCGTGGTGGGCTGAAGAATGAGTGCAAAAATGATTGACGCAACATTTAGATTTCTTTATGAGTAAAACTTGTATCAAACGTTTCTGCGTTGACAATTCTCCGTTTTTCTACTTTATTTATGTCTTCGGCTGGCCTATAATGCGTTCAATGTATACAAGAACTAGCCACTTGAATGCGGCTGGCAGAAGCCTTGCTATTCTTGCCGACTATCTACGGCTTTCTTCGTCGCAGGGACTTACCGATGAGAATCATATTAGCGAAGATTTTTTCTGCGGTATGTTAAACATGCTCTTCGGCTACAACCTGAAGAATCTGAACACGCAGAATAAAAATCATCCGGCGGTAGACCTGGGAGATGCGGCGAAAAAAATCTCGTTCCAAATTACCATCGATTCTTCGAGCGCAAAGATTAACGAAACCCTGAAGAAATTTGATGCCCATAATCTCAAAAGGGATTATGATCGAGTTGTTGTCCTAATAATCGGCTTCAAGCAGCGGCGATATACCGCTAAATTTTTCTGTAAAACCATAAAGTTTTCTCAAGATGATATTTGGGATCTAGAGGACCTAATGGGAAAAATTAGAGATAGCGATCCGTCCAGATTGTCCGCCATTGCCGATTACTTAGAGAAAGAACTGGATGCGAAAATTGAAGGTTCCAGCGTCGATCCGACACGGATTTCGGACGAGGATATCAGAAAAGTATTACAAGCCGTATCGGATTTTGTTAAAACCGATGGCGCTGGCGTAAACGCCAGATCAAAATTGGTCAAAAGAAAACAAGGCTTTATGGAAGAAAAAAATGTTTTGAATAATATTTCTCAGGTCTTGTTTGACCGGGAAATTGCTCATAGCCTGATTTATTCGAAAACCATAGAAAATTTTTTAAAGAATCCTATCAATAGGGCCTATAAGGAGCTATACGTTACGACCACCAACACAATTCAAGAAATTCATAAAAAGAATCTGGACGATAAAATAGCAGATGGTATAGAAGATATTTTTAGAATGATTTTTAACGGCATGAAAATCGATTACGAGAAGCGTGATTTAGAAATGACCAAGCTTCTCATCGTTTTGCATAACATGTATTTCAATTGTGATATCGGTCTCAACCCATGATGTTAAAACCTGAAAAATATACAAAAATGGAAACCTCCGTATTCGCTGTCGTAGCAGAAATTTTACGTATTGCGCGAAGCGGCATCATTCGTTACGACGAACTTTTAAGAAGGGTGGTCGAAAGAAGGGGGCAGGAGGCAAAGGAGAATTTTCTTCCCTCGCTGAACTTTCTTTTCCTGCTCGGCAAGATCAAGTATCACAAGGAGGATGATATCTTAGAATTTAAAAATGAAAATTAAGAAAATTTATTCCAATAAGGAGTCGATGAGTCCCATCCGTTTCAATGATGGTGTTTCCGTAGTGTACGGAGATGTAGAATCGACACACGAAGATCAGCACGAACACAATCTAGGAAAAACATCCTTGGTGCACCTCATCGACTTTCTTTTTTTAAAGGGCGGAGGGGGTATTTTCGGAAAGTATAAAGAAAAGTTTTCCGGATGGATATTTTTCATGGAAATCGATCTGGGAGATCAGAGGTTCTTAACCATCAGACGATCGGTTGATAGCCCATCTAAAATAGCCTTTAAACTGCACAAAACCTCCGATCAAGATTTATCAGACGAAACGGCGTGGGATCATAAGGATGTTAGTCTCCATTCGAGAAAACAGGAAAGCGCGATCGCACTCTTAGAAAAATATCTCAATTTCGATGTTGCCTCAGATTATGGATATCGGCACTTCCTGGCCTATCTTCTGAGAACTCAATACGAATACGATAACGTATTTAAAATGAAGGAATTTCAGGGCAGAGACGTTGACTGGAAACCCCAGCTTTTTAATCTGCTTGGCTTTAGCGAAAAAAGCGTACTGGAGAAATATAGGGTCAGCATCGAAATCGATACCATAACCAACCTTCTCAAAACAATGGTCGGAAACGCAGATTACGTGAAAGAAGCCTATACGATAAGAGCAGCAATAGCCGAGAAAGAAAAAGAGCGGTCAAATGCCCAACGCGATATCGATAGATTCGATTTCTATATAAAAGAGACCGGGCTTAATAAAGACCTTATTCAGACTATCGAAGCTAACATTAGCCGATTCAACTCTGAAAGATATCGGCTGCAATACGAAGTTGCCAAGATAAAAGAATCTTTAGAAACAAAGCTGGAATTTTCCCTGGAGGAGATCGAACAAGTTTTTTCTGAAGTGAAATTGTATTTCCCGGATAATTTAAAGAAGGACTATCGGGAACTTATCGAATTCAACACAAATCTATCTACTGAGAGAGCAAAATATCTAGAGCAACTTTTGAAAGATAATACTGAGCGGCTCGACGAGGTTGATAAGAGCTTGAAAGAATTAAACGCAGACCGGCAGAACACTTTGGCGGTTCTGAAACAGAAGGATACATTCCAGAAGTTTAAGGCGCTGCAAGATGACCTTCGTAAAATCGAGGATCAAATTAGACAATACAATGAACGACTGCGTAATTTGGCATCGGCAGAAAATTACGAACAAAAGAAATCTCTCCTGAAAGAGGATGCAAAAGTTGCCTCCAAAGAGGTCAAAAAAACAATTGATAGCGGAAACGAAATCTTCGATTCCATTAAGGAATTGTTCACCAAGATTTATAAGGAAACCATGAAAGCCACCGCTGTCGTTCTAGTTCGTCCAAATAAGGAGGGCAACCCCGAATTTGAGGCAAAGACTCTCGGAGGAGAACTTGAGCAACTAACGGGTAAAAGCGAAGGGTATACCTCAACAAAGGTACAGTGCGCGGCTTTTGTATTCGCGGTTCTTGCGACTTATTCGCTACTTGGTAAGAGATTTTTTCGATTCATGTACGATGACGGCTTGTTGGAGGGGTGGGGCAATAATCCGAAAGTTGATTTCATAACAACAATCAGAGAAATGACTGAAAAATACAATATCCAGTACATCGTAAGCATGATTAAAAGCGACGTCCCCCCGGGATTCGAATTCAAGAAGGGGGAAATTATAAGCACGCTCAGTCGTGAACATACCCTTTTTGGGATTGACTTTTAGTTTTTTACAGAGATTTATTCTGAAGTCGGCACCCAATGACGGCGCAAGCGCTTCCCGCGTCGGATGATGAGTTTTGTGTCCACTGGTTCTTTAGGGGTTTCCGGAATGGCATCAGTATCAAGATAAAGCCGTTTGTTTTTTAGAATCAGGCGGCTTTTTATATTTTGGAGCATAGCTCGCCGTTCTTCGGTTGAGCCATCTGCAAAGATCGTTTTCGCCCACTTACGCAAATCAATCTCCTTTTGCTCAATGGTTCTATCGGGTATCGGCTCACCGGTCATAAATGCATTGATGCGATATCCTCGCTCTATTTCCGCCTCAAGCTGCTCCCGCGTGCCGATAAGATCGAGGTCAAGCCGATCGAATATCTTTAATAGTTCGACTAGGAGATCCGCTTCATTGATATAGAATTCACGGCACCAGCGATCGCGGCCGTGAGAGCAGGTGTAATAACGATACACGACCGGCTCGCCGCTTTTGAGCGCTTTGAATTTATCCATAGCGGTGATGCCGGCACCGCACGTACCGCACCGGATCAGCCGGGTAAATGCGAAAGTATTTGGAATTGATTTCCGCTGGTGCTCATGCCGGTATCGCTCGATTTGCAGCTGCACGACGTCAAAAAGCTTTTTTGAAATGATCGGCGTATGTATGCCCTTGTACCATTTCCCGCCGCCTCTCGGATATTCGAACTCCCCGTAATAAAAAGTGCGGTGTAAAATCGCTTGCACCGTACTGAGACCTACGCGCTTATTACTAAGCGATCGGAAATCAATTTTTTGTAGCCAGCGCAGCACGTCATGGCAAGAATACTCTTCGTAGGCTACCTTCTCGAACATTTGTTTGATAATCGGCGCGCGCTTCGGATCGATTTCTTTGTGGCCGAGCTTGTCGAGTTCCGTGGGATTGAGATAACCAAGCGGTGCCGGACCGGGGCAGCGGCCTCGTTCGACAAGCGCCCGCATTCCCCGTTTGACATTTATGCCACGATTATCATTCTCAAGTTTCGCCTGGCTCCCAAGTATCATAAGCAGAAATTTATTATTGGGCGTGTTGGTGAACGTCTGTCCATAGGTGCGGATTTCGCGGAGGTGCCCCTGGTCCATGAGATCGACCAAAAGCCCGAGGTCGCCCGCATTGCGGCTCAAACGATCGGGATTCCAGGTAAGAATGGCATTGTACGTTCCTGTTGCAATATCTTCCATGAGCGCAGCGAATATTTCGCGGGTTCCCGATTGTTTCGCGGAATGAGCTTCGGTTTTGATAGCAGCAATATAAAGATGATCGCGTTCGGCGATCACCTTCATCTCCTTTATCTGCGAATCGATGGACATAGCCTGCCGCTCTTCCGCCTCCATCGATTTCCGAGCATAGATGCAGTATTTGAGAACCTGCGGCTGGGATTTATGTTGTGGGGCAGTTGCTTTGGCCATCCTCCAACTCATTTATTGTATTCATAGCTTTGCTTGATAAGCGCCATTACGGCATCGATATCTTCGTTGCGCTCAAGCTTTACTTCATAATCACCGTTGCCGAGATGGCCTACGGGTTTCGGTTTTGTAAGATCGCGGGCAATGCCTGTCGAATCGTTCAACCGGCCGCTTGGAATATTAAGGGAGATCTTAAGCGAGTCGCGCTGCACGACGATATCGACGAAATTAGTCGTAAGCTTATAGGCAATGTAATGCGCCTTCGGCTCTTCGATGATTGATTCGTCGAGAGCCGATATTTTTTCTTTCACCATGACGAATAACTCGCGGGTGTGCGGACTCGCCATTTTTAAGTGATCATCGATGGTGTGTCGGATTTTTTCCTTAAACTCGCGGTTCTTCTCAGATTTTTCAAAAATTTCAGAGGTTGATATTTTCACTTTGCGCTGCACTTCAGGCTCGACAAGAAGAATGTCGTTTTCATACATTCGGTAACGCAGGAGTTCGATATCCATCGGCAGGAGATCGGCCGTGTCGAGATCGAATTTGTTATAGCTTTCGGCGACGCAGATCACGCGGGGCGAGGCCCAATCTATGGCAATCGCAATATTAGCCCGGTGCGTAAGCGCTTCAAAGTCGGCTTTATGGTCAAGAAGCCAGCGAAGATAGGAAAGGCCTTGGTTGATCACGTTATCGTTCTGTGTGCGCTTATATTCGATAATGACTGGAGAACCATTATGGTCAATGCCTAACGTATCCATGCGGCCGCCGAAACTTGTCGAATATTCTGACGCTAGAAACGTAATATCTAAGACCTCCTCGAGATTTTTCTCGAATATTTTCTGCACGTCTTTTTCCAGCCCTATTTTCAAGGGAGGAATTTTCTTCGCGGTTCCGTTGTGGGTATAAAATAGCGCCATGACTTGAGAGATGGCGCGGGGTATTTATAGAAACACTAAGCCCCGCGCTAGCTAGGCCTTGCGGCCCCATACCGGTTTCCCGGCATAGCCCAAGCATGAGTCGCTGAACGCGGGGTTCAGTACCATGCTTGGGTCTTTCGAGCCATGCCACACAAAATGAATGGTTTAGGCCAACAATCTAATATTTAATTGTGCCCTTAAGATATCACGAATTTTATTTCCTTTCCAATAAAAACCAAAAAGAAACCCCGCTGCGGAGGTCTGCGAACAAGGAATACGTAGTGAGTGAAGCAATATACCGACATTAATACCGGCCGTCATCTGATGGCCAGTATTGATATTTACGGATCGACCATTAGCGAATCAATGTGCCCATGGCCTCCAATTTTTCTTTTGTCCGTTCCCAATCGGGATATTTCTGATCTAACAGCTTAAAAAACTTCTTGTCGTGATTTTTATACCGCATATGACATAGTTCGTGCACGATTACATAGTCAATGCAGTCCTTCGATACGTGAATCAGCTTCGGGTTAAGAAAAATTTTATCTTTATTCAAGAAACTGCCCCATCGCTTCCTCATATCCCGAATCCCTAAACTTGGGGTTTCTTTGTAATCAAACCTATTTATCATTTCAAGAAAACGCTCCTCGAATATCTGCCGCATTCTCTCTTCATGCCACCTAGTAATAAGTTTCTTCGTATAGGATCCATCAGCCGCGACACTTGAGGTGATCACAAGCAGAACTCCTCTCAACAGAGAAACCTTGTCGTTGGCGCCGCGCCTTACTAAAAGCTGATGCTGCCTACCGAGATAATGAAAACTTTCTCCGGAAATATACTCGCGCCTGTAAAGTTTCCTCTGATATTTCCCAAAGAAAGATAATTGTTTTTCGAGCCAAAACCACTTTCGTCTCAAAAACTGCTCAACCCGATCGTCACTCGCTCGATGGGGGCATTTGAGGTAGATTTGTAGATCTGGAGTAACAGTGAGGGCGAGGGTTTTCCGGTCTTGTTTAATCAGCTCGTAGCTATAAACGAAGGAGCCGAATACGAATTCTTTTGAGAGGCTAGGAGAAGATTTCATAATTGTTTTCGGCAAGGACGAGTACGTCAGCGATGATCGTTTTCATATCCTCGTCCGACAGATTTATTCCTTTTTCTTTCTTAACAACGTCATAAAGATAGTCGTCGATCGAATTCATTATTCGGCGCTTCACGTCGATGTTTTTGTACCAGTCAACGATTGCTTCTTGTTTAACAATTTTCAATATACCCAGAATTATACCCACGTATATCTCGTCGACCAGTTCGAACTTGCCAAAGTCCTCTCGCAAATTGCGATAAAATATGTCCGAACCCCCATGGGAAACGATGGCTTGCGGCAAAGTATCGTCTTTTTTATTCACAACGTCGTCCTGTATCAGCTTCAGCTGCTTCAGCGCAGCGATATCGGCAAGTTTTCCATCACGCATTTCCCGAAGTATTTCTGAAACTTTTTTCGAAAAGCGCTCATAAAATTCTGGATCGGAGTCCATCTTCTCTGTTATCGTCTTTTGTGTTTGTGCGGCAATTGCCTCCGCTTTAGATTTATCGGAGCCTAGAGTTTCGATGGCTTCTTCGAATTGTTTCCGGTCAGTTATATTGATTTGTTTCGTGAGCAATTCTACTCCATTTGCATCTACATACTTATCGAGAATATTGACCAGCGACTGCTTGTATTCGGAAAGGTCGACTCGGTCTGCATATTTCAAGCTTGCCGTCTTACGTAGTTCCATAAATTTCTTGAGTTCCCGCCTGTACGCGTCGAGGTGCTGGAATTCATGGACAAAATCTTGTAACACAAAACACTCATTGAGATTCTTTATGAATTCATTGAGGGCCTTATAGAACATTTCCCGCTTCGGAGCGTCAGCAAGCAATTGTAGGAACGCCTCATCATCGGACGATCCTTTGATTTCCTTAAACAGATCGTGAACTCGGCTGTAGCTCTCCTCGAGCTCCTGTATTTTTTCAGAAACATCGATAAGCGTTCCTTTTACATCCGACTCATCATAATTTCCAAACAGCTTCATTGCCGTATCGATATTCTTCGCATTTTCGGAATAATCGATTATGAATCCAGCGGTTTTGGGCAGTTTTTTGTTCTCGTGCAAGCGGTTGACGCGGGCTATGGCCTGAAGGAGGCTGTGATCCCGAAGATCCTTTGTGAGATAAAGGACGGTATTGCGCGGCGCATCGAAACCGGTGAGTAGCTTATCCACGACGATGATGATTTCGATACCGTCATCGTTGTATTTGAAGCTATCGATAACATCTTTTTCGTAAGTCGTAACACTGCTGTGTTTTTCTCTAACGCTATTTAAATATTCGACCACTTCTTTCTTGTGAACGTCGGCCTCATCGCCATCATCGTGCTCATCCGAAATGACTACTGCCGATCGTATTTTCCCTTGGGTCTCGAAAAACCTTTGAAAAAGTATCGCGGAATATTTGGACGGAGCAACAATCTGAGCCTTGAGGCCGGTATTCTGAAAATTACTTGCGTAATGCTTTTCGATGTCGTATCCGATTTCAACGATACGCTGCGGGTTATCTTTGATGATTTTCGTGCCGATATACTTCTGTAAATCTCTTTTTTGTTTGTCGTTCAATCCTTCGGTAAGACGCTCCATATGACGATCGATCTGTTCTTCATTTTGTACCAAGTCTACATACCGACCCTCGTAAATAAGCGGCAAGATAATTTTATCCGCAAGACCGTCATCAATCGTATACTTGTCGATATAGCCACCAAACTTTTTCCAGCTTTCTTTATCCTTTGTCAGTAGCGGGGTCCCGGTAAAGCCGGTGTAGCAGGCGTTCGGAATGATTCGGTTCATTTCAAAATTGGCGATACCACTCTGGGTGCGATGAGCTTCATCAATGAGTACAAAAATATTCGAGTCGTCATCGATAAAACCCGCTTTCTTTTTGGCAGCTGATTCGAATTTATGGACAAGCGTGGTGACGACGGCAAGATTCTTTTCTTTGATCAGTTCCAGCAAATTCTGACCGCTCGTAGCTTGAACAACTTCCTTCTTAAGATTGCAGTTCCTGAATGTGTCGCGGATTTGTCTATCTAAATCTTTTCGGTCGGTAACAATGATTACGCGCGGATTAGTTATGTGAGGATTTTCTATGAGAGCTTTCACGAACATCACCATAGTAAGTGATTTTCCGGATCCCTGGGTGTGCCAAATGAGTCCGCCCTTGCGGCGGGTGATTCCAGCAGGCGTCTTTTCGATCTCCGAAATCCTTTCTACCATTTTGTGGATCGCAAAATACTGTTGGTAGCGTGATAACTTTTTGATGCCCGCGTCAAAAAGGATATAGTTTTTAGTCAGGTCAAGGAAGCGGCTTGGTTCAAAAAGCGAAACAATTCCGCGATCTTGCTCAGTCGGAATACGGTCGGTCTTTTGAGTATGGCCCTCAGTGTATCCATTCAGATCTTTTAGAATTTGTCCGTAAACGGTCGGGTCTATCTTCTTCGTTATGAGAGTACGTACACTGGCATTAACTTTTTCAAGCGGCACATCTTTTTCTTTCCATATGGCATAAAACTTATTCGGGGTACCGGTCGTGCCAAACTTAAATTCTTTGCCGTTTGTGCCAACGAGAAGTTGGGTATATGTAAACAATTTAGGGCAAAATTCCGGTCCCTGATTCCTGTTCATTTGGTTCAGGGCGTCGGTTACCTGTACGCTCGATTTTTTGTTCTCAATAACGGCGATCGGAATACCGTTCACAAAGCAAACGATATCTGGCCGAATATTTTGCTTTCCTGATGCGCCGAACTCCGCCGTTACGTGAAAAGTATTATTATCGGGATTTCGAAAATCGATGAAGCGGAAGTTTTTTGAAATTGTCTTGCCTCCGATGCTGACCTTGATCGTTTTGCCACCGGATGTTGGCATGATGATATTGAAAATCTTCTGAGCTGTATCAATAAGACCTTCGTACTGGATGTGTTCAAGTTCCTCTATGGCGTCATGGACATCTTTTTCGCTGAATTTATATTCAACGCCGCCAACTTCATAACCATTGATTTCCATGAGTTTCTCGACGGCAATGTCAGTCAGAATAAAGTTGCTAGTATCTCCGCCGCGCTGTCGGAGCGCTTCATCGGCAGAGATATATTTGTAGCCCATGGCCAAAAGAAGCTCCAGGGCAGGAAGTTGTGATTGTTTTGCTTCGTCAAAATGTACTTTTTCTAGCATGGTAGATGTTATTATGCGGCAGTTGTCGTGGACTTTACTTTGCCGACTTTTATTTCAGCGCTGGCAAGACGGATTGCGCCGGTAATCAGATTATTGAGAAGGTATCGTCTTTGTTCTTGGAGGATTTTAATTTTGCGTTCGAGCGATATAATTTCCTTGTCAGCAGTGACGAGGACATTGGCAATTTCGGATTGTTCCTTTCTTGAATCGGGAATATCTAGCTTCAATCTTTGGAGATCCTTTGGGTATATATGTGGTTGGGCACCACCGGTTTGTAAAGAATAAATATAATTCTGCCTTAATTTAAGAAAGAAATACGCGAAATGGATGTTGAGAATCTTTTCTTGGACACTCATGGCATCAGAAACAAAGATCGGGCAATCATAAAAGTCGACGTATCCCGCATATGCACCTGAACCACTCACCGTTATTGTTAAACCATTTCGGTTGCTCTCTCTGTGAAAGTAGGCGGGCTTCTGACCACCAGCAATAACCGGCACGGAGCCCTGAACCAAGCTACTTTTTGAAAGTGCATCACCCCTTTTAATTATTACAACATCACCCAATTTCACTTTTTTCCACGCTTCCTTAAACCCGGGTAAGCGTTTCTTGCCAGTGAGAAGTTCTTGCATTAAGCCACGCTTCGCTTCTTTTTTAACCGCAATTTCCTTATCCAGTGTGTTAATCGCCCTATCCCATGTTTTTAGAACATCCGCTATTCTTTTTTGTTCGGAGAGCGGTGGAATCGGTAGAAGCACTTTAGAAACAGAGGTTTTTGAAATGCCGTAGACAGATACGCCGTTCGCCACTTTCTGAAGGGCATTTCTGACTAGTGGGTTGCGGAAAATGTACTGCCGATAATATTCGTCAGTTCGATGTTTGTTATCGCGGAGAACAAAGGTATGGAGACCGCCGACTACTTTTTTCTTGCCGATCCCGTGTATAGAAACCGTAACCCCGACGCCTTCATAATCTTCGGATGCGTCTGCCATTACCAAATCCCCGTCTTTTAAAAATGCAGGCGGCTTGGGAGTGAAATCGCGATCCTTGATCGTCGGAATTTTTACCTTTGCTAGGTCAATGCTTGGAGATGAAAAAGTTGAGTGTATGTCACCATAATGGATATTCCCGATGTCTCCATTTTCAAGATCGCCACCACAAAGATTTTCGCGCGAAAAAGCAAACGTCTTAACAAAAGAGAAGACATCGCCCGCCGGGATCATCTCCCAGCCCTCGGGAATATTTTTTTGTGGTAAATCATTTTTCATACTGTCCATAATTGACCAGCCCGCTTTTTTAGATCGTCATTGATTTCCTGGAAGAAAATAAGATTAGGATTGGGGTTAGTTCTATCTTTAGAAATTAGCTTGCCCCTAAATCTGGGAATAAATTGTGAGGCTTGAGGGACGTGTATGTCCGAAACAAGAAAAGACTTAACGCATCCAGCTATTATGTCAGCGAACTGGATGCCCTCACTTTTTTGTGACTGCGGGAACTCAATCTCTACTCCAGGTGAAATGGCCTGGAGAATGGACTTCCATCCCTCCCGAGACATTTGTGGAGGATCAACTCTGTAGATCAAGAGGTTCTCTCTTTTAGGCAAGATACGTTCGACCCCGGTCTTTGCATTTTCTATATGAGTCTTTTCGTAATAATTTAGAAATAAAACATTTCTAATATCGTCAAACATTTTTTTCTTTAAGACAGCAACCAAAGTGGTATCTATTTCACCAAAATCAAAAGATTCGACTTGAGAATCGAAATCTCTCGTTACCCGATACTTACGTTCCCAGTTAATGTCTCCTGGACAAGAGATGGTCACAAAGACTCGAAAATCAAATTTTTCCAATAGATTCCAATAATGAGAGTTATTGGCGATGGTTTTCCATCGTAACTCATTCGAGTTAAGCTCTGTGTTAACGTAATTAATCGTATCTACCAATGCCCCATGATCAGATTCATGAACAACAATCCAAGCACGGACATAAACATCAGCGGGGTCATGCCAGCTGCCCGATTCGTCACTAAACACGAAATATTTATTTTTTACATTAGCTTCACCCATGACGCTTAAGGAGGTTTTTTGTCTTCTGCATCCAGTTGGCCCTCTCTCCATTGTGTGTGATTCTCTCAATCTGCAAACTCGCTTCCAGGATTTCCGCCTTTGTCTTTTTAGATAAGTTTTCCCAGTCTTGGTTAAATACATATATGGCATTCCCATAGAAGGCGGACTCGAGAACATATATATTCTTTTTTGGAAATCCAAAGATAACATACCCACTAAACCCTTGATTGCCGGTCGCCGTGAATTCTGGTCCTAGACTGTTCACATCTTCTAAACGAGACTGAACGACCGGTTTGGTTCGCTTGTCGCTGATCAGATCTAAAAGTGGTTTGAGGAGCTTTTTCTGCTCCGTCCACGATCGTTTGCCGGGTGGAAGTATTGTCCAGTTAAGTGATCTAGTTGTTTTAATGACTGGAACTTGGTTTTTATCCAAAATCTCACATGAACCAAAAATCTCGAGTAGGAGATTTATCTTATGGACGGAACGCTCTTCTTCTTTGGTAGAAAATTTTGCCGGCAAGGTGGTGATAAAAACCTTTTCACCTTCTTTCTTGGAAAGAATCAATTCAATTGAGGGAGGCGCTACGACAATTCTCTGCCATCGCTCATATGGCACCATCCTAAAGTCACAGACGGTTTCGGTCTGACGGTATCCTGACCATTGCTCCCAGCACCATTCGATCTCTCTATATTTAGTTTCTTTCGGTTTTGTTTTATCAGAAATCTCTTTCCCGTTTGCATTAAAGAGACTTACAGGACCAATCGGGCGAGGTAAAATCCTTTCTCCAACCCCCAACTTTTCGGAGAAACCTAGCTCCAGAAGCCTTGTTTTATCTTTGTGCGTATTCAAGATAATAGCTGGAACAAAGACCTTTCCTCGAAGATCACGGGGTAGATTATTTTTTAAGCCAAAAATTCTTTTTTTAGTGATTTTCATAGATTTATTGAATTCCAAGAGCTTCTAAATAATCGGCCATTTGCTTTTCGAGTTTCTGCAGCTCCGGCTCGAGCGCCGCGAGTTCTTTCAAATTTGCTTTGATGTCGACTGGAGCTTCCTCCTCAAAGGTGTCTACGTAGCGGGTAATATTGAGGTTGAAATCGTTCTCCTGTATTTTGTTGAAATTAATCTTGCGGGCGAATTTCTCCACATTTTTTCGGTTTTTGTAGGTATCGTAGATTTTTGCGATGTGCTCGTCGGTCAAAATATTCTGCGCCTTGCCCCGCTTGAACTCCTTGGATGCTTCGATGAAGAAAATATCCTTCTTTTTTTCATTCTCTCCGCCTTTTTCGCGAGAGCGGTCAATAACAAGCACCGCTACTGGAATGCCGGTGGTCTGAAAAAGACCAGCAGGAAGACCGATAACGGCGTCTATGACATTTTCTTTAATGAGCTGCTCGCGGATTTTTCCTTCCGCACCGCCACGAAAGAGAACGCCGTGCGGCACAATCACGACGACGCGGCCGGTTTTCGGCTTCGCCGTTTCAACCATGTGCGTAATAAACGCGTAGTCGCCTTTGTTTTTCGGGGGTACGCCGCGCCAGAAACGATTGTATTTATCGGATTCGGCGTGCTCGGCACCCCATTTCTTTAGGGAAAACGGGGGATTCGCGACCACGGTATCGAAGTGCATAAGCCGATCATCCTCTACCAAGAGAGGATTATTGAGCGTATCACCCCACTCGAGTCGTGCGGAATCTTTGCCGTGAAGGAACATATTCATTCGCGCCAGCTGATAGGTCGACCCCGTTGATTCCTGTCCGTATAAGGCATAGTTTTTGGAACCTTTCTTTTCAACTTCTTCACCGACAAGGAGGAGGAGACCCCCCGATCCGCAGGCGGGGTCAGAAATCCGCGCGCCCTCTTTTGGCTCTGCAAGCATCGCAACAAGCTTGGCAACATTTCGTACGGTGAAGAACTCTCCCGCTTTTTTGCCCGCGTCTGCTCCGAAGCGCTCGATCATGTACATGTACGCGTTGCCGATAACATCATCTCCAGCGTCCGTAAGGTCAATTTTTGCAAAATCCTGAATGAGGTGGCGGAGCATTTTGTTCCGTTGCTCCAATTTTCCAAGCACCGACTCCGAATTGAAATCCACACTAAAGATACCGTCGAGCTTTTCTTTATTGTGGTCTTCGATTCGATGGAGGGCTTTGTTTACTTCCTCACCGATGTTGTCCTCCTCAATCTTGCTGTAGATATAATCAAACGATGATTTCGGCGGGAGATAGAAACGATCAAGCTTCATCTTTTCCTCAAGCCGTTTTTCGTCGCTTCCGAAGCGTTCCCGATACTCGGCGTGCCGCTTTTTATTCAGATCGCTGATATATTTGAAGAAAAGTATCGTCAGCGCGTAGTCCTTATAGACTCCGGCATCGACGTTGCTGCGCGATGAGTCCGCAGCGGCCCATAGCGTTTTGTTCAGTTCCTCTTGCGAATACTTTTTATGTGGTGTCATGTTTTTATTTTTTGGAAGTTAGTTTATTGAAAGTTGCGTTGATGATGTTTCCTCTGATTTCTTTTTTCCGTTCTAGGATCCGTTCTTGCTCTCGCATGTTCCGATACAGGTTGACGAGAGCTTCTTGCTGCCGGAGGGGAGGTATCGGTATATCTATCTTTTCAAGTTCTCGGCGCGGCACTGCCCCGATATATGATCCGGAAACAATTTCGGAAAGAGCGTCTTGCCCCCTTTTTGAATTGATAAAATACGAAATGTATTCGGGCAAAATTCCGTCGGCCTTGATGCGTATGACATGAACGGAGGACGACGCAACTACGTTCGGTGCATCTGCGGCAAATATCGTTGACCTGAATGCCCCGGACTTCATGCCTCGCGAGACCAGCACAATATCGTTCTTTTTCAGGTAACCTTCATATCCCGGAGCATTAAGGGTTATTTTCGTCAGCGTTCCCACGTCTTCAAACGGGTCATCTTGCCGAATATCCCGGGCCTGATATACGAAAATATTCCCATTTACATCAGGTTTTATGGCCCCCCTGAAGGCGTAGCCCGATATTACCGTGGCGATATCTTTTACATACATGAGACCATCTTACTGCTGTCAAAGTATAATGTCAAGCCCCTAATGAAAAACACAGAAACTTGCCAAAAATGGCCGTTTATAGCCTTATAGCGATTCCGAGGTTATCAACTTCAACCACTCTGGACGCCCTGGCGGGGTTGCGTCATCCCTTGTGTTGTATGACCAACCAAATTAAGGGGTCGGCAGGCGCGGCGACCTCAACCAACCCACCGCTGCCAGCAAAGGTCGGCTACTGTCTATATGCAAGGAAATCAACGGAATCGGAAGAACAACAAGTCCTATCCATAGATAGTCAGATCAAGGAGATGATTAAGATCGCCGAGCGCGACGGGCTTGAGATCGTGGAGATCCGAAAAGAGAGCCATTCGGCAAAAGCCGTCGGTCAACGGGAGGTGTTCAATACGCTTCTTAAGGATATTAAAACGGGTAAGTTCAATGGCATCCTCGCGTGGGCACCGGACCGCTTAAGCCGCAACGCGGGCGACCTTGGCAGCTTGGTGGATCTGATGGATCAGAAACTGCTCCTTGAGATCCGGACATTCTCGCAGAAATTCACGAACAACCCGAGCGAGAAGTTCATGCTGATGATCTTGTGCTCTACTGCGAAATTAGAGAACGACAATAAAAGCGAAAACGTGAAGCGCGGGTTGCGGACGCGCTGCGAGCAGGGATTGCGCCCGTCGATGGCTCCCACCGGCTACTTGAACGAAAAGCGCAAAGACAAACCCTGCGAAGTGATCGTAGATCCGGTGCGAGCGCCCATCATCAAGCAAATGTTCGAGAAGGTAGCGAATGAACAATGGTCGGGAAGAAGGCTGCATCACTGGCTACGGCACGAAGTGAAATTCAAAACCACGACCGGGAAGCACCTCTCGGTATCGAATATCTTCATGCTACTCAAAAAGACCTTCTACTATGGAGTCTTCGAATACCCGGTCGGATCGGGAAACTGGTACACGGGACAGCATAGGCCGATTATCACGAAAGAGCTATATGATGCCGTACAGCAGCAGCTCGTCCGGAGCGCGATCAATAAACAGAACGACCGCGAGTTCGCCTTCACGAAGCTTATAACGTGCGGCCTCTGCGGATCGGGCATCACGGCATGCGAGAAGTTCAAATATCAGCAGAATGGGAATACACACCGATACGTCTACTATGGATGCACAAAAGCAAAGAATCCGGAGTGCGGAGGCGGGTACATCAAAGAAGAAGCGATCATCGAACAGATCATGGGAATCTTCGATACGCTCGATGTGAATGAGCTGGGCATCAAGCAAAAATTCAAGGATGAAATCACGCGATATAACAAGTTCAGGAAAATTGCCCTCGGCAAGGGAAAAGAAAAAGGCGAGATCGAGGAATTCGACGCGAAGGCATACGCCATCTACCTGCTTACCGAAGGAGCGATCACAGAGAAGCGTGAGCTGCTATCGAACCTCAAAAGCAGGCTGATGCTCAAGGATAAAGTGATCACGCTGCGGCCGGAAGCGGAGTAGCCAAAAAAATACCGGCGCAAAACCGCGTCGGTATTTTTGTTTCGTACAGGGTGGTCGGGAACCAAGATCGCCCACGAATGTCGACGACCAAGGTCATCTAGAACCCCGCACAGTGTTGTGCCCTCGAGAGGAATTGAACCCCTATCTCTCCCTTAGGACGGGATTGCTCTATCCGTTGAGCTACGAGGGCAATACGAATTCAAAATACCACAGGGCCGACAAAAGAAAA
>Ga0080064_1003467_pt1 | contig 22762 bp, 14 predicted proteins | sample Subgrocontami54m_FD_69260 | JGI IMG/M metagenome (GOLD analysis project Ga0080064, IMG submission 69260) | Subsurface groundwater microbial communities from S. Glens Falls, New York, USA - GMW46 contaminated, 5.4 m (SPADES assembly) (version 2) ...
TGTGGTATTACTCAATACTGATATTGAACCAGAGAAAGGATTTTTAAAATCTTTATTATCTCATTTTACTGATCCTTTAGTTTTTGCCGTGGCATGTATGGATAAAAGTAAAGAAGGTGGCCACGTTATCTTGCGAGGAAGAGGTTTCGCTTGGTGGGAAAAAGGATTCTTCGTTCACAAAAGAGGAGAAGTAGATAGTTCTGATACCGCATGGGTTTCCGGCGGAAGTAGTGCTTTTCGGAAAAGCATATGGGAAGCACTTGGCGGGATGGATCCGTTATTTAACCCTTTTTATTGGGAAGATATTGATCTTTCCTATCGCGCGCGCAAGGCTGGATACAAAGTTTTTTTCGAATCCAGAAGTATTGTGTGGCATTTCCATGAAGAAGGAATGATCTATCAGTCATTTTCTCAAAAGTTGATAAAGACTATCGCGTACCGGAACCAGTTTATATTTATTTGGAAAAATATTTCCGATGTAAGGCTTCTTCTTTCCCATATTTTTTGGACACCTATTCGAATCATGCAAGCGTTATTGCATGGAGACATTTGGATGATCGTAGGTTATTGGGCGGCGCTTGTTCGTTTGCCACAAATTTTTGCTTCACGTATGAAGAGTTCTGCCCACTGGAAAAAATCCGATCGGGACCTCTTATGAAGTGTTACCTCTGTGGTTCCCAGACTACATTTTTTTTGAAAAAGAACGGGTATAGCATTTACCGCTGTCAGGCGTGTGGTTTGGCTCAGACTGATCTACAAAAAAACTATAAAACGTTTCTCTCTGATCATTACAGTAAAGGATACTTTACTGGGAAACAAGAGTGTGGTGCATATATCAATTATAAAGATGATAAACCCATGATCGTCCGTAATATGAAAAAATTTCTGCGTGAGATTAAAAAACATAAACCGATTGGGAAACTTCTTGACGTGGGATGTGCATTAGGTTTTTTTGTTGAACTAGCTCAACAAAATGGATATGAGGCATATGGATTTGATCCTTCTCGTTATGCGGTAGACGAGTCGAGAAAGCTAGTTGGAAAAGATCGGATTCAGTTGGGAACTATTTCATCTCTTTCATATAAACCAAAATCCTTTGATATTATTACTTTGTTTGATGTGTTTGAACATCTTGGTGACCCTATTGCCGATATTAGGAAGCTTAAAACTCTTCTGAAAGAAAATGGCATTTTAGTCATTGCCACAGGAGATACGGAAAGTCTGATGGCTAGAATTTTGAAGAGAAGGTGGACATTCTACATTCCTCCTCAGCATTTATTTTTTTTCAATAAAAAGTTATTGAACCAGATTCTCGTGAGAGAAAATTTTATTCCGATCGAATGGTTTCATATTGGAAAATGGTTGAGTTTTCGATATGTCTTACATTTAGCAAGAACGACTGGCGAGAGTAAAGTTGCAGATATAGTGTATCATATTACAGAGAAACTCCGTCTTGAGACCTTTCCATTGTATCTTTCTCTTGGCGATAATATGGTTGTTATCGCAAAAAATAGATTATGAGGAGACAAGTTTTTACTCATTTAGGTATTTTTTCCATTTTTGTTATCCTAACAATTTTCACGTTTCGAATATATTTTTTTAATCACAAAGTTCCGCTTCCCTTTAATCTTTTAGTTTTTTACTACCCTCCTTGGAAATATGAAACTCAATTAGGGTATGGTCTGCAAGTTTTAAATAAGCCATTAGGCTATGATAATCTAAAGCTTTTTTATCCACTAAGAAAATTTACTCTCAATGAGATGCAGCACGGCCATATTCCTTTATGGAATCCATTTGTATTTTCCGGTAATGTCCACCTCGCAACATATCAATCGTCAGTATTTTATCCACTAAATATTTTTTATTTCATTTTTCCTACAGCGGATGCTTGGACAATACTTATATTCTTGCAGCCGATTTTTTCCGGATGGTTTATGTTTTTATTTTTGCGGTCACTTAAACTATCCCGGAATGCAAGTCTTTTTGGTGCTCTAGGTTTTGCTTTTTCCGGGTGGATGATTGCCATGTGGCAGGAAGTGTTAGTGCTTGAACATAGTTTTTTGTGGTTGCCGTTGGCCCTGTATGCTTCTAATCTTCTTTGGGAAGGAAGATCAATAGGTCGTGCGATGATGTTATTAATACTTGCCATGACGATGTCAGTACTTGCAGGTTTTCTCCAAATGAGTATTTATCTTTTTATAACAGTATTTATTTGGAATACGTATCGCTGGTTTCGTCACGAAGATAAAAAAAGACGAAAGAGTATTGTGTTTTTTATTGGAATAAGCGTAGTGATGGCAATGCTTATTTCAGCCATTCAGTGGATTCCTGCTTTAGAAGCATATATATTATCTGCTCGTGGAAGAGTTGATTCTGCAAATTTATTTCAAGAATTTTTGTCTCCGTTCGTTCATTTGTTAACATTCATCGTTCCTGATTTTTGGGGAAATCCCGGTTCATATAATTATTTTTCTAAAATTCGATACATCCAAGAACGAACAATTTATGTAGGAATCTATGTGCTCATTTTTGCATTGGTTGCATTGTTTAAAAAGTCAAAAAATAATCAATTATTTTGGAAAATTTTTACTATTGTTATGCTTTCATTGGGGTTTGCTTTGCCGACGAGCTGGATTTGGTATTTCCTCCGTATTCCTATATTGTCGGTTGCTCAGCCAGCAAGAATTTTCGTTTTATCAACTTTTGGAATCTGTGTTCTTGCAGCATATGGAATGAATGAATGGGAGATGCATGATGCTTGGAAAATGATAAAACGAATACTTTTCTTTTTTACGTCGATCATTGTTGTATTGTTTTTATTTGTTTTTATCATGCGTTTTTTGCTTATTATATACGATCATATGCAGTTATTTTGTGAGCAAGGACATATGTCGATTGAGACTTTTCAATTTTTGTGCCAAAAAAAGCAAGTTACTGCGTATGCCACGATTTCATTGCGGAATCTTATCTTGCCAACTATTTTTATAACTATGGTATGGATAAGTTTCATTTTTTTTCGTAAACAGCAAAAGTTTTTTTATATTTTTGTTTATGTCATAACCATTGTTGGAAGTTTATATTATGCTAACAAAATTCTTTACTTTTCTGATAGAAAATTTGAGTTTCCCTATGTGGAACCTATTGTTAAACTCAAAGAGTTATCAGGATACAATAGAGTTTGGAGCTATGGAGATGCCTATATCATGCGAAGCATTCTTTCTTATTATGGCATATACTCTGCTGAAGGATATGATGCGTTATTTTCTCACCGTTACGGAGAATTCATCAACACTATTAAGACTGATGGAAAAATTACCGATCAAATAAATAGAACGGATGTGGACTTGCTTGAAGCGGGGCAAAATGAATCCATGACCAAGAATCCAAGGAGACTTCGCCTCATGTCACTCCTTGGGGTAAAATATATTCTTGAGTTAAAACCTAGAGTAAAGAGTTTCATTACAGAAGAGGAGCGATTTCCCAGCTCTCTATTCGTTTCAGTTTGGGAAAATGAAAAATGGAGGATTTGGGAATATAAACAAATACTTCCTCGTGCATACTTTGCCTCACGGTATATCGTAGAAAAAGATGAACAGAAGATTATGGATCACTTGCTTGATTCAAATTTTGACTTACACAATACTATTATACTGGAAGATAAGCTAGAAGAATTTCATGAGACTAGTGAAGATATTTCTATGGTAAAAATTACAAAGTATGAGTCTAGCGTAGTAGATATTTCGGTCGATGCAAAACAGAAAGGGTTTTTATTTTTATCTGATACGTATTATCCTGGCTGGAAGGCATTTGTTGATGGTAAGGAGACAAAAATTTATCGAGCTAACTACTCATTTCGTGCTGTATCAGTGCCTCGTGGTATTCACAATGTTCGTTTTATATATGATCCACTATCATTTAAAGTCGCTATCGCAATAAGTGGTGCATCATTAGCAGCAATTCCTCTGATTTTATTGGTTTTTCAATTATCTAAAGCTTCTCTTTCTTTTTAGGCCGTAACCCTAAATAAACGATATATGATATTTAGGGACGGCCCTTAGGAGCGCTAATATAGGCATATATTTCTCCACTTTTTAGCGGAACAATCCCTATTTCTTTATAATTCTTTGGAATATCTTCTTGGAATGAGATGAGCCTTGTATGAGAAGTTTCTGGTGGTAAATAACCGCGTTCTACGAGGGTAATATTTTGATATTGTGTAATAGTTCTGCCTCGGGTGCTCCATTGGGGTGGTTGAACATATTGAGGAAGAATATTATAAAAATAGAAAAGATGAAGACGATGGAAGAGTGGTTCTTCTATGTACCACACATTATAAGGCTCTTTGTCTATAGATTGTCGGATGGCAATCATTCCATAATCATTTTGTCGACTATATCCAAACGGATAGATAAACCATAAATCGACAACAAAGCGGGCAAAAATGAAACAGAGAAAAAGCAGGATGGGCACTGTGAGATACCGTTGTTTTTTTATAATATCGTAAAATCCTAAGGTTTCAATGATATAGGGCAAAGGAAGCAATTGGTACATGCGGGCGGCAGTAATATTGGTCGTGATCACGAGCGGCAATGGATAGAGAAAAAGCCAAGATAAGAGAAATATAGCTACTTTACTTCTTATTTTTATTAAGGCAATAATACCGATAAGAAACAAAGGAAGCTCAACGAAATAAAAAAGACCACGAAATGGAACGACATCAACTGGATCAAATTTTGATGGACCATACCAGGTAATGAATGAGAAAGCACTGACATATTGGTTAAGCATATGATTGATAAGTTGTATCGTAACGTTAGTATTTATACAGAAATTTTTTGTTCCACAGGCTTGTTGTGCTTCTTGTTTTCGTTTTGCTATATGCTCTGAAGAAATAAAACTTTGATTGAATCGTGCTGTGTTTCCTTGATTTTTTTCTGTAAGAAGCGGCATGAGTCCAATAGTGACGAGTATGACTGCAAGAAACAATGTTTTTGGATGGAGCCAGAAGTGTGACTTATGAAAAATGAAGAATACAAAGATCAGTGGAGGAAGAAATACCCAATATGCATGGTATGTATATGTATTAAGAAGAAAGCATAGAGCCGCTACAAATAAATTTTTTGACTTTTTTAACGATAGAAACAGAAAAAGCATAGTAGCAAGAGCGAAGAAAAGTCCAACACTTGTCTCCAATCCAAGACGAGAGTGGAAACTATGCCAAGGGGAGATAGTGAAGAGAAACGTAGAAAATAGACAAAGGAGTTGATTTTTTTTGGGATTTATATTAAGTTTTTCAAATATTGCTTGTGAAAGAAAAAACACGAGGGGTATGGTGAGTGTTCCAAAAATGGCAGAAGGAAGACGGATTGCCAAAAGAGAATTGCCAAATTTCATTTGGGAAAGTGCGACAAGATATATCTGGAGAGGCAATTTATAGTCAGCTAAACTTCGAAAATGTCCCAATGGCAATCGATTGCCATCTTGGTCAATCCCTGCTGTCCGGATGGTAAAGGCATTATAGCCGATTGAAATTTCATCCAATGTTGCCCCTGGTGGATTTTCAGAAAGTCTGTATAAACGGTTTACTCCTCCGATAAGAATGAGAATAAATAAAATTAATATGGTAATTTTACGAAAAGGCATGATTTTTTATATTTTGTATCAAACGAATACTTGTGACGAAACCCTGTGTGGTAGTAAACAAAAGAAAACCGATTGCGGCGAAACTCAAGTCTGTTCGATAGCCCCAGAAGCCAAGCATGCCGTAAAGCATACCCCATAAACGCATGGTTTGTGTGAAAGGTGAAGGTTTTACTTTATAGAGATTATTTAATAATCCAACATATACCCAGAGCGTCGCAAGAGGTTTGATGGGAGAAGGTAAAAATGAGAATATATTTTCTTGTGAAAATTGTACAAGAAATAATAGTATCAGATGTTGAGAGAAGACGATGGATTTGTTATACAGTATGCGACACACACCGAGGGGAATGTATTTGTGACACTGGTCCAGATTTTGAATGATTTCATCATGTAAATCTTTTGGGTGGACAGCAATGTTTTCAATCCAATATTTACCATGGGGATTTATGATATATAGTGTTCCAACTATTCCCAATAGAAGAATTAAAATGTTTAATGAGGTAGGTTTTTTAGATATGACGACAATTAGAATAAAGACTATGAGATTAAACGCCAGAAGAAATGGATTCATATGTGAGGTTATGTCTCAACTATCGTAAGCAAAAACTTACTATTTGGTAAGGTAATATTTTTTATGTTTTGTTTATCCAATAGTATGTCATGAGGAATATCTTCCGAGAAGTCAATTAAGATAGTATTGGGTAGTAGCATATCTTTTGTCCAATCAATACTACGAAACTCAAATCGATCGAAGTTTTTTACATGAACGAAAGCGTCATCGGTGGGTGGATAACGATTTGTTTTTTGTTGATACGATAGCGGGTCATAATGCATATAAAAGAGAAGGAATATATATGGGGAATATTCTGGATGAGAGATGATAATATGTTTATTGGCAGTTTTTGGATTTTGTAATACTTGAGCAAGCTGCTTGTATCCATAGCCCCAATACTGTGCTTCGTTTTGAGGAAAATGGATAAAATATCTATCGAAGTAAATGCTGATATTAAAAATATAAGCGATTGCGATACTTACTATTGCAATATTCCATAAGTTTTTTTTTGATGAGATAGCTTGTAATGTTTTTTGTATCGCTAACGCGATTAGGATAGGCGGTAATGGATAAATAGCAAACATTCGATTTGTATGCGGTGCATCTTTGGTAATGCTTGCTGCTATTGGCGCAATAATCAGCCACCAAAGCAATAGTTGGACTTTTCTGTCCTTCTTTTTAAAAATTAGTAAAACGATTCCTAAGTAAAAAAATGGCGCTTCAATGAAGTAGAGATTGCCAAAATTTTCAATATTATGAGCATGATTTGTGCCTCCGGTAATAAATAAAAATTTTGGTGCAAAAGACTTAAGGTAATTCTGAGTGATGGTTTCTAAGGCATAGGTAATTCTGTTATGGAAAAGTCGTGCATTCCAAGACTTGGGATTACTATATTGGTTCCTTGGTATTTCTATTTTTTCATGAATTATGGCGGGATTCCCAAAGATACTAATTCCGGAAAGTTTTGTTTTGTCTGCTTGATGGAGTGTTTGGAAGAGAATAAATCCTACAAGGGTTACAAAAATGATTCCCGCAATAGCAGTATGAATAGTTTTTGGTAGGCTCAACCGAAAAATGTAGATAAGTCCTATGAGGAGGAGTGTTGTGGTGACATGATTTCCATGATAGGCAAAATAACAAAGAGCGAAAAATAGAGAACTTCCGATTAAAAATATTGGTTGTTTTTTTATACCTCTGAAAAAAAAGAGCAAACCTATTACGGTGAATAGTACTGCCAGATTAGATTCAGACTCGACTCTGGATAAATGCAGATGCCAAGGAGAAACTGCAAGGAGTGCCATAGACAGAAAAGACAAAGATGTGGATGAAAAAAGATATTCGACCAAAAAAAAGGTAAGTCCAACAGTGGCAATTCCAGCAATAGCAGAGGGCAGTCTGACTGCTAATTCTGTAACTCCAAAGATTTTTACAAAGGGAATAGTTGCATATATATAGAGTGGGAGTTTCCAATCTCCAAAAGACTGAAATGAGAAAGGAAACGGTTTGCCGTATTCATCTTTGCCAGTCTCGATGAGAGAATATGCAGTATATCCGATCGATGCCTCGTCGCGATTAACACCAGGGGGGATTTGGTCTAATTTATACAATCTTAAGAACGTAGCAAGACACAGTATGGAGACAAATAAGATGATTTTCCATATGTGAAGCTTATTTCTTTTCATTGCTATTTTGTTTTACTGTTTTAACACAGTAAAACGGTGGGATAACAATACAAGTCCAAAGAAAAAGATGATAGACCCAATGGTAAGTATATCGCTAAACAATCGAATAGGCGACCGTTGGAAGGAGACGGTAACTATATGTTTGCCAGATGGAACCATAAACGTGATAAGACCTCGATGGTTGGGGTCTTGGAACTGGATAGGTACACTACGATCATCAACGCTCACCTTCCATCCCGGGAAATAGAAGGTATTGTCCAGGATTCTGGTTTGGTTTTGGGCACTGACGGTGAAGGTGTGGCGCGTCGTGGTACGAGAATAGTCACTGATAGATGCAATGCCTGAAATGATTTCCACGGGTCGCGTGGGATAAGTACTGGCAAATCCCGCAGTCCAGATGGTTGACGTAGCTCCGTGATAGTCTGTCGATGCCGGATACGCCAGATAGTAACTGTCTGGAGCATTTATGTATCCTTGGATTCTGACCATAGGGACGGAAAGTAATAGCACCAAAAGCATGGTAATAAAAATAATTTTGCGCGCTTTGATTTTCTCAAAAAAGAAACCAGCAAGGAACGCGCTGGCAAAAGTAGTGACACCGATAAATCGCCAGGGAAAGGGAAACTTTTTTAAAAGACTCATATGTTCCCAGATCGGTACTGAAATGGGAAGCATAAAAAACAGCGATACGAAAAAGACGATTGTCCAAAAAGTACTTAGATTTTTCAACTGAGACGTACGCCATACCGAAACTATTCCGAGAATAGTAAATAGCGTGAGGAGTGGACCAAGCTGTGGTGATAATCCTCCGACTCTATTGATGTCCGGACCAAATCCCCATGGGGCGTAAACGAGCTTGACCAGGCTAGGAAAATGTTGGCGATAGATGGAATCAAAGAAGAGGGTACTATTGGTATAGCGCAGTTCAAAAAGAGATGGCATCCAGAAAAATGCGCTGATTGCTAATCCCAACATGAGCATGAAGAGAATGGGAACAATGGATTTGTGGTTCTGACGATTTTCCCGTAAAGCATATCCGAGAATAATTGGAGAAAATAGAAGACTTACCACATTGTGGGCTAAGATAAAGAGACTATAGCATATACTTCCTATGAGGATAGTTGTGAAACTTGTTTTATGAAAGTATTTTTCAACAGCCCAAAATACTAAAGGAACAATGGCATATCCAGCAAGCTCACCAAAGTCACCACGTACGTACATATTGAGAAAATGATACGGTGCAAGCCCGTAGAGAAGGGAAATAATAAACGCAACGCGTGGCTTCCACAGAAGTGATGTCCATAAGAAAAAAGCAACGGGAGCGCCAACAAAAGCAAACGCCAAGGTAATTTTGTACGCATCTTGAAACGAGAAGCCAATCATATGCAGGAAACTTCCAATGTAGCCGGGCAGGGGATAGAGGAAAATAAGGACGGGTGTACCATATCCGTAATTCAGATTACCTGCCCATCGTGGAGGAATGTGACCGTCGACAAATGCTTGATAGTAGGCAGCGGTACGTGCAATGTTCACTTCGTTGTCATGCGTATGTGGTACGCCCGGTGTCAAGAGCGGCAGTAAGAAAAAACTATGGATAAAAATGAGAAGTATAAGTAAGAAGGTACGTTTCATTATTGCCTCCAAGTATTGTATCGTTGGGATATAGCAAACACAAAGAAAAGAAAAAAGAAAAAACTTGCTAGGCTCACTACTTCCCCCGCTCGCACCGTCCATGGTGTGTAGGTAAATTGAATGGTATGTTTTCCTGCGGGCAGGTATATGCCGCGGAAGGTGTAGTTGACTCGGTAGATAGAAGTTGGTTGATTATCAATGGTTGCTTTCCACCCGGGAAAGTATGTGTCTGTAAGAATCAAGAATGCAGGTACGTCTGTTTGCGTGACAGCGGTTACTCTATGAGGTTGGTATGTTTCAATTTTTGCATCGCTCTGGTGCAATGGTTGAGAGAAAGAAAATGGAAGTGTTGTATCGACCAAGGCAGTGTTTTTAGGGTCAAAGTCATTACCAAAAAAGATAGCAGCAAATTCCTTTTTGGTGTGATATGTCTTTATGTCAGTCACCAGATATATTCTAGATAACGCTTCTTTATTGCGATAATACTTCCATCCATTTTGTTCTGCACTCAACGTGAATCTATTCTCCGGAAAAGTTTTAGATGTATTTGCGTTATCTACATGATCAATGACAGTTCCAACGCTTAAGCTGTCTAATATTTTTAAACGGAAAGGATTATTAGGCAAATCCAGTTCTCCATAGCCGGGTGCTACTGAGGCATCCGATCTGGTGGCGTTGGTGAATTTTTCCGGTAATGCCCCGTTTTGCGAGGCAACTATGAATTCCCCATACCATTTAGGATATAAGGGGTCATATCCATCTGGCGAAAAAACATGGTACTGTGTAGAAAAGTTAGCTTCGATTGCGGCGTTACCATAGCCCCAGAAGCGATTTATACCATTCTCTTTTGTTAAATAAGTAAAAACTTCATGCTTGGGAAAAACGAGTTCACTATTAACAAAAGGATTAAATTTATGAAACGATATAAATAGATCGCCGAGATGGAATAAAAACAATAGCATTAAAATCAGAGTCATGTATTTTTTTCGGGTGATGGCGACAGCAAAGCCTATTAATACAAAAACGGCTAAAATGCTTTCGTATAAAATAGCGCGGTGTGCGGTATTAACTGCATTCGGTTCTATCGGCAAAAAGTGAGGGGCAAGTGTAAAACCAAACCAAAGCGTAATAAAAAATAACAAAACTGCTATGGTACGATAGGCCAGCCGTTTAATTTGATGTTTTTCACTACGCCAAACGTCCAGACCCAAGCCGGCCAGTATAGACAAGCCGAAAGAAAAAAGAAAAAGCATAAGAGTGGGACTGGTTGCGGAAAGAAGTGGAATATTAAATTTATAAAAGAAGGCAGATAGAGGATTTACGGTGTTAAGTACTAAGATAGTAAGAGTGCTTATAATATAAAATTTTATTATGCCTGCTTGGATACGCAGTGCCGCCGGCAAGAAAAAAAGAGGCACTAGTCCAATACTGGTAACTTTTCCAATATACGTATCTCCCAGCCAATAATTTCTGGTGGCCGGATTACCAAAGATATTGGGAATGATAAGCATAAGCAGTTGCCAGGGTTGAATAAGAATTTTATGAATAAGCAAGTCGTATGGATGAGGGCTTCTGGCGGCGTTAGTGATAAGCTCTATACCGGGAATGAGCTGTATTGCTCCGAGCCCTATGGGAAACAAAAAGAGAATAAGCAATTTTTTGTTATCCAAACGAAACCATGCATAGATAAAGCAAAAGATCAGAAGATACGTAAACAGTTGTGGATGGCCGGCAAAAAGAGCAGATGTGAAAGCAGCCACAACTATTATGATCCACTGTCTGCTTGTTTTTTCTTTTAGCTGCTCAATAGCCAGGAGGATAAGTGGCAACCACACTATGACATGGCCGATCGTATTATACTCGAGCCACACGGTCATAAATGATGAGAATGCATACGATATTCCCCCAAGCCATGCGCCCAGATTACTTCCTCCAAGCTTTTTTATATATAGATAGGTAAACCAGAGCGCGAGGAATGGTTCTAAAAAAACCAACACAGTCCATGCTTGGAGCATGGGAAGAAAAAAATAAACGATAGAGAGGGGATAAAAGACGGCAGATTGGAAATTGGCTAACAGTGGACTACCAGAAAAATTATACGGGTTCCATAGTGGCAGCTTTCCTTTTTTGAGCATATCAATGACGAGTGTTTTCCAAGGATAGGTTTGCCGTAGCGTATCTGGATACTGCGCTTTGTTGGGGATACTGCCGGGGTTGTACCCTATATATGATGTGGTCCGCCAGGGTTTATATTCCGAAACCAGAAGGTCACCGGGGAATGGGATGCGACCCAAAAGAATCGTTTTATAGAAAAAGATTGCTGTGATACCCAGTGCGATAAGAAACGATACAGCCAGAGCCCGTCGATTCATATAAAGCGTTTTGATCGTATGGTAGTTGAAAGCAAAAATAATAGGAACATACTAGTGAGAGAAATAAATTCTCCCGCCATCTGGACTTTGCTTTTTGCAAATACTACTTTTACTTTGTGTTCTCCAGCAGGTACCGTGAATGTCAGGAGTCCCCGCCACAGGGTATCTTGAAATTGAATAGGCACTTTTTGCCCATCTACATAGATGCGCCAGCCAGGGAAGTACTGTGTGTTGTCTACGAGTCGCGTTTCGGTTTGGGCAGTAATTGTGGCAGTATGGATGGTTGAACGACGTTTGATATTAGTGAGTGTTCCTGCACCCGCGATAACTTCCAGTTGTGCTTTAGGGTAGGCTTTTGCTTGCCCAGCTGACCAGATGAGGTCTGTTTCACCGAAATATGTGGTGTTAAGGGGATAGTTCCAGTAGTAAGCTTCATCTATGCCTGTATCAAACCCCAGCGGCGGTCGCCAGAAAGCAATAGTTGAAAGGATGACAAAAGTAATAATTGATACGTACATTATTTTTTTCTTAAACCACGCTTGGGGAAAGTACAATACTGATAAAAGTGACGTAGTGACAATCATTACAGAAAGAAGCCGCCATGGAAACTGAAATTGTCGCAGAAGTGGAATACTTTGCCAGAAAATACGTGAGATTGGCTCCATAAAAAAGAAAGAAATGGCAGAAACAACCAGGAGGTAGATGATAAGTTGCGACCCAAGCGTTGCGATTTTTTGCTTGCGGATCACTGCAACCATGCCAAACAAAAGCGCTAGCACATGGAAAAAACCTATTTGTGTATCAATGCCGCCGGTTTGCAATGAAACATTGTTGGTAAGATTGGGGATGAAAAAGTTGATAAACGGTGCAAAGTGCGTTTTATATAAATCTTTCATAAATAAATCGCCGTACGTATATTTGTGTTCTATGACCGCCGGCAGCCAGTAAAATGTAGCTACTCCCAGCCCCAAGCTCAGTGCACCAATGATCCACAGTTTTCGTTTCATTGTCGCTTTTTGTAGCATGGCAAATCCGAGAGCAAAAAGAAAAAACACTAAACTTATGGAATTATGGGAGAGAATCAAAAGTCCGGTAGCTATAGTGGTTATGACGAATGAGATAGAACTGCCGGATCTTATAAACCGCATAATGCCAAAAAGGATAAAAGGAAGCAATGCATAGGTGTACACTTCTCCAAAACTTCCCCGCACAGACATTTCGACGAGACGAAATGGAGCAAATTGATAAAATACCGCAATAAACATGGCTTTTTTATCATCACCCGTGAGTTCTTTGCCGAGTAAAAAGATACCAATACCAGCAAGGAGGTAACTTACCGCTAAGACAAGCTTAAATGTGCTGACTAGTCCCACGCCTCCTGCCAGAAATAAAGATGCAACCAGATACGGCGTATGATAGATAAAATTAAACAAGGGCATGCCGTACCTATAGTTAAGATCACTGGCCCAGCGGGGGAATATCTGCCCATCACGAAGTGCTTGGTAATATGCTGCCATGCGAGCCAAATGGACTGGTCCATCATGGGTATGGGGTAAATCAGACGTCATGAAGATACTCACGAGTGGAAGGAAAGAAATTGCAGTGATAAGAAGATAGTGTTTAAATAAACTCATGGGTGAGTGTATTATATCAAACAGTTTGACATCATGAACAAGCGTACGATTTTTCTCCTAGCTTTATTTGTGTTTGCCGCGTTTTTACGTTTCTATCGAATCCTAGCGTTGACGGAGTTTCTGGGAGATCAAGGTCGCACGGGCATCATCATTTGGAATGCATGGACAACTAAAACGCTGCCATTGGCGGGGCCGCCAGTGCTCACTGGTCAATTCCTTGGGCCATTTTTTTATTATTTCATTGGATTACCGTTCATTTTATCTGGTTTCCATCCACTTGCTCCTGCCTTATTTATGGCATTTTTTGGAGTTTTGAGTGTCTATCTCATGTTCTATCTTGGGGAAAAACTATTTGGTTTTTGGATCGGTATAACCATTGCCAGCGTTTATGCAGTTTCTCCCTATATCGTTTCATCGGATCGTACATTGTGGGAACCTAATATTATTTCTTTTTTTGTACTTCTGTACATTTTTTCTGTATATCTGGTGCATCACATGCGAAAGTTTTCTGCGTTTTTTTTGATGGGGGTCATTGTTGGAATTTTAGTACAACTTCATTATCCAAATGTTTTTTTTATCGCACTAAGCGGTCTATTTTTGTTATTCATCCTTTCAACAAGAAAAAAGCAAGAATCAGTATTGAAAATTCTTCTTTGGTCTTTTTGGGGTATCGTTGGTTTTCTATTGGTTTTGAGTCCTTTTTTATATTATGAATCGCACCATGCATGGCAAGATTTTAAAGAGATTGCGCTCATTTTTTTCGTCCCAACAACTTCTGGTGCAGATATGAAACCACTGCAGCAGACTCTTTTTGACTTGTCTTCTCGAGTTTTTTATAAAGTAATCCCTTTATCAACACCGTACCTTATGGGAATAGTTGAATTTGTAATTTTGGGAACTGCCTTTTTGCAGAAAAAGTTTTGGAGTGTCTTTTTTGCGTTTTGGTTTACTATTGGCATTTTGGCTATGTCATTTTATCATGGCACTGTATTTGATCATTATCTTCAATTTCTTCTTCCTGTGCCGTTTTTTCTTTTGGGTGGAGCTATGTTTTTTTATAAGCAGAAGATTCCATCGATGATTTTGGTTTTTATTATTTTAGTGATACTTATTTCTCAATTGCGAAATACAGATATTTTTTCAAAGGGAAATAATGACATTGTCCGTATCAGCCGGACGGTTTCTGAAGTGATTTCTATGACAAATAATGAACCGTTTTCTTTTACGCTTACTTCTTCACGATCCTTTTCTGATCTTCACTATCGTTACTTTTTTACAACACGTCAGAGGAACCCTGTCTCTATCATAAACGCTTCATACGGCAATCTTTTTCTTATTTGTGAAAAAGCGCCATGTGTATCGCCGCAAGAATTAGAGCGTATAGGTTATGTTCAGGCACTCTGTTATGAAGATCATTGTGGCGGTTCCTATCCAACGATTGACCTAAGTGCGTGGCAGTTCGTTAGGAATAGTGATGTTTTGGATGGTAGAATTTATATGTACAGGAGGAAATCTTTTGGTGGCACCTAATTTCCTGTACAATCAGGATATATGAATTTATTGACGTTAGATGCGCTTCTCCTTTTTGCCTTGTCTATCCCAGTGGTCATGCGATATAGGATTTTACCTATTACTGGTACACCGTATTGGTTATTTGGGATTCTCTTTTTCATCCTACTTTGCAATATGCTTATCTCTTTGTATCCAATTATTAAAAAACCTGCTCATGTGCTTCGGTTGAAACTATTTTTTTTATTAACCACACTTTTTATTGTCGTTGGGGGGACTACTATCACCGCCATTATCGATCGAAATAATACTGCGCCGGTGTATGGCGTCCACGACATTATTTTGCAGCAGGAAGCGGCTATGCGCTACCTTCTTATCGGTAAAAATCCGTACAAAGAAACCTATTTTGGTACACCAGTAGAGCAGTTCCATTACGATGAATTAGATAAACCGTCCGGTAAGTCTGCAATCAATCCTGCTCTGTATCATTTTGTGATGCCGCCGTGGTATCTTTTATTTCCATTTTTGTTTTATTTTATCTCTACTCCTTTGTTGGGATTTTTTGATGGGAGAATGGTGCTTTTGTTTAGTCTTGCTGGACTCATCTATATTCTCTATCGATGGTTTGTCGATAAAAAGATTGCTCACGTTGTTATTGCTTTAACTGCATTAAGCCCAGCATTTGTTGATTATTTCATTGAAGGAAGAAGTGATATGTTTGCATTATTTTGGTTTGTATGGTCTTTGTATTTACTTGATAAAAAAAAGTTTGTTGCTTCATCAATTATTTTTGCCTTGGCTCTCCTTTCTAAGCAAACTATTTGGTTTGCTGTGCCATTTTACTTTATCTATGCATGGCTCATGTTCAAAAAATCTCTGAAAACAACCATTATAAAGGTGATCATGCCATCCGTGCTTATCGTATTTGCTTTAGTTCTTCCATTTCTTTTGTGGGATGCACGGGCATTTGTCGACAGTATCATTTTTTATTTGAGTGGGAATTCTGCTTCTGCTTATCCAATTTCTGGATATGGATGGGGGATGCTCCTATATAGCTTGGGTATTATTAAAAATATTCATGCCTATTATCCATTTATCATATGGCAGACTGTAATAGGTTTACCAATTATGGGAGTAACGCTCTGGTGGATGACGAAAAAACTTTCTATGTCTCGATTGCTGGTGGGGTATGGCGTGACACTTATGGTGATATGGTATGTAAGTCGATATTTCAACAACAGTCACTTGGGGTACCTATCAAGCGTTTTTGTACTGGGTGTGTTAAAAGATTGGGATGAAAAAGGAACAGCATGAAAAAAGTATTTCTGATTGTTCTTCTCGCTTTTTTTTTACGGATAGTAAACGTAGGAAATATCCCACCTTCACTTTCGTGGGATGAAGTATCGATTGGATATAATGCATATAGTATCCTCAAAACTGGATACGATGAACACCATAGATTTTTGCCACTTGATGCATTTGCTGCATACGGCGACTATAAACCACCATTAGCAATTTATTTGACCGTTCCGTCTATAGCTCTTTTGGGTCTGAATGAATTTTCTGTTCGATTGCCGTCGGTGGTAGCGGGCACATTGGCAGTCTTTTTGACATATTTTCTGGTTAAAGAGTTATTTAAAAAATCTCCTTTCACTTATCACGTATCATTTATCACTTCTTTCTTATTGGCTATTTCTCCATGGCATATTCAATTATCTAGAGCCGGATTTGAAGCGAATATCGCCACAACATTGATAATATTTGGTGTATGGTTCGTATTAAAAGCTCGAGAAAATAGAAGATTACTTTTCATTTGTTGGTTGCCTTTTGTTGCTGCCATTTATACCTTTAACAGCGCACGGTATCTCGTCCCATTTTTGGGACTGGCACTTTTGGTCTATACCAAAAATACATTTCTGTTGTACAAAAAACAATTTGTTATTGGTATTGTGGTGAGCTTCATTTTATTATTGCCCATTCTGCCCCATCTTTTATCAAAAGATGCTCGTCTTCGGTTTACCGAAGTAAATATTTTTACTGATTCCTCTATTGTCCAAACTTCAAATGAGCGCATTGCCTATGATCATAATTTACCAATAGGAAAAATTTTTCATAATCGACGGATTGCATTTGTTCGTTCGTACTTGAATCATTTTTTTGACCATTTTGAGCCAGAATTTTTATTTATTCACGGGGATGGGAATCCTAAATTTTCTATACAAGATGTTGGCGAATTATATCTTGTCGAACTACCATTTCTAATCTTAGGAATCTATTGGATGTTTGCAAAAGAGAAAAAAAATGCATGGTTTTTACTTTTTTGGCTTATTGCTGCAATCATTCCGGCGGCAACTGCCAGAGAGACCCCGCACGCACTTCGTATAGAGGATAGCTTGCCTACATGGCACTTATTTATAGCCTTTGGGATCATTACATTGGTTTCAAAATTTAGATCTATCAATAAGAAAAAGATTATTGTAATAGGGATTATTGTCTTCTATATCGCAAATTTTTCTTATTATCTAAGCAACTATTACAGTCATTACGCAAAAGAATATTCTGGTGAATGGCAGTATGGATATCGGGAGGCAATACGGTTTATCCAACCAATAAAAAATCAATATAATTCCATTGTGATGACGGAAAATATTGGTAGGCCATATGCATACGTACTTTTTTATGAGCAATATAATCCAGAGCAATTTTGGAAAACCGTGGATGCATCATTTGATGCATCCGGGTTTTATAATGTCTATGGATTTGACGGGTATCGTTTTGTAAAAGAAGGCATTGGAGAAGCAAAATCAAAGACCCTCTATATTTTAGGCCCCAAAGATGTGCCAGCGGGGATAAGGATTTTAAAAACAATTACGTTATTAAATGGTGAACCGGTGTTGGTAATTTTTGATAAACCATGAAGAGATTATTTAAATATAAATTTTTATTGTTGATCGTTGTTGCAGCAGCTCTCCGATTGTGGCAACTAGGCGTAGTGCCCCCCAGTCCGGATTGGGATGAAACTGCGTTAGGATACAATGCGTACTCCATTCTCAAAACAGGAAAAGATGAATATGGCACCTGGTTTCCCCTGACCATCCGTTCTTTTGATGATTACAAACCGCCGCTTTATGTGTATCTTGCCATTCCATCGATTGCAGTATTTGGTCTTAATACGCCGGCGGTGCGACTGCCATCGGTCATTCTGGGAATCGTCGCCGTAATAGGGACGTATTTTTTGGCAAAAGAATTATTAGATAAGCAAGAGAAAGAAGGCAAATACATTCCATACTTTGCATCGCTCCTTCTTGCGATTTCTCCATGGCATATACAGTTTTCTCGCATTGCATTTGAAGCGAATGTCGGCGTGACCCTAAATATTTTAGGGGTTGTGTTTTTCTTGAAGGGACTGCGGTCGCGATACTTTTTATGGCTTTCTGCATTTATTTTTGCTCTATCTCTGTACGCATATCATAGTGAGCGCATATTTGTGCCGCTATTGCTTTTGGTTTTGGCTCTCTCTCATTGGAAGAATTTGATGAATGTTCGTCAGACTATGCTCACTGGAATCGTTATTGGTATAGTAATTGCAGTACCATTAGTTCCTGTTTTTCTTAATCAAAATACACTCATGCGTTTGCGAGGCACGAGTTCGCTTTCCGATCAGACAGGACTTCTGGCTCGAAGTGTTAAAAAACTTGAGGACGATCAAGTTTCTCATAACTACATTGCCATGATTTTTGATAATCGTCGACTTGTATGGGCAAAAACACTTGTCGATGGATATCTGTCTCACTATTCATTTAAGTGGTTGTTTTTAAACGGCGATAATGCTCGACATCACGCACCAGATATGGGGGTGTTATATCTTGTTGAATTGCCATTTCTATTATGGGGAATGTATATTGTTGCAAAACAAGGTGGAGTAGGGGCGAAAGTATTATTCGGCTGGTTTCTCATAGCGCCGATTGCTGCATCGCCAACCACAGAATTACCTCATGGAATTCGTACTTTAGTTTTTCTTCCGACGTTTCAAATATTTACTGCTGTTGGCTTCTCTCAATTGTTGATTTGGGCGCAGCAGAAGAAAAAAGCTTTTAACTCTGCCATTTTATTTATTGTTCTTTTTTTATTCTTATTTAATGTGGGATATTACCTGCATATGTATTTTGTTCACACGAACAAAGAATATTCAAAATTTTGGCAATATGGGTACCAACAAGCGGTTGCTTACACACAGAAAAATAGAGATAAATATAAAAAAATTGTTGTTTCGACAAAGCTCGAACAGCCCCACATGTTTTTTCTTTATTACTTACGGTATGATCCAGCCCGATATCTGAAAGAAGGTGGCACTGCTTCCGGCGGATTTGCTGAAGTACGCAATAAATTTGATATCTATGAATTCAGACCTATTCATTGGGAAAAAGAGATTCGTGATGGTTCTACATTATATATCGGTTTACCAGGAGAAATTCCTGTACCGCCTCTCCAAAGAATTTATTACCTAGACGGAATAGAAGCAATGCGAATTGCAGATAAATAAACTATATGAAGGGTTTTTTGGAGCAGTATGGATTGATTCTCTGTGTTTTATTTATTGGAATTTTTTTTCGATTTTATCATCTCTCTTCCGTTCCACCGAGTCCGTCTCTTGACGAGGTGTCCATTGGTTATAATGCGTATTCCATACTTAAAACCGGTGCAGATGAATATGGTACAAAGTTCCCCATTTTGCTTCGCGCATACGATGATTGGCGCCCGGCGCTATATGTATATCTCGTAATTCCATTCGTTTCCATTCTGGGACTTACAGCATCAGCGGTGCGTCTTCCATCTGTCCTTCTTTCTGTTATCCTTCTTCCAATTACGTATGGCTTGGTATATGAATTATTTGGAAGAAAGCCACCGCAGATAAAAATAGGAGAAATCATCCTTGGTGCGCCGCTTTTTGCCATGGCACTTCTTGCGATATCACCGTGGCATATCTATATTTCTCGGTTGGGCCATGAAGCAAATGCAGGACTTGCAGCGGTAGTCATTGCTATCTATTTTTTCTTGCATGCTATCAACGAAAAACAAAAAACGAAGTGGTTTTTTCTTTCTGCCATTGTATTTGCGATATCATTCTATACTTATCAAAGCCAAAAGCTTATCGTACCCGTTGTACTTTTTGCATTAGGATATTGTTATAGAAAAATTTTGTTTGAATGGAAAAACGTTATCCTAGGCTGCATTAGTATTGGTGTTTTGTTATCTTTGCCAATAGTTTTGGTTTCCTTTTCTCCTGAGGGACTCATGCGTTTGCGCGGTACATCGGCATTTTTATCTGATCAACCCATCTATTATGAGTATGCAAAAAAGTTTGCGGCAGCAAAAGAGCGAGGCGATGTCTTTGGAGTATTAATAAATCATCGATATGTCGTGAATATCCAGATTTTTATCAAAAATTATTTTGCACATTTTAATTGGCGGTGGTTATTTACTGGGAGTGATGTCCCAGAAGCCCATAAAGTGCCGCGGATGGGACTTCTTTACTGGTGGGAGTTGCCATTTATTCTTTTTGGAATTATTGCTGTTTTAAAAAGTAGAATGAATACTGCGGCAAAAGGATTTTTGTTTATCTGGTTTTTATCCGGGCCGCTTCCTGCTGCTATCACTACCCAAGCGCCGCATGCGATGCGATCGTATACGTTTTTACCCACATGGCAGATATTCGGGGGGATGGGAATCATAGCATGTTTGCAGCTAAGTGAAGCACGGCTCAAGCGAATTAAAGAGCAGCAGAGGATATTGGGTTATAGTATATTGGGTCTCATAGTTATGGCAGGTAGTTTTATGCAATTTTATAAAAATTACTTTTTTATCTTTCCGAAGCAGCAATCATCTTCTTTTCAATACGCACTGTCACAAGCCATTTCCTATGTCCTTATCCATGAAAGCGCGTATGATAAGATTGTTTTTTCTAATCAAAATGACTTATATCAATCGTACATGTTTTTTCTTTTTTTTAGTCACTATGATCCGAAAGAATATCAAAAGCGAGGTGGGACGCTATCGGGAGGATTCGCCCAAATCCATACCATAGGAAAGTATGCATTTCGGCCTATTGATTGGAAAAAAGAACAGAAAAATCGTTCTACGTTATATGTAGGAAATAGTGCTGATTTTCCTGATGCTACACTCTCTCTTGCAAATTTTTCAAATCTCGATGGTATTCTGGCTATTCGTATTACTGGCGGCAATGAATAAAAAACGTTTCGTAGTATCTACGTTATTAATTTTTATCCTGATCATAGGATTTTTATTGCGTGGTCAGGAGATTCTGAGCAACAACTATTTATTTCTAAAAGATCAAGGAAGAGATATGTTGGATATAAAAGCAGTTGTTTTTGATCATAAACTTACGCTTATCGGTCCGTATACGGGGCTGCAAGGAGTATTTCAGGGACCACTGTATTACTATCTTTTGGCTATACCTACAGCAATCGGAAGAGGTGATCCACGATGGCCACTTGTTTTTATTGTCGCTGCGCAACTAGTTGGACTCATTGGGATGTATATCATAGGGAAACGATTTTTTTCTTTCCGAGCCGGATTATTTGCTGCGTTTCTTTTTGCCGTTTCCCCTGTTGCTGTGGCGGCATCAACCTATATTTGGAGTCCACATTTGACACTGCCAATAATGACCTTTTTGCTTTATTGGTTTTTTTTATGGTTGGAGGCGCCAACATTGAAGTATTTTATTTTCATCCTGTGCTGCTTAGGACTTTTGTATCATTTTGAGATTGCATTTGCTGTACCTTTGACGCTCGTATTTTTTTTCTTATTTACCATTCTCTTAAAAAAAAGATTTTTTCCCAAGATGGCTTTGATATTTATCACAGTCATATTGTTTTTTCTGTCACCACTGTTCGTTTTTGACGTTAAACATAATTTCATTACTTCTGGTTCAGTATTGAGACTTTTTTCTGGTAAAACGCAAGGGCTTGGTCAGTCATTTGAGCCTATGGGGAAAATAGCGCGTGATCATCTTTTTCGATTTCAAACACTGTTGTGGTCTAGTTTTGTGGATCAAAAACATCCCATCAGCCGGCTAATGACAACATTTTTTGTGGGAATCACTGGATGGTTCCTTATATGGAGGCGGGATAAGAGATTATCGATATTGAGTGCAATTGTTGTACTTATGTTTATTGTCTACCTCGTGTATCCATTTCAGATTTATCATTGGTATATTATTGGGCTTATGCCTGTCATAGTTTTGCTTATGGGTGTGGCATTTGATCGGATATCACGATGGAAAATAGGCGCGTTTTTAATCTTACTTGTTATACTATTAATTAGTAGTGATGCTGCCGAGAGATTATATAGGCTTTATACTGTGGTCGATGATGGAGGAACGGCAAAGATTAAAGGAAAGATAGCGGCTATTGACTACATTTATAAAGACGCAGGAGGGAAGCCATTTAATCTCTTTATTTTTACTCCGCCGGTAGTCACTGATGCCTATGATTATCTTCTTTGGTGGCACGGGAGAAGAGCGTATGGGTATTTGCCAGGAAAAGAAAAACAAGGAGTATTTTACTTATTAGCTGAACCAGATTATAGCAAGCCTTGGAGTTACCAAGGTTGGATGGAAACCGTGATAAAAACTGGGAAAGTTTTGGAAACTAAAGAATTGCCATCAGGATTTATTATTCAAAAACGGATGAACGAACAAACAAGTTTATGAAATTG
>Ga0080064_1003473_pt1 | contig 22723 bp, 26 predicted proteins | sample Subgrocontami54m_FD_69260 | JGI IMG/M metagenome (GOLD analysis project Ga0080064, IMG submission 69260) | Subsurface groundwater microbial communities from S. Glens Falls, New York, USA - GMW46 contaminated, 5.4 m (SPADES assembly) (version 2) ...
CGGAAGATATCAATGATGAAAGGTTTTTAGGACGTATTCAAATTATCTCCGAACAGATATTGAAATGCCAAAAGACCATCCGGAATATGCTGGATTTTGCAAGGAAGTCAAGTTGCGAAAAGAAATTGTGCAATGTCCATCATCTGATCAATAATACCCTGTTGCTCGTTGAGCATCGTCTGAAAATACACAAAATAAAATTACATAAAACCTTTGATGAGAAGGTACCTCCCTTGTTAGTGGATGGGAATCAAATTCAGCAGGTAATTTTGAATCTTGTCAATAATGCGGTAGATTCCCTGCCTCAGGGAGGGGATATGTGTATTGAAACCAGACTAAACAAGGAAGCAAAGTCCGTTGAAGTTGCTTTTGAAGATAACGGAATCGGCATATCGGGTGAAGACCAAAAACGTGTCTTTATACCCTTTTTTACAACCAAAGAACCTGGCAAAGGCACAGGATTGGGATTATCAATTTGTAATAACATTATTTCAGCCCATAATGGTAAAATAACGCTTGAAAGCCGGGTGGGTAATGGCACAAGATTTACGATATCATTACCGGTATAAAATAACTAGCTTTTTACTTGAAGTGTACTAATGAAGAAGATATTAGTTGTAGACGATGATTTGGCTATGGGGGAGATGTGTAAGGAACTCCTGAAGAGTAAGGGATACACATCCGATGTTGTTACCAGCGGTAAAGAGGCAATTGAAAAGGTGTTCATGGATGGAGTGTACTCGATTGTGCTTACCGACCTGGTTATGCCTGATATAGACGGTATAGAGGTTTTAAAAAAGATCAAACAGCAAACCCCGCAGATTGATGTAGTAGTAATGACCAGTTATGGTACGGTAACAAATGCCGTTGAAGCGATAAAGCTTGGCGCATCTGACTACATTACGAAGCCATTTAAACGCGATGAGCTTGTTGTTGTTATCGAAAAGATATTGCAGATGCAACGCCTCGCAGGAGAGGTAGACCGACTCCGTTCAGAACTTGGTGAAAAGTATACATTTGTTAATATTATCGGTGAGAGCGTAAAGATTAAAAAGATATTTGAGATTATATCCAATGTATCGAATACAGAAGCAAACATTTTGATTCAGGGAGAAACAGGAACAGGCAAGGAACTGGTGGCAAGGGCTATACATTATAACAGTGCGCGCAAGAACTATCCATTCGTCAAGGTAGACTGTGCGGCATTGACAGAAACTTTATTAGAAAGCGAACTTTTTGGGCATGAAAAGGGGGCTTTTACCGGTGCTATAAAAGATAGAATCGGCCGTTTCAGGACAGCTGATCATGGCACAATATTCCTGGATGAAATTGGTAACACCTCTTTGGCAGTTCAGGCAAAATTACTTAGAGTCCTGCAAGACAGTGAATTTGAGGCCGTAGGGGGAGACAAGCCTATAAAAGTGGATGTGCGTATTATTGCAGCAACCAATGCAGACCTTGAGGGATATGTTGAAAATGGCCAGTTCCGGAGAGACCTTTTTTATCGGCTTAATGTCATCCGTATTTTTCTGCCACCGTTAAGAGAGCGCACGGACGATATCCATCTGCTTGCTCCTCATTTCCTTTCCATTCACAACAAGAAAAACCGGAAAGCTGTCGAAGGGATTTCTCGCGAGTCATTAAACAAGCTCATGTCGTATACCTGGCCGGGGAATATTCGGGAATTGGAGAACGTCATCGAACGTGCGGTAATCCTTTGTAAGGGGAAGGTAATTGAACCTGATGATATTCCTTTATATCAGGAAAAAACGGGTTTCCCGCAGGGTTTGTCCGGTAAACCACTGCAAGAGTTAATAGATCAAGTTGAACGGCAAATAATTATTAATACGCTGGAATTAACGGGCGCAGACAAAGAAAAAGCCGCTAAAATGCTCCAAATCTCTCGCGCCAGTCTTTATAATAAATTAAACAAACACAAGATTAATGGACCGCTATAATTCTGAATTATGAAAGAATTACAAATCTTACACATTGAACATTGGCACAATTTTCTCCTCGCCTTTATCCCACTTTTTATAGCAATTGACGTGGTAGGGATATTGCCCATTTTTATGTCATTGGTGGATGGGATAGAAAAACCGCAGAAAACGAAAATTATAAATCAATCTGTCATTACGGCGATCTCCGTTAGTATTGGTTTCCTTGCGTTGGGAAAGTTCGTTTTTTCTGTACTGGGGATTGAGATATATGATTTTAAAATGGCCGGGGGACTTTTGCTGCTGGTATTTGCCATTAACGATTTGCTGTTCTCAGAAAAAGGAAAGAGGACGATAACGCCAACTATGGGAGTTGTCCCTTTGGGCATTCCACTTGTTGTAGGTCCTGCCGTTTTGACTTCAATCATTGTAACGGTTGATACCTATGGCTACATTCCTACGGTAACTTCACTGGCAGTAAATCTCATCATCGTATGGGTTGTGTTTCTGAAGTCTAATTTCATATACCGATTGATGGGTGAAGGAGGTTCCAAGGCATTTGCCAAGGTCGCATCACTCTTGCTGGCAGCCATAGCAGTAATGATGGTCAGGCGGGGGTTTATGGATATGATGTTATACATGAAAAAATCATCCTAGCAACCAAATAGCAATGGTGTGGTTTTTAAGCATATGACGATAAAAAAGGGGCTGGAAATCTTCTGTGGAGTTACTGCCCTTGCTATTTGCCTTTTGATCGTATTTACGACGAATATTAAGACACTCCATGCCCTCATATCAATTAATTCCCGATTCCTCGTCTTTTCGCTGGTATTGATTTGCTTATCCTGGTGTTTTGACGTGTTGCGTTTAAAGGTGTTGACGAAGGCCTCTGGTGTACGCCTCCCTTTTATGTACGGTACAAAAGCAATATTATCGTATACATTTCTTTCAAATATTACGCCTTCTTCAGCGGGTGGTGAACCGATCTTGTTTTACATGTTGAATCAGAAGGGTATAACTTTCGGGAAAGCAAGCGCAATTGTGTTCTTGCGGACAATGATTACCATGATGTTTTTTGCTATTGGCGGACCGAGCATCATTTATTTCCATCGTGAATTATTGTCGAGTGTCGGCTTAAAGATAGCGTTCGATTATGTGGCTATCTTTTTGGCAGTGACGGTAATGTTCTTTGCATATCTTTATTTTGCCCCACACTCAGCAAGAAGAGGTTTGGATTTGTTATTTAATTATTTCGAGAAATTTGCGTTTTTTAAGGGGAAATCTTCCAGATTAAAACATAGCCTGTTGCATGTAGTTGATGAGTTTAAATCCAGTCTCAAGGAATTTCTTCAAGGTGAGCGATGGCGCTTGATTTTAGTCGTTTTTTATACTGCTTTGATGATTGTCTCACAATTTTTAGTGGCGCCCATGATATTGAAAGGTTTAGGTTGTGATGTGAAAATACTGAGTACATTTACGGTCCAAGGGGTCTTAAATTTTATGCTTTACTATGTACCGACACCGGGAGGCAGTGGCATATCGGAAGGCTTAGGATATGCCCTTTTTGCTCCATTAGTTCCTTCTCATGTGTTGGGTATATTTCTTGTTATATGGAAGTTTTTGACTAATTATGTATGGACAATTGTCGGTGGTTTAATTATTGTAAAGTCTATTGGGATGAAACATCTGGAAGACATAACAAAGGACAAAAGAAATATTGAGAAAGACGGGGAATCCATTTCCAACTAAAGTGTCGGTCGGTAGAAATGCTTTGCTCAGAATTCAAAATTGGTAGCGCAACCGTCTCGGTTGCGCAAATATAAAAACTGTAGAAGGTATCCTGATATAATGTATGGAAATTTCAAACTAGCCACAAAGTCACTAAGGTTTTCTTTGTGTCTTGGTGTCTTCGTGGCGTAAGAAAGTTGTCGAAGGCCTAATTAATTCATCATTTACACGGATTGATACATTTTATGTCACTCTACGAAACAGGAGAAGTTGAAATGACAGAAGAAAAAACAGAGGCGATTTCATACAGCCTCCCTACGTTGGTGTTTGAGAAAGAAACCAAATGGCCGGACTTAAGCAAACTACGAATGCTTGCGAATAAAAGTTTCCTGACCAATTTGATTTCTGCTATCGCATTTGGGGCTTCTTATGTAATGCCTGAATTCGTTGGTCGACATGCACTCATGATGGCAAGTCTTTTCGCCCTGTCCGGCGCACTGACTAACTGGCTGGCCGTTTATATGCTATTCGAAAAAATACCAGGACTTTATGGTTCCGGAATCATTGCCCTGAGATTTGATCAATTTAAGGAGAGTATTCGTGCCCTGATCATGGAGAATTTTTTTACCGAAGAAAATTTTATCAAAGTCACCCAGGGTGCATTGCCTCACACAATACAGCCTGAATTAATCATGGATAAAATTGATCTTGATAAAGTGTTCGGTGGTTTCGTAACGGTAATTAAAGATTCCTCATTTGGCGGCATGTTTAAATTGTTTGGCGGAGAAAAGGCCTTAGAGCCTCTGCGGGCCCCATTCAAAATGGAGTTTGAAAGACAGGCATCAGAAATCTTATCCAATATCGACATAGCCTCGGTCTTACAAAAAGAAACCAATTTTGGGACATTTAAGTCGAAAACCAGCGCTATGGTGGATACCACATTAAACGAAATTACCCCACAACGGGTAAAAGAAATCGTCGAGAATATGATGCGGACACACCTGGGCTGGCTGATTGTCTGGGGCGGAGTCTTTGGCGCTTTGATCGGTTTTGTCAGCGCTGTATTCTTTTGATTTAAAAAATGCCATTGACGTCATCACTATTCGTGCTATTATCCCGAAAATTGGAACACTAACAATATAAGGAATTTTATGTCAAACTTAGTCAGATTTGGGGTCTCGCTCGATAAGGACTTGCTCAGGAAATTCGATGAGCTGATAAAAGAGAAAAAATATACCAACCGCTCTGAGGCCATACGCGACCTGATCAGGGATGATTTGGTCAGAAAAGAATGGCAGGAAGGCAAAGAGGTTACCGGGTCAATTACCCTTGTCTATAATCACCACAAGAGGGAATTGACCAATCTCCTCATTGACATCCAGCACGACTATCATGACATCATCCTCTCTACCCAGCACATCCACCTGGATCACGACAATTGTTTAGAGATAATTGTAATAAAGGGTAAACCGAAGGAGATAGAGGAATTGTACGGAAAGTTGAAATCTGCAAAAGGGGTAAAACACGGGGGTCTTTCCACTACAACAACGGGAAAAGAGATAATCTGAATATTCGGCTTATCTTTTCAATTGGCCATATTTATCTTTTGTTTCATATAGCGGTACCCCTTAGCCCTTCCATTTACTGGGGAAGAAAAGGGGCGGGTATTGAATTTCCTTAACGTCGAAACTATCTTGCCATCAGTGCATCAACGATATTCATTTTCGATGCTCGGAATGCAGGGAAAACCCCTCCCAAAAACCCCATAATGACAGAAAAAATCAGGGCTTTGTAAACAATTTCTCCCGTCAAGGTAAATGAGAATGCCAACTCTGAAAACGTCTGCCAGTTTACGGTAGAGATCGTAAAAAGCTGCATGAAAGAGGCAAAGAAAAGTCCTATGAATCCACCGATGATGCTCATCAGCATTGATTCTGCCAAAAAGGCAAAGAGGATATTCCTGCGCTGAAACCCAAGCGCCCGCAGTGTCCCGATTTCGCCGGTGCGGTTTGCCACTGCGGCATACATGGTGATTGTTGCCCCGATCATTGCGCCGATGGAAAATATTATGGTCAGGGACATGCCCAGTATCCTGAGAAATTTGGTCATCATTTCCGATTGGTCGGCATAATACTGTATTTCACGTCTGGCCTCAAGTGTCAATCGCGGGTCACTTTCTATTCTTTCCTTAAGCGCCTCGAAAGCAGAAGCATCACGCAGTTTGAAGGTAACGGATGAATACACCGGCCTGCGGAATGCCTGCATGAGCTGGTCAGCATCGCCCCATATCTCTGAATTGAATCCGGTACTTCCTGCACGAAAGGTACCTACCACAGTCCAGTCCCTCATACCAAAGTGGAGTTTCTCTCCCATACCGCATCCCCTGAATCTCCTCGTTATATTTTCTCCCGCAATAACCTCGTAAGAGCCGGTTTTCGGCATCCGGCCCTCGATGAGTTCTACCTGGGGACGCAAAAAGGGCGATTGTTCATTGATTCCCCTGATGGTAACATTTGAGGGTTTTTCACTCCCTCTTTTCGGTAAGTTTATTATAACCATCAGTTCTTTAGCGGCAAGTCTCCGGCCGTTTTGTCCAATCGCTATTTCAGGCTGGGTCTCTACGATTGACGCCTGGTATCTGTCTATCCCGCTCTGCACCTCGGTAGTTGAGGCGCGGCGGATAACTATCACGTTATCGTATGAGCCGGTATCTACAAGGGTTTTACGGAGTCCCTCAGCAAGCATGAGAATGGTAGCAAAGACAAAAACAACGAGCGCCATCCCGGAAGCCGTCAGGGTCGTTGTAAGTCGCCGTGTTAAGAGATTGCGGAAACTATACGATAAAGGTATCTTCATCTATCCTATTCTCCTCAAACCTTCGGCAATCCGAATATTTACGGCATGCCATGTTGGAAAGGCCGCCGCTATCAAACCCACGAAAAACGAGGCGGCTATATCAAGAAGGAGAGTCATTGCCGATACATCAAATACCGGAAAGAAATTGCCCATAGTATTGCCAAAATACTCCGCACCGGGGAAGGTAAGTATGATGCCAAGCACGCAGCCGGTCATGGTTATGACAAGGGATTCGCCAAAGATAAGAATGGCAATATGCCAACCGCCGAACCCAAGGGTCTTCATGATGGCGTATTCCCCTATCCTCTCACGCGCAGTCATGGCCATGGTATTGGCAACGACTGCCATGATGATAATAATTACCATAAAAGAAACCAGTTGAATTACCGTGACGATGGCTTCGGTCATGGTAACAAAACTCATCTGGAATGCCTTTTCAGTTTCGGTCAGGGTTTCTGCAAGCGAATTCTTAAACGTCCTGTCTACTGCTTCAGATATCTCAGCAGCCTGGTCAGGGTCGTCTATTGCAATGATGTAGACGCCTGTCTGGTCGGCTCGTCTCGGCGTAGTCTTTTTCAAACGTTCATTGAGATAGTTCCAGTGAAAGAATAATTGTGTTTCGTCCGCGCTCTTTTCAGCGCCGTAATATATGCCCCGAAGTACAAATTCCCACGCGCCGGGGAAGATGGTTCCTTTTAAGATTATAGTATCACCGACCTTCCACCGGAATCGCTCTGCTACCTTACGGCCGGCTATGGCAGACTTCCGATCCCTGATAAACGCCGTCTTCTGGTCTTCGGGCAATAAGTATTCCGGATATAGTTCCAAAAACGTTTTTGGCTCAACAGCAAAGTTTGGGATAAAGTTTTTTTCCGATATATAGGTACCATTGAACCATATAGCATACGAAACACCTTTCACTCCTGGGATTTGCCGTATCTTTTCCTTATAAGAAAGGGGGAGAGAGAAGACAAGGGAAATTGAATTTCTGGTGATGAGACGGGCTGAAGAAGACGCCTCCACACCTGAATACCATGCGTTAACCAGCGTCCTCAGTATACCAAACGCCAGAATTGCAATGGTGATACCGAGGATGGTGAGCGCGGTGCGCAGTTTGTGGCGCAGGGCATTTCTAAAGATGAGTTTGAGAATGTGCATTTAAAATGCCTTTTTCAAGCTTTCTGATAATATGCGCCCTTTCCGCCGCATGAGGGTCATGGGTAACCATAATAATCGTCTTGCCAAATTCCCGGTTTAAACGGGCCATAAGTTCCAATATTTCCTCAGCAGAAACCCTGTCGAGATCGCCCGTCGGCTCGTCTGCTACCAGTAAGGTTGGATCGGTGACAATCGCACGGGCAATGGCAACGCGCTGCTGCTGACCGCCTGACAATTGTGAGGGGTAATGATCCATCCGGTCGGCCAGGCCAATCATCTGGAGTGCCATCTCCACATGTTCTCTCCTTTCTTTTCTCGAAAGCCAGGTCAAAAGGAGCGGGAGCTCCACATTTTCAAATGCGGTGAGCACGGGGATCAGGTTGTAAAATTGGAAGATGAAACCCACATTCGTAGCCCGCCAGCGGGCAAGTTCGGTTTCCGTCATCGAAGTAATGTCCAACCCGCCAACCATTACCGTACCGGTATCCGTCTTGTCTATGCCTGCGATGAGATTTAATAAGGTGCTCTTGCCAGACCCGGAAGGTCCCATTAATGCAAGGAACTCGCCTTCCGGTATATCAAAGTTGATATTCTCCAGAACCGGTATGACCTGAATCCCGCGTCGATAAGATTTCGTAAGATTTCTTATTTCAACAATTGGTTGTTTTAAGTCTGTCATTAAAGCTTCTATTTTTCTTTGACCTTAATTCTCATACCATCCCTGAGATTTTTCGTCGGACTCACTACCACCTTGTCTCCCGATTTGACGCCGTTCAATACCTCTATCAGATCGCCAATCTGTGTGCCTGTTGTTAAAGGGGTTTTATACACACGATTTTCATTTACAAGGAAAACAAACCTGGTATTGTTGTGCATCATGATTGCACTGCTGTTCAAGGCAGTCTTCGGTTTTTGTTCCTCCAGAGTGACAGACCTTTCAAGAAAGGCAACCTTGGCGCTCATCTCGGGGAGGATGCGGTCATCCTTATCTAAAAATTTGACCTTTACCATGACCGATGCCTTGCTGCGGTCAGCCGTGGGAACGATCATATGCACCATACCACGGAAGTGGTTTTCAGGAAGGGCGTCCAGTTGCATTTCACACGGCTGGCCTATTTTTACTTTTTGCAAATTTGATTCTGAAACATCTGCCTCAACAAGAAGAGAGTCCATATCAGCAATGGTTACGACAGCGGCTCTGGCAGTAGCGGCAGCCCCCAGTGGTGCAACGATGTCGCCAACATCGGCTTCTTTGGTTAGTACAACCGCATCAAAGGGCGCACGGATAAACGTATATCTCAAAGAAATTCTGGCAAAATGCACCGCTGCCTTATATGCATTTATGGCGGATTCTGCTGCGGACACAGCAGCCTTTGCCTTGTTATAACGAGCCACAGCAATATCAAGTTCAGACTGCGGCACGACTCCTTGCGAAAGAAGTTCTTTTTGACGGTTATAATGCAGTGTAGCGTCATTCATTTCTGCCTTTGTCATATCTAAATTGAACATAGCATTGTCCAGATTTGCTATTGCCTGGTCACGTGATGCTGCCGCATCTTCGCCTTCCAGCTTGGCAATTACCTGTCCCTTCTTCACCTTGCTTCCTTCTTCTACCCCTAGCCATTCAAGTCGGCCAGTAATCTTGGATGCTACTGCTGCCTTACGCTGTGCAACCACATAACCGCTGGCATTTAGTAAAGTAAATGTTTGGGAAGGATAAACCTGTGAAACGGTTGATACCTTTGTCTCAATGACAGGATTAAAAACTATTCGATAAATAATGAAACCAATTATGAGGGCAGACACAAGCATGGTTATTTTTAAGAGCAACTTCCTGCGTCCGCGGCGATACTGCATCGCATCAGATTTGTCTATTTTTAATTTTGATATATCTTTATTTACCACGATTCGTTCCTTTGACGTTCTATTCTCTTTTAAGGTACAAAATATTAGGGATTCTCAATATACTTGATACCTAATATTTTTGCTATAAATTATTTCGACCACACTAATACGATTTGCGATTCATTGATTTACTGGGAATAGAGAGGTTTATTCTTGATTAAGAGAACATTTGACAGTGGATTGGAATGAGGAGTAATTGATGTTTTTTGTATCTGAATCTCACTCTTTTTCATTAAGGAAGAGAGAAAAATGAACCTCTATTTTTCAGAGTGGTTCACTTTCGCAAAGGCATCCCTCGCCTCTGCAACTAACTTATGCACAAGGTGTGGATCTTTTCTGCCATTGGAAGATTCCACGCCTGTATGCACATCAACGCCTGCTGGACGAACATACTGAATGGCCGCACGAACATTATCGGGATTAAGACCTCCGGCAAGGATTACGGGCTTGGGGGAAATGGATACCAATCTCCTGCTTATATCCCAGTTATGTGTCTTTCCTGTAGCGCCACATGCCCCCGTTTCAGGATCGTAGGTATCTGTAATAAACGCATCGGCATGCGGGCAATAATCTGAGAGTTGAGCTTCCAGTTCAGAAAGATTGTTATCTTTCACGATAAGGCTTTTAATGATATATAGCTTGGAGTCCAATTTTCGCAGGTTTGCGAGTTCATCCGGTGAAACATCACCATGAAGCTGAACCATGCGAGCGCCAAGTTGATGGCAAAAGTTCAAAATATCGTCTGCTCTTTTAAGGTAGGTTATTAAAACGCCAAAGCAGGGAGGCTTCAAAGAGCGTATTATCCTTCCTGCTTCTTTCCCAGAGATATCCTCTTTATGGACTGTGAGTCTTAAAGGAAACCCCAGGTGGGTTACTCCAGATTCGACGAGCATTCGGGCTTCTGCGCTATCAATGATTCCGGCTACTTGTATCAATCCCCCAGATTCTGGTTCCTTCATCTCGCATCCTCGCTAAATAACGTTTAAATTAGAAGAAATTGGTAGGTCAACCGTCTCGGTTGACCAAAACAAAAGCAATAAACGGATACAGGACAAGCGAGACGCTTGTCCTACCAGCGCCACCCCAAAACCCGCATAAATAAAATGAAAATTCATATACAATCAAGTTAATCCTAATAGTAAGGGCAACTCGGTAGGGTTTAAAACTATCTGTGTAATCTGGGAAATCTGTGGTTTCAATGGTAGGCTTAAGACCATATACCCGGTATGGGTAGTTCGCAATCCTTGCACTTATTATCAATTAAGTGGTTTTCCAATATTGAGAATCCCGCCCGTCTGATGACGATGTTCTTACAGTGCGGGCAGTAAGTATTTTCACCTTCGTGTCCGGGTACGTTGCCTACATAGGGGAAATGAAGCCCAGTATCCAGGGCAACCTTTCTGGCCATCTCTAAGGTTTTTACCGGTGTCGGGGGCAGGTTCTTTATCTTGTAGGTTGGATGAAAACGGGTGAAATGGATGGGGACATCCGGTCCTAGATTCTCCTTAATCCACTCACACATCCCCCGAAATTCCTTTTCGCTGTCGTTGAGTGTGGGTATCACAAGCATTACAATTTCAAACCACATTCCAATTTTCTTTAAGGTCTGCAAGGTATTTAACACGGGTTTCAATTCACCAGTGCAGGTCTCCTGGTAAAACTTTTCTGTAAAACTTTTTAAATCAATCTTTACAGCGCTCAGGTGTTGACACAGCTCCCTTAAAGGTTTTTCCTGAATATAACCGTTTGATATCATAACACTCTTTAAGCCATGCTCATTGCCCAGTTGAGCCGTATCGAACATATATTCATAAAACACCACGGGTTCTGAATACGTATAGGCGATCGTTTTACTGCCGCTCGTTCTAGCGTCTTTTACCACATCCTCGGGTGTTAGTAGAATACTTTCGACCTGTTCGGGCCGGTATTGCGAGATTTGCCAGTTCTGGCAAAATTTACACTCGACGTTGCATCCCGCAGTAGCCAGCGAATAAGCCTTTGTGCCGGGTAAAAAGTGGAACATGGGTTTCTTTTCGACAGGGTCAACGTTCAGGGCGCAGACGCGTGAATGCACCAGGGTATAGTAACTACCGCCGCGATTCTCACGCACACCGCAGTAGCCGCGTTCCATGTCGGCAATAGTGCATTTTCTGGGACAGAGTTCGCATTCCACCCGAAGGTCTTCCAGTTTCTTGTAATGCATGGCCTCCTTTACCGGAAACCCTTGATTAATGCCCTTCAGTGACTCAGGGGTATAAACATCTTCTGCCCAGGCAACTAATTTATTTCCAAGACAGAGACTGCACGCCCCGAACATACCTGCTTTTAATAACGACCTTCTGGTAATCATAAAACACCTCAAACAAAACGGAACAACTTACCACGAAAAGACACGGAATATCACGGAATTTGGAGAAAGTAAAACACCGTATTATTAAATTATGCAGAAGCAAGAAGTCGAAAGTCTGAATCAAGAAGCCAGAAATCAGAAGCAAGAGTCCAGAATCAGGAATTGAAATCTATTCAAATTATATTGACATTACATCGGCAAGTCAAGGAATGCAGGAGTTGATATTTTCATTCTCAATTTTACTTGAGGCACTTGTAGCGGATTTTGAGGTGACTTTTTCCATTTACTTTGGTAGACTTCTGGCAATCATCTATGATATGAATCATAGATAATAAATTATAAACATAGAAAATGAAAGCTAGAAACATTGTATTTCTTTAAAAGGCGGAACTACAAATGCAAATAGAAACATATTTAAAAGAAGCCGTAGATAGGATTATAAAAAGGTTTAATCCAGAGAAGATAATTCTTTTTGGCTCTTATGCCTATGGGAAGCCAACTATGGATAGCGATATAGACTTGATGATTGTTATGGATACGGATGAAAAGCCGCACAAGAGGGCTGTGCCTATAAGAAAGGCGTTAAAGGATATAGGTATTCCCAAGGATATAATCGTAAAGACTCCTCAAGAATTCGAACGGTTTAAGGATATTGTCGGTACAGTCATTTATCCTGCTGCACATAAAGGAAAGTTGCTTTATGAAAAGCGATAGATTAAGTGTTGTAAGGTCATGGTTTAAGAAAGCAGAAAACGATCTAACAAACGCAGAACATACAATGAAAATGGAGAACCCTCCCTGTGATACAGTATGTTTTCATGCCCAGCAGTGCGCCGAAAAATATCTTAAAGGTTTTCTTACTTTTCACGAAATAGATTTTCCTAAAACGCATTCAGTTGAAGAACTTGTAAGATTGTGCAAAAACGTTGTGCCTTCCATAGAATCTGAGGTTGGAGTTGTGGAAATCCTATCAAGTTATGGTGTAGAAATCAGGTATCCAGACGAGGTTTATTATGATATACCCAAAGAAGATGCAAGGGAGGCTATTGATTTAGCCAAAAGGGTTAAAGTTGTTGTTCTTAAACTCCTTGAAGGAAAAATGTAAAAAAACAATATGATACTGTTTGCGTAACATGTCTTCTGAACCTTTGAAGTTTATTGCAGATGCAATGCTTGGCAGGCTTGCGAGATGGCTGCGCATCCTTGGATGTGATGTATCATACGAATCTTCCGTTTCTGATGACGTTCTTATTGCCAGTGCCCTGAACGAAGGCCGTATAATACTGACTATGGATAGAAAGCTAACCGAGCGTGAATCGGCAAAGAACTCCTTGCTTGTCAATAGCCCTTCTTATAAAGAGCAACTCAAACAAGTTATTACACAATACAATATCGATTATAAATCAGGGATTTTTACGAGATGTCTGGTTTGCAATGGTCTATTAGAGCCTGTTGCGAAAAAGAAGATAAAAGACAGAGTACCACCATATGTTTATTCGACACAGGATGAATTCGATATTTGTCCACAATGCGATCGTATTTACTGGTCAGGTACACATAGAACAAAAATGCTGGGAATGCTTGGTGAAATTATGAAGTAATTTCGCCACAAATTACCGCGAATATTTGACAATTTCTCCATGGTTTTGTATAGTTATTAAAAATTATTGGAGGCGTTAGAAGTTTTCTTTTTATACAATAAATTCGATACTTTTTTAATAAGGAAAGGGCATGAAAAGATATTTTATACCTCTATTATCATGTTTGCTAGTAATCTCATTTCTGCGAGGCGCGCTTTCTGCTGAGAAAAAGCATCAAAATGAAGAAGTTCTGGCAACTGTCAATGGGAAGAAAATAACACAGGCGGATTTGGCTAATCGACTTGAAACTTTCAGAAATACAGATGCAGAAACACTCGATACTATTAAACAGGAAATCCTGGACCAGATGATTACCGATATATTGCTGGAAGAATTCATTGATAGACAGGGTTTAGTTGTTGTCCCTGAGGAGATCGAGAGAGCGGTGGATCAGGTAAGAAGCAATATGACAGGTAATCAGAAGGATTCTGGTCAGTCACTGGAAAAAGTTCTTGCATCTATAGGCTCTAATATGGGTGAATTCAAAAGAAGCATAAAACATTCTCTTGCACTTGAAAAATATTTCAATAATAAACTGGATGACAGGACACTGGAAAAATATTTTGATGGAAACAAGAGCCTTTTTAATGGCGAATCTGTTAAGGTCAGCCACATACTCATCGATACAAGAAATATGAAGACACAAGAAGAGTTATCACATGCACAGGAACAAATCAAAAGTATTAAAAAAGAAATCGATATCGGGGCTGCTTTTGATGAAATGGCAAATAAATATTCGAGCTGCCCTTCAGCTCAAAATGGGGGGGATTTAGGATTCATTCAAAGAAAAGGCAACCTCGCAAAGTCATTTTTAGATATGGCATTTTCTTTACGGATAGGTCAGATAAGTGAACCGGTTCAGACGGAATATGGATACCATCTCATAAAAGTGACGGAGAAAAAAGAAGGCGCTCATGTTAAATTTGGGGATGTTAAGGAAAAAGTCCGTTTAGCAGTGCTGGATGAGGAGACCCTCAAATTACTCTCTCAGCTTCATAAAGCGGCACAGATTGTGATCAACCAGTAATATCGGTTTTCTTTATTATTTTTGGTTCCTGATTTCTGATATCTCTTTCGATGCAATAAGTTTTTGGGCAAGTTCGTAAGTGAGCTTTTCTATGGCTTCATCTACGGCAGGCCCAAACTTGGGGCCCGTCGTCATCCACCATTCTTGTTCAACCCTGCTCGTTACAAAGTCCAGCCCTTTCCCTTCAACCGCCACTTCTGTGTTCCACACTGTATTGAGTTTGGGATCTAGAAATGATGCCGTGATTGAAAGATTATGGCGGCCAATAGCCCTCCATACAGATACTTCCATGTGAAGTTCTATTTCCGAATTTTTTAAACTGATGGCCAAAATCCCATCCAATGCTTCTTTATTTAAAAATTCCTTATTCTGTAAACTATCTATCAATATTGCCTTTTTAAATACGACTCGCGACATCTCCTCGATTTTCGGAGAAAGAGTTTCACCGATTGGAAAAACAAAATTTGGAAAAACATAATAAGGCGTACCAGCCTCATCTTGTTTCAAGGGCGCATCCTGGACATAATTACGCAAAGTTGGTTCAATATAAATACCCACAGTAAGCGGTAAAGGAGTTATTTGATAAAGTCGCTTATCAAGTTTTGGGGAAAGTCTTACATGAGGTCTGGTCCCGCTTAGGCAACCAATTGAGGTGAGGGAAAAAAATAAAATGAACCAATATTTATATGATACAGATTTAATGAATTGCATGAACAAACGACCTAAAAATTGCCCTGATTAATGTGTCATAGCGTTCTCTTCCTTACGTAAAGATTAATGTAAATAATATACGAAACCGGAGCTGTCGTCAATATCCTTTTATCTATTCCATTTCATGGGTACATCATCGCTTTCTCTACCAACGAGAACAACCCCTTTTATATTTTTTAGTCTGTTATAAATAGGGTATGTTTTTAAAAGAAGTGTGGTACCGGTTTTGGGGTTTAATATCTCGCTGGTTGTAGTAACGCCAGTTTTCAATGTCTGCCACGTTGGACAATTCTTACAGGCCAGTGCAAATTTATGTTTTGTAAAAAAACACTTCTTTCCAATTGGGCATCCTGTAAAAAATTCTTTTGCCGCCTTATTTATCTTTATTACGTTAAACTCTGCATCGAATACAATAATAGGGTCTGTTATCGCATTGAAAATGGAATTGAGTTTTTCTTTTGTTTTACGCATACTCGTACGATATGTGTGTCCCTTATTAACGACGTTACGGGCGAGTGAGGGTGTATTCAAATGCGTCGGTTCCGATTTTGAGCTATATCTTTTGGTAAACAAACTTCATTCTCATAAAAACAATTTTAGCTTACTTCTTAGCCGTTATTAAACGACTATTTTGAAAGTTAGCAATCGGCATACCGTAATAAGCAGTTTAGATTATGTATGATGATTTATTTGCACAAGTATTTAGACTGCTAATATATAAGCAAAGTTGTTATTAGCAGTAGTTTCTTTTATGCGGGAAGATGACGAAGCAATAAAGGTATTTCTGGTGGTAATCAGCCAGTGTTAGGGGGGGTGTAATTTAAATAAAAACCTATGGGATTTGAAATGATTATTTTGGAAGTCTTATACTTAATACAGGGCACGGAGACCTTTGTATTACCCTTTCGGCAACACTTCCAATTAAGATATGTTCCAATCCCGTCTTGCCATGCGTACCCATAACAATTAAATCTACCTGATTGTCTTTAGCAGCCGTTATTATTTCCACAAAAGGAATACCTTTAACCACGAGGGAACCGATACTAATATTTGTTCGGATATTATCGGGTATCAAATTGATAAGCCGCATCTTGAGACTTTCAGTCTGTTTATCATCCAAAAGCAGGTCGATTTGTTTCAATATATCTCCTATATCACTCATATAGGGTTCTATAACATGTATGAGATACAGAGAGGCATGCTCTTTAAGTGATAGATCCATTGCATAGGTTAATGCATAGGTAGAACAAGCAGAAAAGTCAATCGGACACAGTATTTTCTTTAGTTTAATCATACTTTCAAGAATAGAAAAAGGCAGTTGCTAATAGAAAATTAACAACTGCCTTTCAATTAAGAAACTTTTAAAAATCTGTGGTGTGTTACCACGATTAGTGCTGTCCGCTTGGATGGAGAGCGGCAGCCCCCAAATCCAACGATATAAACCGAATATCTTTTTCTTCTAAGGTAACTTCCGCGTGTTTGCTTATACCACCGTGTTCATGAACTGAAATTTCATATGTCCCTGCTTTCAATTCGAATACACAAGTGCCATTCTTGCCTGTTGTACATGTATTATCACCAACCTTAATTTCGGCCCCCTCGATTGGTGTCCCGATAGCAATTGCGGTAACCCATAATTTTGCAGGTTTAACCTGATAAGCCTGAGCCTTTGCCATACCAATTCCTGCGACCATTGCTACACCCAAAAATCCCGCCAATATCTTCTTCAACATAACCCCATTCTCCTTTCTTCAGTTTATATGATATAAAGTATATACATTAAATACCATCAATGCGTATTTTAAATTAAGTTCCTCCTCCGATTTCCACCCCCTTTCACTGCATTTAATTAGTATGCTTTTTATAACAAATATCGATTTATTATACATTTTAAAATTCCCTCGTCAATATATATTTGTTTCAGAAGGGGATAGTTTTTCATTTTAATTCCTTTATTACAAACATTCCTTCCAGTGGGTTTATAAGCACTGCCTTAATCCTTTCGTGCCACAATTCCCCGAACTCTTTTATTTCTGCGTCAGTTCCCTTGCCTGTTACGGCCAAGGGCATCAATTCACCCATTTTAGGATTGGCAGGGAGCATGTAATTGCAGTAAGAGATTTCTATCTTCCTTTTCGTATCCATCCTTTCAAATATCACCGTGCACACCGCATCTTCACCGGCTTCCAGTGTTTCATCAAAAGACAACAAATTATGCCTGTTGTATCGGCCGCCGCCCAGCCCCTTAAAACCACTCTCACCGGCAGCGCCGGTTATCAACGTAACAACCTGCGATATCGGCCCATTTACCTTATAGTCTATTCCCCCTTTGAATGTTACCCTGATTTGGCCACGTACTGGCGTTTCGTTACCATATAAACTTTTCAATGCCACTTGGGTTAATTTATATGCACCGGAAACTGCCGGACATGAATGGCCGGCAAATTTTACCGCATCGGTATACGTGAAAACAAATGCCTCGTTTTTGTCCATCGCACCCAGCGCTATGGCAAGGGGGTCTTTAATTTTGATTGTTTCAACTTTATCAAAAAATGATTTATTAAATTTTGTCTGCTCCATTGATTTGTCTCTCTCCTTAATATGAATAATTTTAAGATTATGCCTGCTAAAAATGTTCATCTACTTGATGGACGGTATATTCAACACCTTCTTTTACATTTGTTTTTAGCTTTTCGATGAATTTCCCATCAGTCATAGCCTCTTGCTTGACCTTGTCCATCAGGTACTCTACAGCTTCCTTGGTATTTGTTTTTATTTTTTGATTCAGCGCAGCGTCATTCAGCGCCTCATTCTTTATTTTCTGTAAAGAATATTCAATTGCTTCTTTTGTATTTTCTTTTATTTTTTGAGTGAATTCCGGATCGTCTAACACGACAGACATTGCATAATCGACAGCGCTTGCCATTATATAATCAATTGCGTTTCTGACTTTGGAACGTAACATTCCGATTCCAATGGCAGAGACGATGGTAATAACGACAATGAGCATAACACCCCATGCGATTACCCTGCCGAAGGTATCCACCAAATTGTTTATAAAACCAGACGTCCTTCCATTATTCCCTTCCATACTCTACCCCCTTTCGATTAAAGGTTGAATGAAGCTAATCCTCAAGCGTTGATATATCCCCTGTAGGTAATCCCAGGTCTCTCGCTTTTAGCAGTCGGCGCATAATTTTACCGCTGCGGGTTTTGGGTAAATTTGTACAGAATTCTATCTCACGCGGGTATGCATGTGCTGCCAGGCGGTGTCGTATAAATTTCTTTAACTCTTCTTCCAAATCCTTCGAGGGTGCAAAACCTTCATGAAGTACCACAAATGCCTTAATAATTTCGCCCCTTTCAGCATCGGGTTTTCCAATAACACCCGATTCTGCTACGGCCCTGTGTTCGAGTAATGCGCTTTCTACCTCGAATGGACCCACCCTGTGGCCTGAGGTATTGATGACATCGTCTGCCCTTCCCACAAACCAGAAGTAACCATCCTCGTCCTTATAAGCAGTATCGCCTGTGGCGTACCATCCGTTTATAGTAAAATATTCTCTAAACCGCTTCTCGTCTCCCCATACCTTCCTAAGCATGGAAGGCCAGCCAGGTTTTAATGCCAGAAGTCCATGCTGTTCAGCCGATAGTTCATTGCCCTTGCCGTCAATAATAGCCGCTTGTATCCCCGGAAAAGGCTTGCCCATAGAACCCGGCTTTACCGGCAAACAGGGGTAATTTGCAATCATAATGGATCCCGTTTCCGTCTGCCACCAATTATCATGGATGGGTAATCCGTAAACCTTCAAACCCCACCGAATCACCTCTGGGTTAAGCGGCTCGCCGACGCTGCAAATATACCGTAAACTGCTTAAATCAAATTTTTTTACCAGGTCGTCACCGTCTTTCATCAACATCCGCAAGGCCGTAGGGGCTGTGTACCATACGGTAACCTTAAAAGTTTGGATAATCTCATACCACTTGGCGGCGTCAAACCGGCCGTCAAAGATGTAAGAAGAGATGCCATTTAGCCACGGCCCCCACAATCCATACACCGTTCCCGTTACCCACCCGGGATCAGCGGTGCACCAGTACACGTCGTCGTCTCTCAGGTCCAGAACCCATTTGGTAGTGATAGAATGTGAAATCATGTCATTGTGGACGTGGGTTATACCTTTTGGTTTACCTGTGGTACCGGAGGTGTACAGGATATATAAGGGGTCTTCCCATTCCATCCATTCCATTTCAAACTTGTCCGGGGCATCTTTTATCAATGTTTTATAACATACATCACTTTCTTCCAATTCATAGTCTTCTTTGACATTGACCAATACGATATGTTCTAATTTTGGTAACTCCCACAACACCGTTTCGATACGCTCTTTCAATTCGGGTGTAGTGATTAAAACACTGGCCTCGCTATTATGCAAACGGTCGCGTACCGCGTCGGGTCCGAAGGCAGAAAACATAGGACCCGCAACAGCGCCGAGTTTTGCGATGGCTATCATGCTGATATAAAGCTCTGGCAACCGGGGCAGGAATATAAATACACGGTCTCCTTTTTTAACCCCTAATTTCCGGAGCATACTGGCACACTTGTCCGAGAGTTTCTTCATCTCCAGGAATGTGTACTTCTGACAGGTACCGTCAGCGCCCTCCCAATACAATGCAACTTTATTCTTTCGCCATGACTGGGCATGCTTGTCAATAGCGTCATAGGCGATATTTACCTTATTATTTCTTATGCAGATATCTTTTTTAACGGCTTCCCACGAAAATTCCCTGTAAGTCCTTTCGTAATCCAAGAGACCATCTGTTACAGATTTTTTATTAATGATTTCTATGTTTTTCATAAATACGATTTTCAGCTCTATTTCGTCTCTTGATAAATTGCGCCAGGGTTGTTTAAAAAGCTTTTGCATATATCATATGTAGGGGGCAATTCATGAATTGCCCCTACATTTACGTCTAGTAATTTCAAACGTACTGCGCTGTTTCAGGTTTGCAACCGGAACCAAAATATCAGACAGCAATCTTATATCACTTATATTTATATGTCAATCATAAAGGTTTCAGCGTCTGTAAATTGGGACACAGATGGGCGCAGAAAAATTATTGAGAAATATAATCTTTTGGAGGAGAGTGATTGAATGTATAAGTTTTGTAGGGTGGACTTCGTCGTGAGCGCTCAGTCGAACGATTAAGCGCAAGCGAATCCACCAATTTATAGTTAACAACAAAAGAAAGTTGTCATGTCGAAGGAGCGGAGCAACTGAGAAATCCTTGTTTCGGCCTAGATGGAGAAATCTTAAGATTCCTCACGGAGTTTACACTGAACTCAGTGAATGTGTTCGGAATGACAGGCATTCAATGTCAACTTATTTAATGGGTGTTTACTATAATATTATATCCTCACCCCCACCTTCTTGAATTCCTTTTCGCTGTATAGAATCACGTAGTCTGTCAAGCCGGTTTTTTCTTTGATTGCCTGGATCACAGCTTCGCATTCGGCGTCGGTGTAACCGTGGATCATGGTAAAGACGTTATGCTGCCAGTCGGGATAGGTGGGTCGCTCATAGCAGTGAGTCACTTCTTCAAAACCAGCCATGATCTTGCCTACCTCGTCAACCCGCTCTTTAGGCACCTTCCATACACACATAGCATTGGCATTGATGCCGATCTTGCGGTGTGCAATCGAGGCGGCCAGACGCCTGATTTTTCCAGACTCTAAGAGCATTTTGAGTCTCTGGATTACCTCGTCTTCAGACATGCCCAATGCCTGTCCAATATCCTTGTAAGGGGTCTTTGTGACGGGGAGACCATCCTGGATGTGTTTGATAAGCTTTACGTCAATGTCTTCTTTTTTATTTGTCATAGTTTGTTGTAAATTAATAAATTTTAAATCGAACGCCAATCTTGAATTTCTTTGTTGTGGGTAAACTTCGGACAGTGAGACCCGTTCTGTCCTCGATTTCTTTTAATCTGCTATGGAGTTCCTCGTCATCCTTTGCCGACATGGTAAACCACATATTATAGGGGATATTACAGTTTTTGCCTTTCCGCAGATAATTGTGGGAGACGCCGCTGTAACTGTTGATAATCGCACTCACCTCGTCAATGCGGTCTTCCGGGACATTGATTGCCGCAAGTGTTGCTTCTCTTCCCATGGCTTGCGTATTGATAATGGGTGCAAGCCGCCGTACGTATCCCTTTTCAATCATAAACTTGATGCGTTCAATGATGGTGTCTTCGTCTATATTCAACTCCTTGCTCAATTCAAGAAACGGCCTTGACACAAGGGGAAGATTAGACTGTAAGCGGTGAAGTATCTTTCTGTCAGTGTCGCTGAGTATCATATTCTTTTTTTAATTTCCTCGATTCCTTGTTGTTCAACAAGCGCCCTGAAGCGATGTTCGGTTTTACTGGTAAGAATTATATCCACACATACATCTAATGCCTTTAACGTGGCGGATTGATCTGCTTGAGGCAATAAATCCAGGGCAAATTTGGGATGACGTCCAACCTTCCCGCCGATCATTACGCGATACTTTTTCTCCTCAGCCTTTATTGTACCGGTAGGGCACACCTTGGCGCACAGTCCGCAGTGCACACATTTTTCTTTATCAATAGTTACCTGTACATTCTTGACTGTGACTGCATCTTCACGGCAGGTCTCCACGCACTTCATGCATTCGATACACTTGCAATCTGGGTTTACAGAGACAGGTTCCACCGCATGGACGCCAAAATCTTTGATTTGCGGCATGGAACAACTATTCGGGCATCCCGCCACAGCCAGTTTCATCGAGTGGTGTGGCAGAATTTGTCCTTCAACCTTATCAATCAACTTTTCCGTAAAATGTAATTCCTCTAATCTATTCCGGAGTTTTTCGGATAGAATGCCTGAATCCATTATGAGAAACGGGCAATTGACCTCAGCGCCCCTGCAGGATTTTACCTGATAGAGAACAGGGTTCCCTTCGTTATCAAAATATTTGGAATACTTTCTGAGGATAGAGAGTTTTTCATTGTCTGCGGGTTTCTTTGCCGGAGTGCGTTGTGGATTCGGCTTACCCATGAATGACTCTCTGGCGGCAACTACTTCCGCTTCCGTTACCAGGGTTTTTCCCCGTTCACGGGCGAGTGTCTCTACCTTTTCACGAACGACCTTTTGCACAAAGGGAGGTACCTTTTCCAGCAGCAACGTTGCAGGTTTATCCCAGTCCAATTCGTGATCTCCTTAAAATAAAATTGCCACAATACATACATTGCGGCAAGTTTTTTGGCGTAAACATAGTATTTTTTTGACTTATTATATTGGTAAAAAAGAGAATTGTCAATTTGAAATTTCAAAGCGGCTTTTCCGTAGTATTCTTAAATATTTTAAACCTTGACATTTATTTAAGTG
>Ga0080064_1003474_pt1 | contig 22720 bp, 20 predicted proteins | sample Subgrocontami54m_FD_69260 | JGI IMG/M metagenome (GOLD analysis project Ga0080064, IMG submission 69260) | Subsurface groundwater microbial communities from S. Glens Falls, New York, USA - GMW46 contaminated, 5.4 m (SPADES assembly) (version 2) ...
GACGCGGTGAAGATCTGCGGTGTGCGACCGCGGCCCCAGTTGATTGCGTGGCGGAGAATGCCGAGCGTCCGATTGACGGCAGCGACCGATCTGCCTTTGCCGTACTCGTGCTTGAAATCTTTGAGCCGGACTCGTTGAGAGGGTGCATCGTCAGATGTGAAGCGCAGGCACCGCACGCCCGCAGACGAGAATGGCAGCGAATCGCCGACTACTTCGGCGCCGCCGTCATCGCTTGCAGCATCTGTTCGAGCGCAGCCTGATTCGGTCCAACGAACGGCCGCGCCCCAGGGGTGGCCGTAAGCGACGCCAGCAGCCGCTCCGTCATATGCCCCGGGGCGGGTGGCAGGTGGCTGCTCAGGACCATTTTCGGCGCCATCTTGCGGATGACATCCAGTTCGACCGCGAGGGCACCCCTCTCTACTTTGTGCAGCCACGGCGAGTCGACCGACGCCCAGAAGACCTGGCCGTCGCGCAGGTCCGAGTCCGAGATCTCCGCGGCGCTGTGGGGAATCGTCTGAAGCAGCGCGCCAAAACAGTCGGAGCTGAAGAGCACCCCTGTCTTGTCGTCGTAGAAGCCCGTGGTCGAAGGGTTGTCGAACACGGGAGGCCTGACGGCGGTGAGGGTCCGGTTGCCCACCGTGATCTTCTCGCCTGGGTTGACGAGATACACCCGGTCCATTGGCAGCGGGTCAAACAGACTCATGATGCCCATGCCGAGAAACGTCGTGATCACGCGGAGTTGGGGGTTCTCTGCGAGCAACTGGTGCAAACACCCCATGTGGTCGTAGTCCGTATGGGTGAGCCAGAGCCACCTCAGGTCGGCCGGATCGATCACCGACCGCAGGGCCGGCATGAATTCTTTGCTCGTCACCGCCGCTCCCGTATCGACCAGAACGGGCTCCGAGCCCTTGATGACGAACGCGTTGACCGGCACGAGTCCGTAGCCCGGGATCGGGAAGTTCGACGTCAGGACCTCGATGTCCGCTGCAGCCTTATACGAATTGACCATCACACCTTCCTCCAGCCAGAGCCGAGGGCTCCGTTTTGGGTTCCCGGACAGTCGAGGGGGCCTCTTCTGTCCTTGTTCAAGCCGGATGTGTGACGAACGGAGGCGGCGTTACAGGTGGAAGCGGATTGGTTGCCGTGCTCGGAGGGCTGAGACGGGGGATTCGGCCACGTGGGACTGACTACCAGGTTCCTGGGCCGGGCAAGGAGCGCGTGTGGTTGAACGTGTATTCACCGAGCAGGTGCTCGCCGCCTGCGTTGTCGACGGTGACCAGTCGCACGAGCATGGTGTAGGTCGGCGCGGCCTTCGCGAACGTGATGGACTCTTGGAAGGCAACGCTGCTCGCTCCGGAGTGAACGGGGATGTCCGGCAGGTGAGCAACTCTCCAGCACCATCAACTTCCTCGACATGATGAAGGCGCCCGGCCTCGCGTTTCTTTCGATGGCGCTGAAGCATTCAGTTCACCACCGTGGGCAACTCAGCACCTACTTGCGCGCGATGGGCGGAAGCGTTCCGGGGATCTACGGCCCCAGCGCCGATACTCCGTAGCGAACAACCCTGTGAAATGTTCCTCAGCCGAGCACCCGCAGGCTCGCAGCCCTCAGTGACGCAGATGGTCACAAGTCGAGCCACTGGTTTGATCCAACTTGGTGGACATCTTCCGACGGCCGCATGGACGGCCTCACGGAGGGAGAGACCCCGGTTCCGAGGATTGCCCCCGCTAAACGCCGCCGCAGTGGTTAGTTAGGAACACACGACCCAGAAACAGAAGAGGGCGCGCTCAGGCGACACATCCGAACGCGTCAAGGCGCCTGAGCCATTCGCGAATCTGTTCCAACTCGCGAACGTTGATATGGCTCCGCTGTTCAAGCAAAGTTGATGTTGTCCTTGAGACCGGATTTACCTGCGCGCTCCAGTAAGCGAAGCAGCGCCGCACGCTCTAATGCCCGCGTCCTTCGTCTGATGATAACGACGATGCCGTGATGAGGCTGGCGCTGCGCCAACTCAATGAAGTCGTCTCTGTTGCAAGTCACCAAGAGACAATCGTGTTCATGGGCGAATTGGAGGACGAGCGAATCGGCGGCCTCCTGCTGGAGCACGTCGCGTCAACGCAGGACTTGGTTGGCCGAGTTCGTATAGCCGATAGGTAAGATCCTCGGGTACGTCGTGGTCGGGCAGGACTTCACCGCTGATCGTGCGCCATCTGTCGGGCCACCAGCAGGTTCAATCTCGCCCCGATGATCCTCGTAGTACGCAAGGCATTCGTACACCTGGGCTTTCGTGAGCATCGGCAGGCAGGTCGCGGTAATGCTCTCGACGCTCTCGCCATTCTGCAAGAGACCGATTACATCATGCACGCCGATTCGAGTACCTTCCACTCTGGCGTTGCCGCCGCGCACGTCCACCGATCGAACGATGTACCGGTATGACTCACTCATCTTCCCCTTTTAAGATATCCTCAATGGTATGAGCACGAACGTCAAAATCGAAGTCGATGAACGGACGGCCGACGTGCTGCAGACCCGCGCCGCGGAACTTGGCGTGACGGTATCGGAGCTGATCGCGGAGCTCGCGACGCTCGACGGCGAGCCCATGGTCGTTGAGTCAGAGGAGATCGCGGAACTCGATCGGCGCTGGAAGAAGATCGAGGCGGGTCAGGCTACAGTCCCGCACGAGCGCGTCGTCCGTTGGCTGCGCACGTGGGGCATGCCGCAATACCGCCCGTGGCAGGCTCGATAGACCTCGAATGGTCGGATGATGCGCTCGCCGATCTCGATCGATTCGCGGCGTTTCTCCAGGACCAGTCCCCCAGCTTGCGGCAATCGTCGCAGACGAAATCATCGCCAGAGCACAGCTGCTCTCCCGGCACCCGAAACTCGGTCGGCCCGTCTCGACGCGTGAAGAGTACCGACAGATCGTGATGCAGGTGCTTGGCGGAACCTACGTGTTCCAGTATCGCTACGACGGCAACCGGCTCGTGATGCTGCGCGTCTTCCATGGCCGCGAAACGCGTTGAATGACGCCGGTACACCGGCCCGGCCTTCGCCGTCAAAGCCTCAGGAATCTGTCAGCGCCGGACGCAAGCAGGTCATACATAGGTTCGCTACCGGGAGAGGACAATCCTGTCGCAGAACCGAGTCTGGCGTGGATGCAGTCTGCGCCAGCGCGGCGGCCCAGCCGCACAGGAAATAAAACGTCAGGAAGCGTCCGTGCCCCATGCCATCCTCGACGTTGTCGCCGAAAATCCAGAGGGACAACATGTTGCCGCCGAAATGAAGAATCCCGCCGTGCAGGAACATCGAGGTGGCCAGTGCTACCCAAGAGAAGGCCGCGGGGATCAGTCCGAAGTGCAGTACGAAATCGTTGACGGTTGATCTGTGGATGTGCGCTGTGGAGAGCGCTCAGCGAGCGTTGTGCCTGGCGGGGTCGCAGAACGGCGATTCCGTTAACCCGGACACCCCGCTAATGTTTCCTATCGTCCCTCCCACTGATCTTCGAGCGCTTTTACAAGGCTGACAGCTCAAGGCGGGCGGCGGGTGGAAGCGGTCTTGGACTGTCGATCGTCAAGGCGATCATCGAGCGCCACGGCGGGACGATCACGGCGCGCAATGACGGCGGCGCCGTATTCGATATCGAGCTGGCGGTGCCGGATCCCTCAGCCTGACGCGGATTCTGACGCAACTCGCTGCGCGGCAACGATTTCGTCGCCGATCGCGATGTCGCATTTATGTCACAAAGCCCGGCCACGCCTGAGCATAAAATCTAGGTCACCATGTCCTTCAAGCCTGCCCGTCTTCGTGCCGGAGGACTTCTTGCCGCGCTCGCGCTGTCGGGGTGCGGCGGCCTGGGCCGTTACGAATCGGTGTTTCCGATGATCGTCGTCAACCGGACCGCCAACACGATTCAGGCGCTGGCGAACGGCAAGGATCTGGGTCAGGTCACCGCGGGGCAGATGCAATCGTTCAGCCTCACCCTTCCCGAGTCCAACGCCAACGTCTTCAACAACGGGGTTGCGCCGACGCCGCAGGCCGACGTCACGATCACGGCACGGGATACCAGGACCGGCTCGCTGTCGACCGAAAAGAGCATCACGCTCTCGAAGGACACGGCGACCTACGTCTCGTTCACCGTCGAGGACTTTCCGAGCACCGTGGCGACGGTGGCGCGTTTTACGTTCTCGCCGACCAACCCCACTCTCAACCAGGACATCTCCTTCAACGGCTCCTCGTCGACGGCGAGCAATGGCACATACACCTGGGACTTTGGTGACGGGCAAAACGGCTCTGGCGTCACGACGACACACCGGTACGCGCGGGGCGGCACGTTCACCATCACGATGACGGTGACGAGCGACAACAGGGCCACGTCGACCTCGTCCAGGACGATCACCGTGTCGACGACGCTGCCGGCAAACACGGCGAATTTCAACTTCTCGCCGACGATGCCGGCGATCAATCAGGACGTCGTCTTCACCGCGAGCGGCGCGCCGGTTCCGGGCGGCCCGGGCAACCCGTTCCCGGCCCCGGGCGCTCCCGTGCAGGGCGCGACATACGCCTGGGATTTCGGCGACGCGACGAGCGGCGTCGGCATGTCGGTGACCCACCGCTACACTCGTGGAGGCACGTACGCCGTCACGCTCAGGGTGACCAGCGAGGCGGGACTCACCGCGACGACATCGCGCCAGATACAGTTCGCCTTACGGCTACTATTCTGATAGCCGAAATGGACGATTTTCGGTGAACTTCGGATGAAGATTCTACTCAATTCGTAAGCTGCTGAAAGATTGAGAAATTGATTTCAAGACGTTCGAAATTCCAGGAGGATGGCATGCGGACGCAGTTGAGCAGCCTCTTTTGTGGTGCGTTATTCATATCGTCTTTAACGTTCTGCTGGCCGCGTCTGGCTATCCAAGCAAACGCGCAGAATCTGACACAACTCAACGTGCAGATGGCGGAGGTGGATTCCACGAAGCTGCCGGCACTGATTGCGGCCGATGAGGGCATCTTTAAGAAAAATGGGCTGGCGGTGAATCTATACATCACCACTGGCGCCCGAGACACTTCGCTGCGCAGAGACGTTCACATTCCCGAACAGTTTGTCCGCGATGACCGCACCGCTCCTATCGTTATGGCCGGCTCGTTCGGGTTCGCGAGAATCAGCTATGACGCGGGGCACAATCCGGACAGTGTAATGATCGCCACACTGGATCCCATGATCCATTGGAAGATCGTGGGCAACAAAGACATCGCAGGACTGGAGGGACTGAAAGTCAAACGGTTGGCGATTAATCCCCGTGCAGAAACCGAGCTCATCGCGCGTGCTTTGATCCAACAGACGCATTGGGACCCACTGTTCGATATAGCACTGCTCAACGCCACACCCGATCTGGTTACCCTGCGCAGCGGCTTGGTGGATGCCATCATCGCGGCTGAAATACCCGAAGCCGTCGCTGTTGCCAATGGCTATCATGTGATTTTCGATACCAGCGTGTGGAAAGTCCCGATTCCTGGAGCTGGCATTAATACGACACGCTCCTGGTTGAAGAATAACCACGTCACCGCAATCCGGTTTGTGAGGTCGATTGTGGAAGGCATCGCTCTCATGAGAAAGGACCGCGAGCTGGCGTACCGCTCCATAGCGAAGTGGTACAACATCACTGATCCCACGTATCTTAAGTTCATCTATGACGGCACCCGCGATATGGAGCGGAAACCGTACCCGAACATCGAAGGTGTCAAGACTGTTATGAAACTGTACGATTCTCTGGAGATGCGAAAACATAAACCCGAAGAATTCTACGACGACAGCGTCATGCGGGAAGTGGACACGAACGGTTTTATCGAATCGCTTTATAAATGAATGCGCAGCTAGACCTGTCCGTCGCCATTAACTCATGTATCCCGAATCCGAGAAGAATTGCAGCACCGAATTGGCTTGAGAATCGAGTAACAAACGGGAAATTCAGCCGGGAAGAAGAAGGGTTACTGGTGTTTCATCATCATTGCGGTGCGAACTTGCACACTCCTCCGTTTGCGTTATTTTCCTGAAAACGCGATCATTCCAGTGAAAATACTTAGTCATGTCAGGCCCAATTTCCCATCTGTAAGGATGGTGCAGTCCACCGACGCGGGATAAAGAAATCAACTCAGTCCCTCGGCTTTTTCTTCTCTCCACCGGCCGCCGATCCGGTGTGTCTTTCCCAGTCCATCGTGGGTTCTGTCTTCGTGGTAATAGTTGATGTATTCCCGGACTATCTTCGCAGGTGAGCCTCGCCAAGAATAATCACGTGATCCAGCAGGTCTCTGCGACAAGTTTCCACCCATCGTTCGGCCACCCCGTTCTGCCAAGGACTTCGATAGGACGTTCGAATCACGCGGCTGCCCAAGGAATTGAGTATCTCGGTAACATCCCCACCGAAATTTTTGTCCCGATCCAGAATCAAATATTTCGGCGCAGTTTCCTCGGGGAAAGCTTCTCGCAGTTGCTGCACGACCCATTGGCTGGTCGGATGTTCGGTAACATTGAAATGGAGGTTTTTCCTGCGGTCGTTGCCGATGATGAAGAAGCAGTAGAGAAGGCGGAACGTAGCAGTGGGCACGGTAAAGAAATCCATTGCGACGATTCTCTCTCGGTGGTTCTTCAAGAAAGTCAACCAGTGTTTAGAAGGGTCTCCCCGGCGGGTCAGCCGAGCCAAATAACGAGAGAGATTTTGACGACGCACACCACGAATTAACAATTCGCCAGCCACAGGCTAATGGGTGAAAAAAAAGCAAGCAATCGCCGGTAGCTGGCCGGGGGCAAGTATCTCCACCTCGGCATCGCTGGTTCGCACGTTCTTCAAAGGCTTGCCCGATTCCAATTCAGCGGCCTCGGCGGAGCCGTGCAAACTGATTTTGGCAGGGCGATCGGTCATGCTGATTCTCAATGTGATATAACCAAGCAGGCCGGATCGTATTCCCTTGTCAGGCGGCGGATCAGAAGGCAGGGAAACCAGCACGGTTACGGTGGAAGTCTCCACGCCTTTGTCATTCTTGCCCAGTTTGACGTCACTCGCCAGTTTGAGCTTTCCCAACTCCGCTGCGAGTCCCGGGTCCAGTTTGTCAAATTTCATGTTAACGCTGACGAAAGTTACATCGAGTTGCAAACGTCCGACCTCGACTCCTTCGGCCGGTATAAAGTAGATGGGAATCGGGACGGAAGCACCCGGAGCTCCGCTATTGTTCCCTAGTGCAACCCGCGTAGTCGTCTTCGCATCAATGGGTGTGTTGTCCTGCGAATTGCGAGGAGCTTGCTGGGCCGCAGCAAGTTGGTATGAAACACTCACAAGGCTCACAAGCACGATCGTCCAGACGCAGTCTTTTGCACGAGAATTCTTTGTCATAAGACTCTTAAACCTTAGACTTCAAGAACTCGAATACCTGGCGCCAGATTCTTTGAATAACGGAACTAAGGTGCTGGTTACGGGAGCCCGCGGGTATTCCCGGCTGCCCCAGTGTCTCCCGGATCCAGTATGCCGAATACTCCAGCAGTAGATTCCGTAAAAACAACCCTGCCCTTTGGATCCAACCCTATGAACCTGGCCATACCATTAGGCGTAGGGAAACGATACTCCGTGAATTCCTCCGTCTGCAAATTGAATCTCGTGATATGGTTTCCTGAGAAGTCAGGTGTCCATAGGTAACCGTTCTTCTTGTCCATTACGATCCCATATGTACTCGCATTGGGGGTTGGCATCTGGTATAGCTTGATTTCTCCCGTACTGGGAATGATCTTCCCCAATCTGTGACCCGAATAGCTGGAAAACCAAACATTGTCATTCTTGTCGACCGCCACTCCCTTCATGTGCTGCCCGCCGGGGATCGGGTAGAATTTTGATTCCCCCGTTTTCGAATCGAGTCTTATGATATTTCCCAGCTCCGATGTGGAAACCCAGATGTTGTCATGAGAGTCAACGCCAATGGCGTATAAGCCATACGCATCCTTCGGTTTGGCCCCGCCTTGATTACTGCCGCCGCTCTCGGAGGACATCGAGGAATTCCGCGCTTGCGCCTCTCTCACCGCTTGCCAATACAAGTTGTTAGAAGCATCGGGAGGGGGAGGAGGCACCGGTATGAGAAATTCCGTGAATTTTAGTGTCCTTGGATCAAACCTTCCAACTTTGGCGCCCAATACGCTGCCATACCCGTCGCAATACCAGATATTCCCCGCCGAATCCAACGCGCTCGTATGCGGGCTCCCCGGCGTTGGCGCTCGATACTCGGTGTATTTGCCTGTCTCCGGATCAATTAATCCGAGCGAATTGACAGCGCCTTCGGTTACTGAGATCCTTCCATCTTTGCCGGTCAGCGGAGTATGCGGAAAGGCTCCCGGCGTTGGTACGGCCAGTTCCTGAATCTCTTCCGTGCCCGGATCGAACCGCCCGACCTTATTTGCTTTTCTGTCCCATTCTGCAAACCAAACCTGTCCTTTCGCATCCGCGTCGATGCTATGAATGAAGTTGGTCACCGTCGGAGGCCTGTATTCCCGCCAAGTGGCCCGCAATGCCGCGTCGCTCATTTCCACATGCTGGACCTGGTTCATGGTTGGCAGCGGAGCATTAGGACCGAAATACTTTTCCAAAATTGCGAACACCTCCGCTTTCGTCTGTGGGTCGGACTCCCCGAACGAGCGACCCAACTTCTTTTCCATGGACGCAAGCCCGGCTTCCCAGGCCGCGGCCTTCGCCCCTCTCATCTTTCTGTCCCTCAGCGTCCAGGACAAATTGTGGCAGCCTACGCAGCCTGACATCTTCACGGTTTCTATGTTTTTGGGAAGGAACGTGAGCCACTCGGCCCAAGACATCATCGCGTCCGGATCCCATTTGGGGGCAAGCGTAAAGTTCATCTCCACGTCCCCGGTCAGATTCTTACTATTTTCCTTCGTTTCCAATCCCCAGCCCGTCGCCGACACCCGGTACGAGTCGGGTTTCAGGCCGGTGATCCTGTATTGTCCCGTTGAATTCGTGAAACTGGAGAACCTCCTAAATCCGGAACTGGACGTGGCGCTGACCACGGCTGCCCGCACGGGTTTGCCGCCGCCATCCTTCACCACCCCAACAATACTCGGAGAGGAGGCAGCCATCACCAAGTTGCCGGACCATCCGGAAAGCCAGGAAGCAATGCTCGATCCCAATCCGATCAACAGCACGGCCAGCAGTCCAGTCAGAAGATTTGATTTTCTTTTTCCCATCGCAGTTCTCCGTTCTCTTAATCTGATGTGATTCTTCACACACGCCAGCAAGGGTTCTGCCCCTGAGAGGCATGCGTCAGAACGCTTGCAATTGGATCGCCCGCCAAAGTACGGCCAATTTTAGAACGACAGCCTCAGGCCAAATTGAATCTGGCGCGACGTCGTGATCGTGTCAATGATCCGGCCGGCGGAACCGTTGCGCCGGGTTGTGCCGGTGAACGCGGTTCTCGAAACCTCTCCGAAGTTGGGGCGGTTGAACAAATTGAAAACCTCCGCACGGAATTGCAAATTGGACCGTTCTCTTATATCGAAGGTCTTGCTCAGCGATAGATCCACATTCACAAGGCCCGGACCGATGACCGTGCCCTTCCCGAGGTTGCCATAGGTTCCGGGTTCCTGTAACTCAAAGGCACAGGGATCAAAGTACCGATCCGGGGTTCCCACCTTACTCCCGGCGGGCACTCCTTCACATCCGATGCTGACTCCTGCCGTCGGATTGTTGTTGGCGCCCGGCACCAGATTGGGACGGTCTGCTTCACCGGTTGGTTCTCCATTGCGGCTTCGGCTAAACCCGTTCGTGATATTGAATGGGAGTCCGGTATTGAGCCGGAGCACAGTGTTGATCTGCCACCCTTTCACCACAGCCCCGGGAACACCGGCCAGTTTGGCGCCAAAAGGAAGGTCGTAGGTGACATTCGAACTAAAGAGATGCCTCACGTCGTTAGCCGATAATCCACGATCCGCCTTAGGATCGGAGGGATCCCTCAATCCGGTCGACGCATTCTTGGCGAAGGTCCAGGTCCCGGAGGATATCTCGATGTAGCGGGACCAGGTATATGCAGCTTGATATTGCAGGCCTCGACTGAACCGCCGGACCAGGTTCAATTGCAGCGCGTGGTAAGAGGAATCTCCTCTCCACTCGAAGTTGATGTTGAGGGGGGCGAATAACGGATTGGGCCTCTGCGCACCCGTAGCTGGAAAGAACTTCCTCCCGTCGGGCAGAATCTGCGGGATGAAGTTATTGGTCGGATTTCGGAACACGAGGTGCACATCCCGCGTACCGATATAGGCCGCGCTCACGGTAGTGCCGCCCGCGATTTGCTGCTGGAGGTTGAAACTCCATTGATACTTTGTGGGAAGTTTGGGGTTTGGCTCCCACATGATAGGTGTGAGGCCGCCACCCGGAGGAAGAGCATCTATATTCACAATCGGGCTGGCGGGGCGAACAACGGCATACGTTGGAAAGAATGGAATCTGGCTCGGAACACCGATCAGGGTGATCGTAGGCACGGGCTGCTCGTGAAACATGCCGATGCCTGCTCGAATTGAAGTCTTCCCATTACCGAACACATCCAACGCCAGCCCCACGCGCGGAGCAAAATTGGTTTTGCTCGGCTCGAATGCAGGACCGAGCGTTACGGCGGCGTCCTCGAGTCTTCTCAGGTTGGCCATCCGTCCCCATTTCTCCGAATACGCAGTAGTAAACTCGTGACGCAGTCCCAGGTTCACCGTCAGTTTTCGAGATAACCGCACGTCATCCTGGATGAACCAGCCAACGTTGGAAGACCGGTAACTGACGGCAATAAAGTTGCGCCTTAGTGATAAGTTATTTGCCTGGCCGACCAGAAAGTCTTCCAGGGAGGCGAAGATCGCCCTGGGCCGTGTGTTGTGGGAAGGGTTGAAATGGTAAAGCCTGTACGCGGCGCCAATCTTTAGCGAATGAGCGCCACGCATGAAGTTGAGGTTGTCCGCGAACTCATACAAAGTCGTAGCATATGTCCGCGGACTTTCGCCATAACTTCCGCCCACACCTGATCCGCCCCCTCCAAAATTCATGTTGGGGCTGGAAATTTGCCAAGTAGCCCCCTGACTCTGCCAATAAGGGTTCGATGGAGCTCCTGCCATCCAGGATAACTCCGCGTCGGGAATTCCAGTCAAGTTGATGCCGCCTGAAAACGTAAAGGACCGATTTACGCCGGCCCGAGCATCGTTGACCATATTGGCGCCAAGAATATGGGTCCAATTCAGCGAAAAATATTGAAGGCGGGTCTCGTTCTGTGCGCGGAAGATAGGAACGCCCTGTGATCCTTGCGCGGTAGCATAGTCGTGAATGTACCGCCCGAAGATGGAACTGTTATCGGAGATCTGATGATCCATCCGGCCCACGAAGTAATCCTGCCGGAAGGGCAGAAGGGGAGCAGCGATCAGTTCTCCCGTGCCGTCTCCGAAGTCTCGGCTGTTCGGCAGCGGCGACGCTTCCAGGCGTGCTTTGATGATCGGGTTTACTCCCACAAACCTCTCCCCGCCCCCGGTTGCGGGCAAAAATCCCAGACGCGCTCGGGCGTTAGGCACCGGCGTGACCACCGTAGGACTCTGTCGCAACCGTAAACCTTCATAGGCCCCCAGGAAAAACGTCCGGTCTTTTCTGATCGGTCCTCCAAAGCTCCCGCCAAACTGGTTCCGTTTGAACGGGGGAATCGGGTCCTTACCGGGGTCGAAAAAGTTCTTGGCGTCCAGCTTCGCGTTCCGCAGATACTCGAAAGCCGAACCGTGAAACACGTTGGTTCCGGACTGCGTCACCACATTAAAGATGCCGCCAATCACAAGACCATATTCCGCGCTGTAATTGTTCGTGATAACGCTGAACTCCCGAATGGCATCAACACCCAGATTGGTTCCTACCGCGCTCCCGGGGGTACCACCCGACGAGTCATTCACATTCTGACCGTCTATTAGAAATAGATGCGACTTGACCCTCGAACCGGACACGCTCATGGTACTGCCATTTCCGGAGGTGTTGTCTCTGCGCTCCAAGTTAGCGCCGGAGACCCCAGGCTGTAAAAGGGCCAACTGCGTGTAGTTGCGCCCATTCAGTGGCAGGTCGCGAATCTTCTTGTCGTCCACCAGGTAGGCGACGGAGGCACTAGTGGTATCGACTAAGGGCGCTTCCGCCGCGACCTCGACTTTTTCTGTAACCGCTCCGACACTTAATGACATGTTCACCACAGCCTCGCGGCCTACCGTCAACTGAATTCCTCGCCGTACTTCGGTTTGGAAACCCGAATGCGATACTTCCACCTCATAGTTTCCCAGCGGCAGTTGAGGGACCCGGTAGTGGCCCACGTCATCATTGATCGCCGTGCGCGTCAGTCCCGTATCCACGTTCCGTACTACCACGTTTGCTCCCGGCACGACGGCGCCGGTGGTATCTTGGACCGTGCCCGAGATCGTGCCGGTGGTGACCTGACCAAAAGCGACACCATGAAACAAGACAGATGCCACGATGATTATTGAAATTCTGTTCACCCGCATATAACCCCCTATTTGCTGGCAAAACTTAAATTGCGCGAATTGTGCCCACGAACTTCCTGATCCGGATTTCCGCCTTCAACTGTGCCGCTGCTCGAAAACATACGCCAACATCAATCAGTTTATTTCGGTCAAATTCCTGGTAGGGACAAGGAACAGGATGTTTTCGCTAAGCATAAGTTCCAATGGGAACGTATGCGTTCGGGGCTCTTGTAGCATGCGAGCGCCGCAAAAACGCAATCAAAACTCAAACTTCAACGCGAACTGTACTTGCCGGGACGTAGCAGAAGTCGCGGTGATCTGGCCTGCGGTCGGATTTCGCGTCCCGTCTACGTTGAACACCGTGTTCACAGGTGATCGAAAATTGGGGTGGTTCAAGAGGTTGAAAAATTCGCTCCGAAACTGCAGCCGTTTGCTCTCGCCGAACGAGAAGCTTTTGAAGAGTGAAAAGTCGACGTTTACGAGCCTGGGTCCTTGTAATGTGTTGTGGCCGAGATTCCCAAAGTAACCCGGCGTAACAACAGAAAACACATTCGTATCAAAGAACCCGCTGGGGTCGCCCAACACAGGGTTGTTGCTTGCCCCGGGATTCAGGTTGGGCCGGATCAGGCAGGTGTTGCAGTACTGCGTGGGATTGTAGCCGCCGCCAACGATATCCACGGGCAATCCCGTGCGCGCGCTGATTACACCATTGATTTGCCAGTCTCCCAAGATAATATTCGCAGGAGCACGCATGGTGCTTCCAAACTTCTTACCGAAGCCAACAGGCAATTCGTAGTTGTAATTGAAGGTGAAGTTCTGCCGCACATCCTGTTGCAGCGGACCTTTGTCGTACTGGCGGTAATTCCAATTGTCGCCCATCAGCCACCCGGTTGTCCCGGCGCTGCTGGGCACCTGGCCTCCGTCTAAGCCGAAGGCGCCGACCCCGATGTTGTTCGACCAGGTATAAGAGCCGCTAAATTGCAGTCCGTTGCTGAAGCGTCTTTGCAGCTTCATCTGAAGGGCGCTATAGCGGCTGTCTCCGAAATTTGAATAATAGCGCGTGGAATCGAGCAACGGATTGATGGAAGGCGCGCCTCGGGGCGTGAAGCGCTGTCCGTTTGCATCCACCTGCGGCTGCGGCTGGATGACATTGCTCACGTTGAACAGACTAACGCCGCGGGTACCGATGAATGTCATGCCTGCCACCCAGTGCTCTCCAAACTGGCGTTCCACGCCAAAATTGTATTGAATCGCATATGGAACTTTCAGATGTGGATCAACGGCGATGGGCTGGCGCGCGGCTAATACGGACGGCGCGTTGGGATCCACTCCGGCCAGCGGGTTTGGCCACCGCGTGACATTACGCACGTTGAGCCGGTCCGAATACGGCGGGTAAAACGGCGTCAGGCTCCACGCGTACTGTAGAGGCATCTCCTGGAAAAATCCCAGGCCCGCTCGGATTGAGGTCTTCGGATCCATGCTGTACGCCATTCCCAGCCGGGGTGTAAATCCTTTCAGGAATCCCGCTGGTGTTTCGAACAGCGGCTCGTGCCCCAATTGGGTCCAGTTGGAATCGCTGATGATGTTCTTGAAAGTCGCAGCCTTGCCATTAACCTCCACCGGTCCTGTGAGCCGCTCCCACCGAATGCCCAGGTTGACGGTCAGGTTCGACTTGAGGCGAAGATCATCCTGAACATAGAAGGAACCGTACGTTTGGCGGTATCCTCGATAGCCATCGGGAGGCCGCGTCACGCCGGTGGTGGTAATCGAGTTGATCCCCGGAAATCCGGTGCAGGCGGGAACTCCGGTGCAGGTACCTGCTGAAAGGAAATTCTGAATCGTGCTCCAGCTTACATTTCCACTGCTCCAGATGCCTTGTATGGCATTCTCCTGATAGCGGCGAACATCGCCACCGATGGAAAAGGAGTGTCTTCCTTTGGTAAGCTGCAAGGAATCCTCATAGGTGTAAGTATTATCCGTAAGCCGAAGCGGGTCATTCAGTGAGCCGCCGACCTCCGAATTGCCGGGCCCGTTATGCCCGCCGGGCAGGAACAGGCCGGGAATGCCCAATCGGCCGCCCAGGGGAATGCCTGGAACAATCTGGAACTGCGAAGGGATGGGGGGCAACTTCGGTGCGTCCAGCACCATGTCGAGGTTGCCTCCTCCGAACCCGCCGCTGGTGTCTTGGAGACACTGGCATTGATAATTATTGTTGCGCGTGAATCCTACGCGGACCGTGTTGAGGAGGCTCGACGAAAGAATGTGCGTCCAGGACAACTCGTCGAACTGGTAATTGCCCTGAGCGTTGGTCGTAGTATGCCGCCCCGTTCCGTCCGGGAAGAACTGCGTATCCGGAAGCTGGGTGTTGCTGCGATCATACACAATCCGCCCGAACACGCTGTCGTTATCACTGAAATGCTGGTCTACACGCCCCATGAAGTAATTCTCTGCGCCGGATGAAATGCGCGTTCCCAGGAATTGCTGCAAACCCTGATTGTAGTATTCGCTCACCTGGTGGAAATCACCGCCCGACGGCGGAGGAAGCAGTAAAAAAAGCGGCCTGACATCCGGATGCACCGTTACCGTCCGGGTGATGATTCTCTGGGCCGCTGAGCAGTGCGTCAGAGGCGCAGGGCAGCCCGTAATCTCACCCCGCTGTGTCTCCGGACTGAAAGTGAAACCGACATCGCTCGTTCCTATTCGCTGGCGCAATCCTTCATATGACCCGAAGAAAAACGCTTTATCCCTGACCAGTTTTCCGCCAACCGATCCTCCGAATTGGTTTTGCTTGAAAGGAGGGATCGGCGCGGGAGCGGGCCGATCAAAAAAATTTTTCGCATCCAAAATGCTGTTTCGGAAAAATTCGAAGGCCGTACCGTGCAGGCTGTTGGTTCCGGTTCGCGTTACCGCGTTCACAATTCCGCCTACGGCGCGCCCGAACTGCGCTCCGTAATTCGATTGCAGCAAACTGAATTCCTGGATGGTGTCGACTCCGAGCGTCTTGCCTATAACGCTCCCCGGAGGCGTGTTGGTGTAGAGGTAGGTGATCTCGATTCCGTCGAGCAAATACAGGCTTTGCTGCGGGCGCGATCCGTTGATGACGATCCGCCCTGTAGAGCCTTGATAAACGCCTGTCGACATGCCGAGATTTGAAATAACTCCGGGCTGCAACGATGCCAGATCTGTAAAATTGCGCCCGTTGAGCGGTATTTCCCGCAACGTTTTCTCGCTGATGAGTGAAGACACCGTGGCGCTCGAGCTTTGAATGAGCGGCGCTTCGCCCATCACTGTGACCTGTTCCGTGACGGCTCCGACCTGCAACGCAAAATCTACAACGGCCTCGCGGCCTACGGTCATTTCAATTCCGCTGCGAATATTGCTTTGAAAGCCTTGTGCCTGTACCGCGACTTCATAAGTCCCCAATCCCAATTGTGGTGCGTTGTAATGCCCCGCGGCGTCCGTAGTCACCGTTCTCGAGATTCCGGTAGCGATATTCCGAACCGTGACGGTAGCGCCGGGAATAACGGCTCCGCTCGAATCTCTTACACTGCCGTCTATTGTGCCCGTTGTGACCTGTGCCACAGAGGCAACTGCAATGAAGAGCCAGCACAACGACAGAGCCAGCGAAAACACACGTTTGTTTAGCATGTGAACGCTCCTTCGCCTATGGGTTGCACACAGACTCAAAAGTGTCGAACCGAATTGCTATCAGTGCGGTCTAACGCTGGCTCATGTGGATGAAATTGTAAAAACCCGCCAAGGCGTACCGGACGAATGGTGTCTTACTGTATGACGTCTTTTGCTACTTGCACCCCAGAGGTGGCAAGCGGCGCCGCACCCAGCCTTAGGAGTAAATTTACGGTGCTTTCGTAAACTCGCCGGGGCTGCATATCGAAGTTATCCCCGAGAGCTACCGTGTGGATCCTTTGCGCAATGCTCAATGGGGTCTGGCCGAAATTGTCCATCTCATCCATCTTGGCGCCTTTTTCGACCAGAAGTTGAATGAGGGAGTCTGCTCCGAGGTATGCAGCGGCATGCAATGCCGTCTGGCCCCATTCATTTTTCGCATTGACATCTGCGCCGAGTTCTAATGCAAGGCGGACCTCTTCCGCGGCCAGCTTTTCCTCGGCTTCTGAGAATTGCGGATAGTTCCCACGATAGCGCCCCGCCCCTGCTGCGAGCATCAGTGCTGTGGTGCCCCCCACCATTTGCAGCCGGCGGCCATTGGTCCCGTTCAAAAAGGTGGTTCGAGTGGTTGCGAGAAGAGGATTGGCGCCGCTGGCGGCCAACAGCCGCATGGCTTCGAGGTTGCGCGCCGTCGCCGCGAGTAAAAACGGAGTGGCTCCAATGTAATTCGGATTCGAATCGCGTTTGGCGGGATTATTCACAATCCGTAGGTTTGGGTCTGCTCCATGCGCCAAGAGCGCGTGGACGGCGGCAAGCATGTTCCGGGATGACGCCGCATGATGCAGCGCGGTATATCCGTCCGCATCCGCGGCGTTCTGATCGGCGCCTTTATCCAGCAGGGTCATTACCATTTTTTCCTGGCCGCTGGCGGCAGCTACTACCAATGCACTGCCGTCCTGAGGCGTGGACTCGTTTAATTGCGCTCCCGCGGAAATCAAAAGTTCCGCAGATTCAAGATCACCCTGCTGCGCGGCGAACATTAAAGGCGTGAAGCCGCGTCTGGTCCGCGCCCGCACATCCGCCCCATGGCTGATCAACTCCCGTACAATTGGCGGCCTCTTCTCCGCCAGCGCCCACATAACGGCAGTCTGAGAGTTCCGCAGCTCTTTCGCGTTTACATTTGCCCCATGCGACAGCAGTGCTTTGACGGCTTCGATTTCACCTCGGCCGGCACAGGTCATTAGGGGGGTCTCTCCCGACAAGAGTGACAGGTTAGGGTCGGCGCCGGCTGTTATTAACAGTTGGATCATACGGCTGCTGCCGTTATCACAAGCCAAGGAAAGAGCGGTTGCACCAAGCTCGTTTGCAGCGTTTACCTTCGCGCCGGCGTGGATCAGCGTATCAGTCAACTCCAAATCATCCCAATGCGACGCCCACATCAGTGCGGTGGTTCCGTCCGCGCCAGGCACATTTACATCGAGCTGCGTTTTGAGTAGAGAACGAACCGCAGCCCTGTCATCCTTTTTCGCCGCGTCCACCAGGCGTGTATTTCCGGAAGACGCAAAGCTTCCAGCGCACAGTACGGCGACTGTACAACAAAGCCGGAGCGCAGTTTTAACTGAAATCATAATGTGCTCCGTGACCAAAAGGATCGCGGGTCGGGCTTGGCGAACTGCTGTGATCTCTTCCAACAAACCATTCATCACCGGCACTCAAACGGAGATGCTCAACGGGCCGGTGCTGTCGCCGAATCGTTCCAACTGTATTCCCAATTTACCCAGCAACGTCAAATACAAATTCGCCAGCGGCGTACCAGCCGGGAATCGAAGATGCCGCCCACCTTGGATCTGGCCAGACACTCCGCCTGCCAAGACCAGCGGCAGGTTAGTGGGTACGTGTTTATTGCCGTCGCTCAAGCCGCTGCCGTATACGATGACGGAGTAGTCCAGAAGAGAGCCCTCGCCGTCCGGAGTCGAATGCAGCTTTTCGAGCAGATACGCGAATAGCTGTGAATGGAATATGTTCACCTTCAGCGCCTTGGCAATTTTCTCCGGATCGCCTTGGTGGTGCGTTAGCGGATGGTAAGGATCGCTGATGCCAAGCTCGGGATAGCTTTGATTGCTCATCTCATGACCGACTTGCAAGGTCGAAACGCGAGTGAGGTCGCACTGGAATGCCAGTGCCTGCAAATCGAGCATCAGCTTCACATGCTCACCCACTGTTCCCGGAATGCCGGCTGGCCGCTGCACAGAAGGTAATTGTCGCGACGATTGCTCCTCTGCCCGCTGGATACGGCGCTCCACGTCCCGTAGTGACTCAAAATACTGATCAACTTTGTTGCCGTCGGCCGGGCCCACATCGCCCAAAAGACGGCGCGCATCGCGAGTTACAAAATCCAGGATGCTTCGATTCTTTCGAATACGCGCCAGTCGCTCCGCTTGGCTGGTGCTATCGCTGGCGCCGAACAGCCTCTCGAAAACGGCGCGAGGCTGGTTCTCCATTGGCAGTGGCGTGGTCGCGTCGCGCCAGCAGATCGTATTCGTGTAGGTACACCCGCCGTCGCACGCGCCCAGAATTTCCGCGGATTCGATCCCAAGCTCCAGCGAGCCGAGCTCCGTGTATTTCTTGAATTCCTGCGCAACGATCTGATCGATCGAGGTTCCCGCATGAGGTTCTTTCGCAACGGAATTGACGTGAACACCGGTCAGAAACGCCGCGCTGGCGCGCGGATGCTCTCCCGCAACGTCCACTCCCGCGATTCCCCAAGCTTCCTTGGAGTCGAGACCACTCAGCACCAGGAGCTGCTTTTTGAACGGCGCCAGCGGCTGCAAAATGGGGGGCAATTCAAAATCCGCACCCTCATTCGCCGGCGTCCATTTGTCCATGATGGCGCCGTTGGGGGTGTAGAAAAATCCCAGGCGAACGACAGGTTTGCTCGCAGCTTCGTTCGATGCGAACGCTGGGACCATGGAATCCAGTAGTGGCAATGCCAAGCTCGCGCCGATGCCGCGTAAGAATGTGCGGCGTGGGATTGATTTCTTGAAGATCATCATGGCTCTCGCGACCTCCTCATCTGGAAGGGAGCGCTCTTAACAATCGCTAGCGTGATGGCCGACCAGCGATAATCGCTGGCAGCGGCCTCTCGCGTAATCTCGCGAATGGCCGGTTGGTCGTAATACTCAATCCCCCGGCCCAGCGCATACGTAAGAAGCTTTTGCGTCAGAGTGTTCACAAATTCCTGACGGCGGTTTAAAAGTATTTTGCGCAACTCGGCAGGTCCCTGGAACTGAGTCCCGTCGGGCAGCACGCCGGAAGCATCGATCGGATGATTGGCTTCGCTCGTTCGCCACGCGCCGATGGCATCGAAGTTCTCCAGCGCGAACCCGAGCGGGTCCATCAATCGGTGGCAGGTGGCGCACGCGGGATTGGCGCGATGCTGCTCCATACGCTGCCGCATGGTAAGCGCCCGGGCTTTATTGTCGTCCTTGAGCGATGGAACATCGGGTGGAGGCGGAGGCGGTGGCGTGCCGAGAACGTTTTCGAGCAGCCACTTTCCACGCAATGTCGGCGCAGTTCGAGTGGCGTATGACGTCACCGCCAAAATACTTCCCTGGCCTAACAGTCCTCTGCGATTTTCATCCGTCAGTGTCACGCGGCGAAAACGGCTTCCATAGACATTCGGGATCTGGTAGTGACGCGCCAGCCGTTCGTTCAGAAATGTGTAGTCCGCGTCTAAGAAGTCGAACACGCTCCGATCCTCGCGCACGACCGCCTCAAAGAAGAGCTCGGATTGCTGGATGAACGCCTCGCGGAGATTCTCGTCGAAATCGGGGAACACCGCCGGATCGGGAAACTTCGACCGCATGTTGCGCAGGAATAGCCACTGTCCCGAGAAGTTACTGATAAGGGCTTCCGAACGGGAGTCGGCGAGCATCCGACGCACTTGCGACTCGAGAACGGCGGGCTCATGAAGCTTTCCACGCTGGGCTAACTCGAGTAGTTCATCGTCCGGTATGCTGCTCCAGAGGAAAAAGGAGAGACGAGAAGCCAAATCCAGATCCGGTATGCGGTAAGCCGCATTGGGCTTGACGTTGGCGGGATCGCGCTCCGCTCGGAACAAAAATCCGGGGCTAACCAACAAGCCCTCTACGGCTGTCCTGATCCCCGCTTCAAATCCTTGGTTCCGTCCGCCTTTGAATAGTGCCATCAACGGCTGTACGTCGTCTTCTGTTACGGACCGGCGATAAGCCTTGCGCGACAACCCGGACAGGATTTTGTGCGCGCAGATTTCTTCGCCTTCTCTTCCCTTCGGTTGACAGATAAAGATCTTGCGGCGGCTCAGGGTCTCTCCAGGTCTTTTCGTGCTATACGGACCGGCGACGGTCACTGTTCCCAGGCCTTCAAACACTTCGCTTCTCCCGGGCGGGTGAAGAGCGCCTTCCGCCTTGGTAGTATCTTTGACGAAAGCGGCCGAAATCAGATGCATTCCCGCCTTTCCGGGAAAGCGAGTCTCCAACGCAGTATCCGCTGTCCGCGCGTAGGCCTGTCCGGGATCTCGCAAGTTTTCGTTGTGTTCTCCGCCTACGGTGAATAGCTGAATGCGCTTGCCATCGAGGCGCAAATCAAGCTGCTTCGGCTCGGAGATGCCGATGATATCTCCCAAGCTATCGCGTTGCAGGCGGAGCTTGATGACGTACTCGGCATCCACAGGAAAGTAACGCCGGAAGGCCAGTCCACCGCGTGATCCGAATGGCAGATCCTCTCCCAGTCGGTCATCCTGCCGCAGCAATCGGGAAATTTCATACGTATCGGAGACAGATGGAACGGTAATATCCCCGACGGCGAGCCGGCTGATCTTTTCTGCCGCCGACATGTACCTTTCCAGCAATGTTGAGGAGACGGTGAGAACGTCGCCAATATTATCGAATCCGTAGGCGGCATCGTCGGCGGGAAGTAACGCCCTTCCGTCGACGTCTACGCCCAGCAAATCTCGAACAGCGTAGGTATATTCGGTTCGGTTAATTCGGCGAATCCGAGCCGGCCGCCCGGGATTGACGCTGGCTTCCGCAGCCTGATCAATCGCCGATTCAAGATAAGCGGCAAACGAATCGTAAGTGGAAGCATCGGGTCGCGGCATTCCCGACGGAGGCATCTGTCTGGTCCGCAGCTTGCGGATAACCTTCTCCCAGACCGCCGCGCCTGCAGGCACGTTTTCCAGGTCTGAACCGGCCAGCGTTAATCCTGCTGTCTTCAATGTGTCGTTGTGACATGTAACACAGTACCGGTTGAGAACAGCGCGATACACCGCTGCAGGAGAGTCGCCAGGATTTGCAGCCTGCTGGTTAGCAGCCTTCAGATCGCCAGCTAAAAACACGATCAGGATCAGGCAATACGGACCCCAGCCCAATTTCAGCATGTGCACCGCCAGTTGGCCTTATTCTAACAACGGTGCCCTTAAAGTCAAGTCCAAAACATGGCGAGATGACCGTCCTTCTTACTGGCGCCTTCGATGGCAGGCACCGATCAAGCTAGCTCCCGTGAGCTATGGAATATGCGAATAGGCCGCCGCGGGTGGAAGCGGCGGAACCGCGTATCGTCGGGGGCGCTTGCGTGTGGATTTTAGCGAGCCTGGTCAGACTGCTCTGTTGCTGGAATCTGATAGGCTGGAGCGCCGAGCTGTACCAGCAGTTTTGCCGCATTCGGGTGTGGCCCGAAAGGTTTCTTGGTGAACTCGACGACGCCGGGTCCGATGATACCTTGCGCGATGCTTAACGGTGTCTGCCCAAAGTTGTCTTTCAGGTCCATTCGAGCGCCCTTTTCTACCAGATACTGAATGATGGACTCGGCCCCAACGTAGGCGGCCCCATGCAACGCTGTATATCCGTTTTCGCCGACGGCGTTGATGTCGTTGCCGAGATCGATAGCTACCTTCGCGGCTTCCAGGGCGTTCTTTTCTTCTCCTGGCCCGAAATCCTGATACCGGCCAAGCCCCGCCGCCACCATCAACGGCGTGACGTTCTCCTTGGTTCCCAGCCGAGGATCAGCCCCGTGTTGTGCCAGCAGACGCATGAGGCCGGCATCATACGACGCGGCCGCCAGTAAGTAGGGTGTGGCGCCCAGGATGGCAAACCTGGGCGTATTGGAGTGAGGCAAGCGTGACGCCTTGGTGATCCGCGCGTTCGGGTTGGCGCCGTGGTCCAGCAGCGATTTGATCAGGTCCAGCATGTTGGGCCGGAACATGTAGGCAACTGCATGGAGAGAATCCAATTGGACTGCGGCGACATGCGATGCGCCCTTCTGAATCGCGTAGTGCAGAGCGGTGAAGCCGTTGGGATCGGCGGCGTTCGGATCGGCGCCGCGTTCCAGCAGATAAATGGAAAGCTTCTCGTGACCATTGGCGGCCGCTATCAGCAAAGCAGTCATCCCGGCTGCCGCGGGTCTGGCCCCCTTGATGGCTCCGATATTGTTGTACTGAAGCTTTACCTCGGCGCCGCCGTCATCGAGCGATACAGCATTGACATTCGCGCCTGCATCGAGCAAGAGGCGCACAGATGGAAGATATCCGGC
>Ga0080064_1003476_pt1 | contig 22704 bp, 33 predicted proteins | sample Subgrocontami54m_FD_69260 | JGI IMG/M metagenome (GOLD analysis project Ga0080064, IMG submission 69260) | Subsurface groundwater microbial communities from S. Glens Falls, New York, USA - GMW46 contaminated, 5.4 m (SPADES assembly) (version 2) ...
CGAAATCAAGCAGGGTGAAGGAAGTAAACGTATCATTTACATAGGCACAACGGTCACTACCGGTTCCAATACCAGTATCCCATGAAATACCTTTTAACCAATTCGAATCACGCAAAGAGCGAGCAAGCTCTACCCCTTCACGACTCAAGTTTGAGGCAATTAATCGGGTAAGGTTTGAGTGCTCATTTCGTACATTTGCACTCGTAAGGCCAAGCGCCCCCATAATACCAACTACAAGCACAAACATGACCGTCATAACCTCGACAAGTGTTTGACCTTGCTGGCTTTTCCACTTTTGTATCGTTCTCTTAAAAATATTCATTGATTCTTATTTTGTATAATAATATCTTCAAACAAGGTGCCTTGCGTAGCAGTCAGTGAGCGCTGCTTCACCAGTTCGAGTAGTGCCAAAAAACTCACAATAATTTCTGTCCTTGACTGAGCCTTTGAAATAAGTGTTTTAAATGAAATTTGTGCCCTACTTTTAAGAGCGTTAAGGAGATGGTGAATTTTTTCTTGAATGGTAATACGAATATCAAATGAAAGCGAAGTAATTTTTTTAGGTATATCAATAAGTGAAAGCGTATGCAAAAGTGCTGTATGCAATTTTTCCATAGTTAACAACCCAGGTGAAAACATTGGTTGAACAAATGTTTGGCTTGCCGGACGCATAAAAAGCCTTTGCTGGGTACTTGCACGTTTACCAAGTATAAGCGAAGCATCATGAAATGCTTTATATATTTTTAATTGATTTTCAAGCTCTTCAAACTCCTGTTCTTCTTGCTGACTAATAAATGGTATTAACGCGCGCGATTTCATAAGCAGCAGTTTTGCTGCAATAACTAAAAAATTTGAAAGCTCTTCAATATGATATTCTTGCGAAAGACTTTGAATATGTGAAATATATTGATCAGTTACTTTTGCAAGTGATACTTCCGTAATAACAAGTTTTTCTTGTTCAATTAATGAAAGTAACAAATCAAGCGGGCCTTCAAATTTCTCTACTTTAAACATAGGTATCAAGCGTTTAGCGTTTAGCGTTTAGCGTTTCGTTTTTTCTTTGATATTTTTACAAGTTTTCGTTTTATCTTTTTTGCGGGTGGCGCTTTTCGTTTTTTTGGTAGCTTAGGAATTATGATCTTTTGCTTACCGGGTAAACAAAAAGAGTCGATGCGTACCCCCTCGAGTACTGTTAATACTTTTGGTTGGATAAGGAGAGAATACTTAAAATCACCGGATCCAAGATATGCTTTTTTTAATGATAGGAGACTCTTTTCAATAAGCGTTTCGCATGAATAAAAAAATCCGAGTGGCACAAGAGGTGCATTACGTGTGGATAGTGGTAGTTTTTTAGCTATTTCTTTTTCAGTTGGCAGTGAAACTTTTGGTACTCCCCACAGTGCGGCTATTTTTTTAAGATCAACCCTACGGTTTGCTGGCACAAGTACAAATAAAAAGCCTTTTTTGGTATTCACGCATAATGCCTTTATCACCATTTCTAGCGGAATATGAAGCGTTGCTGCAGTATCATACGCAGTAAAAACTTTCCTATGTTCGCGCACCTCATAAGAAATAGCATTTTTATCCAAGAATGTGAGAAGTTTTTTTGAAATCATACCCGGTAGTAGAACTTCAGCTATCAGCCTGAGGGCGAATAGATAAATATTCTTAGCTATATATCACGTTTTATTATATCTTAATTTAGTTAGAGTAATTATTCGTAGCTGAGCCCTACTGAAGCTTCACTACCGGGCATGCCCTTAAAGAAATTTATTTATAGGTATAGTATACCCGAATTTTACTCCCATGACAATGAAGGTTTTTTAGCCTTTTCATTGAATTTTTTCTCTAATAAATAATAAAAATCTTTACTTTTACATGCGGCATTGGTGTGTTCTTGGAGTAGCGAGCGGATAATGGTATCTGTTAATTGATGTCGCCACTCAAATGAGATATCAACGAGAGATCTGGAGGAAAATTGCTGCAGTATCTCTTTACTTCCCGGGGACGGAGGAATTCCATGTCCAAGATGAATAAAAAACTTTATTAAAAAAATTTGAGTAAGATAAAACCCATTTTTAATTGTTTCTGATTCAAGGCGTGAAAGAAAACTTGTAATAAGAAAAAAAAGTTCTTCATCGCGTTCTTGTTCTTTTACACAAATAGAAATAACATCAAAGCAAAAAAGAACGAGTGCAAGCTTTTCAAGATCTTGCTTAATGTATTCATGGGAACACAGCGTATCAACAATAGTTATTCGGTCAAATACTTTTCCTTGAGCACTTAGTGCGCGAATGTGATGCACGAGTTCTAAGTGTGGAGAGAGTTTACTTAAAATTTTTCTACTTCCTTGTGCAAGAAACGTTCGTTTCCCACATTCTCGTGTATAAACGGTAAAAAGCCTATCGCATTCCCGATAATTTTGTTTACCAATAATAAGTGCCTCACTCCATGTTGTCATGAGATTTCTGATGATCAAGATAAGACTGCAAGATGATCATGGCACTAAGCGCATGATTATCTTTATTGGAATTCCCTAAATACCCCTGTGCCTGCTTTGTTGAAAAACTTTCATCAGCGAAAATTACCGGAATTGAAATATGTTGAGAAAGTTTTTCACTAAATGTAACGTAGGGCGTGCAATCAATTGAGTGCGCCCCTATAGTTGGAATACCAACAACACACATATCAATTCCTTCCTTTTGTATAAGCTCAGTACAAAACGAAAATAATTGCTCTTCACTTTCAATCTTAAAAGTCTCGAAGGGAAGTGCGAGTTTTGTTTCATCATCTCCTATCGCAAACCCAACCCAACGAAGCCCATAATCAATTCCTAAATATTTCATATATTCGTTATCACTTCGCATCCATTACTCGTTACCACAATCGTCTCTTCACAGTGTGCCGCTAATGATCCATCGCGAGTACGAATCGTCCATCCGTCATCATCAACTTTTACATGCCAATCCCCCATAACAACCATTGGCTCAATACAAATAACCATGTTTTCTTTTAGTGTTACGCGCGGCATTCTTTTATCATAATAATTAAAGATAGGTGGGTCTTCATGTACCGCATATCCAACACCATGACCCGTAAGATCACGAACAACATTAAATCCATGCGATTCGCAGTACTGCTGAATAACTTGTGAGAGTTCTGATATATCAACTCCTGGCCGTATTTTCTTAATCGCCTTGCGCAATGATTCATTGGTAACCGTAATGAGACGTTTGGCAGACGGCGAAATAGTTCCCACCCCAACCGTTACTGCCATATCCGTAAAAAAACCATTTTTTGCCGGGTACTGGACACCAAGGTCAAGCCCTACGATATCCCCATCCTCAAGAATAATGTCTCGCGTTCCAATTCCATGCACAATTTCGTCATTCCGAGAAATACACAATGTTGACGGGTAAGGAATCGTGTGACGCGTGCCACCATAGCCAAGAAATGATGGTCTCCCCCCGTGTGATTCTAAAAATTCTCGCGCAGCTGTATCAAGTTCAACGATGCGTACCCCTGGTTTTACTAAGGGCACTACCGCATACAAGGACTGTGCTAATAATTTTCCGCCCTGCTTTAACAATTCAATCTCGTGCGGTTTTTTTATGGTGATCATATTTTAAAGAAATTTCTAATTCCCCACCGCTACAGCGGGGTCCCGCCACAGGCGGTGATAATTTCCAATTTCTAAACATAATATTAGTATATACTAACATCCAAATAGTAATAAAACAACTGTCACTTGGACAGTTGTAAAAATCGCGTTTAATGTCTTACACTTCTCAATTATATGAGATCTTCGTAGTCACGCATGGTTAATTGTGCATCTATTTGTTTAAATGTTTCAATTGCTACGCTTACCACAATCAAAAGACTTGTTCCGCCAATCGTAAGTGCGCTAATATTTGTTGCTGCTTGAACAGCAATAGGAAGAACAGCGATAATTGCCAAAAAGAGCGCTCCAGGCAAGATAATTTTATTAACCACTTGCTGCAAGTAATCAGCTGTTGGTTTTCCTGGACGAATACCCGGTACAAAGCCACCTTGCTTTTGAAGATTCTCAGAAATTTGATCTGGCTTAAAAATAATGGTCGTATAAAAATACGTGAAGGCAATTACCAAAAGAAAATACATAATGCCGTAGGCAGTAGTATTATTAAAAAATGAAATTACTCCTTGCGCGGCCTGCACCACAAAAGGGGTCTTTGCATTCATAAAAAACTGTGCGATTGTCGGAGGAAATAAAATAATTGAAATAGCAAAAATAATAGGAATGACCCCTGCCTGGTTTACCCGAATAGGCAAATAGGTATCAACCGTTCCTAACATTTGTGCACCCCGCTGCTGACGTGCATACGAAACAGGGATGTTTCGCTGTGCTTCTGTCATATACACTACTACTACAATAGTAATAAGCGCGATGGCTGCAAAGGTAATAATATTAGTAATCTGGCTTGCATCAAGCACTTGGAGTGATTGAAGAAGCGAAGGAAGACTTGCTACAATCCCCGCAAAAATAAGAAGGGAGATACCATTACCAATTTTCTTTTCTGAAATAAGTTCTCCAATCCACATAAGAAACATGGTACCAGATACTAACGTAAGGATCATTAATATAAGTGAGAGCGGATCAAGTGACCCTAAAATAGGACGAGGTGATTGATTAAGAAGCATAATCAATCCATATGCTTGGAGCACCGCCAAGGGAACTGTTAAGTACCGAGTGTATTGATTAATTTTTTGTCTTCCGTATTCACCTTCTTTTGATAATGCCTCCAAGCGAGGAATAATCATTACTAAAAGTTGAAAAATGATAGAAGACGTAATATAGGGAGCAACTCCCATAGCAACAATTGAAAACCGCTCGAGGCCACCTCCGGAAAAAATATTCATGAGTCCAAAAATTTGATTGCCTTGGAAAAATGATTTCAAATTTTCAACATGAATACCGGGAATTGGTACACTTGCGGCAAGACGAAATATCACAAGCATGAGTAACACAAACAAAACTCTATTGCGAAGGTCTGGTAATTTCCAAATTTGAGATATTTTTTTAAACATAAACCTTTACCTTATTGTTCCGCCTGCTTTTTCAATTTTTTCGCGGGCCGTTGCAGAAATAGTGCACCCATCAATAGTGAATTTTTTAGTACAGGTGCCTTCTCCGAGTATTTTAATTGAACCGCGCCTTACTTTGGCTTCATTTAAAATGCCTTTTTTGATAAGAGTTTCAGGACTTACGGTGTCTCCGGCACTATAATTCTTTTCAAGAACTGCAACATTTACGACGACCGGTTTCGTGTGGATACTTTTAAAGCCTCTGTTTTTTGGCGTTTGGTGCATAAGTGGCTTCATACCCAATACTTTTAAGCCGCTTGAACCGCCACTTCGGGCACGCTGCCCCTTCATACCACGCGTTGAATACGTACCATGACTTGACCCTAAACCACGCCCCACGCGCTTTGCTTTCTTTCGTGATCTTTGAAAAGGTTTTAATGAATGTAATTCTGCCATACCTTTAATTGAAAATTAAGAATTCTTTTCGTCATTCTTCTCTTCACTCACAATATGTATTGATTCTTTTTCTTTCTTTTTCGCTTTTTGAGATTCCCGTTCTTCTAGGAGATCTTTTTTTATGTTCGCAGTGTGCATCATGAGCTTGAATGCTTCAAAAAGTGCTTGAATATTATTTACTTTATTTTTTGATCCAAAAACTTTCGTTGCAATATTACCAATACCCGAAACTTCCAATGCCTGTCGCACGGCTCCACCGGCCATGATTCCTGTTCCTTCGGGTGCTGGTTTTAATAAAAGTTTTGCTGCCTTAAATTTAACTTTTGTCTGATGAGGAATAGTCGTATCGACAAGAGGAAGATCTAAAATATTTTTCTTTGCGCGAGTCACGGCTTTTGAAACTGCTAATGCAAAATCAGCACCCTTTCCAAGGCCAAACCCAATACGCCCCTTGTGATTACCTACCACAACACATGCACGAAACCTCATTCTTTTTCCGCCCGCCATTACGCGAGTCACCCGACTCACCTCAATAACACGCTGGTCAAATTCAGAAATCTCAGCACCTTTCGTTTCTCTACGTGGCCTTCTTCCTTGCCCTCCTCCTTGTTGTGATGGTTTATTACTATTCATCATACAAACTATTATTTTGTTAAAATTCTAATCCTCCCTCTCGTGCTCCGTTGGCAAGTGCGGCAATACGTCCATGATACGCATTTCCACCTCTATCAAATATCACTTTTTTAATCCCTTTTTCTAATGCTCTTTTTGCAATAAGCGCACCCAATAATGCGGCTCGCTCGGTTTTAGTGCACTTTTTATCTTTTGGCAACTCTTTTTCTGAACCACTGACCAACGTAATACCTCGCTCATCATCAATGAGCTGCACGCTACACGCAGTAAGACTTCTAAAAACCGCGAGACGAGGCTGATGTGCCAACCCATGTACTTTTGCACGTACTCGTTTTTTTCGAAGTTTTTTTCGTTGAAGAGAAGTTTTTTTCATATTATTTTCCTCCTGCTTTACCTGCTTTACCTGCCTTGCGGCGAATAACCTCGGTTGCGTATTTTATTCCTTTTCCTTTATAGGGCTCTGGCTTTTTTAAGCTTCTAATTTGTGCAGCAATTTCTCCCACCAAATGTTTATCGATCCCCTTGATCGTAACAACATTTTTTTCAACAGTTGCTTCGATTGTTTCTGGTAATTGAAATTCAACCGGATGTGAAAAACCTAAAGAAAAATTAAGTTTTTTTCCTGCGAGCGCTACTTTGTATCCAATGCCATTTACCTCGAGCTGTTTTTCAAACCCTTTCGTCACTCCGGTTACCATATTTGATACAAGTCGTTGAAACAACCCCCATAATGCTCTGTCTCGTTTTTGTTCTGGCTCAAGCACTTCCACTGTAAGCTGATTTTCACTTCTATTTAATTTTACATGATCATGCAAAACAAGTGAAAGATTCCCCTTTGGTCCTTTCACGGTAAGTGATATTCCTTCAGTGAGCACCTCAACTCCTGCTGGTATTTCAATTGGTTGTTTTCCTATTCTCGACATACTAATAATTTACATTTATGAAATTTCACACAATAATTCTCCTCCTACACGAAGTTTTCTTGCCTGTTTATTTGTCATAATACCACGCGAGGTTGAAAGAATCGAAATGCCAAGATTATTCATGATTACGGGAATATGTTCAGCCTTTACATACAGCCGGCAGCCTGGCTTACTTAACCGTTTAATCGTACGGATTGCCGGGAGTTTTTCGTGATACATAAGATCAATAACAATTGATTTGGCAACCCCCTCGCCACCTATTTGAAAATCTTTGATATAACGTTCTTCTTTCAATACTCGTGCGAGCTCCTGTTTTAATTTTGAATATGGCATTTCCACCTGTCCTTTTCGAACAGATGAAGCGTTACGAATGCGTGTTAACATGTCTGCAATTGAGTCTGTCATCATACTATTTTACCAACTACTTTTTTTAATACCTGGAATTGCCCCCTGGGAAGCTAGTTCTCGAAAACAAATACGGCACATTTCAAAAAAACGCATATAGCCGTGGCGACGACCACAACGCCAGCAACGATGAACAACGCGTGTTGAAAATTTTGGTTTTCTTGATGATTTTACTATGTGTGCTTGAGTTGCCATATGCTAGTTTAAGATCTTGTTCGTGAATTACTTCTTAAAGGGAAATCCTAATTTTCTAAATAATGCTAATCCGTTTTCGCGAGTTTTTGCATTTGTTACAATAGTGACTTCAATACCATGTATTTTATCAATTTCATCAGATCGAATCTCGGGAAATGCGATATGTTCCCTAAAACCTATCGTAAGATTACCCTGTTTATCAACTGCCTTTTCATCAATACCACGGAAATCTCGAATACGGGGAAGGGTAAATGAAATAAGCTTTTCTAAAAAATCATGCATGCGTTTTTTTCTCAGGGTAACTGCAAGTCCAACTACCATGCCTTGCCGTATTTTAAAACTTGCAATAGATTTTTTTGCTTTGGTTTGAATAGGTTTTTGTCCGGAAATTCGGGTAAGCGTATGCTCGGCAATTTCAAGAAATTGCGGATCCTTAAGAGAGCGCCCAATTCCAATATTTAAAGAAATTTTTTCCACACGCGGAATTTGATAGAGATTTTTCAATCCTAACTCCTTTTTAAGTGCAGGAACAATTTCTTCTTGATATTTTTTTAGTAATAAACCCATACTTATGATGTAAATGATTGATGACATTTTTTACACACACGCTCTTTCTTAATTTTTGATACTACTCCCGTCTGGTGCGGCACTGCCTGATATCCAATGCGTGTCCCTTGCCCGCATTTTGGACACACGATCATTGCTTTAGAAACAGCGAAAGCTTTTGGAAGATAGATTTTTTGTCCCTTTTCGCCATTGCGTCCTGCTCGCATATGTTTTGCAATAACTGCAATACCTTCAACAACTATTTTTTCTGATTCAGGATAGCACCGCAAAACTTTGCCAGTTTTTCCCTTATCTTTTCCTGCGAGTATTTTTACAATGTCGTTTTTTTTAATTTTCATACATGTTTAGTATCCTAAAGCACTTCTGGAGCTAGTGAAATAATTTTTGAAAATCCACGTGCGCGGAGCTCCCGAGCTACGGGGCCAAAAATGCGAGATCCTTTAGGTTCTTTGGTTTTTTTATCAACAAGCACTACTGCATTTTCATCAAATCGTATATAGGTTCCGTCTTTCCGTCGTGTTTCTTTGCGCGTGCGTACAATAACTGCATGAGCCACTTCACCCTTTTTTACACTGCTGTGGGGAACTGCCTGTTTAATAGACACGGAAATAATATCACCAACACGTGCATAGCGTTTTTTATATCCACCTAACACACCAATGCATTGGATGCGTTTGGCACCGGTATTATCTGCTGAAACAAGTATTGATCTATGTTGAATCATACCAAAAATTACTTACTAGTTACCTTTCCTAAAACTCTCCATCGCTTATGGCGACTTAGCGGTCGCGTTTCTTGAAACATAACAACATCTCCTGTATGGTATTCCTTTTTCTCATCATGCACAAAATACCGCGCAGAAGTTACATACCGTTTTTTGTATTTTGGATGCGTTTTTGTACTATCAACACGCACCACAAGAGTTTTATCCATCTTATCGGATACCACAACTCCCTGGAATGTTCGCTTCGAATTTTGATTTGTTTGAATATCCATATTAATTATTGAGATTTTCTCAATGTTAAAACTTTGGCGATCGTTTTTCGTTTTTCTCTGATTTCACGCACATTTTTTATCTGCTTCAATGCAACCTTTGAACGAAGTTCTCGCAAGGCTTTATGTGCCGACGAAAGAATTGCATCTAATTCCTGATCAGTCTTTTCACGAAGTTCTTTTATTTTCATACCAACATTCCCTTTCTTACAAATTTTGTTTTAACCGAAAGTTTATGACCTGCAAGACGCAATGCCTCGTGTGCAACTTTTTCATCAATACCACCCATCTCAAACAATACCGTACCGGTCTTAATGGGAACGATGTAATGATCAACGGCACCTTTTCCGCCACCCATCGTATTTTCATTTCCATGAAACGTAATAGGATGATCTGGAAATATTCGAATCCATACCTTTCCGCCACGCTTGATGTATCGCGTAATAGCACGCCTGGCAGCTTCGATTTGTCGCGAAGTAACCCAAGCTTCCTCAATGGCCTTCAATCCAAAATCTCCATAACTTACCCGAATCGTACTAAGTGCATTATGGCCTTTATTACGTCCGCGTCCTTTATGCCATTTTCGATGTTTTACTTTTTTTGGGAATAACATACTAACGTTAAGCTGTTAGCTTGTAGCTGTTAGCTTGTAGCGATTAGATAGTGTTCTAAAAGCTACAAGCTACAAGCTAAAAGCTTAATTATTTTTTTTATCAAATATTTCGCCTTTATAAATCCAGACCTTTACGCCAATGGCTCCCATAGCGGTGCGCGCCGTTCCTCGGGAATAATCTATATTTGCACGGATCGTATGAAGTGGAATCTTTCCCCAAAAAAGCGTTTCTCTATTTGCAATTTCTGCACCATTCAATCGTCCGCCAATGAGTATCTTTACTCCCTGCACGCCGCTCTTTTGAACTCGTTCGATCACCTGTTTCATTACACGACGAAATGGCATGCGTTTTTGAAGTTCTTCACATACTCCCTGCACTACGAGTTCTGCGTTTGCACCTGGTTTATCCACTTCTAAAATAGAAATATTGATCGTTATTTTTGAAGAAGCAAAAAATTTAGCCTTTATCTTCTTTTTTAATTCCTCAACACCTGCGCCCTGTCTGCCGATTACAACACCTGGTTTTGCCGAATGAATAACAACCGTAATGACATTGAGCGTACGTTCAATTTCAATCTTTGCAATACTTGAGTTCTTCAGAGTAGTTTTTAAAAATTTCTTTAACTCAACATCTTGCCGCAATTTTTTTGCGTACATGTTTTTTGGAGCAAACCATTTTGAATCCCAAGGGAAAATGATTCCAAGACGAAAACTTTTCGGATTTACTTTCTGTCCCATATTACTTTTTAACTTTCTTATTTTTTATCTCTGGTTTTTTTAGTACTTTTTTTTCACTAGCTTTTTTCTCGCTAGTTTCTTTTTTATCAAGAATAATTGTTACGTGACATGCATGTTTATGGATTGGTGCAGCACTTCCCCGTGCTCGGGCTCGCCATCGTTTCAGTACCTGCGCTTTATCTACCGTAATTGTTCGAACAAATAAATCTTCTTCTTTTTGTCCTGCATTATGTTTAGCATTCGCAAGAGCCGATTGTAACATTTTTGTAAGCGGCACGGCTGCTGCTTTTTGAAAACTCGAAAGATGGTCAATAGCCTTGCGTACATCCATACCACGAATATACCCAGCTAGTAACCTAACTTTTCGTTCTGACATGCGAAGTGATTTAAGTCGAGCAATCATATATTATTTTTTAGCCCCTCCCACAACTGCCTTTGTTGCGGCTGATGCTTTCACGGCTGCTGCCTGTTCTTGATCTTTTTGCATTTTTCCACCATGACGTGCAAATTTACGGGTTGGAGAAAATTCACCTAAGCGGTGCCCTACCATACTTTCAACAATAATAACAGGGATATGATTTTTTCCATTATGAACGCCGAACGTAAACCCAACCATTTGGGGTGCAATTACACTATCACGTGACCATGTTTTGACAATAGTCTTATCTCCCACTTTTAATAAAGAGATTTTCTTTAAAAGCCGTTCATCAATGTAGGGACCCTTTTTTACACTTCGTGACATATACTGTTTTTACCTAACGACGTTTAAGAATAAATTTATTTGATGACTTTTTTTTCTTTCGTGTTCGAACACCTAGTGCAGGTTTACCGGTTGGAGTTTTTGGATGCTTCAATCCAATTGCTACATTTCCTTCTCCACCACCATGAGGATGGTCAACTGGATTCATTGCTTTTCCACGCACCGTAGGGCGCCATCCAAGCAATCTCCGTGTGCCCGCCTTGCCGTATCGTATATTCTGATGATCAGCATTACCCACTTCTCCTATTGTTGCCGCGCAATCTGGGGGGAAAATTCTCACCTCACCTGAAGGAAGCCGCACGGATGCAATACCCCCTTCAAAAGACATGAGTTGTGCCGCATTTCCTGCTGAACGCACGAGCTGACCACCTTTTCCCGCTATTAATTCAATGTTGTGAATAAGAACACCGGGAGGAATATGTGCTAAGGTAAGGCGGTTACCTATTTTAATTTCAAGTAATCCTTGCGAAGAACGAATACGTTCACCTACTACTAAACCTTTGGGCGCAATAATATATGCACGCTCCCCATCTTCATATTCAAGAAGAGCAATATGAGCGGTACGATTTGGATCGTATTCAAGTGCTACTACGGTTGCATCTGTATCATATTTTTTGCGCTTAAAATCAATTACTCGATAATAACGCTTCACACCTCCACCTCGATGCCTCACGGTAATTTTTCCTTGATTATTGCGGCCTGCTTTCTTTTTTACAATAGTAATAAGATTTTTTTCAGGTTTTTTGCGCGACAAATCACTCGTATCAACGGTGCTTGCAAATCTTCTGGCTGGAGTTGTTGGTTTATAGATTTTAAGTGCCATATAATTACAATTCAATTCTTTGGCCTTTCTTCAATGTGACAATGGCTCGTTTCTCATCTTTCCTTTTTCCTTTTACTTTTCCAAATCTTACTTCCTTTCCTTTTCGTCTCAATATATTTACACTAATAGGCATCACACCATATACATTCGCAATTGCCTTTTTTACGGAAAGTTTCGTAGCATTTGGTGCAACCTCAAAAAGATACGTACCTCTTTGATTTTCAATCAATGCTTTTTCCGTAACAACGGGGCGGATCAATAATTTATGGTCTTGCACAAAAAATCGTTTATGCCCCCCTGTTTCACTGGTGTGTAATTCCTGCACTGCCGATACTTCTTCATTTTTCTCATTACTTTTTGGAGCATCTGTTTTTTCTTCACGCAATTCCAGCACTTCTTCCTTTTTAGAAGTTTTTTTCGATTTTACCCCATCATTTTTTTCTTTGTTAAAAAAGGGAAATGCCATATAAATACGAATCTGTAACCTATTTACTGTTTAAATGTTTGTTCAATTTTATCAAGACTCAAAAGCGATACTACCAGTTTAGAACATTTCAACACTTCAATAATATTTAAACTTTCAAGCGATAGTAAGTTAACACCGGGTATATTGCGTAAACTTTTTCTTATATTTTTATCTTCCTTTGTTGCGATAAACCCAATCTTTTTTCTCTTTTTCAAATCAAGCCCCAATGGTAATTTTTTTAATATTCCTAATGCTAGTTTTGTCTTTGGTTGTTCAAAAGAAATGGAGTCAAGTAAAATAATGTTTTCAGCATGTGCTCGCTGTGAAAAAACCATGCACAATGCTTTTCTCTTTGCTTTTTTATTCATCTTTAAATCATAATTTCTATCAGGCCGAGGACCGAAAGTAATGCCTCCTCCTCGCCACAATGGTGAACGGATTGACCCGTGTCGTGCGCGACCAGTTCCTTTTTGCTTCCATGGCTTTTTTCCGCCACCACGTACTTCTCCTTTTGTTTTTGTTGAAGCAGTTCCTTTGCGATTTCGCGCACCCTGGCTTACCACAGCCAAATGAATAAGACCTTCCTGCATAGGAATATCAAACACGTCTTGTGATAGCATACGGGTACTTACCACGTCACCATCAGTATTATAGACGTTTGCAGTAATATCTTTTTTTTGCTGTTGTTCTTTTTTCTTAAGAGCCATATCAAGTTATAAGGGTGATTCTTCTTCTTTAGTTAATTCAACAGGTGGCAGATCAGGCTTGGTTTCCTCAATAGAATTTTCTTCTGTACTCGGTATTACATCGACTGGTTTATCATCTTCTTTTATACTTTTTTCTGATTTTTTTTGAGTAACAAAATCACCTTTCCCACGAAGTATTAATAAACCATTGCGTGCTCCAGGGATAGATCCTGCAAGTGAAATGCAATTTTTCTCTAAATCAATTGAAAGAACCTCAAGGCCTCGCACCGTTACTTGGTCATTCCCCATACGGCCTGCCATGCGCAATCCTTTAAATACATGCTGTACGCCACCCGATCCAATAGAACCAGGCATACGTAATTGATCTTTATGGCCATGCGTTGCAGGATGTCCATGAAATCCGTGTCGCTTCACAACACCGGTAAACCCATGTCCCTTTGACCACCCGATAACATCAACGAAGTCCCCAACATTAAAAAGGTCACACGAGACCGTGTCACCTTTCGAAATACCATCAACTGAATCAATTCGTCCTTCTTTTATATAACGAAAGCTTTTATTTTGCACGCCACTCCATGCATCCTGAAATGCTACTCGCTGTGGCTTTGCAACATGTTTTTTTTCAGAAAAACCTAACTGCACAGCCACGTAGCCATCACGCTCCTTTGTTTTTGTGCCAACAATAGTATTTGGAGAAACAAATACAACAGTAACAGAACGCGCATTTCCTTTGGCGTCATACTCTCTCGTCATTTCTCGTTTTTCACCAAGTAACCATTTCATAGATAATAAAAATCGAAAGCTGGTTTAAGCCTTCGACTTTTTAAATCGAAACTTTACCCTACTTTATATAATAAACGTGTCTAATGAAGTAATCTCCTTATAAAAACAAGGTGTATCTGATAAACACTTTCTTTTTTTGCCGTTTAAGGGCTCAAAAAGAGTTATTTATCATGTGCACTATGTTACAACATTTTTATTTCAAGGTCAACACCTGCTGGTAGATTCAAATTCGTAAGCACTTCTGTTGTTTTTGCTGTTGGTTCAACAATATCAATTAAGCGCTTATGAATACGCATTTCATACTGATCGCGTGAATCTTTATGAACAAATGTTGATTTTAAAACCGTGTATTTATGCTTTTCCGTCGGAAGCGGTATGGGCCCCTTTACAAAAGCACCACTACGCAAAACTGCATCAATAATACTCGCAACGGACTGATCAATAATTTTATGATCATACGCTTTCAGTTTAATCCTAATGCGAAGCTTTTCGTCTTTTTCTATCTTCACAGGCTTGACAGCTGCTTTTGGCGCGCCTTTTTGTTTTACGTTAGTTTCGGTCATGGTTTTCAGGTACAAATAAAGTACTATTTAATAATTTTTGTTACAACACCCGCACCAACTGTTAATCCGCCTTCGCGAATAGCGAAACGCTGTTTTTCCTCCAACGCAACTGGTGAAATCAATTTAACCTTTAAATTCGAGGTGTCCCCCGGCATAATCATTTCAGTGCCTTCAGGAACTTCTAACTCTCCTGTTACATCGGTTGTTCGAAGATAAAATTGTGGTTTGTATCCTTTGAAAAATGGTTTGTGACGACCACCTTCTTCTTTAGAAAGAATATATACCTCTGCTTCAAATTCAGTATGTGGTGTTACAGTTCCAGGCTTTGAAAGCACTTGGCCACGCTCAACATCTTCTTTCTTAATACCACGAAGCAAGAGCCCTGCATTATCGCCGGCTCTGCCCTCGTCAAGACTCTTGTTAAACATTTCAATACCCGTCACAACTGTTTTACTCGTGTCTTTAAATCCAACAATTTCAATTTCTTCATTTACTTTAATAATACCGCGTTCAACTCTTCCTGTCACAACCGTTCCACGGCCTTCAATTGAAAAGATATCTTCAATTGGCATCAAAAATGTCTTATCGGTATCACGCACCGGATCAGGAATATATTCATCAAGTGCTTTGACAAGATCTAAAACAGGTTGAGCAAATTCAAGGTTTGTAGGATTTTCAAGTGCCTTTAATGCTGATCCGCGAATAATAGGGGTGGTATCTCCAGGAAATTCATATTTTTTCAATAAATCACGAACTTCTTCTTCAACCAAATCAATAAGTTCGGTGTCTGAAACCATATCTACTTTGTTCAAAAACACAACAATGTAAGGTACTCCGACTTGGCGTGCAAGAAGAATATGTTCGCGAGTCTGTGGCATAGGGCCATCAGTTGCCGATACTACCAAAATTGCACCGTCCATTTGAGCGGCACCGGTAATCATGTTTTTAATATAGTCAGCATGTCCCGGACAGTCAACGTGTGCGTAGTGGCGCTTGTCGCTTTCATATTCAACGTGTGCGGTATTAATGGTAATACCACGCGCTTTTTCTTCAGGAGCAGCATCAATTTGATTTACTGATTTGTCCTGCGCCGTCATACCATTCGCGCGCAATACCGTTAAAATAGATGCGGTAAGGGTCGTTTTTCCGTGGTCAACGTGTCCAATAGTTCCAACGTTGACATGAGGTTTTGTTCGTTCAAATTTCTCTGCCATATTTGTTGTATTTAAAAGGTTTTATGAGTAATTAAATTTAAAAATCAAAAGGTTTCTCTATTCTAGCAGATGCAAAAAACCTGTCAATTCACAGCCTACTTTCGAACAGAAACAGGGCCCCGTGCCTGGAGAATTGTCTCAACAATCATGCGTGGAACTTGTTCATAATTCGCAAATTCCATATTATAGCTTGCCCGTCCTTGTGTCATAGAACGCAATTGGGTCGCATATCCAAACATTTCACCTAATGGCACACTTGCCTCAATAATTTTAATACCTCCACGCTCTGACATTTCTTTAATCTGACCACGCTTTGAGTTAAGATCACCAATAACATCTCCCATAAACTGTTCGGGGGTAACTACTTCCACTTTCATGACTGGTTCAAGTAATACTAAGCCCGCCTGCCGGCATCCTTCTTGAAATGCAAAAGATCCAGCAAGTTTAAACGCAGCTTCCGAAGAGTCAACATCATGAAATGATCCGTCGTATACCGTTGCTTTAATATCAACCATTGGGTATCCCGCAAGCACTCCCTTGGTAAGGGTCTCTTTTACTCCTTTTTGAATAGCAGGGATAAATTCTTTTGGAATAACACCACCCTTAATTTCATCAACAAACTCAAAACCTTTTCCCACCTCAGACGGCTCCACACGAAGCCAACAGTGGCCATACTGCCCACGGCCGCCAGACTGACGAATATATTTTCCCTCGCCTTTTGCTTCTTTGGTAATTGTTTCTTTATAGGCAACTTGGGGCTTACCCACATTTGCTTCTACTTTAAATTCTCGCTTCATGCGATCAATAATAATTTCGAGGTGCAATTCCCCCATTCCTGAAATAATAGTCTGTAATGTTTCTTCATCCGTACGTACTCGAAATGTCGGGTCTTCTTCTGAAAGTTTTGAAAGGGCCATACCCATGCGTTCCTGATCTTGTTTTGTTTTTGGTTCAATTGCAACCGAAATAACCGGGTCTGGAAACGTAATAGACTCTAACACAATTTGATGATCAGGATCACACAACGTGTCTCCGGTAAAGGTATTTTTAAGTCCGACCGCGGCACCAATTTCTCCGGCAAAAATTTCATCAACATCCTCGCGGTCATTTGCATGCAAGCGCACAATGCGACTTATGCGTTCTCGATCACCGGTTGTCGTGTTATACACATATGATCCCGCCTTCAGGCTTCCTGAATACACGCGGAAAAAACATAATTTTCCAATAAAAGGATCCGCAGCAATTTTAAATGCTAATGAAGCAAATGGTTCTTTATCATCGGCACTTCGTTGAATAACGGTATTAGGATCTTTTGGATGAAATCCTGTTACGGGAGGAATATCAAGTGGGGTTGGAAGATAATCAACAACTGCATCTAAAAGCATCTGGACCCCTTTATTTTTTAATGCAGAACCACATAAAATAGGAATAACCGTCTGTGCGATACATGCCTTTCGTAAAACGGTTTTGAGCGCATCAAGTTCGATTGGCTCTCCCGCCAAGTATTTATTCATGAGCTCTTCATCATTTTCAATAATAGCTTCGATAAGTTCATGGCGATACTGCGCGACTTTTTCTTTCATGTCCTCAGGAATTTCCTGTTCTTCCATTTTAATACCCATCTCATCAGTCGTGATATAGGCTTTTTGTGTTAACAAATCGATAATTCCTTTAAACGAATCTTCAATTCCAATAGGAAGCTGGATTGGGTGTGCGCGTTTGGTAAGACGATCATGAATTGACTGGACATCCGCATAAAAATCAGCCCCGGTCCGATCAAGTTTATTGATAAAACAAATACGCGGCACATTATATTTATCTGCCTGATGCCATACGGTCTCTGATTGAGGTTCTACACCTGCGACACCATCGAACACCACGACACCGCCATCAAGCACGCGCAGTGAACGCTGTACTTCAACCGTAAAATCAATGTGCCCCGGCGTATCGATAATATTAAAACGCTTGCCCTTCCAAAAACAGGTAGTTGCGGCAGCCGTAATCGTGATACCGCGCTCGCGCTCCTGTTCCATCCAGTCCATAGTCGCTTGTCCATCATGCACTTCTCCTATTTTGTGTTTTTTCCCGGTATAAAAAAGTACGCGTTCGGTAACCGTTGTTTTTCCGGCGTCAATATGGGCAATAATCCCAAAATTTCTTGTATCTTGTAATGAATATTCGCGAGGCATACCCGGTAGTAGAACTTCAGCTATCCGCCTGGGGGCGAATAGATAAACATTCTTAGTTATATATCACGTTTTATATATCTTAATTTAGTTAAAGTAATTATCCGAAGTTGAGCCCAGCTGAAGTTTCACTACCGGGCATACCTTAAAACAAGTTGAAAGTTATCAAGTTATAAAGTTATCAAGTCTTAACTTGATGAACTTAGCGTGAGAAGCGGGCGAAATGTGCAAATGCACGATTTGCTTCTGCCATTTTATGAACATCATTTCGTTTTTTAATGGCATCGCCTTCTTTATTCATGGCGGCGATAAGTTCATCAGCTAATTTTTCTGCTGTAGGACGCTTTTTCTTTGAGCGAACTGCTGTTAAGATCCATCTAAAACAAAGTGCAAAGCGACGATCACCTTTTACAGGAACAGGAATTTGATAGTTTGCACCACCAATACGCCGTCCGCGAACCTCGATTAAGGGGGTAACATTTTTGATAGCATCCTCAAACACATCGAGTGGCAATTTTCCCGTTTTCTCCTTAATACGATCAAATGCTTGATACACAATACGTTGTGCGATGGATTTTTTTCCATCCTTCATAACGTAATTAATAAACTTCGCTACTGTCGTGCTGTTATAAGTGCCATCTGGATAAATTGTTCGCTTTGGTGCTGGTTTTCCTCGCATACGTTATTCGTAAATCATTTTTTATTTATTTCGCCTTAGGTTTCTTTGCTCCATACAGTGATCTGCTTTGGCGTCTGGTTGCTACACCTCCGGTGTCATAGACCCCGCGTACGACGTGATATCGCACTCCCGGAAGATCTTTTACGCGGCCACCCCGCACCATCACAATTGAGTGCTCTTGAAGATTGTGGCCAATGCCAGGAATATAGGCAGTTACTTCCATACCATTCGAAAGCCTGACACGAGCAATCTTACGAAGTGCTGAGTTTGGCTTTTTAGGTGTCATGGTTGTTACTTTCGTACAAACGCCACGCTTAAAAGGGCCTTCGGTATCAGTTTTCTTACGTCGCAACGTATCCAGTGAAGACTTGAGAGCTGGTGATTTTGATTTTTTGAAAAATCGTACTCTTCCTTTGCGTAAAAGTTGGTTAATCGTTCCCATAAATATAATAAAATTCTAAAGGGGTAACAAAAAAAGACCCTTGGTCTTCTAATAATTTACCATAAGTGGTTACCAGCATATCACGGGGTAAAAAATAACGCAAGATCCCGCCACTACACCTATAACAATGGTACGCCGATCCATGAACTTATCGAACGAAGTAGGAAAAGAATCCCCGGTCCAATAAAGGGCTTTGTCGTATATTCAAATACTAATACGCCAATTAAGATATAGGGGCCATATACCTCGAGTACTTCAATGATGTGATCGTACTTTGACGGAAGAATTGCGAGAAGAATTTTTGAACCATCAAGCGGTGGGATAGGCAGTAAATTAAAGAGACCTAACACAAAATTTACGACCGCCAAATACATTAAAAATATCGGAAGAAAATTCGTGAGGGGTAAATTGAGAATTTTAAGAAGAAGCAGTGAAACAAAAAAAAGTGCCAGGTTGGAAAAAGGACCTGCAAGCGCAACAAGGAGCGCACCCCACCTGCCGGTCCGTAAATTATACGGATTAAAGGGAACGGGCTTTGCCCACCCAATCATAAAGGGTGAATGCGTAAGCAAAAGGATCCCGGGGATAAGAAGAGTACCAATGGGGTCAATGTGCGCGATCGGGTTAAGCGTTAACCGCCCATGATCGCGCGCGGTCATATCGCCCTGAAGGTATGCCGCAAAGCCATGACAAAATTCATGGATCGTAAGGGAAAAAAGTGTTGCTATTGCTGCAACAATAAAGGGTAATATGTTGAGTATTGCATCATTCATAACTTTATGATATAGTATCAAAACATTATAAAAATAAGGAGTATACGTTATCACTTAAATGAAAAACAAGTATGACACGTAAATGTTTTTTCTGTGCCAGAAATTCAAAGAAAACAGGTAGTAGAAGCCATTCTAACATACGTACCCTTCGGAGGCAATATGTAAACCTGCAAAAAAAGTGGATTGATAGCCAAAGCGTTTTGGTTTGCACAAGCTGCATCAAAACCATGAAAACCAAGAAAGTTCCTAGTTTAGTGCCAGCATCAGTGCGAAAATAGATAAAAAATGAATCATCAAAAAAGAGGCGGACTTACGTTCATCTCTTTTCTTTTTGCCAATGGGTAGGTATGATATCTAAAATCGGGCTGTAGTATAGTGGTAGTACGCGTGGCTGGGGGTCATGTGGTCGCGGTTCGATTCCGCGCAGCCCGACCAAAAGGAGTATAATACTTGCTTTTTGATGATACTTTTGGTATATTCTAGAAACTTATTGAACTAACTAACTGATTAACTTACTTGTATGGCTGACTTTAACTTTCCTATCTTTAAAACAAAGAGTGCTGACGCATCACAGAAATTCGTTTTAGAAAATCCTGCTGAGCGCCGTGCATATTTTAAATTGAAGTGTGGAGATGAAATAGAAAAATTACGAGAATACCTTGATCACAACTCATTTGTAGGATTTTTGCTGGGACCAAAAAATTCAGGCAAAGGCACTCATACGAAAATGTTTATGGAAGCTGTTGGCTCTGATCGGGTCGCTCATATTTCAGCCGGAGATATTGTGCGTATGGCGCGCAAAGAATTGGAAAATGAAGCAACAAAAAATGAATTGATAGAATATTTACAAAAAAAATATCGAGGATTTGTAAAAGTTGAGGATGCGGTAAACGTAATTCTGGGGCATGACACCCAAACGCTCCTTCCAACGGAAGTCATTTTAACACTTGTCGAACGGCAAATTCGTGCACTTGGCAACAAGGCGATTTTTATTGACGGCTTCCCCCGTAATCTTGATCAGATTTCCTATTCCCTGTACTTCCGTGAGCTCATGGGCTACCGCGATGACCCTGACTTTTTTGTATTTATTGACGTACCAGAAACTATTATCGAAGAACGAATGAAAGAGCGTGTTATCTGCCCCGTATGCCAAACGCCTCGCAGTTTAAAACTATTAAAAACAAACAAGGTCGGGTACGACACCGAAAAAAAGGAATTCTATCTTATCTGTGATAACCCCACATGTACCGGGTTTAATACCGCGCGATTAATAGAAAAAGAAGGAGACCAGCTTGGTATTGAAGCGCTCCGTGGAAGGATTGAAATTGATAAAAAAATAATGCACTCATTACTTGAGCTCCAAGGAGTGCCAAAAATTTATTTACGTAATGCCGTTCCCGTGAAAGACGCGCAAGAAAATATTGATGACTACGAAATTACACCTGAGTATACGTATGGCCATGATACTGATGGAAATATCAAAATTACCGAAGTGCCATGGGTAATCAATAATGATTCTGGTGAGCCCTGTTACAGCTTACTCCCTGCAGCAGTCGGCGTATCACTTATCAAGCAACTCACAAAAACATTAGGACTTTAAAAAAATACGATACATAAAAAATAATCCGCGAATTTGTGGATTATTTTTTTATATCGTTATTTTATTGTCCGTCTATGGCAGAAAAAATTATTTTAAGTGATTCGGCGGATTTTACCAGACCTTCTTTTTCTTCCTCACTCAAATGTAAGTCTAGTATCCGTTTTACACCCCCTCTACCCACCACCGCCGGTATAGAAAGGCACACATCAGAAATTCCGTGCTGACCAGCGAGTAATGTTGAAACTGGAAATACGCAATCGGAATCCTGTAAAATACTTTTTATAAGTTCTGCGGCTGCAATGCCGATCCCGTAATACGTAGCACCTTTTTTTTGAATAATTTCATAGGCTGCCATTTTAGTGCGCTCGGCAATTTCTTTTACTACCCCCCCATCATATTCCTTTAACTGCTCGATGGGTTCGCCTGATATATTTGTATGGGAAAGGTACGCAACTTCTGAGTCACCATGTTCACCAATAATATACCCGTGAATATTTTTTGGGTTCACTTTAAAGTGTTGCGATAAAAAGTAACGAAAGCGTGCTGAGTCAAGAACGGTGCCACTTCCAAAAACTTGGGAACTTGGGAGCCCTGATTTTTTTAACGCTACCAGTGTCATAACATCAACAGGGTTTGCAACCATTAAAATAATTGCATCACGTGTGCGCTTAGTAATTTCTTCGATAATCCCTGAGACTATTTTTGCATTTATTCCCGCGAGTTCAGTGCGAGTTTGCCCCGGCTTTTGCGCAAGCCCTGCAGTAATCACGATTACATCCGCAGTTGCGCAATCATCATATGTACCTGCCCATACTTTCATAGGGGTTGAAAGCAATGAAAGCCCATGTTCCAAATCCATAGCTTCGCCAAGTGCTTTTTCCTGATTAACATCAATGAGTACCAGTTCAGAACACAACCCTTGAATCATGGTTGCATAGCAAATAGATGAGCCGACAAAACCAGTACCTATAACCACCACGCGTGTTGTTTCACTTTGTTGAGACATAAAATTTATATTAATAATTATTTTCTTTGAATTCAAAAACCCCAATCTTCAGGCATCTCTTAGTTGGACTCATGATATTTTTCTGCTGAAAAATTCAACACGCTCCCGCCGTCGC
>Ga0080064_1003477_pt1 | contig 22701 bp, 13 predicted proteins | sample Subgrocontami54m_FD_69260 | JGI IMG/M metagenome (GOLD analysis project Ga0080064, IMG submission 69260) | Subsurface groundwater microbial communities from S. Glens Falls, New York, USA - GMW46 contaminated, 5.4 m (SPADES assembly) (version 2) ...
TGGTATTCCTCGTGAATCCAAGAACCCGGAGGATCGTCTTTTTCTCCCATCCCTTGCAAGCCGAACTTGCCGCTCCAGCAGCAGTTACCTCAAATACAATCAGAAAAGTGGCGCTGTCCAAGTAGGGTGCGTGAAACGCACCTGTGCAGCAAACGGTGCGTTTCACGCACCCTACGAAGTGCCGCAAGCGGCGGGTTCTTGCGCGAACGCCTTGGCATAAGTTGCTTCAGCCACCGGTCCCAGCCGCGCCGCCATCTGGCGATACGCTTCGCGGCGATAGCCCCAGCCGTAGCGTGAGCGCGGCACCTGTTCCAGCCAATCGTATAGGTGGACGCGGCACAGGTCGTCGAAGTCTTGCCGATTCAACGTCACTTCTTCGTTCGTGATGCGGTCGCGGAAGCGATATGTGTCGCCGTTCTGAAAGGTCGCTTCGTCGAATGTCGGCCGGTACATCGCGCAATTGAGGTAGGCAAGTCGCTCGGCTCGGTCGCCGATGAGACCGCGCACCGCGGCGCGCTGATCCAGCTCCAATTTGAAACCCTGGAATTGCTGGGTGCCGTAAATCGAGTGAAACATTCCGGCCCGGCACAATTCTTCGTCGCAGCCCACATCCTTCATGAACCGATAGACGGCGAGCAGATGGGCCAGGTAGTTCTTCTGCGTGTGCTCGACTTTTTCGATGCCGAGATTGACGAGGAAATCGGTGAGGTCTTTGTAGGTGGCGGTCATCGAATACTCCACGTAGGCGACGCAGCTTGCGTCGCCGAGGTTCCAGCAAACGGCGGCAGCGTTTGCTACGGCTGTTCCCGAAACGCAAACAGGTGCCGCGCCGTTCGCACATACAAGGTTCCGTCAACAAGGGCGGGCGTCGCGCCGATGGACTCGCCGAGATCATTTTCCGCGAGCACTTCGAAGCGGTTGCCGGCTCTCAAGACGATGACGAACGTAGTTGCTCGCGGCGGACTTCCGACAACTTCAAGATTTCGGAAGTTTACAATCTTTGGCCGCAAAAGCGAAGGAGAAATGGCGCTGCAGCAACCGTTCGGCATGCGGGTCCTGGCCAAGCAAAAGGACGCGGCAGCCATCCAGTCCGCGCGGCGTCCAAAGGTGCTCCGTCGGCAGACTGCGATAGGCGACGCCCCAAACGGCGCCCGCTTCACCGCGTTCGTGCCGTTTCCAGTTGGCATGGAACACGGCCGGCCAGACGCGCCAGTAGTCGCCGGCAATGTGCGTGCAACCGTCACGCAGCACTTTGTCGCCATCCACGCCCAGCCTTGCTTCGAGCGAACGTTTCGCCGTGTCGAGGGATGGGACGCCATAGGTGAAGCCGACCGCTCCCAAAATGCAAAGCGATCCTGCCAGCGAAAGGGATTGTCTGCCGCCCATGCGCAGCCATCCGCGCGCCGAAAACAGGATCGTTGCGATCAGTCCCGTTTGCAGAGCGAGCAACGCCATGATGATGTAGCGCGGCATGTATGCGTTCATGGCTGTCCAACGGCTAGCCCCCGCGAAGAGGATGAGCCAGAGGGCCGCGACCAGCAAAGATACAAGCGTCGATGCCGCGATCCTGCGTCGGCGCCGAATCATGAGCATCGCGCCGACTACTGCGGCGCCAAGAAGGATCAAGAGCGTGTGGCGATATTCGGGGCCGCCTTGGTGCAGCGCATTCATGATCAGGGCTTCACAAGATTCAAACCAGTGCTGCATGGGCAGCAGCCGAATCACGTGCGCATCACGATAGGGCGCCCACTGTTCGAAGCCGACGCCGATCAGCGTTCCTGCGAGCAGCAGCACCGTGAGCCGAACCGGAGCGCGCCGCCAGGCAAAACGCCGGCCAGCCCAGCGCGCCAGGACGACGAGCAGCAGCGCCGGCCCCACGGCCAAGTTCACCCAACTGGCGAGCAGGATCATGCCCAGCGCCGCGCACCAGCGCGGCCATGTGCCGGCGCGGTCCAAAAAGAGGAGCGCGCCCAAGCCGAGACTGAACGACACGCCGTAGGGTTGGGCGATGAGATAATCGCAGCGGAGCGGTTCAGCCAGGCAAAGCAGGAAGACGGCGCAACTGCCGCAGGCCACGCTGAACCAGAAGGAGGAGCGAATGAAGAAGCGCGTGAGCAAGCCGATCGCGGCCAACCCGGCAAAGATCATCAGACCGTCCTGCACCAGCAAATTGACGAGCGGATGTTCGAAGGGCACGGCCACGAGCGGCACCAGCATGCCGAAGCGGCTTTGTTCCCAGTAGAACGGCGTCCAGTGCTGCAAGCTGACGAGCACCGGAATGAGCGAATCGCTGGTTTGGCCGAGATGGAGGCGCGACAAGTCGATCCACAATGCCGCGACGGCGCACAGCAACAGATAAAGCGGCAAGGGTCGGCGCAAGAACGCGATCATTGCCTTCGTATACCGCAATCGTCCGACCTGGAGCAACGTCAACGTGCAAAGCTCATGGCGGCGTCAGCGTCAGTCGATGCGCCGTCACCTCATCCACTTTCCGCCGCGAATAGGCCAGTGGGAAGTATTGCGCTTCCGCCCACATCGGCAGCAAATCGCCATAATGCGGGCTGCCCGGCTGGCCGGACTGACCCGGCGTGCTGGTCGCGCGGCCCTTGTCCCAATCGGCGAGATCGAAGACCTGGCGATACGATGCTCCATGGATTTGCTGAAACTTGTCGTCGTGCCGCGTGTTGTGCGGCGTGTTCATATCGCCCGATCGTTCGACTGGGCCGAGGTTGAAGGTTTTGGCGTGTTCGGGGCCGAATTTCTCCAGCGGATGATGGAAAGTGGCGGTGTGCAGTTTGCCCCAGCGCCATTTGGCGGGATCGTCGCCGAGCAACTTCGTGGTCCTCACGACAGCCCGTGTCAAAGTCATTAGCAGAAATTGGTTACGCAGTGTCCACGGCCGATCGTCGAACCAAGTGAATCCGGGTTCTTCCAATTCCGCGAGCATGTAAGTGATGTTATTCAGTTGGCGGAGGGCATCGGTTGCTTCCTTTTCCAGGCCGAGTCGCTGGTAGAACGCAGCGCTAATCTCTTGTAACCAGACGGCGTATAGAGCGCCGGCAGCGGAATCGCGTGCCAACACACCGTCCCAATCGATCAGCATCTTGGCATAAACCGTCAGCTTCGTGTCATCGATCGGGAATTTGGTGAGCAACCGCCCGAGCGCCAGGCCCGGCAGCGACGTGTTTTCGTGTTGAATACTTTCAAAATCGTCCAGCGTGAACTGTTTCTTCGCGTCGAGCCGCTGCTGGATGCGCAGAAAGCGATGCGGCGGAGCCCACTCGAAAGCAATGTGGTACGGATAGCCTTTGGGCAGAATCTTATGGTTGGCCGTCGCCAACCAATGGCTCGGTGGATTGAATGACTGCGCTAGGTCTTCGACCTTCAAATAGCCTAACCATTCGTAGAATACGCTCCAGCCCGGCGCCGGCAGTAAGCCCTCGCGACCTGGTCCTTTTTTTCGTTTGGGCATCGCCCCGGCGGCAACCCAGCCGATGTCGCCGTCCACGTCGGCGTAAACGAAGTTGAGGCTCGGAATCTTCCAGCACTCCAGTGACTTGAGAAACTCCAAGCGATTGCGTGCCCGAGACACAGCGAGGCCGCCGAGATACGCGGCTCCGCCCGGTTCGCTTCCGGCCCACTTGAGCGCGAAGGCGCGGTCCTTCTTCTCGTCCTGATAAATGACCGGCCCATGCCGCGTGAAACGCAGTTCGATGGCGACGGGTTCCTTGAAGCCTTTCACCGCGATCTTCTCGCGGACGATTTTCATCTCGTGCCAATCGTTGCCGACCTGATACCGCGTCGGATCGGATAGGGCGGTCTTTTCAACAAAAATGTCGGCCTGATCGGTGCCGACGATGGTGATGCCCCACGCGATGCGCTCATTGTGTCCCAGCGCGACGCCTGGCAGCGCCGGTTCGCCGGCGCCGATGACGTTCCAGCCGGGCGCGTGCAGATGCACCAGGTAGCGCAGCGACGGCACCGTGATGGCGCGATGCGGATCGCTGGCCAGCATCGGCTTACCGGACGCAGATAATGAGCCATCGACGACCCAGTTGTTGCTGGCACTGGACGGCGGCTCGAAATACGAGACCGCGTCCTCGGACTCCGCCCGCTTCCCTGCCGGCGTGAACTGGATCGCTTTGGTCGCCGCTTGATAGCCCTTCAAGATATCCTTCGTGATGTCCTTGAGGTCCAATTGTCGGTCTGGGGCGTAAGCGCGTGCCGGATCGGTCGGCGCCAATTGTCTGGCTTTTTCCACGCCGACGGCCGCCACCAACCGGGCGCGCGCGATTTCCTGCGCGAAGTTGCGCGACATGATAATGCCGGACATGCGGCCCAGGATGTCCTCGGGCTGCCACTTCTTGGGGCGATAGCCGAGGATCTGGAACTCGATCGGCAGCTTGTCGCCCAGGTGATCGATGTAAGCGTTGATGCCGCGCGTGAATGCCGTCGCAATTTGCTTGGTGTCCGGCGAATAGCTGGCCCATTCGGCGTCCATGTCGCCGCGGTAGCGAAGCAAACGTGCGAACCGGTCGGCTTCGAGCGCATCGGGACCGAGGATCTCGGCCGTCTCGCCGTTGCCGACGCGGCGCCACAGGTCGATCTGGAACAGACGATCCTGGGCGGCAACCCAGCCCTGCGCGAAGAACAGATCATTGGCATTGTGGGCATAGATGTGCGGCACGCCCCAGCGATCGCGGACAATTTCGACGGGTTGTTTCAGCCCGGCGTGCGCCACTTTGCCGTCGAGCTGCGCGAGCACGCCTGCGGCCTTGGCACGGAGGGCCTCGGCGGGAGATTGGGCCAGGATTTGGCCCGGAGAGGCGGCCGTCGCGCCCAGAAGCGCGGCCAGCAAAAGAATGCGCTGCATGGCATATCCTCGATGCGATGAAAGGGCGGAGCCAAAGCGCCTATCATGGGCGACGGGCCGGGCGGATGCCAGTGGATTTTCCAGCGCTGGGAAGGCTCACTCGGCCGGCGGAGGCGTGAGCAAATCCTGAACGCTCTTGATGAGTTGCTTGAGCTTGACGGGATGCATCAGCACGGCGGTCTTCGGGTGCGCATCGAGCCGGTTTTGCCAGTCCTCTTGTTCGCGGGCCAGCAGCAGGACGCCGGCAAACGGAACGCCCATGCGCGCGGCGTCGGCGCGGATTTTGTCGAAGACCATGACGCCGTCTGCGCCGGTGGTGCCGCCGTCCACGATCAGCAAATCGCACGGGCTGGTGCGGAAGCGATCGATGGCCCGCTGCGGGTCGGCAGCGAGCAGCACCTTGAACCCAAGCTCTTTCAGCTTGTCGCGCAGCACGTCTTGCAGGCGTTCGTCGCGCTCGACCAGGAAGATCGACTTGACGGCTACTTCGCCCTTGGCCTTGCCTTCCAGGTCGCGGCGCACTTCGCGGATGGCGTCGAGCAATTGCGACGGCGTCTGGTAGCGCACGCTCGTGTCCAAGCTCATCATGGTCTCGATCAAGCGAAACAGCGACGGCGGGGCCTGAACGTCGGCCAGCGTCAAGGGCGGAATCGAGGTGAAGCGCTCGCGCTGCATGCGGGCGTGCTTGTCTCTGGACATGTCCATCGGCGGCCGTCTCGTCAGCATTTCATAGGCGACGCAGCCCAAAAAGAAAATGTCGCTGCGCGTATCACCGTGCGGCACGCCGGTCACCTTCTCCAGTCCCGCGTAATCGACGGTGCGTTCCACGTTGATTTCGCCGGTCACGTCCCACTGATTCTTGAACATGTTCGTGATCTCGGCCAAGCCGAAATCGACGAGCTTGGCGACCTTGGCGTTGGTCGCAATCAGCACGTTGGTCAACTTCATGTCGCGATGGGTGATGCCGCGGGCAAAGGCGTAGATCAGGCCCGCGGCCGAATCTTCGAGAATCTTGACGGTTTCGAGCGGATCGAGCTTCTTGCGGGCGGTCAGGTGTTCGCGCAGGTTGGGCCCTTCGATGAATTCCATGACGATGTAATAGTTCTTCGAGGCGGGATCCTGATTGACCGCCAGGATTTCGACGATGTTCGGGTGCTTGAGCGACATGCCCATGCGCCCTTCACGCTCGAACAGGTCGATGATGTGCTTGTTGTCGCTCCATTTCCTGCGCAGGACTTTGATGGCGACGATCCGGCCGGTGCGCGGGTCGTCGGCGCGGTAGACACGGCCGAAGGTGCCGGAAGCGATCTTGTAAAGGATGCGGAAGCCGCCGAGGAAATAGCCGCCGGTCTCGCCCTTGAGGAGCTTGCTGCTCTGCCACGGGGTGAGATACCCCTTGCGTTCCATCACCTTCAGAAACGGTTCCGGGTCGGGACCGCCGCGCTCGCCGATCTCGTCCCAGGCTTCTTGGACGTGATGGGGCTGCGCCAGCAGCAGGCGAATCGCGTTGTTGGCAAGAGTTAGGGCGTCAACGGTTTCCATGGGAGCCAAGGTTCCCTGCATCGGCTGGCCGGGCCGCGACATGAAAGCGACAGGTATCCATTGTATCTTCCGCCGCGAGCTTGCCAAGCAAAGAAGCGGGGTATGTGAAGATGGGGGCAAGGCAGGCAATGCAGGCGGTGCGGGTTGCGCCGGCGAGGCGGGGTCGCCAAGCGCGAAACCGCCAAGCGTGCTCGGTTCATGCCCGTCGTTGGACATTCGTGAAAATAGCTCGCTGGGCGGTTTCGCGCTTGCTGATTCCTCTTGCCAGGCCACCAACGATCGGCTATAGCCGCCACCCCGTGCGTCTCTTGGTGCAGGCGAGCTGCCCGCACGACGAGATGTGGAGCAGCACGGCAGAGCCAAGGAGGCGAGCGGTGACTTCAAACTGGAAACGGACGTGGCAAGCTTGGGGCGGCGTAGTCCTGTTGGGCGCCAGCGGTTGCGCCGGCTTTTGGGACGAAGTGTCGAGCCGCGAGTTCGAATTCAAGAACCTCTATACCAAGCCCGACCCGCTGGTCGTGTTGCGCGACAGCACCGACAACGCTCGCAAGGGCGAAGCGTTGACGCGGCTGCGCGAGCCGATTCGCCACGGCGGCACCCCGGCCGATCAGGAACTGTACGTTCAGATACTGTCGCGCGCGGCGGTGAACGAGACGTCCGCTCAGCCCGAGCCGCTCAGCCGCGATCCCTATTGCCGGCTGTGCGCGATCAGGACCCTGGGTGAATACCAAGATCCGCGCGCCGTGCTCATCCTGGAGAAGGCGTATTTGGACGCGCATCCGTTCACGCCGGAAATGAACGCCATGCTTCGCCAACAAGCACTGGCCTCGCTGGAGCTGACGGCCAACCCGGAAGCCCGCCACATCCTGATTCGCGCCGCCCGGCAGCCGAGCGCCACGGCGGTCAGCAGTCAGACGGACCGGCAGTACATTCTGGACGAGAAACTGGCAGCCGTCCGCGCCCTGGCGAAATACCCAAAATCCGATTGCGTGGACACGCTCATCTACATTCTGGAAACCGAAAAGGACGTGGCGTTGCGCCATTGTGCCCACAATTCGCTGAAGACGGTGACGCACAAGAACCTGCCGGAAGATGCGAAGGCCTGGCGCGATCTGCAGGTGCGTGGCGCCGACGTGACGCCGGCGACGCCGAGCATGGTGGAGCGCGTGACCGGTTGGCTGCCGCGCGATGACGGCAAGAAAACGAAGTAAAGATCGTAGGTTAGCCGGGATTGTGCATAACTCCGGAGGGCGGGTTTTCCAACCCGCCCATCCTCGCAAAAGCCGTTCATCTGGGCGGGTTGAAAAACCCGCCCTCCGGCCGTGCGCAATCCACGTTAGGTGGCTCACCTGCCCGGGGCTTGCGAACCTTTTTCACGAGCAGGCGCGCCGCCTACTCTACGACGGCACGCACATACGCCTCGAAATTCGCCACCGGCGTGGTCCGATCGACGCCGTGGTTCAAATTCACGATATGCCGCTGTCCGCCACCGGCATGCACGCAGCGCTTGGTCGCGGCCGTCACTTCCGCCGGCGTGCCTGAGCGCAGAACCTTCTCATCGACATTGCCCTGAAACACGAACTGCGGGTGTTCGCGCCGCGCCTGCGCAAGATCATGGCGCGTGCCGAGGCTGATCACGTCGGCGCCCGTTTGCGTCATCAAGTCGAGATACGGTCCTTCCTTCACGAACAAAATGCGCGGCACGCCCGTCGCGCCTCGCAAGATCGCCTGATGCTGCGGCTGGGCCCAGGCGTCGTACTCGCGGCGCTCGAGCAGGCCGGCCCACGAATCAAAAAGTTGATACACGTCGGCGCCTTCCGCGATGAGCGCTTGCAAGAACGCGATGGTGGCGATTTGCAATCGCTCCAGCAACGCTTGCCACACGGTGGGCTGCTCTTTCGCAAAGCGGCGCGTGGCCGCCAGGTCCTTGCCGGTGTCGATGCAGTAGGTCGCCACCGTGAAGGGCGCCCCGGCGAAGACGATCACCGGCAGGCCACCGCGCAGCTCTTCCTTGACGCGGCGCAGAAGTTGGAGGATGTGCTGAAATTTCGCCGGCGAAGGAATCGCGTCGAGACGCTCGACATCCGCCAATGTCCGGATCGGCCGGCTGGGCACGGGGCCGCGATTGGGCTGCAAGGAAAAGGGCAGTCCCATCGCCACCGTGAGCGTTGTGATGTCGTAGAAGAGAATGATCGCATCGACGCCGAAACGCCGGGGCAACAGCGACAGCTTGGCGGCCAGTTCCACGTTCTCCGAGGTTTCATAAAACGGCAGGCCCGCGCGCAGGCGGTTGAATTCCGGGTCCCAGCGGCCCGCCTGGCGCATCGCCCACACCGGCGGCCGCTCGACTATTGCACCGCGGGCGGCGCGGATCAGCAAATGCGTTGCGCTCGTTTCTTGGATTGGCATCAAGGCTTTACTCGAGGTTTGCCCAAAAACGCGAAGCCGCGAAGCTTGCCCTATTCACCTTGCTCGTCGACAAGCGTGGACGCTACTCGCTTGGCGGTTTCGCGCTTCTCAGGTGCGCGGCGGCACCTGCCTGCCCATTTGCTTGAGCAGCCACTGCATGTCTTCCCAAACTTCTTTTTTCTTCTCGGGGGCCCGGTGGGGCAAGAGGTAGGCGGGGTGGTACGTCACCATGACCGGAATGCCCTTCCAATCGTGGAATTTGCCGCGCAGTTTGCCGAGCGACAGCGTGGTTTGCAGCAGGTTGGTCGCGGCACAGCCACCGAGCGCACAAATGAATTTCGGCTGGACAAGCTCGATTTGGCGTTCGAGAAAGCCGCGACAATTGGCGGCTTCGTTCGGCAAAGGGGTGCGATTTCCCGGCGGCCGGCACTTGAGGATGTTGCAGATGTACACCTCTGCGCGCTTGAAGCCGCACGCCGCGATAATCCGGTCGAGAAGCTGGCCCGCGGCGCCGACGAACGGGCGGCCTTGCTTGTCTTCGTCGGCCCCCGGCGCCTCACCGATGAAACACAACTCGACGCCCGGCGGCCCATCGGCGAATACGGTCTGCGTGCGCGACGATGCAAGCGCGGGACACTTCATGCAGCCCTTGACTTCCTCGGCAAGCACCTGCAAGGCTTGACGGCGCTGGTCCAAGGAAGCCACCGGCACTGGACTGGCAGAGATGGCCGCGACCGTTGGAGGGGATGGGGCAGCAACCGCCGGCGCCGCAGGGGGATTGGCAGCGAGCGCAATCGTCAGCGGCGCGCCGGCCGGCAGCCATTCTACGCCGGCGCCGCGCAGACTCTGCACGTGGCCGAGCACCTGTCGGCGCAATGTCGCCTCGCTGTCAATCGTCGGTTCCACCATCACGGCCTATTCTATTTGATCGTCCGACCTGCGTGAAAATCTTTCGCTGGGCGGCTGCGCGTTTCCGGCCCTCACCCCTCCAACTGCAAAAACTCCACGCCGACGTCGTAAAACCCCTCGATGATCTTGTTGCAGCGCGCCACGTGCGAGCGCACCTTCAAGGGCGCGCTGCCGTCGCGTGGCCGCAGCACGATCGTGATCTCTTGCTGCAGCGGCGCATGCACGACGAACGCCATACCGCCCTTGGACAAATCGCGCGCATAACCGGCAAGCGGCGCGGCGCCGGGCGCGGTCAAGATGTCGATGCGTTCCGTATACATGATGCGCGAATGCTTGCGGCGCTCGTCGGGCGGCTGATTCGGCGCCTTGATTTTTTTCATGAGCCCGGAAATCGCTTGTTTCAATTGCTCCTGCGGTTGGGCGGCAGGCACGCCGGTCGGCGGCGGCTGCGCCTGAAACCGGCAGCCCAGCTCGACGATGTCGCCGGCCACGCTGCGGCAATGACGCACCTCCGCGGGAACGTAGATCATCTGATCCTGCACCAACATGCCGATCAGGATGCGATCTGACTGCGCCAGCCGCTGCTGGAGCAGGCCGATGCCATTTCCGGAATAGTTGCGTGCGACGGCCTCGTACGCCGCCGGCCAATCGACGGTGCCGTCGGGCAAAATGGGGGCCACGCGCAGCGGCTGTTGGTGGGGCACGCGCAGCTCGCGGCGTTTTTCTTCGCCGCTGGTCCGCGCCATGCCCAGGATCAGCCGGCGGCCGCCCAGTTCCCAGCGTACTTCGTCGAGGAACGACTTCATGATGACGATGCCGCGGCCGCTGGCGAGCAGCACTTCCGGATCGTCGCTCTGGTGGCGGCCCAACACGGATTGCACGTCGAAGCCGTTGCCTTCGTCGGTGACGATCCAGCGGCAATAGTCGGCGTCGAATTCAATATGCACATCGACGACGCGCTTGCCCAGTCGTTCATCGACGCTCCGTTCCGCCAGCGCCTGCGCGAACGTATCGTCGCCGCTCTCCTTCAGGGCCGACGATAATTCCAAATTGCCGTGCACGATGGCGTTGGACAGTGCTTCGTGCAGGGCGACCAGCAGCTTGCCGGCCCGGGTTTCCTGGCAAGCGCCGGCCAACACGGCCTTTTGCCGCAGCCATTCGACGGTCGCCTCGATCCAATGGGGCTTGCTGGGCAAACGAAGGTGCGTACGCTCGGTCAGCATGTACGTGGGCAGATCAGGCGTGTCGGGTGGTCGTGTCATGGATCCTGCGGCGCGATTCGAAAGGCGACGGGCGACAGACTGTTTTGGAAGCGTCCACGCCTCTTTGTACACGCCGTCGCACCGAATGACGAGAGTATGGAGGATTCGCGCTTGGCGAGCCGTGGGCGTCTGTTACAATCTACCCGCCCCACGTCCGCCCCAGGAGCATCGATGGCCTCGGCCGCCGCACTTTCGCCTCTGCTCGAGTCGACCAGCGATTGGGCGCGCGTCTTACTGGATGCGCTCGACGACGCCGTTCTCATGCATGATTGCGACGGTCGCATCCTCGAAGTGAATGCCGCCGCGTGCCGCCGGCTGGGTTATGCGCGCGCCGAGTTTCTGCAACTGACCACGCGCGACATCGACGCTCCGGAGTTCGCGCGCGGCTTTGCCGAACGCACGCAGGCGCAGCTTGCCGAGGGCAATCTCCGCTGCGAAGGCTTGCATCGCACCAAGGACGGCCGCACGATTCCGGTCGACATCAACACATCGCGCATGACCTTTCACGGTCAGCCGGCCATTCTGGCGGTGATGCGCGACATCACCAAGCACAAGCAAGCGGAGGAGGCGCTGGCGAAGCAGGGCCAGCTGTTGCAGTCGATTCTGGACAACATGGGCGATGCCATCGTCGCGTTTGACAACGACGGCCAGATCTTCCTGTTCAATCCCGCCGCCGAGCGCTGTTTCGGCCCGCGTCTGGTGCAGAAGGACTTTCAATTGCGGCGCGGCCGAATAAGGGGACAGGATCCTTGGAATTTAGGGGTCCTGTCCCCTTATTCGGACGCGGCGCCGTTGCCGATGGCGCGCTGCATCCGCGGGGAAGCGTTCGATGATGAAGAATTCTGGGTGCGGCACGCGCACGCGCCGGACGGACTTTGGCTGCGCGTCCACGGCCGGCCGCTGCGCGATGTGCGCGGCGCCATTCGCGGCGGCGTGCTCTTGTGCCACGACATCACCGACCGCAAACAGGACGAGCGGCGTTTGCAAGCCCAGTACGCGGTCAATGCGGCCATCGCCGGCGGCGGCGCCCTGGCGGAGCTCGCGGGCGCCATCTTGCAAAAGCTCGGCGAAGGGCTCGACATGGACGTGGCGGTGCTGTGGGTGTTCGAAGGCAACGACCAGACGCTGCACTGCAACGAGGTCTGGCACGACCTGCCCGAAACGCCGCAGGAATTCCTCACACTGACGCGCCTGATGAACCTGTCGGTGGGCCTGGACCTGGCCGGCGCGGTCTGTCAGGACGGGACCGCGCGCGCCCTGGCTTTGATCGAGCCCGACAGCGAACAGTATTCGCGGCGCCGCCTGGCATGGCAGGCGGGTTTGCGCGGCGCCCTTGCGTTTCCGATCCACAGCAACCAGGATATCATCGGCGTCCTGGAATTCTTCAGCCGCACGGCGCCGAAGCTCGATGACGCCCTGCTGTCCATGATGAACGCGCTCGGCGGGCAGATCGGGCAAATGCTGCAGCGCCAGCGCGTCGAGCGCGATCTGCGTGATTCCGAAGCGCTCTACCAGTCGCTGGTGCAATCGTTGCCCCAAAACATCTTTCGCAAGGACCGCGCCGGCCGGGTCACGTTCGGCAATCGCCGCTATTGCGAAACCTTGAAACTGCCGCTCGAAAAACTCCTGGGCAAGACCGACTTCGACCTGTTCCCGGTGGAATTGGCCAGGAAGTACGTGCAGGACGACGAGCGCGTCCTGCAAACGGGCCGGCCCTTGGAAACGGTTGAGGAGCATCATCTGCCCGACGGCAGCACGATTTTCGTCCAGGTCGTCAAGACGCCGGTCGTGGACGCTCAGGGCGAAATCGTCGGCACGCAGTGCATCTTCTGGGACGTGACCGAAAAGAAGCGGGCCGCCGAAGTGGTCGCCGATTCCGAGCGCCGCTATCGCCAATTGACCGAAGCCACGCTCGACGCCATCATCCTCGTCGATCAACAGAGCTTGATCACTTTGTTCAATCCGTCGGCCGAGCGCATGTTCGGTTGGCAGGCGGCGGAGGTCATCGGCCAGCCGTCCGGCGTTTTGGTGCCGCCGGACTATCGGCACTTGCACGAACAGGGTTTTCGGCGCTATGTCGAGACGCGGCAGCCGCGCATGATCGGCCGGACGGTCGAGGTGCACGCGCTGCGCAAGGACGGCACCGAGTTCCCGGTCGAAATCGCCCTGAGCGCGTTGGCCTTGGGCAGCGGCGTCCAGGGGCCCGTGCAATTCCTGGCGGCCATCCGCGACCTCACCGAGCGCAACAAGATGCGTTCCGTGCTGGTACATAGCGAAAAACTGGCGTCGATCGGCCTGTTGTCGGCCGGCGTTGCCCATGAAATCAACAATCCGCTGGCGTTCGTCGCCAACAATCTGGTTGTGCTGGAGCGCGACTGCCGAGGCTTGTTGCCGCTTTTGAACATGTTCGAAGAGCATGGCGAAGCGCTGCAACGCGCGACGCCCGGGCTGTGGCGCCGCTATCAGGCGCTGGCCGCCGACATCGACTTGCCGTACATTCGCGAAAACTTCGAACGGCTGTTGCAGCGGACGCGCGACGGCGTCGAGCGCGTCACGCGCATAGTACAAAGTCTGCGCAGCCTGGCGCGGACCGACACGCCGCGCGCCCAGGATGCCTCACTGCCGGACCTGATCGACGCCAACCTGGAAATTCTGCGCGGGCGTTTTCGGCGCAGCGGCATCGTCGTCGAACAGGAGCATGCGGCGGCCGTCAAGGTGCCGTGCGTGCCGTCGCAAATCAACCAGGTGATTCTCAATCTGCTCATGAACGCCTTCCAGGCCGTGGAGGCGCACCGCGCCGAGGGAGGCTGCATCTGGATTCGCACGCGGCCCGAAGGCGACGAGATGCTGCTCGAAATTGCCGACAACGGTCCCGGCATCGACCCGGCGCATTTCGCCAAGCTTTTCGACCCGTTCTTCACGACGAAAGATGTGGGCGAGGGCACCGGGCTGGGGCTGTCGATTTCGCACAACATCGTCGAGGCGCATCGCGGACGCATCGAAGTGGGCGGCTCGTTCGGCCAGGGCGCCACCTTCCGCGTGTATCTGCCGCTGGCTTCAACCCGAGCGTGACCAACCGGCTGAGTGGCACGAGGCGATTCCCGCGGATCTACGGCGCCCTGTGTACTTTGCGAACCGCCCAGCAATACACGGTTGTTTGCGTTTCCAGGAAGCTCTCGAGTTCACCTCGGCACGCCGTCGCCAGACAATCGCCCACGGCCACGCGCTCGAGCAATCGGGCCGCGGGATAGAGATCGTAGTCTTTTGTGGGCAGGCGCTCGGCATACGATCGCGCCATGAGGATCGCCGGCGTTTTGCCCGCGGCTTCCAGGGTGCGCTGCACCTCGGTTTGCCAGGGCGCCAGGGCCAGGCGAATCCGACTGGCCTGACACGCGGAACCGAGCACGGCCACCGTGTCTTTCTCACCCGGAATCGACGCCAAACTGCGCCGAGCCTGCGTTCCCAAATCAGGAAGCAACAGCGGCGCGATCGCCAAGAAGCCAGCCAATAGGGTGACGGGGCCCAGTCCCCCGGCCACGGTCAGTCGGCGCCACGCATCGCTGCTCCAGGCCCACTGCACCAAGGCGCCGACGCTCGCGCCAATCACAGCAATCCCACAAACCGTCCACGCACGCTCAGTAAATTGCAGCGTGACCGCAGCCGCGACCAAAAGCAAACAGATCACCAGCCCCGCCAGCGCAACCAACAGCCAACGGCTGTAGCGCTCAAGCAATGCAGCGTCGCATCGGGCGACAGCCGACGCCAAAGTGACGGCCAGCCAGGGGAACAGCGGGAAAAGGTAGCGAACGGAACAATTCTCCGTCGCCGCCGTAGCGCCCAGCCACAGCATCCCAGTCAGCGCAAGACAAGTTTCCCACGGCGTGCGCGGGCGGATTTGGAAAACCGCGCGGCCCAGGTGCAAGAGACTGGGCACAATCCACGGCAAGAACAGGCCCAGGAGTGTCAACAGCAAGAGCGGCAAACGATAAACGACGCCCCACGTCTTACCGACCAGGCGCGACGCGAATTGGTCGCGCCACATTTCCGCGACGGTTTCGTCGGCGTGGTTCCACAGGATCGGCAGGAAACCAACGACGCCGATGAGCACGCCGCTGACCAGCGGCAGCCCCAGCGCCTTGGTCATGACGAACGGAGCTTGCCGCCGCCACCAAACGGTATGAAGCACGAGGCAACCCAGCAACAACAATGCAGGCAACCCCTTCGCGCCGAAGGCCAGGCCGAGTCCGCCGAACAGCAGCCAGGCCGATGGTGCGTGGTTCCATTGTCGCTTCTGCAGAGTGAAATAGCCGAGCACGGTCATCAGCGCGAACAGCGCCAGCAGGATATCCGGAAGGCAGCGCATGCAACTTAGCCAAAACAGCGGATTGGCCAGCATGATCCAGACGGCGAGTTTCGCAATGCGCCTTTGTTCCGTCAGCAAAATCGCCAGCCGATACGTGAGGCAAAGCACGCCGGCGCCGGCCAGCAGGAACGGCAAGCGCGCCGCCAGCAGATGCACGCCGAAAACGTGATAACTGGCGAGCATGATCCAGTACGTCAGCACCGGCTTGTTGAGGCGCGGCGAACCATCGTCAAACCGCGGGACCATCACATCGCCGGTCTGATACATGGTCAAACTGGCGTCGACGTAGAAGCGTTCGTCGGGATAGAAAAGCAGAAACGTCGTGTTAAACGGCAACAGGCCGATGAAGTACACAAGCAGGGGAAAAACGAGATCGTGCCGCAAGCAACGCCGGATCGTGGCCGCCCAGGTCGAACTGCCGGCGCGCACGCTGTTTTCCATGTACGCCGACGGCTCGTCGCTGACTGGTCGAAGCTCGTCCATGAACGACCATTAAGAACGGACGGAATTCCAAGGGAATGACGCAGCCGCCGAAAATCATCGGATGCGCGGGGCCGTTGGGCTAAGGAATTCTGATGTGGAAACAACTCAAAGGAATTGGGACTCGCGCAGCCTAATGGCAATGCAGCCAGATCACGTTTGCGCCAACTTCTTTGAGTTTGGCGCAAACGTCTCTCATTTTTATAAACTGTTCCTTGCAAATCAGTTGCGACAATTATGAGAGACGTTTGCGCCAACTTCGCGTAAGTGGCAGGGCGTTAGTGAGTATTACGAATTCTTCATCATATTAGGTCTGTGAGTCGGCCTTTGCGGTTCTCCGCCAAACTTGTGGAATCGGCTGGTCTTTGTGGGGCAGACATTCTTGTCTGCCTGCGTATTCAGCGGCTTCAGTGGCAGACAGGAATGTCTGCCCCACAAGAATGGCGCAGCACCGCCTTTGCTAAGCAATTACACCTAGAATCTCAATTGGCCGGGCTATGACACAATCTGGTAGTGTCTCAGTTGGTGCAGTCCCCTTCCTCAACGGTCTGCCCACGGTCAATCTCCGAAATTCGTCCCCACCCGTCGCGCCGCCCGGATCAGCGGATGATCCTGCGGCACCAGCTTTAGCTTGTCGGCGACCAGTTCGAGCGGCACCGAGGTCACGTCCGGGCCTTTCAGACAGACCATGCGATTGTAAATGCCTTCGTGCAGCATCTCGGCCGCATGAACGCCGAAGCGTGTGGCCAGGACGCGATCGAACGGCGTCGGGATGCCGCCGCGCTGCAAATGGCCCAAAACGGTGACGCGCGTCTCCATGTCGAGCCGTTTGGCGATCGCCTTGGCCACCCGCGCGCTGGCTCGGCCGGCGCCGTTCTCGTTCAGCTCGTGGGCCGGCTCCTTCGCCTTTTTCTTCTCGTCCCTTTTTTCCTTCTTCTTATTTTTGTCCTTCTTGCGGTTGCGTTTTTCGTTGTCGGCTTTCTCCTCGTCATCGTCGTCCACCGCCGGCGTTGCCGCAGTCGCACGCTTGGGAAAGGCGCCCTCGGCGACGGCGACGATGCTGAACCACTTGCCGCGCCGCCGCCGTTCGGTCAGGTGCTGGCAGATGCTCTCGACGTCGTAGGGGATTTCGGGAATGAGGATGATGTCGGCCCCGCCCGCGACGCCGGCCGTCAATGTCAGCCAGCCCGCATGATGGCCCATCAACTCGATCACCATGACGCGCAGATGCGCCTCGGCCGTCGAGTAAAGCCGATCGATCGCTTCCGCGGCGGTGGTGACTGCGGAATCGAAGCCGAAGGTGATGTCGGTTTCGACGAGATCGTTGTCGATGGTCTTGGGCAGGCCGATGATGTTCAGCCCGTTCTGCATGAGGTTGAACGCGACTTTGTGCGTGCCATTGCCGCCCAGGCACACCAGGCAATCCAGGCCGAGGCGGTTGTAAGTCTCGACGGCGCGCGGCGTCAGATCGACGAATTCGCCTCCGGGCAGCGGCATCTTGTGCGGCTTCTCGCGGCTGGTGCCCAGGATGGTGCCGCCCAGCGACAGGATGCCGGTGATGTCGTGCTGGTGCAGCACGCGCGAGTGATTTTCGACGAGACCGCGGAAGCCTTTCTCGATGCCGATGACTTCGATGTGAAAATCGCTGATCGCCGGCTTGGCGACGCCGCGTATGGCCGCGTTGAGGCCGGGACAATCGCCGCCGCTGGTGAGGATGCCGATGCATTTGGCGGGGGGCATGGTCGTTTCCGTAGTGCGGGCGGCTCGCCTGCACAGTGGTTGCTTGCAATCGCTGACTGTTGGTTGAGTTTATGTCGGTTCGGACGTGCAGGCGAGCCGCCCGCACTACGGACGCCGTCCCGGCCTTCTCTGCGGTGTCGCCGCGAGCGGGTCGTCCGGCCAGGCGTGCTTCGGATAGCGGGCGCGCAGCTCTTTGCGAATGCGTGGATAGACGTTCTTCCAGAAGCTGGCCAAATCGTCGGTGACTTGTTGTGGCCGCTGGTTGGGCGCGAGCAGATGCAGCAGCACCGGCACGCGACCGCCGGCGAGGCGCGGCGTCTCCTTCAGGCCGAATAACTCTTGCATGCGCACGGCGAGCACCGGCGGCTTGCCCACTTCGTACTGCATCGTGATTTGGCTGCCGCTCGGGACTTCGATGCGCTCCGGGGCTTCGTGTTCGACCAGGCGGCGCTGTTGCACCGTGAGCGCGCCGAGCAGCAGGTCCAACCACGCCCCGTCGCGCAACTCCGCGAACGACCGCTTGCCCGCGCACAACCACGGCAGCATGTCACGCAACTGCGCTTCGTCGAAAGCCGGCAAATTCAGCTCCGGCATCCAACCGCGCAAGCAGCGGACGCGCGTAAGGAAGCGGCCCGCGGGCGAATCGGCGCCAGGCAGCACACGATCAAGTTGCATCGCAGCCGCAGCGCACAGGGCCTGCGCCATTTGATCGGGATCTTTCGGCGTCGCCGGCGATTCTTCCAGAAGTAGATCGAGATAGCGCAACCGCCGCCGGGCGACGACGCGCTCGGATTCGTCGTCGAACACGACATCGATGGCAGCGCTCATTAGCTCCGGCGCCAGCCATTCGCGCTCGAGGGCCACGGCCAGCCGCACGAGCGCCTCTTTGGGCCGGTCCTCGACGTTGACGGCGAGAAAAAGCTCGCCTTCCGTGACGCCACGCTTATTGGCAAGCCGCACGCCGCGGCCGCCGACCATCACGCCTTGGCGGCTGCCGATGCCGCGCCGCCGCACGACACGCTCCGGAAAGCCGGCCAGCAGCGCGCGGGCCAGCACTTCGTCGGCGGCATCTGTGAGTTTGGAATGCGGCGACCTTTTCCGAGTGGCCGCGCGGAGTTCACGCAAAAACTGATCGCGAACGCGCAGGATCGACTTGGCCGCAACCCGGTGGAGGCCGGCCACGCAATGGCCATCGCGGTCATATCGTTCTAGCATTTCCACACGGTCGAGCAAATCGCAGGAAGTCGCCTGCGGGTCGGGTTGTCCGGCGAGCGTCGTTGGAAACGGATCGCGTTCTGACAGCAGCGCCGCCGCGAGAGCCGTACGCTCCGGCTGGCCGTGCCGCAATCCTTCGACGAGCATGCGCCCCAGGCGTGGATGCACCGGCAGCCTCGCCAGCAGTCGGCCCAGCTCCGTCACCCCCCCTTCCCCCCCTTTCAAAGGGGGGGCGTGGGGGGGTGCCAAAGCGCCGAGGCGCTGCAACAACTCGATGGCATGGGCGACGGCTTCCGCGCGTGGCGACTCGAGCCAGGGAAACTTCGCCAGTTCGGTCTCGCCAAGGCAAGCGAGGTGCAGCACCGCGCCGGCCAGATCGACGCGGCGAATCTCCGGTTGCGTGTGCTCGGGCCGTTGACGATGGTTCGCCGCGCTCCACAATCGTACGCAGACGCCAGGCTGCAATCGGCCCGCGCGCCCGGCACGCTGGGCCGCCGATGCCTGCGAGATCGGCGTCAATTGCAGACGGTCCAAACCGAGGCGTGCATCGAACGTCAATTGCCGCGCCAGGCCGGTATCGACGACGCCGGTGACACCCTCCACGGTGACGGAAGTTTCCGCCACATTGGTCGCGAGCACGATGCGGCGGCGCGGACCGCGCAACAACGCTGCGTCCTGCTGTTCCGGCGGGAGATCGCCGTGCAGCGGCGCTACCGCGAGGTCACGCGCCGCGGCCAACGGTTGCAGCAGTTTGGCCGTGTGGCGAATCTCGCTCCAGCCCGGCAGAAACACGAGCACATCGCCTGGCGTTTGGTCTACCAAAGTCTCGACGGCATGCGCGGCCGCCTCCGTCCACGTTTGTTTGTGGGGCTTCGGTTCGTGGCGAATCTCGACAGGGAACAGCCGGCCTTCGCTGCGCACGATCGGACAGCCGCCGAGGTAGGTGGCGACACTCTCGCTCGCCAAAGTCGCTGACATGACGACGATTCGCAACTCCGGCCGCACGGTTTGTTGCACGAGCCGGACCATGCCAAGGGCGAGATCGCTGTTGAGGCTGCGTTCGTGGAATTCGTCGAAGATGACGACGCTTGTCGATTCGAGAAATGGATCATCCAAGAGTTGGCGAAGAAGAATGCCTTCGGTGACAGCGAGGATGCGCGTGTTGCGGCCAGCGCAACGGTCGAAGCGGACGTGATAGCCGATGTCGTTGCCAAGCGTTTGGCGCCGTTCCTGGGCCATGCGGCGCGCGGCGGCGCGGGCGGCGAGGCGGCGCGGTTCGAGCAGGATGATGCGGCCCGTAGCGGCCAGCCCAGCGTCGAGCAGCGCCGGCGGCACGCGCGTCGTCTTGCCGGCGCCGGTGGGGGCTTGCAGGACGAGCGCCGAATGCTGACGCAGCGCCGCGGTCAACGCTGGCAGAACTTCATCAATGGGCAGTGGATCGAGCGCCATCGTGATTCGTTTACCGTTTTGCGCTCGCGGTGTAGCGCCCAACAATTGCGGCTCCGGGATAGTCGGCAGTGGGCACTTGGCAGGAGGCAGTCAAGAAACGCCTTCCGGTTCACTGCCTACTGCCGAGTGCCTACTGCCTACTGACGGAAGGGAAGCCACTCACGTCGTCGCCGGCGCCGCGCTCGGCAAGAAGCGCAAGTCCCCGTCGCGCCGCGTTACGCAGACACGATCTAAATATTCGCACAGCGGCACCGCGAACTTGCGCGTCGTGCCCAGGATGTCGCGAATTTCCGCCACCGTCGCGCCCTGGCCGTTTTGCAGGCGTTCCGTCACGCGGCGGCGCATGGCGGTTTCGGAGTCGGCGTGCAAGTAGATCGTATCCACAATGTGGACGAGGAAGCCCTCGGCGATGCAAACTTCATACAGGTCCTTCAGGTTCGCCGCGTTGCCGCCCGCCAAACCGGCGAAGCTGTCTTGTTCCGGCGGCTGGAACTGGGCCTCCTGATACGCCGCGACGACTTTGTCCTTCAGCTTGCGCAGGTTGGCGCTGAGCTTCGGCTTGAAATCGGCGCGAGCGACGCGGCGCAGATCGCCGACGAGTTGTTTCGTCTTGAGGAGGCGTTCGACCTCGGCATGGACGAGGGCGTCGTCGCCGATGTAGTCGAGCTGCGACTGCAACTTTTGCCGATCGTGCGAGGTCATGAGCGGGAACTGCTCGTGTTGCTTGCCGACGACGGTCAGGATGCGCTCATCGAGTTCCTTGATGATGTCTGCATGCAGGAACACCTGACGCGCGGGGCTGATGACAATATGAACGAGTTTCTTGTCGCGCTTGAGCTGCTCGATCAGATCGAGCGCTTGCTGCGGGGCGAGGTTGGCGCCGCGGACGAGGTCGGTCTGGGTGAAGCCGCCGAAGCCGCCGAACCAGGCGACGGTGAGGGCGCGTTCCTCCGGGTTGCCGGTCCAAAGTTTTTCGACGCGTTCGAGGATTTCGAGGTGCCGGCGGCGAATCTTTTTGGCGACGGGCTGCAACACCTGGCCGCCGCCGAGCGTCAGGGTCGCCGATGAACCGCGCACGACGAACGGCTGGCCCCAGGTCGTGGTCGAGGGTTCTTCGAGGAAAAGCTGGGCGAGGCCCCACTGGCCCGGCGCGATCGAATCGCAATCGAGCAACGCCACGGCGCCCATGAGCTCCGACGTGCCGACGTGGAAGCGCACCGGGGCGCGATGCTTGATCGGCTTTTTCATGTCGGCCAGGCAATGCAGCCGCACGGTGACGACTTTCGACGGCTTCAGATAGCCCGGCGTGGCGAGTTCCTGGCCGCGAATGACGTCTTCATGATGAACGCCGGCGAGATTGATTGCCGCGCGCATGCCGCGATGGACTTCCTCGACCGGCTTGTCGTGATTTTGCAAGCTGCGGACGCGCACCCTTTCGCCGCGCGGTTGCCATTCGACTTCATCGCCGATCTTGACGCTGCCGGAGATGACCGAGCCGGTGACGACAGTGCCATGGCCCTGCACGATGAACGAGCGGTCGATGGGCATGCGGAACCAGTGACCAGTGGGCAGTGGGCAGTGGGCAGTGGGCAGTGATGAATCGCCGGCTGCCTTTTCTTTACTGCTGACTGCCGACTGCCCACTGCCCACTGCTTTTTCGCATGCGGCGGCGATGGCGGCTTTCAACTCCGCGATGCCGAGCCCCGATTGGGCCGACGTGCGGATAATCTGCGCGTCGGCGAGGAACGAGCCTTGAACCAGATCGCGGATTTCCAGCTCGACGACTTCGAGCGTCGTTTCATCGACCAGATCGCATTTGGTCAGGGCGATGACGCCATTACGCAAACCCAACAGTTTCAAGATTTCGAGGTGCTCGCGCGTTTGCGGCATGATCGAGTCGTCGGCGGCGATGACCAGCACGGCCAGGTCGATGCCGGTGGCGCCGGCAAGCATGTTCTTGATGAAGCGCTCGTGGCCAGGCACATCGACGATGCCGAGGCGGTAGTCGCCCAAATCGAGCGTGGCGAAGCCGATGTCGATGGTGATGCCGCGGGCTTTTTCCTCGGGCAGGCGGTCGCAATCGATGCCGGTGAGGGCCTTGACGAGCGAAGTTTTGCCGTGATCGATATGACCGGCGGTGCCGAGGATGAGGTCGCGGGGCATGCGTTTGACTCCGTGCGTATCGGCATTATACAGGACACAGGCGAGCGGCGCGGCGTAAGCCCGCCGTGTCCGATGGCGCAATAAAAAACGCGGAGTGACGGAAGTTCTTTAACCCCCGTCACTCCGCATTCACGGCGGGCTGCTGACGCCGCGCCGCTCGCCGTGATCTACTTCGTATCTAGTGCTCTGTCACGCATGAATTGATGAGTCGCCAGAAGTAAGAGCCGCGCACGAAGTAAGCGGCCCACTCGCAGCCGCGCACGAAGTAAGCGGCCCACTCGCAGCCGCTTACTTCG
>Ga0080064_1003478_pt1 | contig 22698 bp, 12 predicted proteins | sample Subgrocontami54m_FD_69260 | JGI IMG/M metagenome (GOLD analysis project Ga0080064, IMG submission 69260) | Subsurface groundwater microbial communities from S. Glens Falls, New York, USA - GMW46 contaminated, 5.4 m (SPADES assembly) (version 2) ...
CAATGCCACGCTGCTGAGCGGGTGCGCCGACGGGACGGTGCGCTTTTGGAATGCGGCTGCGCCCCCGAGCCCGGTCATGCCCCTCACCGTGCCGGCACGGCTGGCCGCCTGGCGGTTTGCGCCGGACAGCCGGTCGATCCTGAGTGTCGACGCGGCGGGGCATTTCGTGCGCTGGACGGGCCGCGAGTTTCAGCAACGCGAAACCGGGCCGAAGGTGGCGCCGACCGGCGCCGCCCGAATCGACGTGCAGATCGCATCGACGGCGCCGCTGGTGGCGAGCCGGGAAAAGGATGGCGTGATTCGCGTGTGGAATTGGGCGGAGCGCACGATGCTGCGCGAGATCGACACCGGTGGGCGGTCCGCGGTGCCGGCGGCCTTTCTCGCAAACGGCCGGAAACTGCTCACCACGCCCAGCGGCGCCGAATCGGCCGTGGGTGCCTTGCAGGAATGGGATCTATCGACCGGGACGCTGTTGCGGGCCTGGCCCGCCGCGGGGGCAACGGATTTCGCCGTCTCCGACGATGGGAAGCAATGCCTGATTCGCAATCCAGGGGGCACCACCTCCCGGATCGATCTCGTCTCGGGCCGGGAGGACGTACTCAGTGTGACGATACAACAGGGATACCCTCCGGCCTTTTCCGCCGACGGCACATTGATTGCCGCGCCCAATATCCGCAATGCCGAGCCGCCCTGGATCTGGGACGCCGCCACGCTGCAGCTGAAGGCGCGGCTGTCGGGGTTCATCTTCGGCGGCCAATCCGCGGCATTCTCCCCGGATGGCCGGCGCCTGGCGACAGGCTCCGGAAGCAACCTCGAGGCAGTCGTGCTGCGGGAGGTCGGCACTTATTACCCGGTGCTCGGGCTGGAAGCGTCCGGCATGCTTTTTCAGTCCACCGCCTTTTCGCCGGACGGGAACGTGATTGGTTCGATGACATTTTCCGGCACGCTTTACCTCTGGCGCGCACCGACGTGGTCCGAGGTTCTCGCCGCGGAAGCGGCGGCAACGCCGCATCCTCCGCGGCCAAAACCTTAGGGGGTGTGAAAAATTCGGGACACATGAAATGGAGGGACGACCTCCGCGTCGTCCGTTTTCAGGTCGTCTTACTTTTCGTTTTTTCAGAATGAAAAATCGTTCGGTGCATACCGGCCCGCGCGGAGGCGGGCGTCCATAATTAGGGCACCTCGTATATTTCGAGCAGCGCGAGGCCGGAGGTGGTGCCGGCGCCGCTGACTTGCGCGGTATAGGAGCCGGGCGCGAGAGTTACGAGCAAGGCGGCATCCCGTGAACCCTCGGCCAGCGGAAACGCCCCGAGATAACGCGTCGTCCCGACAAACCCCACGGTGTCGCTCCAGTTGTCATTGGAATCCAGCAGCGTTGAACCCGAGTAGAGGTCGACCCGGGGATCAGCAAGCGCACCGGTGACGCCGAACTCCGACAGCGTGGGCCCGATGCCGCGAATGAGCACGGCCTTGCTGCGCCGTCCGCCAATCGTGAACCCGGCGACAAGCACGTCCGCGCCCGTGCCGACCCGTCCGCGCGCGGACAGGTTGTTGAGCCGGACGGAGGCGGCGTCGGCGAGCGTGGCGATGTCGGCCTTCAGCACGCCGGCCATCGCGGCGTTGGCGCCGGGGAAAAGCACGCCGTTGTTGCAGATATACAGCGTGCGCTCCGCCCCGGCGCGGCCGAGCGCGGTGCTGGTCGGAATCGCCAGCGGGCCCCCGGCCACGAGCGTGGAGATTTCCCCCTGCGGCGTGACGACGGCGATCTTGTTCTGAATGTTGACGGCGACGATGAAGTTGCCGGTGACCGGATCGATGATCAGCCCGTCCGCGCCGGCGAGCGCGTCGGATTCGGCGACCACCACGGCGCGTCCGGCCGAGCCGTCGGTGTTGACGGGAAACTTCAGCAGCCGTCCGGCCTGGGTGCAGACGCCGTAAAGGTCGCCGCGCGCGTCGAACGCCAGCCCGTTCACGCTCAGCGGGGCGGGAAAGAACGTGGTCCGAGGTTGCAGCAGCGGCTCGGTCGTGGCGGAGGCCCAAAGCTGCGAATCGCCGCTGGGCGCGACCTTGTAAATCGCAAACCCGCGCGGGTCGCTGACGAACACGTTGCCGCTTCGATCGAGGGCGAAGTCGTTCAGGATGGTGTGCCCCGGAACGGTTGACAACTGCGACACGACGCCGGCCGGCGTCACCTTCCAGACCGCCGATAGGCTCGCGACATACAGTGTGCCGCCCGCATCAAACTTCACGCCGAGCGCTTTGGGGGCACCCGGTTCCGGAATTGTCGCGAAAAGGCTCGCGCTGCCCGCGGGCGTGACGCGTCGGATCTCACCGGTGCCTATGCTCAGGTAGCAGTTGCCGGCGGCGTCGACGGCAATGGATTCGGGCGAGTCGGTGGGGGCGAACGAGGCAACGCGGCTGACGGTCTGGGCGGACCCGGTGGCGAGGAGCAGCGAAAGCACCGGCGTGCTGACAAGGAGCCGAAGGGAAGTTTTCATCAGATGGTTGGGTTTCGCTCCCAACTGCGAAATTTCCCGCCCAAACCCGCCATGCGCACACGAATTCTCCTGGCTCCGGCTCGGCAATTCCGGCGACTCCGGTTTCGGAGCCCTCCGGTTCGGCCTCGGTGCACTCGGTGAATGTTCGGGCCAGTCTAGAACGACCCCTTGAGGCCGAACGAGAGCTGGACGCCGGTCGTCAGCACCTGGGAAACCCGGGCGTAGGCCGGCGTCTGCGACCCGTAGCGTAACAGAATCTCGGGTACGTTGGTCACATTCTGGCCGCTCGCGTAGAGGAACAGGTTCGGCCGGAGCTGGTAGTCGACGTTGACGTCGAGCCGCGTGCGCGCCCGGGAGTATTCGAACGCGTCCGGCCCCAGGGCGGCGACGCGGGCCAGCCGCTGCTCGCCGCGATAGTTCCACTTGAGCATCACGTTGAATGGCTTTCGGCTGAAATCGATGCCCCAGTTGGCGCTCTTCGGGATGAAGCCGCTGAAATCCGATTCGCGATCCCCGTCCAGTTCGAGCTTGGTGGCGTTGGCGAAGGCCTGGAAATACCGGCCCCAGCCGCCGAGCGGACGCAACGAATGTCGGAGATTGAACTCCACGCCGCTGACGCGCGCCGAGCCGGGCTGGTTGAAGGAGGTGGAGATCTGCCAGCCCGCGTACCGCGGATCCAGGCCGAGGAGCGCCAGATCCTCCGCGGTGGCGGTCTTCACCGCAGCGCCAAAGAAATGCTGCAGATCCTTGCGAAAGACCCCGACGCTGAAGAGTCCGCCCTGGGCCGTGTAGTATTCGAGCGACAGGTCGTAATTGTCCGCCGTCCATGGCCGCAGCCCCGTGTTGCGGGTCGTAATCCGCCCGGGCACGCCGCCGGGATCCGGGACGTTGTCGTTGAAGTCGGTCTCATCGATCGTCGTATTGGGGACGATGTTGACGATATCCGGCCGGCCATAGGTCTTGGCGTAGGCGGCGCGCGCGAGCAGCCCCTCGCGGAGCTGATAGGTGAGGTGCAGGCTGGGATAAAAGCCGTCATAGGAATTCGCCGCCGCGAAACCGCGGTCCTGCCGCGTGAGCCCGACTTCCTGCAGCGAGCCCGCAGCGCCGGCCTCCGGTCGCCGAATCTTCGCCCCCGCGGCCGTGTGCAGCAGGCTGCCGTCGGCGGCCCGCGCAAAGGCCGCGTTGGGATCATAGCGCACGCCCTGGCCCTTCGCGGTGGTTTTTTCGTAGCGCACCCCCGTCAGCACCTTGAGCCGGTTGTGGAAAAGCCCGAGCTCCGTCTGCGCGTATCCGGCGGCCACCGCTTCCCGCAGCCATTCCGAGTTGTTCCGCCGGTACTGCTCCTGCGCCGCCTGCTGGGCCGGGGTCTGGCCAAACAGCGCGGGATTCGATTCGTAGGCCTGCCAGGCCTTGAAGGTCGACACCCACGGCATGTTGCGGAAGCCGAAGTTCTCCTCCTGGTTGACGTAGGTGGTCATCCGATACGGCGACGGCGCGTCGGGCGTGGCGGGATTTCCGTCCGGCCCGTTGTAAGTCCAGGCGATGTTTTCCCGGCGCGCGTCGCGGAGCTGGATCCGCTCCAATCCGCCGACCTGAATCGCCGCGGGAAACGGCAGCACCGGCAGGCTCCTGCGCACGTCGAGCTTGGCGTTGGTCAGGCGGTCCTTGACCATGCGCTGCTGCGAGGAGGCGCCGTTCAGCTGGTAGTTGTCGAGATTGTTGAGGTCGAACTCCCGCCCATTGTTGTCGAAGGCCTGGATCGTCTGCGGCCGCACGTCGTCGATGTTCGCGAAGCTCACGCGCAGCGGTACGCGGCTGACAATGTCGAGCGTGCGGAAGCGTCCGTAGCGGATGTCATTGTAGCCACCAGCCGACTGCGATCCGCCGACGGCGGCCACGATCCGCCAGTTGCCGTCGTCGTGGCGGTAGCGCACGCTCGCCGCCTTCGTGTCGAGCGGCAGGTGGACGCCGGCGCCGGCGTTGGCCAGATTGATCGAGCCGCGGCCGGTGGCGCCCGACACGAAATCATCGCCAAACGTCAGCGGCACCCCGCTGGCGGGAACCGGCACGGCGCTGGTGCCGGCGTTGAAGGTGATCGCGACGTTGGCCCGTTCGGAGACCCACCGCGTGCGCTCGACGTTCAGGGACAGCACGCCATTCGGCGTGACGCGCCAGTCGGCCTTGATGCCGGCGGCGTTGCGCTCGTTGCGCCGCGGCACGCCGATGAGCTGAAACGACTGCAGGTACGGCCGCGCGAAGGAGGCGCCGGTGCCCGCGGCGGTGGCATTGAAGGTGCGCGGCACCCACTCCATCTCGATGAACCGGTTCTGACTCTGGCCGGTCAGCACCAAGCCGAAATTCTTCGTCACGGGCAGCGTGTAATCGAAGGTGAAACTGGGCAGGGTCTTGTACTCCCGCTGATCGTTGATGTGCGGAACGCGCCGCAGACTCATTGTCCTGGGGTTGCCCGAAATGCCGAGGGTGTAGCGCAACTGGGCGTTCTTTCGCTCGAAGGCACTCTTGCTCACCATGTCGATCGAGCCGGCCATCGAATCAGCCGGGTTCGCCGGCGTCGGCACTTTCGTCACTTCGAGCCGTGAGACATTGTTGATCGACACCTGGGTGAACTGGAACACGCGCGAAGTGCCGACCGTGTTGCCGGTGCTCGCCATTTGCAGGCCATCGCTGGAAACGACCGCCAGGGCGGTGGGAAACCCGCGCACCGACACGGAAGAGACCGAGCCGCCGGAATCGCGATCGTATTCCGCCGTGATGCCCGGCATGAACTTCAGGAACTCGCCGACGTTGCCATCCATCACATCGCCCATCGCATCCGCCGCGACGACGTTCTTGATATTGGCGGCGAAGCGCTGCTCGTTGAGGGCGATGGCGGCCCCATCGGTGTCGCGCGAGGTCGCGACGACAAACGCGTCGAGCTTCACGGCCCCGGAGGCGTCCGCCCCGTAACGAGCCGCGCTGGTGAGATTGAAATCCTGATACACCGTCTCGCCCGCCCGGATCGCGACGGCCGCGCGCTGCGTATCCAAACCCGGGAAAAAGACCTCGAGGACCGCGGAACCGCCGGGCACGCCGGACAGCCGGTAGCTGCCGGTCTCGTCGGTGAAGGCGGCGAGGTCGGTGGCGAGCACCGCGACGCGCACGTTGTTCAGGTATTGGCCGGTCGCGACGTTCTGGACGCGCCCCGCGATGGCGCCGGCCGATGCCGGGGCGGAGCGGCCAAGGGGGAGAACGGCGAGGAAGGTCGCGCCCGCCGCGGCGATGCGCAGCAGGAGGTGGTGGGTATTCATGCAAGGGGAATGAATTGTGGCGTGGGACCACCGCGGCGGCCCGCGCGCCCACGCAGCGAGTGCGCGCGAAGGCACGGGGACCGAAGTCAAGGGGAGTGGAAAGCCGCGTGGGGACCGACGCGACGACGGCACTGAAAGAGCGTTCCGTGCGCGGCACAATGCCAATGTAGGGTCGCCGTCAGCACGGCGCGGCGCAGCCCCTCAGATGTCTCCGGGCCTCACAGCGTCCCCAGCAAGATCGCGATGCTGAGGAGACCGCCGCCGAGCGTGAGCCAGCCCCAGCCCCGCGTGATCGGCAGCTTCCACCAGAGGTAAAGTCCCGTGGCGATCCAGACCAACGTGGTCACACAAAACACATCCACGGCGAGCGCCCAAAGGTTGTTGAGGAGGCCGGCGTGCCCGTAGCCTACGCGCTGATGGAGCCGGATGAACACTTCGGCCCACGAGCCTTTCCGCTTCTCCGCGCGCAGCTTCTTCCCGGCGATATCGTAGGTGAGTCGCACCGGCTGCCGGAAATTCTGCAGATTGATGGTGAGCCGCTGTCCCTGCCGTTGCACGCCGAACTGACCTTTCAGGCCATTGTCCTCCAGCAGGCGCCGGGCAGTTTCGCGCAGGGCCTCGGTTCCGGCCGGAGCCTCGATCGTGCAGTCCTTCTCCCAGAGCGGCAGCCACTGCGGGTCGGTGACGCGAAACTGCCGGAAGTACCCGTCATGGTTGAAGAGGAGCGTGGACAGCGCGTACATCAGCATCCACGGCAGCAGGAGCATGCCGAGATAAAGGTGCGTCCGGCGAAAGAGGATATTCCAGTTTTGCATGGGGATTCTTCCGGATCAGATGGAGGCGAGCAGAATTCCGAACAGACCAAAGCCGACGAGTCCGCACACCGCGCCCCAGGCGCGCGCGGGTTTGATCTCCCACCACATCCAGAGGCCGGATGCGGCCCAAAACACCATCGCGGCGATGGCCAGGTCCACCGTCACCGCCCAAATGCGCGAAGACAGGAACGGCTGCTCGTAACCGTGACGAAAGTGGAGGCGGTTCACGAAGACCGGTGCGGTAAACCGCTGTTTCTCGATCAGCAGCCGGTTCTCGCCGCGAAAGTAAGTGATGCGATGCGTGGCGAACGCGGCATTGCGGTTGATGATCAGCCTCGGCTGGCTCGTCGTCCCCTGCACATTGAACGAACCGGCGAGCCCGAGGTGATCGAGGATTTGCGCGCCGATCATGCGCGGGTCCGCGTCGGCGGAAAACGCGGCGGTGTAATCACGTTCCCCGACTTTTTCGAACTGGCCGAACTTGGCGCCGTAAAGTGTGCGGACGACCTGACCGTGATTCAGGACGAGTCCGCTCAGCGCGTAGACGATCATCCACGGTGTCACGAACAGCGCGAGGTACATGTGCGTGCGGCGGATCACTTTGGAGGGGGAAGGGTTCATGCAGAGCTTGGGTCGACGAATGAAAGCGGACGATTCCCGCCACGATAGCGACGGGCGTTTCGAGTTTGCGATGATTTTGATGGAGCCAGCCCGCGCCGCGTCTCCCGAAGGCGGCATTTGACGGTTGCCCATGCGCCGCGTTTTTCGTTCCGCTGGGGGGTTATGAATCCTTCTGCTTTGCGCCGGTTGCTCGCGCTCATGGCGGTGACCATGTTTCGCGTGACGATGTCCGCCCAACCCGCCGCGCCTTCGGGCGAACAAATCGCCGCCGTGGCTTCGACCGAAACCCCGGCCGAGCATGACGCGCGGATGAAGTGGTGGCGCGAGGCGCGGTTCGGGCTGTTCATCCACTGGGGCATCTATTCGGTCCCTGCCGGCGTCCACCAGGGCAAGCCGATGGGGCCGCGGATCGGCGAATGGATTCAGCAGGAGCTGAAGATCCCCGTCGCGGAATACGCCGCGTACGCGCAGCAGTTCAATCCGACCAAATACGATGCCGGCGCCTGGGTGCGACTGGCGAAGGAGGCGGGGATGAAATACATCGTCATCACGTCGAAACACCACGACGGCTTCGCGATGTTCAAATCGAACGCGAGTGCGTTCAACCTGGTCGATGCGACACCCTTCAAGCGCGACGCCCTGAAGGAACTCGCGGCGGCCTGCCAGCGGCACGGCATCAAGCTCGGTCTGTATTACTCGCAGGCGCAGGACTGGCATCATCCGGGCGGCGCCGCCCGGCGCGGTCGCTGGGACCCAGCGCAGGAGGGCGACATGACCGACTACATCAAACGGATCGCGGTGCCGCAGGTGCGGGAGATCCTCACCCAGTACGGGCCGATCGCGGTGCTGTGGTGGGACACGCCGGACAATCCGCCGTACCTGATGACGCGCGAGCGCGCCGATTTGCTCGCGCCGCTGCTCAAGCTGCAGCCGGGCATCATCACGAACAACCGGCTCGGCGGCGGCTACCTGGGTGACACGGAGACACCGGAAAATCGCGTGCCGGCGACGGGCTACCCGCGGGACTGGGAGCTGTGTATGACGATGAACGATACATGGGGCTTCAAGTCCTACGATCACAACTGGAAGACGGGCGAGCAGCTCATCCGCCATCTCATCGACACGGCGTCGAAAGGCGGCAACCTGCTGCTGAACGTCGGCCCGATGGCGACCGGCGAAATTCCGCCCGCGAGCGTCGAGCGGCTGAAAATGGTGGGGGCGTGGATGCAGCAGAACTCGGAATCGATTTACGCGACGAAAGCCAGTCCGTTCAAACGGCTCTCCTGGGGCCGCGCGACGCAGAAACCGGACAAACTTTATCTCAATGTGTTCTACTGGCCGAAGGACGGGACGCTGCTCGTGCCAATGCGCGGCGGGCCAAGGAAGGCGCACCTGCTCGGCGCGGCGAGCCAGCCGCTGAAGTTCGCGCCGTCGGCGACGGGGTTGCGGATCACCGTGCCGGCGACGGCGCCGGATCCGATTTCGACCGTGGTGGTGCTGGAGGGTGTCGGCAAGATCGACGCCTTGCCGCCCGAGCCGTGGTCGCCCGACGCGGAGGGCACGCTGGCCCTCGAGTGCGACATGGCGGATCTTTACGGCAAGGGGATCCGGGTGGAGGGCAACACCCGGCTGAACCTGACGAACTGGAACAACCCCGAGGCCTATCCGCAGTGGGATGTGCGTATCGACAAACCGGGCACGTATGAGGTGAGCGCGGTGACCTACGTGCCGGACGGGCAGGCCGGCAGCGAGTACGTCCTGACCGTCGGCGCCGCCCGCCTCACGGGCAAGACCGAAGCCACCGGCGGAGATTTCAAGACGGTGAAGCTCGGCACCATCCGCCTTGCCCAGCCGGGCGCGATGCCGATCCAATTGAAGCCGACGAAGCTCGCCGGCAGCGAATTCATGCGCCTGCGGACCCTGGTGTTGAAGCCGGTGCGCACCACGGTGCGGGGCGAGCCCCGGGAATAGGGCGAGAGACCGGAGTCGCGCGCGCTGCTGCGCACGTCCGGAGGTTCGGGGGCGCGGAATTCCTGAGGTACGGACGGCGGAAGGCCGGAAAACCCCTGGCCTCCCGCGCGGCGAGGTGCATGGAGCACGCGCGGCAGTGTGGCGCGTGGCCAAACTACAGCGCACGCACGCTGTCCGACCTTTTTAGCAACGAACCGTTTCGGAAATCCGGCATTTTGCCCGAGACGAACCGGCACAGGAAAAATACCCCGGATGGCGAACAATTCCGCCGGGGCGGCATCCATCGCCCCATGAATCCTACAAGCTCTTCCTCCTCCCCTCGCCTGCGCTGGCCGGTGGCCACGCTCTCGCTGACCGGGGCCGTGTTGCTGCTGATGAGCGCGGCGGGTTGCGGGCGCCGCCCGATCATCGTGCAGGCCCCGCCGCCCACTGTTATTCAGAGCCCCGCGCCGGCTGCGCTGCCGACGACCACGGTGATCCAATCGCCCGCGACGCCGGCGCCCACGGGCCGCGACGTGATTGTCGTGCACGAAGCTCCGCCGCCGCCGCGCGAGGAACCGCCGCCCCCGCCGCCGCCATCGACGGAGTACAAATGGGTGCCCGGCTACTGGGCGGCGCGTGACGGCCGGCAGGAGTGGACCCCGGGCCACTGGGAAGTTCCACCCCGGACCAGCGCGACCTGGGTCGCGCCGCGCTGGGAACGCCGGGGCGACGGGTACGTGTTCATCGAGGGCTACTGGCGCTAAGCTCAGCATATTCTCGATTTGGTTACGGCCGGTGCCTGCGCACCGGCCGTTTTGTTTGTCAATCGGTGCGCTGCTGGCCGCCGCCGGAAATTCGCGCCTCCAGCAGCCAGACGTGCCCGCCAGCACCCGAATCGCTCCCATTCACGGCGCGAAAAAGCAGCCAAGCCTGGAAGCTTTTGGTAACGGAACACGTCAAGCCTGGCAGTGGCGTTCCCCCAAAAAAGTCTCAACGTTCAACCAGGAGACAATCTTCGATGAAACCGCATTCCGGCCAGGCTGCCTTGTTTGTCTGCATCGCGATCTTGGCGCTGGGCACAGGGCGCCTGCCCGGCGCCGTCGCGAGCGACCCGAGCGAGCCGATCGATTTCGAGCGGGCCAGGGCTATCCGGGAAAAGGTCCAGGCCGGTGAAACCCCCACGCCGGAGGAACGCGCCTACGTCCAGCGCGCCATGCAGGAAATGCAAAAGCGCAAGGCCAAGCAAAAGGGCGGCGCCAGCGCGCGCACGACTCCCGTCTCCGACCCGAAAATCGTCGCCAGCCTGGTCCCGCTCGATGAGTTGAATGGCACCTACAAAGGCGAAGATGGCGGCTTGTATGGTGGCGGAAAGAACACGCCACCCCCTGCCCATCTGGCGGCGTATCTCAGCGCGTCGAGCAAGATCCAACCGCTGGATGCCGAGGGCCGGCCTTCCCCGGCGGGCAGGATCGTTTTGCTCTCCATCGGCATGTCGAACACGACGATGGAATATTCCTTTTTCAAGAAGGTGGCCGATGCCGATCCGGACAAATCGCCCCACGTTGTGCTCGTGGATGGCGCCAAGGGCGGCCGGACGGGACTAGCGTGGTCATTGGACGGCGCTGTGCTGTTGCCCCCGGAGGAAAAGGAACGCATCGCGAAGGCTTTGGCGTCGAGCGGCCGCAATGCCAAGGGGCCCGGCGACACCTGGACCGGCGTCGAAGAGAAGCTGAAGGCGAGCGGCGTCACTGCGAAGCAAGTACAGGCAGTCTGGCTCAAGCATGCGGAAGCCATGCCCGCCAAGTTCGGCGAATTTCCGAGCCACGTCCGGGTGCTGCAGGCGAGCCTCGTCGATACTCTGAACATCGCCAAACACCATTACCCCAATCTCCGCGTGGTCTACCTGTCGTCCCGGATCTTTGGTGGTTACGCGACGTCGGAGCTGAACCCGGAGCCCTATGCGTATGAAGAAGCCTTCGCGATGCGCTGGGTCATCCAGGATCAGATCAAGGGCGCGGCGCGCCTCAATTACGACCCGGCGCGAGGCGAGGTGAAATCTCCGCTGGTCGTTTGGGGACCTTATCTCTGGGCGAACGGCATGACACCGCGCCGCAGCGACGGACTCATGTGGAAACCCGAAGATTTTGTCACGAGTGACCACACGCACCCCGACACCTCGGCACGGCAAAAAGTGTCCGATCTGCTCCTGCACTTCCTGAAGACCGACGCCGGTTCGCGGCCGTGGTTCGTCAAACCCGCGCCGACGGCAGCACGGTAGCAACTTTTCGGGGAGGGCTCGTGAACCGCACTCCCTCCCGCGTTTGCCGGTAAAACCCCGCGCCGCGCTTTGGCGACCAGCGGAAACGCCGGCCCGCTCAATCGCGCTCACGGCAGCAGCCAGCAATAGGCGTCGTAGCGAATCTCGCTCCAGGCCTGCTCATCGAGCGGACGGCCGGGAAACAGTGGGATATTCGCTGGCGTGAACTTCAGGCGCACGCGGATCGCGCTGCGGCCGGTGGTGAGCGCGCGCGGCAACAGAAACTCGTCGTCGCGGAACCGCCGGTTCGAAGTCTGGGCCCTGTGCTCGGTGGCGCCGAGTTCCCCGGGCGGATTCGAATAGACACACGTGTTGGATCCCGCGAGATACCACACGCCGGCGGGGCGCCATTCGCCGCCCGGGTCGTCGGCGACGGAGATCTCCGCGCGCTGGTTGGGCAAGGCATAATCGAGTTTGCGCCGCAGCATCACCCCAAGGTTCCGCGGATCGAGCCGCAGGGTGAACTCGGAGGTTCCCGTCGTCTTGCGGCCGCGGTCGAGGTGCGCGGGAAACAGATCCGTCAACGTCGTGGTCACGCCGGGCGCCGGTGCGGCATTGCCCGCTTTCTTTTCCTTCGGGTTGTAGGTATCGGGACCCCACTCGTAACGGGAAACGATCTCGTACGGGTCGGACGCCTCGGGCGAAGCGTAACGGTGGGCCGCTTCGCTCGCCGCATCGCCAATCTTCAACGCGTCGGTCTTCACCAAGGTCGCGCCGGGCCGGCCATACCAGTACGCCACCGTCTCATAGTGCTCCGTCGATTCATTCTCGCCCCCGTGTTCCAGGCAGATCCGCGCGTTCTTCCCGAAGGGCATGAGGTCGGCGAGCAGGAAGCGGTACCCCGATTGAATCTTGTCCTCCTCGTTTTTCGCGTCGGCGGCATTTCTCGCGCCGACAGGATGACCGGCAAACGGCAGCGTCATGTTCTGCCCGCCCCAATAGTCACCGCCGCCGGCCCATTCCTCCGTGCCCGTGCCGTAGGCTTGGGGCGACTGGCTGTCGTCGAAGAAGAATCGCGGATCGCCTTCGAGCGTCGTCAGCACCGCCCGGTGGGAAAAGATGAACGAGGTGCCGACAAAATGTCCGGCCCAGTCGCCGCCGCCCTCGGTGGCGCGCGTATCCAGCAGCACCAAATCCTGCCCGAGCTCGGGCTGTGGATAATCGCGGTAGGTCGCGTGGAAATAGCTCAGCTGATTCGCCGGCTCGGCGCACGGCTCGGTTCGCACCGACCACTGGATATCACTCAGCGACACGTCCGTGGGATTGAGCAGCTCCACCCGCGCCGATTTCCAGAACGGCATCGGAAAGAAGCACGCGAGGTGCACGCGCTGTTCGGTGGAGCGGATGAACACCGGGAACGCCTTCACCAGGTATTCGCGGTTGGTCCGGTTGAAGAGCGTGCCGGCGCCGTAGAACAGCGCCACAGGCGCCGCGACGGAGGGTTCGGCGCGTGCATCCCACGTGAGGCGCAGGTTGGCGCGGCCAAACGCGATCGCCTGCTCCCGCGGCACGCTGAACTCCAGGGCCCGCACGGTCGACGGCGCCTGGGTGAGCTCGGCCACGGTGACCGCACCATGCGCCGGCAACGTGACCGTGCCGGTCGACGCGCGCAGGCCGAGGCGCCTGCCCTCCTCCGAATCCGCGCGCGGCACGAGGTCGGTGCCCGCGCGCCGGATCAAATCGAGCACCGCGCGCTCGGGCGGCGTGCGGGCATCCCACGCTTTGATCGGCCGCGACAGCGGGGCGCCCGGGACAAACTGGTGGTAGATATAGTAACCCGTGCCGTAACGCGTCCGCGAATACGCCATCCTAAACGATTTTTCGAACGGCAACGGCACCCACATCAAGTCGGCGCCCTTCGTGGTCGACCACGTCCAGGTGAGCGGCTCCGGGAAGAGCGCCGCCGGCAGGAAGGTCGTTTCGGGCAACGTCTTCTTCGCGTTCACCGGATCGGCGGTGCCGGTTTCGCGCACGAGGTGATCCGCGCCGTCCACCTCGTAATGCCACGGACTGCCGTGCCAGTGGTTGTAGCGGGCAAAATAAAGGACCCCGGGGCCGGCCACATCGAGCGTCACGTTGAAGTCGTCCGCCACCTGGTAGAGGAAATGACTCGCGTCGGCGCCCTCGTTGCCGCCGCGCCGGTCGTAGGTGCTGCGCATGTAGGCGCGCACGCCGATGCGCTGGGCGGACCAGCGCGCCCACTGGAGGTACGCGTCGGTCCCGACCGGAATCACCGGCGGCTCGACCGCCGCCGCGCTGAGCGGCGCGAATGCCGGCGCGAGCGCGGCGAAGAGGAATCTGCAGCACCGAAGACGACTCGCTTCGGTCCGGACCGAAGGCAGGGCGCGGAAGATTGCGGATGAGGGCATGAGCGGAAGGCCAATCGGCGAGCGGGAAGGAGTGTGAAGCGATCGCGCCGCATCGTGCAAACACGCGAATCCGCGTTCGAGCTGCGTTCGACTTCTCAACCGCGGATTACCTGGCGTGGCGCAGCCGCAACCAAAACACCGGAGAGCATTGCCCACGGAACCCACGGAACTCACGGAACTCCGATCCACTTCGGTATTCCGTGTGTTCCGTGTGTTCCGTGGGCCGATTGATTGGACGGCGCGCTTTGTGTCGTCTGGGCCCCATGGTCCGAGCCACCCCGGGAGAAAGTCGTTGCGCTCGGAAACGCGCGTGGTAACCGGCGATATGCGAAGACGCGACGTTCTGGTCCTGCTGCTGATTCTCCGTTTCTCGGTCGCCGGCGTCGCGCAAGAGCCGCCGGAGTACGGGCCGCCGAAGGGGAGCCTGGTCATCGTCGGCGGCGGCAGCATGGAGGGAACGGGCATTGTGGAAAAGTTCCTCGAGCTGGCCGGCGGGCTGGAGGCGAAGGTCGTGGTGGTGCCGACCGCGGGCGGCAACCGGTCGGCGGCCGGCGCGATTCGCGCCTACCAGGAGGCAGACGTCGTCGCGAAATGGCGGAAGCGCGGGATCAAGCACGTGAGAATGCTGCACACCCACGATCCCAAGATAGCGGATACGGAGGAGTTCGTGGCCCCGCTCCGCGAGGCGAACGCGGTGTGGTTCGAGGGCGGCCGGCAGTGGAATATCGTGGATTCCTACGCCAATACGCGGACGTACCGCGAGTTTCACCAGCTGCTGGCGCGGGGCGGGGTGATTGGCGGCAGCTCGGCCGGCGCGACGATTCAAGGGCAGTACCTGGTCCGCGGTGACACGTCCGGCGCCAACGTGATGATGACCGCGGAGCCAAATCACCAGGAGGGCTTCAAGTTCCTGCGCCGCTCGGCGATCGACCAGCACATCAACACGCGCAACCGATGGGACGATCTCACCGCGGTCATCCAGAGGTATCCGAACCTGCTCGGCATCGGGCTCTCCGAGGGAACCGCCGTTGTCGTGACAGGCGACTCGTTCGAAGTGATCGGCAAGGGCAAGGTCGCGATCCACGACCACACGCGGCCCCGCCCGCCGGAGGCGAAACCCTATTTCGTGCTGTCGGCCGGAGACGTGTACAATATGAAGAGCCGAACCACGGTGCGGCGCGATGCCCGGGAATGAGACCGAGGGATTGAAACGATCAGCCGCGGAGGAAGCGGATTAGAACGATCAACCGCGGACCACGCGAATTACGCGGATGATCTTATCCGCGTGATCCGCGTGTTCCGCGGTCAAAAAGAACTCTCCGCGTGCTCATCCGGAATTAGGCAGAGTCCACCAAGTCGCGTTCTTCCGCGGTACTCGGCTATCGTGCCAGCTGCTCGCGGAAGAAGGCGACGGCGCGGTCCATCGTTTCGGTGAACAGTTCCTGATTCCAGAATCCGTGCCCCTTCGGGTTCTTCACCAACCTGGCTGACGCGCCGGCGGCCTGATACTTGGCCAGAATAATCTCGGATTGCCGCAGCGGTACCGCCTGATCGGCTTCGCCGTGGAGCAGCAGGAGCGGCGCGGAATCGCGATCGACGTACGTGACGGGCGACATCGCCCTGGCGGTCGCGGCGTCCATTCCCAGGCGCTCGCCCATTTCCGTCAAATTGGTCGGCGCCGCCAGCGCGACCACGGCCTGCACGCGACTCGACCCACCGGGGTTGCCGCCGACGCCTTCGAGTTTCTCCACTTTGTAACTGGTGCCCAGCATCGCCACGAGATGAGCGCCGGCGGAACCGCCGATGGTCCCGATGCGGTCCGGGTCGAGGCCATAACGGGCCGCGTTGGCGCGCACCCAGCGCACCGCGGCCTTGCAATCCTGCACGCACTCGGGAACCCCCACTTCCGGCAGCAGCCGATAGCCAATGCACGCCGCGGCGAATCCCTTGCTCGCCAGGTAAGCTGCATGCCGGGCGAAACGCTGTTTGTCGCCGCTGCGCCAGCCGCCGCCGTGGATCACCACGACGCAGGGCAGCGGCGAAGCGGTGCGCTCCTTGGGCAGGTAGAGATCGAGCATCACCTCGCGCGAACCATACCGGGCATAGACGATATCCTTTTCGATCGAGACATTGGCCGGCAGCACGAAGCTCTCCGCCTTCTTCGCCGCCCCGCGTTTGGGTGACTTCGCATCCTGGGCCGCCATCATGGCGGAGCCGGCGATTCCAACGAGGACACAAAGAATAATCGGTTTCATCGCGGCACGGTTTGGCGGGGAGCAAAGCGACTTCGAAATGCGGGGCAATGCAATCAAAGTTGAGCGGTGGCGCAGTGCACGCGTTGGCACGGCAACGGACCAGTGGTTGGGGCGGGACAACGCGACCGATGCATGCTCGAATCGGGCCCGGCATGACTCCGCTCCATCATTGCTCCCGCCCGGGCCTGGTGCGGTGGGCCCTGCCATGGCGCCACCACCCTCCTCCGTGTCGCGGGGAACGCAGCGTGCACCGTGCACGCTACGTCGCGCGGCGGTTTCGCGCCTTTCTCGGGAATCCCGGCGGGGGCCTGCCCGTTCTTCGTTCCACGACGCTCGACCACGACCAAGCGCCGCCATGAGCGCGCGGTGCAGCCAACAACCATGAAGAAATCCCATCACCTGTGTCTGGCTGCATTGCTGGCGGCAACGGCGGCGCTGGACAATCTCGGCCGCGCCGCGGTGCCGCCGCCCCCGAATGTCGTCGTCGAAAGCCGGCGCGTGCTCGATTTGCCGCCGGGGCCCGGCAATCCGCGGAACAGCGAGGGCGGTTTCGTCGACCTCAAGGACGGACGAATCCTTTTTGTCTATGCGCATTTCGTCGGCACGTCTTCAGCCGACTCGGCCAAGGCGCGGCTCGCCGCGCGTACCTCGGCCGATGGGGGCGAAACCTGGTCGCCCGATTCGTTCATCGCCACCCCGGAAGAAGACACGGCGATGAACGTGATGTGCGCGTCGCTGCTGCGTCACGCCAACGGCGACCTTGGGCTGTTCTATCTGCTGCGGCGGAGTTGGCACGACCTGCGGCTGTACTGCCGCCGCTCGACCGATGAAGGGCAGACGTGGAGCGCGCCCGTGTGCTGCATGCCGGCAGCGAGCTACTACGTCGTGAACGGCGACCGCGTCGTGCGGCTCACCTCGGGGCGGATCGTCGTGCCCGCGGCGAATCACCGCAGCCTGGCGGATCGCAACGATTCGTCAGCCGTCGACTGGCGCGGAATCGCGGAATTCTTCCTTTCGGACGACGACGGCCGCTCGTGGCGGCGCGCGCCGGGTTATTGCACCTTGCTGGTCACGCACACCAAATCCGGACTGCAGGAACCCGGGGTGGTCGAGTTGCCCGGAGGCAGGCTGTGGGGCTGGGCCCGGACGGATCTCGGGCGGCAATACGAGTTCTTCTCCTCCGATGGCGGCGAGACGTGGAGCGCAGCCGCACCGTCCCGCTTCACCTCGCCCAATTCACCGCTGTCGATGCGGCGGATTCCCGGGACCGACGAATTCCTCGCCGTCTGGAATCCCGAACCGGCCTACGAGACGCGTCTCACGAAACGGATCGGCGGCGACCGCACGCCGTTCGTGCTCGCCACCGGCAAGACGCCCGCCGGCGCCTGGACCCGCGCGAAAATCATCGAAGGCCACGACGGCGCGGATGCCGGTTACTGCTACCCGGCGATTCATTTCACGAAGGATTCGGTGCTGCTCGCCTACTCCGCCGGCGGTCCGGAGGACAAGAGCCGGCTGGCGCGGCTGCGGATGAGAAAGATCCCGCTGGCCGCGTTGAAGTAATCCCGGCATGACAAAGGCGGAATGGTGGTCACGTGGAATGACCTGCCCCGTAACCTCGCACAGATCGAAAACACCAGCAGCCCGCAGGGTCGGCCCGATCCGCTTGGATTTGGACAGCTTCGGACATCCTCCAGCACCCGTCACATGAAAACCACCCTGTCCGCCTGGCGCCCCGTCGCTGTTTCGTGTTCGGTCGCCGGTCCGCCCCTGCGCCGCGCGCTCCTGGTGCTGGCGCTTTCATTCCTGGGCAGCGCGCTGATCCGCGCGCAGCCGGCGACCGGCACGGTGGAAGGCACCGTGCTCAGCGCGACCAGCGGGAATTTTCTGAACAACGCCCGCGTCGGCGTCGAAGGCTCCTCGCTGGAAACGTACACGGACGCGGATGGCCGGTATCGCCTCGTGGACGTGCCCGCCGGCCAGCTGCAGGTTCGCGCGAGCTACACGGGCATGGAAACGACCACCGCCACCCTCCGCGTGTCGGCCGGCATGATCGCACGCCAGGATTTCCAGCTCTCGATTCCGCGCAACCAGACCACGCTGGCGGACAAGGACGTCGTCAAACTGGACGCCTTCGTCGTCGAGACCACGGCGCTGAGTGCCGCCGCCACCGCGGTGCACGAGCAGAAAATCGCACCGAACATCAAGAACGTCGTCGTGCTCGACGAGATTGGCGATCTCGGCGACGGCAATATTGGCGAATATCTCAAATACACGCCGGGCATTTCAATCCTGGGCGGTCCCCAGACCGCGGCGAGTGCATCGATTCGCGGCCTGCCCGCCAGCGGTGTCGTGTTCATGATCGATGGCGCGGAGGTCTCGTCACCCTCCGCCGACCGCACCTACGATCTCGCGGCGAGTTCGGCCGGCAGCGTCGATCGGATTGAAATCACGAAAGTGCCGACGCCCGACCGGCCCGCCAACGCCGTCGGTGGCACGATCAACATCATTGGCAAGAGCGGATTCAACTCCCCGCGGCGCAGCGTGAAAATCAACACCTACGGCGCGTACAATTCCGAAAACCGCCTGGAGGCCCCAGGATTCGGCGAGTGGCTCGGCAGCGACCCCCATTCGCGGTCGCGCTCGATCCAGCCCGGCTTCGACCTCAACTACACCCAGCCGGTCAACGAGCACTTCGCTTTCACGCTCAATCTCAGCGACCTCACCCGCGTCTACGCCATGGATTACGATTCGCCCGGCTGGGACATGATTCGCGGCGTGCTGACGAGTTCGTCCGAACAAAACGTCCTGCAGGCGACCGAGCGCCAGCTTGCCTCGACGACGTTCGACTGGCGCATCAACCGGGAAAACGCGCTCCGGCTCAACCTCGAGCACGTGCAAATCAACACGCCAACCCGGCAGAACATCTACACCGTCACGTGGGGCGCGGGCGCCACGGGCGGCCCGGAGTTCACGCAGGGCGCCGCGGCGGGAGGCGACACGGTCCGGCAGACGGTGACCTGGGGCGATCGCACCCGGGGCACCACCTCAGCGGTGCTGCGCTACACTCACGACGGCCGGCTCTACAAGTTCGACGGCAGCGCGAACTATTCGCGCAGCTGGGATCGGCGAAAGGATCTCGAGCACGGTTTTTTCCGGACGGTTGGCAACTTCCAGCTTTCCAGTCTGATCGTCCGCGGCGAGGCGCTCGAGGGTGTCTACAGCCGGCGTTCGCCCGTGCTCACGGTGAAGAATCGGACCGGGCAGCCCGTCGATCCCTACGACAACGTCAACCTCGCGATGGGGAACCCGACGAGCCAGCCCAACGAGGTCGTGACCGACCTGAAGAGCACCGCCGCCAATGTCTCGCGCCATTTTGCGCTTTCCGCGCCGACCACGCTCAAGGTGGGCTTCGCGGTGAACCGCCTGCGCAAGGACAACACCTCCGAGGCGAAATCGTGGTCGTTCGCCCCGCCCGCCGGCGTGAGCCGCACCGCCGGCAGCTACGATCTCGTCAACGATCTCCTGTCCCGCCAATCCGCCTTCAGCGGGACGTTGAAGCTGAACTGGATCGACCCGGCGAAATACTACGACCTGTTCAAGGCTCATCCCGAGTGGTTCACGATCAACGACGCGACGACGTATCAGTCGCGCGTGACCAACTCGAAGTACTTCCGGGAGACGATTTCCGCCGCCTACGTTCGCGGCGACGTGAAGTACTTCGACAACAAGCTCTGGCTCGTGGGAGGCGTGCGGTTCGAGCGCACGGACGATTTCGGGGCCGGTCCGCGCAACGATCTGCGCGCAACGTATCAACAGGACGCCAGCGGCAATCTGCTGCGGGACGCCGCGGGCCGGTTGATCCCGATCACGACCGATCCGCTGGCCACGGCGAAACTCCGCTTCAACGGGCGGGGCGCCGTGTCGCGCCGCGACTACGCGGGCTATTACCCGAGTTTCAACACCACCTATTACGCGACCGATGCGCTCGTCGCGCGCGCCGCCTACGCGCGGACGATCGGCCGGCCGAGTCTCAGCGACATCATTCCCGGCATCACGGTGTCGGATCCCGGCGCGGCCGCGTCGGCCCACACCGCGACCATTGTCAATTCCGGACTGCAGCCGTGGACGGCCAACAACTACGACCTTTCCTTCGAGGCGTATGGCATCAAAGGCGCCGTCATCGCGCTCGGTCTCTTCCGGAAGGACATCAAGAACTTCTTCGTGGATACGCGGGTGCCCGCGACGATCGAGATGCTGGAGCGATTCGGGCTGTCGGACGAGTACCTCGACTACGACATCATCTCGACGGAGAACGGCGGCACGGCCTCGATCGAAGGCTACGAGGCGAGCTGGCGGCAGTCGCTGTATTTCCTGCCGGCCTGGGCCAAGGGGATTTCGACTTTTGCGAACATCACGATCGCGCGGGCCGGTGGGCCGAACGCCGCCGACTTCACGCCGTTCGCGCACAAGAACATCAACTGGGGCGTCAGCTACATCCGTCGCGCGTTTTCGTTCCGCTTCAACGTCGCCTATGCCTACAAGGTGAGCGGCGCCGCCGTCGCGGCCAGCGCCACGGTGCCGGCCGGCACGCATTCGTATGTTGCGCCGCAGATCACGCAGGACTGGTCGTTCGAGTATCGCTTCGCCCGGCGGTTCAGCCTGTACGGCGGAGCGAGAAACTGGAATGGCGCGAACAAGCGCACCGAACGCTCCGGCCCGGGCGCGCAACCCTGGACGCGGCCGCAGGTGTATCAGAATTTCGGCACGTTGATCACGCTGGGGATTCGTTCGGTTTTTTGAAGAACACGTTCCGAGGGTGACGCGCGGGCTCATCCCCCGCCGGCGCGGGCGGAATCATGGCGCGGCGGGCCGGGGAGCGGCTGGGCCACCGACGGGGGTGAGCGGATCGAGACTGGCGGCATAACGGCCGGCCTGCACCCAATCGGTCACGGAAAGGCTCCCGTTGCCGAGCGAGTTCCGCGGCGCGCAATCCGCTTTCATGAAATCAATACCACTCGGAATTGGATCGAGACCAGCCACGATCCGGCCGACTTTCACCCAGTCCGTGACGCTGACGGCCCCGTTGCCATTCATGTCGGCCTCGTACCCGCTGAGCGCGGTGATGCTTCCGCCCTCGTAGCCCGCGGGGAGCGAAACGGCCGCGGCGGATGATACTTCGCGCAGCACCGGCACGTCGCCGAAGGTGAGCGGCGACACCGTGCCGGCAGGGACCGTGGCGCCGAGGGCGAACGTGATCTTCACGATTTCGTTCGTGCCGGCGGGCCACCCGACGCCGGATGGCTTCGCCATCGCGAGCCCAAGCCGGCCGGCGGCGGCCTGGGCGGAGTTGAAATTCAATGTCGCGTCCGTCGCCTGCGCGCCGGCGGCCGCGCTCACGAAGGCGAGCGAGGTCGGATCGAAGTCGAGGCTGAATCCGATCGCGTTTTCGTCGCCGTGCGCGATTAACTGCACCGGCACGATCACCGTCGCGCCCGGCGGCGCGGTCTGGCTCACGATCTTCACCGAGCGGTCGGTCACGACGAGTTGGGCCGCGTTGCTCATGACCGGCCCATTGGCATCGGTCACGATGCAAACATAATCCCCGGCGTCCGCCGGTTGCACATTGCTCACCGCCAGCGTCGCCGCATGGGTGCCCGCGAACTTGCCGGCCAGATCATTCAACGCCTGCGGCGTTGTGCTGCCGGCAGGCGTAAAATACCATTGATATGTGAATGGGTTCGAGCCGGCGGCCGTCACCGTGAACGCCGCCGCCCCACCGACCATCACGGCCGCACTCACCGGCTGGCTCGTGATCGTGACGGAGGGCGCCTGGACCTGCAGCATGAAGATCTGCGTCGCGTTCGGCGCGACGCCATTGCTGGCGGTGATCGTGAGGGCAAACGGCGCTCCCGTGGCGTTCGGCGGCGTGCCGCTCAGTGTCGCGGTCGTGGCATCAAAGGTCGCCCACGCCGGCAACGCACCGGCCGTCACCGTCAGGGTCGGCGCCGGCGAGCCGCTGGCGATGATCGTGAATGTTCCGAGGTGGCCGACCACGAACGTCGCGGTGCTTGGGCTCGTGATGGCGGGCGGCACGTTGACCGTCAGCGTGGCCGGGTTCGAGGTGGCACTGCCCGCCGCGTTCGTGACGACGACATCGTAGGCGCCCGCATCGGTGGGTTGGACCTCGCCGAGCGCCAGCGTCGCGGCCGTCGCCCCGGCGAGGCTGCTGCCGGCTTTGCGCCATTGATAACCGAGCGGTGCCGTGCCACTGGCCACCACGGCAAACGACGCGCTGCCACCAATCGTGACGGCCACGCTGGCCGGTTGCGTCGTGATGGTGGGAGCGGCCCCCGGCGGGCTGACGACCGCCATGACGTGATCGCGTCCGGCGGCCACCATCGACACGCGCACGAGACCGGCGGGCACGCTCGATTGGTTCAAGCTGTTGTCGCCCCACGCCCGCACGGTGCCGTCGCTTTTCAAGGCAACGGAGAAAGCTCCCCCACCCGTGACCGCGATGACTTCGCTCAAGCCGGCCGGAATCACCGTATCATTGGAA
>Ga0080064_1003479_pt1 | contig 22693 bp, 27 predicted proteins | sample Subgrocontami54m_FD_69260 | JGI IMG/M metagenome (GOLD analysis project Ga0080064, IMG submission 69260) | Subsurface groundwater microbial communities from S. Glens Falls, New York, USA - GMW46 contaminated, 5.4 m (SPADES assembly) (version 2) ...
TGCGCTGCATCCGACTGCCCGGTGCGGTGCATGCGATGTGCGAGGACTACCGCGCATCGGCGGGCATCGACCTGGAGCACGACCGTGCGGACCGGCTCGCCGGGCGCCGGGTCGAATGTCCACTGCTCGTGCTCTGGGGCGAATACGGCACCGTGCAGCGCTGCTTCAAGCCGCTGGAGGAGTGGCGCCTGGCCGCCTGCCAGGCGAGCGGGCATGCGTTGCCCTGCGGGCATTACATCCCGGAGGAAGCGCCCGAGGCGCTGCTCCAGGAGGTTGCGACGTTCTTCGATCGAGGCTTGTGAAGGAGGAGACGTGAACACTCAGGCGGAGAAAGGGGCGCGGTTCGCGCGCAGCCATGTCGAGCCGGGAATCCTGGTCCTTTCCAACGCGTGGGATGCGGGCAGCGCCGTCATGATGGTCGAGGCGGGATTCCAGGCGATCGCGACCACGAGCTCCGGCATCGCATTCTCGCTGGGCTTGCCCGACGGAGAGCATATCGGCCGGGATCGCATGCTGGAGCGGGTGGCGCAGATCGCCGCGGCGGTGCCGGTGCCGGTGACCGCGGACCTCGAGGCCGGCTACGGCTCGCGGCCCGAGGACGTGGCCGCGACCGTGCGCGGCGCGCTCGACGCGGGCGCGGTGGGCTGCAACATCGAGGACAGCGCCGCCGAAGGCGGCAAGTCGCTGCTCGATCTCGAGCTGGCTTGCGAGCGCATCCGTGCAGGCGCCGAGGCCGCGCGCGGGGCGAAACTGCCGTTCGTGCTGAACGCGCGCACTGATCCCTACCTGGTCCGCCACGGCTCGGAAGCCGAGAATTTTGCCGAGGCCGTGCGACGCGCGAACGCCTACCGGGAAGCCGGCGCCGATTGCCTGTTCGTGCCCGGAACGATGGCCGCGGAGACGATCGGCGCGCTCGCGCGCGAGATCCACGGCCCGCTGAACGTGCTGGGCGCGCGAGGCGGAGCGGCGAGTGTCTCCGTGCTGCAGCACCTGGGAGTGAAGCGCGTGAGCATCGGCGGCGGCCTGTGTCTCGCCGCGCTCGCGCTGGTGCGGCGCGCGGCGCGCGAGCTGTTCGAGCGCGGCACCTTCGGCTACGCGCAGGCGGCCCTGTCCAACCCCGAGGTGAACGCGCTCATGGGCAGGTATCGCAGCCAGGCCGACACTCCATCCGCAACCGGTCAGGCGCCGGCCGACGGTAGAATACGCACCTGAGCGCCGCCGTTTCGGCGGCGAGCGCGGGCGGGACGACTGAACGGCACGGGAAAAGAATGCCGCCTGCATTGCGGATAGCCAGATGAACGCGGTACTACTGTCGGTCGCAACGCTTTTCTCGACCATCGGCGGCGGGCTGTTCGCGCTCCGGTTCCGCCACCGGCTGCACTTCATCCTCAGCTTCACCGCGGGCGTGCTGCTCGGCGTGGTCGGCTTCGACATCCTGCCGGAGATCTTCGGGCTGGCGCAGCGCAACGCGCTCGACCCGACCGGCGCGATGGTCGCACTCGTCGCCGGGTTTCTCCTGTTCCACAGCCTGGAGAAATTCGTGCTCGTCCACCACCTGCACGAGGGCGATTACGCGGTGCACCGCCACCCGCGCGTGGGCGTCCTGTCGGCCTTCGCGCTGATCGGGCACAGCTTCATGGACGGGGTCGCGATCGGCCTCGCCTTCCAGGTCTCCGAGGTCGTTGGCGTCGCGGTGGCGATCGCCGTGATCTCGCACGACTTCTGCGACGGCCTGAACACCGTGAGCCTGATGCTCGTGCACGGCAACACCGCGCGGCGCTCCTCGGCGATGCTCGCGCTCGACGCGCTCGCCCCCGTGCTGGGCGCGGCCTCCACCCTGGCGTTCCACGTTCCCCCCTTCGTACTGCTGATCTACCTGGGGTTCTTCGCGGGGTTCCTGCTCTACATCGCCGCCTCCGACGTGCTGCCGGAGGCTCACTCCCAGGCCGGGCCGGCCGCTTCCTTGAGCCTCATCGGCCTGACCTGCCTGGGCGCGGCCTTCATCTTCGTCGTCGTTCGCCTGGCCGGATAGGGACTTGCACAAGACGCGATAGCGTATATAGTAGCTGGCATGGATTCTTGGGGAGGAATCCGATGGTCGGGACGGCGGTAATTGCATTGGCGTTCGCCGTCGCGTCCAGTCCGACTGATCTCGGCAACATGAGCTTGGTGGTACTCGAGCCTGGCCATGACAGGCACAGCATCGAGGTCGTCGCGACCTCGGCGCGGCTTTCAGTCAGCGATGTCAACGCGTGCATCCACCACGCGTCCACGGACCGGAAGGGGCCCGCGATCCGTGACCGCCCCGGATGATGCGGCGCCGGAGGAAGTGCATACAGCGTCACATTGAATGTCCCCAGTCATGCGCTGGCGAAGTGCGCGTCGCACGCAAGAGTCGATGCCTCACCGGACACAGGCAGACTGGCCTAGTCAAGAATGGGGGGAGCCATGAAACGACAATGTATGTATGCGGGCGTCTGCGTGGCGCTGATGGTCGCGTCGGGCTGCGCATTTGACGTCTACCACCTCAAGCAGCTTCCCGCGACCATGGAGTCAGGCCGCTCGGCCAGGGATTCGTTCCAGTTGGTCAAAGAACAAGAGGTTGACCTGGGCAATTCATACAAGAGGACCTTGCGCAAGGGGACCAGGTGGACTCACGTTGGAACCATCCGGCAAGGGGAGGTATTCAAGACGGCCGACCAGATTCTGACGGTTGAAGCTTCGAACGTTCATGAAGCCTACATCGTCGTATCGTCAAACAAGCTGGTCGGGTTCTACTTACCGGTGGAAAAGGCGTACTCGCCGTTGAGCGAACCGGTGGATCTCAGTATCGGCGCGGTTGTGCAAGGCATGAATCAATAAAAGGGGGGTGGATACAATGAACGCACGACTCTGTTTCTTGGTTGTTCTCGCTGCTTCTTTCCTGTCGGCAGGCTGTGCAACGGGTCCGAAATACGGAGAAATCGCGCCCAGTTTCGGCAAGCTGGCGCCGGACAAGGGAAGAATCTATGTGTATCGCGCGAGCGCTCTCGGCGCCGCCGTGCAGCCACAAGTGAAGCTCAATGGGGAAACCATAGGAAATGCAATCTCTCAAGGATTCTTCTACGTCGATAGAGCGCCGGGTCATTACGAAATGATGACTTCCACGGAAGTGGACAGAAAGCTGTCGCTCACCCTGGACAAGGGGCAGACGCGATATGTGCGGCTGAACATTTCAATGGGTTTCTTCGTTGGACACGTGTACCCGGAACTCGTGGAGTCCGATGTCGGTCAGAAGGAAATCCAGGAGTGTTCCTATATCGGCCAGCAAAAATAGTCCGAGGGCATGCGCTGGCGCTTCCCACGGGTTACAGCATGGATTGATAGGATCGTACGGAAACGATGAGCCTGTGCAGCCACATCGTCTTGATGGCGAAGTACAACGAGTGGATGAACGCGAAGCTCTACGAGACCGCGGGCAGGCTTCCGCCCGATGATCTCGCGCGGGACAAGGGCGCGTTCTTCGGCTCCGTGCTGGGAACGCTGAACCACATCATGGTGGCCGACATCCTCTGGCTGAAGCGCTTCGCCGGGCATCCCGCGGGCTACCGCGCGCTCGAGCCGCTGCACGGCGTGCCTGCGCCCGCGGCGCTGAACGAGATCCTCCATCGCGACCTCGCGCCGCTCTCGCAGCGCCGCCGCGAGCTGGACGCGGCCATCGGCGCGTGGGCCGGCGAGATCGCCGAGAGCGATCTCGAGCACGTGCTCGATTACACCAACACGCGCGGCCTGCGCTCGCAGAAGCGCTTCGCGAGCCTGGTGTTCCATTTCTTCAACCACCAGACCCACCACCGGGGGCAGGCGAGCACGCTGCTCTTCCAGGCGGGACTGGACGTCGGCGTGACCGATCTGCTCGCGGTGATCCCCAACGAGCCGGCGGCGCCCTGACCGCGCGGACGAGGCAGACCATGGGAAACGCTCCGCAGGTGAGGCGGGCCGACAAGCTGATGCCCGAGGCCTCGGCGCGCGAAGCGCTCGCGAGCGGGTTCGCCGGGCGCCTCGCGACCGTCGGGGCGGATGGCTGGCCCTACGTCGTGCCGCTGCTCTACGTGTGGATCGAGGGCGAGATCTGGGTGCACAACACGCGCGCACGCGGCCACTTGCGCGAGAACGTCGAGCACGAGCCGCGCGTGTGCTTCGAGATCGACGAGCCCGGCGAGGTATTCGCCTACGGGCGCTTCGATTGCGACACCACGGTCGCCTATCGCAGCGTGCTCGCCTTCGGGCGCATCCGCGTGGTCGAGGACCGCGAGCGCAAGGCGGCTTTCTGCGACGCGCTGCTCGCGAAGTACGGCGATCCATGCTGGAAGCGGCCCGAGCGCTTCTATCCGCGCCTGGACCAGATTACCGTGTACGCGATCGCGATCGAACGTCTGAGCGGCAAGCAGACGCCGCTGCCTGCGGCGCAGGACCGCTGGCCCGCGGCCGACCATACCAAGACGCCGAACGCCAAGCCCTGAGGGAAACTGCGATGGCCCTCGAGTTCTGGTTCGAATTCGCGAGCACCTACTCCTACCCCGCGGCGATGCGCATCGAGGCGCTCGCGCGCTCCGGGGGCGTACCGATCCTCTGGAGGCCGTTCATGCTCGGCCCCATCCTGCGCTCGCAGGGCTGGAACGACTCCCCCTTCAATCTCTATCCCGCGAAGGGGCGCTACATGTGGCGCGACCTCGAGCGCATCTGCGCGGAGCTGGGCATCGAGTTCCGCCGGCCCTCGCAGTTTCCGCGCAACGGCCTGCTCGCCGCGCGGATCGCCTGCCTGCATGCCGAGGCGCCCTGGCTTCCCGAATTCGTGCGCTCGGTCTACCGGGCGAACTTCGCCGAGGACCTGGATATCTCCGAGGCGCCGCTCCTGGAACGCCGCCTCGACGCGCTGGGGCAGAGCGGCGCCGCCCTCCTCGCGCAGGCGCAATCGCCCGAGGCGAAGGAGAAGCTGCGCGCGCAGACCGAGCGCGCCGCGGCGCTGGGGATCTTCGGCGCGCCGAGCTTCATCGCCGGCGGCGAGCTCTTCTGGGGCAACGACCGGCTCGCCGCGGCGCTCGACTGGCACAAGCGCGCATGATGCGTGGAGCACGACCATGACCCCCCATCGATACCAAGGCGGCTGCCACTGCGGGAACATCACGATCGCGATGGAGATGACCATCGACCCCGGCGCCTGCACGCCGCGCGCCTGCGACTGCGATTTCTGCACCCGGCACGGAGCGGCGTACGTCTCCGACCCGAACGGCAAGCTGGAGATAGTGATCCGGAACGAAGCGGACCTGAGCCGGTATCGACAGGGAAGCGGCAGCGCCGAAATGCTGGTGTGCCGTAGCTGCGGCGTCATGGTCGCGGCCTGCTACGTCGAGCAGGCAAGCGTGTACGCGACCGTCAACTGCCGGGCCGTGGCGGGCAGCGAGCGCTTCGGGCCCGAGGCGGCCGTGTCACCGAAGCAATGGGACAGTCAGACGAAAATCCGCAGATGGAAGAAGCTCTGGTTCAACGACGTGCGGATTCATGCCGGCCCGGCATCGCCCGCCTGATCGAACGCCTCGCCGGCGATGGCTAGCGGCGCGGGATGACGGCAATCAGATTCGATCGTTCCGCGATGCAATCGCTGCCGCCGACCGGATAGTCGCGGCAGACGGCCGGCCTGCGCTCGTAGATGCCGCAGCGCAAGGTGCCTCTTTCCAGGGCCGCGCACCAACCGTCGGCGAGGCGCGTCATGACCTGTCCTCCCCAGGGGTCGGTTTCCGCCAATTCGGCGGGAACGTCGTCCTCTCCCATCAGCATCACCTCCAGCCTGCAGCAACAGGCCTTGCACGAGTCGCAGGCCACCGCTGCGGCGTCCCCGGCCTCGCGGGCGCGCGGCGTCATGTCTTGTTCGGCGCCCCCGGACCGCGCTTGGACCTCTTGAAGAAGTGCTTGCCCGGCTTCGCGTCGGATGAGCCCTCCCGCCGCCGCGACTGCTCCGGACGCCCCTGGCGTCGACCGGGTTCCTGGCGGCGGCCGGCATCCGGCTGCGCCGATGGAGCGCGGTTTCCCGGGGCCAGTTGGATTTCCAGGGCGACGATCTCATCCCACAGCGCATCGGTGCGCTCGCGATCGGGAATGGCCAGAAGCTCGCGCAATCGGCGGCGTGCGTCCCGCTCCTGGGATTCGGCGGGCTGCGCGTCGTTTCGCGGCGGTTCGACGGAGGGTGGGTCGCTGGGCTGTCCTGCCATGGGGGGTTCCTTGTTCGTTACACTATTATCGCGCGAATGCCGCATCTCGGCCGGAGCGGGCTCTCGCGCAGCCGGGGGCGCAGGGTGTCGCCCGGCGTCCGCCCCCCGGCCGGCGCCGATTGATGGCAAGATTTCGCCTCCAGCGGATCACCGGAGATTCCCATGAACGAAGAAGCCTTCAACCTCAGCATACGCAAGTTCCTGAAGACGGTCGGCGTCAATTCGCAGCGCGAAATCGAGCATGCGGTGGCCAAGGCCATCGCCGCGGGCGCCATCGCCGGTACGGAATCCTTTCCCGCGACGGTCACACTGGAAGTCGAGGGACTGGAACTGAAGGTCGAGTTCGGCGGCGAGATCAAGCTCCAATAGGCGCGTCGTGCCAGCCGGCGCCTCGTCGAACTCGGCCTGGCCCGCAATACGGGCGTGCACGTACGGCGCACCTGCCGAATCGCCGCGGGCACTTCCCCGCGGACGGAGCGGAACGGTAGAATCGGTGGGACAATTCCCATCTTGATGGAGGAGGAGAAAAAAATGTCCAATGTTCGCTTGCTGTTCGCGGCTGCCGCGCTCGCGGTCCTGGCAACACCGGCGCTGGCCGGGTTCAACGACAAGAACCCGATCACGGCCACCGTGACCGGCGCCACCCCGACCGGCTATCCCCGCACCATGGTCGAGGGCCTCAACGCGGTGGTGCGCGACACCTACCCGGGCTCGGCGGTTTCGTTCAAGCCGAATTCCCCCGGGGGCGGCGTGCAAGCGGTCGCCTCGGGCCAGGCGGACTTCACCGCGACGGCGACCGGGACCGAGGTGCGGCTCGCGGACGAGGGCAAATTCCCGTTCAAGGCGCCGCTCAAGGGCAAGTTCAGCCTCGCGATGATGCTGTTCGACGCCCAGTACATCCATGTCATCATGACCAAGGCATGGGCCGACGCGAACGGCATCCGCAGCTTCGCCGACATCGCCGCGAAAAAGCCCAGGATGCGCCTCGCCATCAACCGGCCCGACAACCCGCAGACCACCATCGGCGGGCCCTACGAGATGATGAAGGCGCACGGGTTCACGATCGACGACATTCCGAAGTGGGGCGGCAGCTACGTGCTCGGCAACAGCTCGATCGGTCTGGACGCGGTCCTCGACGACAAGGCCGACGTGTTCATGAACATCCGCAACCTGGGCGACGCGCTGATCAAGGACGTGGCGAGCAAGCGCCCGCTGCTGTGGATCGACGACGACCCCGCCAAGGTCAAGCAGGCCGCGGCCGCCTTCGACTTCGACGTGGCCATGATCCCCAAGGGCACCTATCCCTTCATGGAAAAGGACTACCCGACGATACGCCAGTGGAACGCGCTGGTCGTCGGCGCGCATACGCCCGAGGAGGTTGTGTACAAGTACGTGAAGGCGATCGGCGACAACCAGGACCGCGTGCAGAAGATCGGCGGCTCGATCAAGGGCTTCACGACTGCCGGGATGGTGCACAACCCGGGCGGCATGTCCTTCCATCCGGGCGCGCTTCGCTACTACAAGGAAAAGGGGTTGCTCAAGTAGGCCCCGGCGGTGGCAGCCGGAATGCCGGAACAGAACGCACCGGCCGCGGCGCCCGGCCCGTCCGGGCGCGGGCTCTGGCGCCTGATGCTCGAAGGCAGCCGGCACCGTCCGGGCGGCGCCTGGGCGGTGCTCATCTCGGTCGGGTCGGTGGCCGCGGCGCTGTACGTGCTGTGGATCGGCGCGCTCGCCACGGTCGTCGGCGGTCTCGTGCTCGATGCCGCCGCGGAGCTCAAGCAGCTCGGTCTGCCGCATCACGCCCTGGAGATCTTCGGGTCCTGGGCGCGCGCCTTCACGGCCAATTATCACCTCGACATGTCGATCTTCATCGGGATCACTTTCCCGATCGCGTTCCTGACGACCACCGCGCGGCGCGGCCGCAAGGCCCTCGCCTGGACCGACATTACGCTCGCCGCGATCTCCTTCGCGGTCGCGCTGTACTACATCGTCCTCGACGACAAGTTCCTCAACTGGAGCCGCGGCTTCTCGCAGCCGACCACGGCGGACATCGTGGTCGGCTTCACCCTTGTCGTCCTCGTGATCGAGCTGTGCCGGCGCTGCACCGGCTGGGGCCTCACCTCGCTCGTGCTGGTGCTGCTCGCGTTCACCTTCTTCGGCCACCTGATGCCGGGCCCGCTCAAGCACGAGAACTTCAGCGTGCCCTACTTCATCGAGGAAATGACGGTCATGACGAGCGGCATCTACGGCTCGCCGCTCGAGGTCGCCGCGACCTACGCCTTCCTGTTCGTACTGTTCGGAAATTTCTACGAGAAATCGGGGGGCGGATCGCTGTTCTTCGAGCTGGCGGGCGCGGTCACCGGGCGCATGGTCGGCGGCGCGGCCAAGGCCTGCGTGACCGCGAGCGGGCTCTACGGCTCGGTCTCGGGCAGCCCCACGGCCGACGTCGCCACCACCGGGCCGCTCACCATCCCGATCATGATCAAGATGGGCATCCCGGCCGCGCGCGCCGGCGCGATCGAGGCGACCGCGTCGAGCGGCGGAGCGATGCTGCCGCCGGTGATGGGGGCGGTCGCCTTCATCATGTCCGACCTCACCAACATCCCCTACGCGACCATCGCGATGGCCTCGGTGCTGCCCGCGCTGCTGTATTACGCCGCGATCTACATCCTCGTCCACAACGAGGCGGTGCGCAACAACGAGGCGCGCATGCCCGAGGACCAGATCGTGCCCCTGCACCGCGCGCTCGCGCGCGGCTGGCGCCACCTGCTGCCGCTCACCGCGCTGGTCGGACTGCTGGTCATGGGCTATACGCCGGTCTACGTGGCCGCGGGCTCGACCGCCGCGGTGATCGTGCTGAGCTGGTTCTGGCGGGAGACGGCGATCGGGCCGCGGCGTTTCGTGCAGTGCTGCACCGACACCATCACACAGCTCGTTCCTCTGGTGGGCGCGGTGGCCGGGGCGGGGGTGGTGATCGGGGCGATCGAGATCAGCGCGCTCGCCGGCAAGTTCACGCTGCTCATCACCTATCTCTCCGGCGGGATGCTGGTGCCTACGCTTATCCTCGCCGCGGTGTTCCTGGTGCTGCTCGGCATGGGCATGCCCACGCCGGCGGTGTACATCACCGCCGCCGCGCTGCTGGTGCCGGTGCTGCGCCAGCAATTCAACCTGCCCGAGATGCAGGTGCACCTGTTCATGCTGTACTTCGCCTGCCTCTCGGCGATCACCCCGCCCGTGGCGGTGGCGAACTTCGCCGCGAGCGCGATCGCGGGCGTGAATCCCATGGCGCTCGGGAGCCACGCGGTGAAGCTCGCCGTGGGCGGCTTCGTGCTGCCGTTCTTCTTCCTGTTCAATCCCGGCCTCAACATGGAGGGCGGCATCGTGACGATCCTGACCGCCGTCTTCTTTGCCGGGGCGATGGTCACGTTCGCCTCCCACGCGCTGCACGGATACCTCGGGCGCAGGACGATCGCCCTGCCGCTGCGCCTGGTCCTGGCCGCCTGCGTGGTCGGGGCGATCGTGCCCAGGATCGAGTTGCAGGCCGGCGCCGCGGTGCTCGGGGCGCTCATCCTGCTCGGCGTGTGGCGGCTGGCGCCGCAGGCGGCGCAGGCCGCGCCCGCCCAGTAATCGCCCGCGCCCCGCTCGCTCATGGCGTCGTCTGCTTCGAAGGGCCCGGAGCCCGGGGGGCGCATCGAGCCGAAGGTGTCCCCGTGAATCCGGACTACGTGCACGGCTATTCGGAGAAGGAGAGCGCGCGCCTGGTCGATCAGGCGACCACGCTCACCGAGCTGCTGCATTCGGACACGGCCTACCCCGCGGGCAGCGTCGTGCTCGAGGCAGGATGCGGGGTCGGCGCCCAGACCGTCACGCTCGCCGCCAACAGTCCGCGCGCGGTGTTCGTTTCCATCGATCTGTCGGAGGACTCCCTGGCCCAGGCGCGCCTGCGCACCCGCGGCATGCCGAACGTGCTGCTGCAGCGCGCGGACATCTTCGCATTGCCTTTCGCGCCCGAGAGCTTCGACCACGTGTTCGTCTGCTTCCTGCTCGAGCACTTGCGCGATCCGGCGGCGGCGCTGCTGCACCTGCGCCGCGTGCTGAAGCCCGGCGGGTCGATGACGGTGATCGAGGGCGACCACGGCTCGGCCTACTTCCATCCCGACAGCGAGGCCGCGCGCAAGGCGATCGGGTGCCTGGTCGATCTGCAGCGCGAAGCGGGCGGCGATTCGCTCATCGGGCGCAGGCTCTATCCGCTGCTCGTGCAGGCCGGGCTGCGCGAGGTGCGCGTGTCACCGCGGATGGTCTATGCGGACGGCAGCCGGCCGCAGATGGCCGAGGGCTTCACGAGGAAGACCTTCACGGCGATGGTGGAGGGCGTGGCGCGGCAGGCGCTCGGCCGCGGGATGATCGACGAGGCCACTTGGGCCGCGGGCATCCGGGACCTGTACCGGGCGGCGGAGCCCGACGGGAGTTTCTGCTATACTTTTTTCAAGGCGGTGGGCAGGTGCTGATACGCCGAACATGCCGGGGCGGGCGGCGCGGCGATGGGCGCTGAGCTGCGGCTGCTCGCGCTGCGCGAGGTGCCGCTGCCCGGGCTGCGGGTGTTCCGGGTCGCGATCCTGTCGCTCGTGCTGACGAACCTGATCGTCGGTGCAGTGGTGCTTGCCTGCATCTGGATCGGCTGGAGAGGCGGGGTCGCGATCACGCGCAGGGACGGCATCCCGGGATTCCTCGCCTGGTGGGCCGTGTTCTGGTTCGGTCTGCTTTGGTTCTTCTTCGCCAACGACCTGCGCAAGGCGCTGAAGCCCACCGCGTGGCTCGCGGCGGCCGGCGACGACGGCATCTACCTCAAGTGGCGCTCGTACCAGAACCTGCAGTGGGGGATCGACGACCCGCAGGTCGTGTTCATTCCGTATCGCGCGATCGCCGGCGCGCAGTTGAACCGGCGCACCTGGTTGACGCCCGCGCGCAGGCACGGCGGGACGCGCGCGGAGTCCTACAGCTACGTCGAGCTCCGGCTGTCGGCGTTCGCGGACGCCGCGGAGCTGGGCAAGCGCCTGGCGGAGGAGCGCGCCGGGCGTCCCGGCGGGCGCGTCACGCACAAGAAGTGGGGCCACTTCCCGGTATCGCTCGAACCGGACAAGGTGCTGCGCATCGAGTGGCGCGCGCGGCCGGGCGCGAAGACCTTACTCGAAGTCCTCGCCAGGCACGGCGTCGCCGTCGCGGCGGCGAAGGCGTCCTCAGCCGATCTCGTCGCCTCCCCGGACGCCGCCGCCCTGCGCGAGCTTGCGCGCAGGGGAGACCTGTTCGGCCTCATCCGCGCGCTGCGCCGGGGCTCGGACATGAGCCTCGAGGACGCCAAGGCGAAGGCCGAGGCGCTGATCGGCGGCGAGCAGGCGGTAAAATAGAATCATGATGGCCTTGCTCCTCGATCCGCAGGCCTGGATCGCCTTCTTCACGTTGACCGCGCTCGAGCTGGTGCTCGGCATCGACAACGTGATCTTCATCTCCATCCTGGTGGACAGGCTGCCGCGGGAGCGGCGCGACTTCGCGCGGCGCGTCGGCCTGTTCCTGGCGATGTTCATGCGCATCGGGCTGCTGCTCGTGCTGTCCTGGCTGGTCGGCCTCACCGAGCCGCTGGTCACCGTTCTGCGCCAGGAGATCTCCGGCCGCGACCTGATCCTGATCGCCGGCGGGCTGTTCCTGATCTGGAAGAGCACCAAGGAGGTCCACCAGCTCCTGGAGGGAGAGGAGGGCGGGGCGTCGGGCGCCGTGCGCGCCACTTTCGCCGCGGTGATCCTGCAGGTCGTCGTGATCGACCTGGTGTTCTCGCTCGATTCGATCATCACCGCGGTGGGGATGGTGGACGAGATCGCGGTGATGGTGGCGGCGGTGGTCGCCTCGGTCGCGCTGATGATGGCCTTCGCCGCCCCGATCGGGCGCGTCGTGACGGAGCATCCGACGCTCAAGATGCTCGCGCTTTCGTTCCTGTTCGTGGTCGGGGTGGCGCTGATCGCCGACGGCTTCGACCATCACGTGCCGAAGGGCTACATCTACTTCGCGATGGCCTTCTCGGTAGGCGTCGAGATGCTCAACCTCCGCATGCGCAAGCGCATCGCGCGGCCCGTGCATCTGCACGAACCGTACGCGGCCTCAGAAGACGAGCGTGAGCGCGTTGCTCGTCGCGAGCAGGGCGGATAAGCGGCCGGTTTCGATCCACTCGATCAAACCGGCCAGGACGCGCAGCGTTTCCTGCGGATACAGCGCCACCGGCGCCGCCAGGGCGCCGGCCACGGGAATGGACCACCTGAACCGCCTGTGGGCATGGCTCATGGTCACCTCCATCGATAACCCTACGACCCTCCCCGGATTCCCCATCCAATTCCTTGGACAGTTCGATCTCGGCCAGGTTCGCTCCGGCGCGCCTCAGAGCGCCATCGGGTCGCGCGAATCGCCGCCGCCCAGGATGTCCTCCATGCGTGCGCGCACGGCGCCGAGGATCTTCGGATGCGTGAGGATGTAGAAGCGCTCCTCGCGAACGGCGTCGAACACCGCCTGGGCGACCTCGGCGGCGCTGATCTTGCCCGAACGCACGGCCTTCCTGAGCCCGTCCTCGAGGGCGCTCTCCTCGGCCGACCTCGCGCGTGCCGGTTCGGAGAGCTCGGCGGGTCGGTTGCGCGCGGAGTCGGCGATGCCGGTGGGCACGTAGGCCGGGCACAGCAGCGAGCATTTCACGCGGGTATCGCGCCGGGCGAGGTCGTGGTGCAGCGTCTCGGTGAGCGCGACCACCGCGTGCTTGGTGACGTTGTAGACGCCCATGCCGGGCGGGGAGATGAGCCCCGCGACCGAGGCGGTGTTGACGATGTGGCCTTCGCCGTGCGCCTCCGCGGCCTGCGCGAGCAGGAGCGGCGTGAACACGCGCACGCCGTGGATCACGCCCCAGAGATTGACCCCGAGCGCCCACTGCCAGTCGGCGGCGCTCGCTTCCCAGACCGCGCCGAGCGGCGACACGCCGGCGTTGTTGACGACCAGGTGCGCGGCGCCGAAGGCCTCCAGCGTCCTCGCCGCGAGCGCTTCGACGTCCTCTGCCTTCGACACGTCGGTGCGCACGCCGATCACCGCGGCCCCCGCGGCGCGCAGCTCGGCCTCGGCGCGGGCGAGGTCGGCCGCGTTCACGTCGGCGAGCACGAGCTTCATGCCTTCGCGCGCGAAGCGCTCGGCCATGGCACGGCCCAGGCCGCTCGCCGCGCCGGTGATCACGGCGACTCGGCCGCTGAAATTCTTCATGTCGATTCCCTCCGGGAGGTGCGTATCCGGCATGCTAGCCCAATAGCCAAGCCGGCATAGACGGAAGTGTTGCCGTGATTTGCCATCCATAATCGGGAGACCTATGCAAACCCAAAGTCTTCGCCGATTCTGTCAACTCCCGGGTGATAAGCGACTAACATCCCGCGCGTGCGCCACTTGTGCGAGGATTGCGGCCTTTGCCGGGACAGGACCCGCATGCACGGCACGCAGCATCGCCATCCCGTCGTCAACGCATCGCTGTGGATGCTCGGCGCGCTTTCGTCGTTCACGGCCATGGCGATCGGCGGCCGCGAGCTGTCCGCCGAGATCGGCACCTTCGAGATCCTGTTCTTCCGCAGCGTGGTCGGCCTCGCCATCATCGGCGCGCTGTTGTCGAGGTACGGCTGGCGCCAGGTTTCGCTGCGGCGCTTCCCGCTGCACTTCGCGCGCAACCTCGCCCATTTCGGCGGCCAGTTCGGTTGGTTCTACGCGATCGCGCTGATCCCGCTCGCACAGGTGTTCGCCATCGAGTTCACCACGCCGATCTGGGCCGCGGGGCTCGCCGTGGTGCTGCTGGCAGAGCGCATGACACGGGCGCGCCTCGCCGCGATCGCGCTCGGCATCGCCGGCATGCTGATCATCCTGCGTCCCGGGGGCGCCGCGGTCGGTTCGGGATCGCTTGCGGTGCTCGCCGCTGCGGCGTGCTACGCGCTTTCCCATGTGCTCACGCGCAAGCTCGCGCGGACCGAGACCGTGCTCGCCATCCTGTTCTACATGACCGTGATCCAGCTGCCGCTCGCGGCGCTGCCCATGCTCGCGCACTGGGTGACGCCTTCGCCCGCGCTGTGGCCGTGGGTCGCGATGGTCGGCGCGACCGCCCTGAGCGCCCACTATTGCTTCACGCGCGCGCTGATGCTCGCCGACGTGACGGTGGTCGTGGCGATGGATTTCCTGCGCCTGCCGCTCGTCGCGGTGGCGGGCCTCGCGTTCTACGGCGAGCAGCTCGACTGGCTGGTGCTTGTCGGCGCGGCGGTGATGCTCGTCGGCAATTTCATCAACATCCTCGCCGAGCGCGCGCGGCCGCGTTGAGGGGGGCGCTAACCGTTGACCGGCCGCGGCCGGCGGTCGGGGCCGATCGCCACATAGGTGAGCGTGGCCTCGGTGACCTTCACGACCTCGATGTCGGCGGGATTGCGTTGCGCGTACACCTCGACGCTGATGGTGATGGAGGTGTTGCCCACGCGCACGACCTCGGCGTAGAAGGACAGCACGTCGCCGATGAAGACCGGCTGCTTGAACAGGAAGGCATTCACTGCCACGGTGCCCACGCGGCCGCGCGCGCGCTGCGAGGCGACCACGCCGCCGGCGATGTCCACCTGCGCCATGATCCAGCCGCCGAAGATGTCGCCGTGCTGGTTGGCGTCTGCGGGCATGGGCACTACGCGCAGCGTCGGCATGCGCTGCTCGGGCAGGCTCACCTTCACCGGTCCGGCCATGGTCAGGATTCCTTCTTCGCCGCGAGATAGTGCAGCGGCCCGCCCCTGAACGGCGCGAAGCCGGTGCCGAAGATGAGCCCCGCGTCGGCGAGATCGGCGTCGGCGACGATGCCCTCGGCGACCACGGCCTGCGCTTCCTTCAGGTAGGGCCCGATCAGGCGCTCGACGAGCTGCGGCGTCACCGCGCCCGCCGCGCCTTTCTTCGGCCTGTCGCCCTGCCAGTCGTAGAAACCGCGGCCGGTCTTCTTGCCGAGGTTTCCCGCGGCGACGAGCTGGGCGAGCTTCTTCGGCGGTTCGGCGGCGCTCCCGGCAAGGGATTTGCCAGCGGCCACGCAGATGTCGAGGCCCACGGTGTCGGCGAGCTCGATCGGTCCCATGGGCATGCCGAACTGCGTCATCGCGGCGTCGAGCGTCTCTGGCGCGCTGCCCTCGTCGATCATCCGCAGCGCCTCGTTCAGGTAGGGCCCGAGCACGCGGTTGACGAGGAAGCCGGGGGAGTCCTTGACGTGCAGCGGCAGCTTGTCGATCGAGCGCACGAAGGCCGCCGCGTCGTTCGCTGACTCGCGGTCGGTCTTCTCGCCCGAGACGATCTCGACCAGCTGCATCTGCGCCACCGGGTTGAAGAAATGAATACCCACCAGGCGCGACGGATCCTTGAAGTTCGCGCTCACGTCGGCGAGCTTCAGGCTGGAGGTGTTGGTCGCGAGGATTGCGCCGGGCTTCGCCGCCGCTTCGAGCTTCGCGAACAGCGCGCGCTTCGCCTCGAGGTTCTCGAAGATCGCCTCGATGATCACGTCTGCGCGCCGCGCGCCGTCGCCGGCCACGTCCGGGATCAGCCGGTCGGCGGCGTCGCGCACGAGGCGAGCGTCGCGCAGGCGCCGCTTGAACAGGGCCTGCGAGCGCTTCATCGCCGGGGCGAGGGCCTGCGCGTTCTGGTCCTGCAGCGTGACCGTGAGACCGCGCATCGCGCACCAGGCGGCGATGTCCCCGCCCATGACGCCCGCGCCCACCACGTGCACGTGCTTCGCCCGGAATTCCGATCCCTTGCCGAGGGACTTCATCCGCTCCTGCAGGAAGAATATGCGGATGAGGTTGCGCGCGGTCTCGCCTTCGGCGAGCGTCGCCACCGAGGCGGGGTCGCCCGGGGGCGGCGCGAACGGGTCGCCGTCGTATTTTTCCCACAGCTCCAGGATCGCGTACGGGGCGGGGTAGTGCTCGCGGCGCGCTTTTGCGGCGAGCCGCCTGCGCGCCATCGAGGCGATAAGCGGCCGCAGGGCCGGCGTGTTCATCATCGACTGGAGGAAAGGCAGCTTGCGGGGCGCGGGCGCCTCGAGCGCGACCATGCGGGCGCTGTTGTCCATGACGCGCGGCGGAACGCTCGCGTCCACCAGTCCCATGCTCTTGGCGCGGCGCGCGTCGACGCTCCTGCCGGTCATCAGCATGTCGAGCGCGGCGGTGGGGCCCACAACGCGGGGCAGGCGCTTCACGCCGCCCCAACCGGGCAGGATGCCGAGCATCACCTCGGGGAGCGCGAAGCGCGTGCCGGGCTGGTCGACGGCGATGCGGTAGCGGCAGGCGAGCGCGAGCTCCAGGCCCCCGCCCATGCAGAAGCCGTTTACGAGCGCGACGCTGGGGAAGGGGAGCGCGGCGAGCTTGTTCATCACGTCCCAGCCGCGCCTCACGATCGCGAGCGCCTCCTCGGTCGAAGTCACCTTGGTGAATTCCTCGACGTCGGCGCCGGCGATGAAGCCCGAAGGCTTGCCCGAGCGGATGACCAGCGCGCGCGGGTTCCTCGCGCGCAGCTCGTCGAGCAGCGCCGAGAACTCCGCGATCACCTCGCCCGAGAGCGTATTGGTCGAGGACTCCGCCTTGTCGAAGGTGAGCCAGACGATGTTGTCGCGGTCGGTGTCGAGCTTCCAGTGTCTGTATGTTTGCGTCATGATCTTCCTTCTTGTCCCGTCATTCCCGCGAAAGCGGGAATCCAGCCGTCGGTCAATTCCTCCGGCATGCTTTCTAGACTCCCGCTTTCGCGGGAGTGACGGCCTTGTTGTTTCCTCTCGATCTGCGTTGTCGTCATTCCCGCGTAAGCGGGGATGACGATTTCAGCAGCTCGTCAGACGATGTCATCGTAGAGATCCCGCCAATCAGGATTCCGCTTTTCAATCAATTCCAGCTTCCACGATCGATTCCATTTCTTGACTTGCTTCTCGCGCTCGATCGCCGCCGCCATGTCGCCATGTACCTCGAAGTACACGAGTGCATGGACTCGGTATCGCTTCGTGAACCCGTCGACAAGGTCGTTCCTGTGTTCGTAGATCCGCTTGATCAAATCGCTCGTGACTCCGATATACAGCGTTCCGTTTCGCTTGCTCGCCAGGATGTAGACGCAGGCTTGCTTTTCCACATTTCTGGATTCCCGCTTACGCGGGAATGACGGAAACGGGAACGATCGGATTGCGCATACTCCTCATGGTCTTTTCACCGCCGAATCCAGTTCCTCGAAATCCTTGGTCTTCGGCATGCGCAGGAACAGTTCGTGCAGCTCGGCGGGCGGGAAGGTGAGCTTGCGGGTCTTCAGGTCGAGCCAGGAGCCTTCGAGGGTGACCACGGCGGCGGTCGCGCCGTCGGCGCGCAGCACGTGGTGCTGGATCCTCCAGCGCGAGGCGTCGTTCGACAGGCCGGCGATGGTCACGTCGATGCTCACCTTGTCGCCCATCGCGACTTCGCGCATGAAGCGGGTTTCCTCGCGGAAGACGACCGGGCCGAACGCGAGCTCCTCGAACCGCGACGGGGTGAAGCCGTGCTCGATCAGGACGCTGAAGCGCGTGTGCGTGGCGTAGTCGCTGTAGGCGGTGTTCCTCAGGTGGCGGTTCGGATCGAGGTCCGCCCAGCGGACCTCGAACACGCGCTCGAACGCGGTGTGCGCCATGGCGCGCGCGTCAGAGCGCCTCGACGAGCATCGCGCCGCCGAGGCCGCCGCCGATGCAGATCGATGCGATTCCGCGCCTGCCGCCGGTGCGCTTCAACAGGTGCAGCAGGTGCAGCACGATGCGGGTGCCCGAGGCGCCCACGGGATGGCCGAGGGCGATCGCGCCGCCGTCCACGTTCAGCTTCTCCGGGTCGAGCTCGCCCATCGCGGCCTCGAGGCCCAGCTCCTCGCGGCAGTACTTCTCGTCCTTCCACGCGGCGAGGCAGCCGAGCACCTGGGCGGCGAAGGCCTCGTTGATCTCCCAGGCGTCCAGATCGTTCAGGCCCAGGCCGTGGCGCTTGAGTATGGGCGTCGCGGCATGCACGGGCCCCAGTCCCATCTGCGCCGGGTCGAGCCCCGCCCACTGCGAATCGAGGATGCGGCCAACGGGCTGGAGGCCGTGGCGCTTGACCGCTGCCTCGCTGGCGAGCAGCAGCCACGCGCCGCCGTCGGTGATCTGGGACGAGTTGCCCGGGGTCACGGTGCCGTACTTGCGGTCGAAGAAGGGCTTGAGCTTCGCGAGGTTCTGCGCGGTGGAGTCCTTGCGCACGCCGTCGTCCTCGGCGAAGAGCTTCCCTTGCGCGTCGTAGACCGGCACCACCTCGGCGGCGAGGCCGTCGTGGGCCGCATCGAGCCAGTGGTTCTCCTGGGAGCGGAGGACGCGCGCGTGGCTGCGCGCCGAGTACTCGTCCATCTGCGCGCGCGTGATGCCGAAGCGCCAGGCGAGGTTTTCGGCGGTCTGGCCCATCAGCAGGCCGACGACGGGGTCGGTCAGGCCCTTCATGATTCCGATCACCGGCGTGAGCATCTGCGCGGGGCTCAAGCTGAGGAACATGCCCGCCTTCTGGAGCGGGGTCCTGGCGGCCATGAAGTTCGAAAACCACACCACCATCTTCTCGGAATACAGCAGCGGCGCGCGCGAGAGCGCGTCGACCCCGCCCGCGAGCACGAGGCTCGAGCGTCCGGCGATCATGTTGGCGATGCCGGAGTCGAGCGACTGCATGCCGCTCGCGCAGTTGCGCATCACCGTCCAGCCGGGCACCTTCAGCCCGCAGCCCATGCGCAGCGCCGCGACGCGCCCGATGTTGACCTCGTCCACCGAGGGCGCGGCGCAGCCGAGGATCACTTCGTCGAGCTCCTCGGGCGCGAAGGGCTGGCGCATGAGCAGCGCACGGCCGGCGGCGGTCGCGAGGTCGCTCGCGGCGAAGGGCCCGGGGCGGTTGCGCGACTTCAGGAAGGGCGTGCGCGCGCCGTCGACGATATACATGGGTTGTGCCATGGCCTGCCCCCGGAATCAGGCGGCAGCGCGCTGCGCCGCCGGCCGCGCGAGTTCGGACTGCCCGAAGTCCTGCGGGAAATCGTCGACTCGGATCACCTCGTTGCGCAGCCTTGCCGCGCGCTCGAGCTGCGCGTGCTCGTCGGCGGAAATGACGCCCGCTGCGAGCGCGGCCGCTCCCGGTTCATCGGGGCGCGCGTCCTTGAGCGCGCCGCCCTTCTGCGCGGCGCGGATCTTCTGCTCGATCGGCTCGGCATTGATCGCGGCCTCCAGCGCCGCCTCGATGCAGCCGATCGGCTCGCTCTCGCTCCTCGGCAGGTGCATGCCCGCGGTGAGGCGGTCGCGCGTGCTCGAGGGCGCGATCAGCAGCCGCGCCACCTGGTGCCCCAGCTCGTCGGAGGGCACGACGTAGGGCCGTCCGAGCGGGAAGATGATCCGCTGCAGGAACCAGGCGACCAGCCGGCTCGGGTAATTGGAGATCACGCCCTCGATCGCGTTCTGGGCGCGGAACATCGCGTCCCAGACCGACCATTCCAGGAGCGGCAGGTCGGCCTTCTGGCGGCCCTCGGACTCGTAGCGCTTGAGCGCGGCCGAGCACAGGTACATGAGCGAGAGCACGTCGCCCAGCCGCGCCGAGAGCTTCTCGCGGCGCTTCAGGGCCCCGCCGAGCGCGAGCATCGAGACGTCGGCGAGGAAGGCGAAGGCCGCGGAGAAGCGCGTGAGCTTCTGGTAGTGGCGGCGGGTCTCCGGCGCAACCTCGGGCACGTGCGACCACTGCGAGCCGGTGATGCCGAGCACGAACGCGCGTGCGGCGTTGGAGAGCGCGAAGCCGATGTGGCCGAAGAGCGCCGCGTCGAAATCGCGCGTCGCCTTCCTGCGGTCGGGCTCGCGCGTGGCATTGATTTCGGCGAGCACATAGGGATGGCAGCGGATCGCGCCCTGGCCGAAGATGATCAGGCTGCGGGTGAGGATGTTGGCGCCCTCGACGGTGATCGCGACCGGCAGCTGCTGGTAGGCGCGGCCCATGAAATTGGAGGGACCGAGGCAGATGCCCTTGCCGCCCAGGATGTCCATCGCGTCGTTCACCACGATGCGCCCGCGCTCGGTGAGGTGGTACTTGACGATCGCCGAGACCACCGAGGGCTTCTCGCCCATGTCCACGGCCGAGGCGGTGAGCATGCGCGCGGCGTCCATCATGTACAGGTTGCCGCCCATGCGCGCGAGGGGCTCCTCGATGCCCTCGAACCTGCCGATGGGGGTCTTGAACTGGCTGCGCACGCGCGCGTAGGCGCCGGTGGCGCGCACCGCGAGCTTGGAGTAGCCGCAGGAGGTGGAGGGGAGCGAAATCGAGCGCCCGGCGGCCAGGCACTCCATGAGCATGCGCCAGCCCTGCCCGGCCATCTCGGGACCGCCGATGATCCAGTCGATCGGCATGAACACGTCGCGGCCCGTCGTGGGCCCGTTCTGGAACACCGCGTTCAAGGGCATGTGGCGGCGCCCGATGTCGACCCCGGGGGTGTCGGCGCGCACGAGCGCGCAGGTGATGCCGAGGTCTTCCTTCGGGCCCAGCAGGTGCTCTGGGTCGTAGAGCCGGAAGGCGAGCCCGAGCACGCTGCAGATCGGGCCGAGGGTGATGTAGCGCTTGTCCCAGGTGACGCGCATGCCGAGGATCTCGCGGCCCTCCCACATTCCGCGGCACACGACGGCCGAGTCGGGAATCGCCGCGGCATCGGATCCCGCGTGCGGGTTGGTGAGCGCGAACGCGGGGATCTCCAGCCCTCTTGCGAGGCGCGGCAGGTAACGGCTCTTCTGCTCGTCGGTGCCGTAGTGCAGGATCAGCTCGGCGGGCCCCAGCGAATTGGGCACCATGACGTGCACGGCGGCGGCGCCGCAGCGCGTGGCGAGCTTGGTGACGACCTGCGAATGCGCGTAGGCGGAGAATTCCTTCCCGCCGTACTGCCTGGGAATGATCATCCCCAGGAAGCCCTTGTCCTTGATGAACTGCCAGACGTGCGGCGGGAGATCGTTGTAGACCTGGTAGGTCTCCCAGTCGCTCGCCATGGCGCACAGCTGCTCGGTCTCGTTGTCAAGGAACGCCTGCTCCTCGGGCTTGAGCGCCGGATGCGGGTACGCGGCGAGCTTCGACCAGTCGGGGCGGCCTGAGAACAGTTCGCCGTCCCACCAGACGGTGCCCGCGTCGATCGCCTCCTGCTCGGTCTGCGACATCGGTGGGAGGATTCGCCTGTACGCAGCCAGCAGCGGAGCGCTGACGAGCGTGCGCCTGAACGGCGGGAAGGCGAGGATCGCCACGACGGCGGCGACCAAGGCGAGGAGGATCAGAGTGGTCATGGAATATTCCTTCGGGTGTCAGGCGGCCTGGCGTTCGGGGAGCGATGCGGCGCTCACCGGGGCGGACAGCCCGGCGACGATGAACGGAACGATGCGCTGCGTGATCGACTCGATGTTGTCGGTGTCGCGCACCTCGTAGCTCGCGATCAGCTGCACCGAATCGGCGCCGGCGATGGCGTAGGACATGGCGCCCAGCGCGAAGTGCACGCGCCAGACGAGTTCTTTCTCGGGCAGCTCGGGCAGTGCGCGCAGCAGCGCGCGCTTGAAGCGCTCGAGCACTTCGACGTACTCCTCGGCGAGGAGCTTGCGCACCGCCTCGGTGGGTTCGGTGTAGGCGCGCCCGAGCAGCCGGATGAAGGCGTGACCGCCGCGCGCGCGGTCCTTGCTCATGCGCAGCACCGGCAGCAGGAAGGCCTCGATCAGCTTCTCGGGCGCAAGCGGCCGGCCGTGCGCTTGCGCCTCGGCGGCATCGAGCCCGGCGAGCCGCTCGGCGTTGATGACGCGCAGGCGCCGGTCGAACACTTCGCGCACCAGCGCCTCCTTGGTGCCGAAATGGTAGTTGACCGCGGCGAGGTTGGCGCCGGCCTTGGCCGTGATCTGCCGCAGCGAAGTGGCCTCGAAACCCTGTTCCACGAACAGGGCTTCCGCCGCGTTCAGGATGCGCTCGCGCGTTGCGCCGCCGACCTTCGCCTCCGGCGATCGACTGCTCGTCATCGCTGCCCCAGATTAAAACGAACGTTTGAATGATACGCTGGCAGGAACGGATGTCAAGGGCAGGCCGCCCTCAATCGCAAGGGATGGATTTACTTGGACTTATCGTTCGGCGCAGAGGGCTTGCGCAGCGGGATGACTTCGGCCGGACGGCCCGCCGGGTTTGCAGGCGTCAAGGTTGCCGTTCCGCGCACCCCGGCCGACAGACCGTCGAGCTGGTCCTTGAGATCGTAGAAGCTTTCCCACATGAGCGTGGACATCCGCAGGCAGGCTTTGAGCGGCGTGCGTGCAAGCTTGCGCTCGGCGTCGATGCGGAATTGCAGGCCTTCGAGACGATGCCGAAGGTCGGGGCGGGCGTCGATCA
>Ga0080064_1003481_pt1 | contig 22669 bp, 18 predicted proteins | sample Subgrocontami54m_FD_69260 | JGI IMG/M metagenome (GOLD analysis project Ga0080064, IMG submission 69260) | Subsurface groundwater microbial communities from S. Glens Falls, New York, USA - GMW46 contaminated, 5.4 m (SPADES assembly) (version 2) ...
GAGCAATGACGTGCTCGGGGGTGCCGCAGTCGGTCCGCAGCGCTCCCGACCGAGACCGCGTCCGCGTCGGGTGCTCCCGCCAGCGAGGCGCGTCGTTAGAGCGGAGTTATGGAAAGGTGATCTACTGTTGACTCGCCCTTGATTTTTCTTATATAATTCCCCCTCTTTGCGATACCCGGGACGATCAGGCACTGTTCGGTCGTCCCGATTTTATTTCGGAACATCAGAAAATGCCAACAATCAATCAGTTAGTGCGCAAGCCGCGGGAGCGCGTGACGGCCAAGAGCAAAGTGCCCGCTCTCGGGAATTCACCGCAGAAACGCGGTGTATGCACCCGCGTCTACACGACTACTCCGAAAAAACCGAACTCTGCCTTACGCAAGGTTGCGAAGGTGCGCCTGACCAATGGCTTTGAGGTGATCAGCTATATCGGCGGCGAGGGCCATAATTTGCAGGAGCACTCGGTGGTTCTCATCCGCGGCGGCCGCGTGAAAGACTTGCCGGGTGTGCGCTACCACATGGTGCGCGGCAGCCTCGATACGCAAGGGGTGAAGGACCGCAAGCAGAGCCGTTCCAAGTACGGCGCCAAGAAACCGAAGGCCGCGTAGCAGCCTAAAGCCCAAGCCGCATAAGCGCGGGCCGACGAACTGAGGACAAACATGCCACGACGCAGAGAAGTTCCCAAACGCGACATTCTCCCCGATCCGAAATTTGGCAATCAGGATGTCGCCAAATTCATCAACGTGCTGATGACGCGCGGTAAGAAGTCGGTCGCCGAGAGCATCATTTATCGCGCGTTCACGTCGATCAAAACCAAGTCCGGCAAGGATCCGATCGAGGTTTTCGGCCAGGCGGTTTCAAACGTTAAACCCATGGTCGAGGTGAAGAGCCGTCGCGTCGGTGGTGCGAACTATCAAGTCCCGGTGGAAGTGCGTCCGGTGCGGCGGGTGGCCCTTGCAATGCGCTGGCTGCGCGAGGCGGCGCAAAAGCGCAGCGAGAAATCGATGGACCTGCGTTTGGCGAACGAACTAATGGAAGCGGCCGAGGGCCGCGGCAGCGCGATGAAAAAGCGCGATGAAGTGCATCGCATGGCGGAAGCGAACAAGGCGTTCGCGCATTATCGCTTCTAAGCGGCAACGGCTCCGGCAATTTAGAGCGGAATTTTCGACTTAACTCAGCGCCAGATTTGACTGGGCCAGCCAGATAAACCCTGGTGCAGGCGCGTCTTGGCGATCAAAGGCTTTCAAGGTTCTTACAGTGGCACGCAAAACCCCAATCGAACGCTATCGCAACATCGGCATCAGTGCCCACATTGATGCGGGCAAGACCACGACTACTGAACGCATTCTGTTCTATACCGGCGTGAACCATAAGATCGGCGAGGTACATGACGGCGCCGCGACCATGGACTGGATGGAGCAGGAGCAGGAACGCGGCATTACCATTACGTCGGCGGCCACCACATGTTTCTGGAAGGGCATGGATCTGTCCTACCCGGAGCATCGCGTCAACATCATCGACACTCCGGGCCACGTTGACTTCACCATCGAAGTGGAACGCTCTATGCGCGTGCTCGACGGCGCGTGCATGGTGTACTGCGCTGTGGGCGGGGTGCAACCGCAATCGGAAACCGTGTGGCGTCAGGCCAACAAGTACAAGGTGCCGCGACTCGCGTTTGTGAACAAGATGGACCGCCAGGGCGCTGACTTCTTCAAGGTCTACGCGCAGATGAAGAGCCGCCTCAAGGCCAATCCAGTGCCGCTGCAGATTCCCATCGGCGCCGAGGAGAAATTCGAGGGCGTGATCGACCTGATTAGAATGCAGGCGATCTACTGGGACGAACCATCCCAGGGCATGAAATTCGAGATGCGCGACATCCCGGCGAATCTGCTTGCCGAGGCGAAGGAATGGCGCGAAAAAATGGTCGAGGCTGCAGCCGAAGGCGACGATGAACTGATGCACAAATATCTTGAAGGCCACGATCTGTCGGTCGCGGAAATCAAGAAAGGCCTGCGCGCGCGCACGCTCAAGAGCGAAATCACGCCGATGCTGTGCGGCTCCGCGTTCAAGAACAAAGGCGTGCAGGCGATGCTGGACGCGGTGATCGACTACATGCCGGCGCCGGTTGACGTCTTGCCGGTCAAGGGCGAGGGAGAAGACGGCAAGCCACAGGCACGTAAGCCCGAGGACGCGGAACCGTTTGCCGCGCTCGCGTTCAAGATCATGACCGACCCGTTTGTGGGGCAGCTTACGTTCTTTCGCGTCTATTCCGGCGTGCTCAATTCAGGTGACACGGTGTATACCTCGGTGCGCGGCAGGAAAGAGCGCATCGGGCGATTGCTGCAGATGCATGCCAATCAGCGCGACGAAATCAAGGAAGTGCGTGCAGGCGATATCGCCGCCGCAGTCGGCCTGAAGGACGTTACCACGGGCGAAACGCTGTGTGATCCGAAGCAGATCATCGTCCTCGAGCGGATGGTGTTCCCGGATCCCGTGATTCACGTCGCAGTCGAACCCAAGACCAAGAGCGACCAGGAGAAAATGGGCGTCGCTCTGAATCGGCTGGCGCAGGAGGACCCGTCGTTTCGCATGCGCACCGACGAGGAAACCGGCCAGACCATCATTTCCGGTATGGGCGAGTTGCATCTTGAGATTATCGTCGACCGCATGAAGCGCGAGTTCGGCGTGGAAGCCAATGTCGGCGCGCCCCAGGTGGCGTATCGCGAGACCATCAGGCGTACCTGCGCGGAAATCGAAGGCAAGTTCATCAAGCAGTCTGGCGGTCGCGGGCAGTATGGGCACGTCTGGCTCAAGGTTGAACCCCAGCCTCCGGGCAAGGGGTTCGAGTTTGTCGACGCGATCAAAGGCGGGACGGTCCCGCGCGAATACATTCCTGCGGTGCAGCGCGGCTTGGTGGAGACCCTGCCGAGCGGGGTGCTTGCGGGCTATCCGGTGGTCGACGTGAAGGTGACGCTGTTCGACGGTTCTTATCACGAAGTGGATTCGAACGAGAACGCTTTCCGCATGGCCGCCTCGATGGCGTTCAAGGACGGCATGCGCAAGGCTTCCCCGGTGCTGCTCGAGCCGATCATGGCGGTCGAAGTGGAAACGGTGGAAGAAAAGATGGGTGACGTCATGGGCGATCTGTCGTCGCGCCGGGGTGTCATTCAGGGCATGGACGATCTGCCCGGCGGCAAGGCGATACGTGCCGAGGTGCCTTTGGCCGAGATGTTCGGTTACTCGACCACGCTGCGTTCTCTTACACAAGGGCGCGCCACCTACACCATGGAGTTCAAGCACTACGCCGAAGCGCCGAAGACCGTGGCCGAAGCAATCATCAACAAGAAATAATCGGGAACGATCATGTCAAAAGCTAAATTTGAGCGTACGAAGCCGCACGTGAATGTAGGCACGATAGGGCACGTGGACCATGGGAAGACGACGCTGACGGCGGCGATCACGTTGGTGATGAGCAGGAAGTTTGGAGGCGAGGCGAAGGCGTACGATCAGATTGACTCGGCGCCGGAGGAAAAGGCGCGGGGGATCACGATCAACACGGCGCACGTGGAGTACGAGACGGCGAAGCGGCACTATGCGCACGTGGACTGTCCGGGGCATGCGGACTACATCAAGAACATGATTACGGGTGCGGCGCAGATGGATGGGGCGATCCTGGTGGTATCGGCTGCGGACGGGCCGATGCCGCAGACGCGCGAGCACATACTGCTGGCGCGGCAGGTGGGGGTGCCCTACATTGTTGTTTACATGAACAAAGCGGACTTAGTGGATGACAAGGAGCTGCTGGAGTTGGTGGAGTTGGAGGTGCGTGAGCTGCTCTCCAAGTACGAGTTTCCTGGGGATGACACGCCGATTGTGATCGGCTCGGCGTTAAAGGCGCTCGAAGGCGACAAGAGCGACATGGGCGAGGGTTCGATCTACAAGCTGACCGATGCGCTCGATAGCTACATTCCGGAGCCCAAGCGGGCGGTGGACGGGCCGTTTCTGATGCCGGTGGAGGACGTGTTCTCGATCTCTGGGCGCGGCACGGTGGTGACAGGCCGGGTGGAGCGCGGGGTGGTGAAGGTGGGCGAGGAAATCGAGATTGTGGGTCTGAAGCCGACCCTCAAAACGGTGTGCACTGGGGTGGAGATGTTCAGGAAGCTCTTGGACCAGGGGCAGGCGGGGGACAACATTGGGGTGTTGCTGCGGGGCACCAAGCGCGAGGAAGTGGAGCGCGGGCAGGTGTTGGCGAAGCCGGCGAGCATCACTCCGCACACGAAGTTTGAGTGCGAGGTGTACATCCTCTCTAAGGATGAGGGCGGGCGGCACACGCCGTTTTTCCCGGGATATCGGCCGCAGTTTTATTTTCGTACGACGGACGTGACCGGAAGCTGTGAGTTGCCTGCGGGCACGGAGATGGTGATGCCTGGGGACAACGTGAAGATGACGGTGACGCTGATTGCGCCGATCGCGATGGAGCAGGGGCTGCGCTTTGCCATACGCGAGGGCGGACGCACCGTCGGCGCCGGCGTCGTGGCAAAAATATTCGAATGAGGAACGGGACCGGGGCTGGGACGAGGCAGGGTGGGGGAAGGGCGGCGTGCCACTGCGTTCGCAAGCGCGCCTGATCCAACCCCGAAGCATTACAGGCCAATAGCTCAATTGGCAGAGCGTCGGTCTCCAAAACCGAAGGTTGGGGGTTCGAGGCCCTCTTGGCCTGCCACTATTTTACAGTGCTCCTCAGGTGCCTCGCACGGAGCCGAGACGGATTGATGGCTGACAAAATTAAGCTGGTACTCGCCGCACTGCTGTTCGCCGCGGGTGTGGCAGGGTTTTATTATCTTGGCGATCGCGCCGTGATAGTGCGACTGGCCGCCATCGTGGCCGGGGCGGCGGCTGGCGTGGCTGTGGCGTGGTTCACCGCGCCGGGGCAGCAATTCCTTGCGTTTTCGCGCGAGGCGATTGTTGAAGTGAAGAAGGTGGTGTGGCCTACGCGCAAGGAGTCGCTGCAGACTGCCGGAATCGTATTCGCCTTTGTGGTGGTCATGGCAGCGTTCCTGTGGTTGAGCGACAAATCTTTGGAATACCTGTTGTACGACTTGATACTGGGCTGGAAGAAGCTATGAGCAAGCGCTGGTACGTGGTTCACGCCTACTCCGGTTTCGAGAAATCGGTGCAGCGCGCGCTCGAGGAGCGCATCCGGCGCGCCGGCATGCAGGAAAAGTTCGGCAAGATCCTCGTCCCCACCGAGGAAGTGGTCGAAATGAAGGGCGGCCAGAAGAATATTTCCGAGCGCAAGTTTTTTCCCGGCTATGTGCTGGTCGAAATGGAAATGGACGACGAGTCCTGGCACCTGGTGAAAAGCACCAACAAGGTCACGGGCTTTGTTGGCGGCACGGCGAGCAAGCCGACACCGATCTCGGCCAAGGAAGTCGCCAATATCATGCACCAGATGCAGGAGGGCGTGGAGAAACCCAAGCCCAAAGTGCTGTTCGAGGTGGGTGAAGCGGTGCGCGTCAAGGAAGGCCCATTTTCCGATTTCCACGGCATGGTTGAGGACGTCAACTACGACAAATCGAAGCTGCGCGTGTCGGTGACCATTTTTGGTCGTGCGACGCCGGTCGAACTCGAGTTCGGGCAGGTGGAAAAGGCTTAGATTGATCCGCGGCGACGCGAACCCGGCGTCGCTGTGATGGGCGGAAGCTGTTTTGGGTGTCGCTGTTGAATTGTTACCGGGGAGGGCGCGAGCCCGCTTGGACCCACGAGGAGTGATATATGGCAAAGAAGATAGTAGGCTTTATCAAGCTGCAGGTACCTGCAGGCAAAGCCAACCCGAGCCCTCCCATAGGGCCGGCATTGGGGCAGCGCGGCCTCAATATCATGGAGTTCTGCAAGGCGTTTAACGCGCAGACACAAAAGGTGGAACCCGGCCTTGCGCTGCCGGTGGTGATTACCGCGTTTGCCGACAAGAGTTTCACCTTCATCATCAAGACACCGCCCGCAAGCGTCTTGATCAAGCGCGCGGCTGGCATCGAGAAGGGCAGCAAAGTGCCGCACACCGACAAGGTCGGACGGCTCACGCGCGCCCAAGCCGAGGAAATCGCCAAGGCCAAAATGCCTGACCTGACCGCCGCCGATCTCGATGCGGCAGTACGCACTATCGCGGGCAGCGCCCGTTCCATGGGTGTGATTGTGGAGGGTGTGAAATGAACCAAGTTGAGGTAAAACTTTCCAAACGCCAGAAGAGCACTGTCAAGCTGGTCGAGCGGAGCAAGGCCTATGCCGCGATGGACGCGATGAAGTTGCTGAAACAGACCGCGACCGCCAAGTTCGACGAGTCGGTGGACGTGGCCGTCAACCTCGGCATAGACGCGAAGAAATCCGACCAGACCGTGCGTGGTTCGGTGGTGTTGCCTGCGGGCACGGGCAAGAAAATGCGCGTGGCGGTGTTTGCCCAGGGCGACAAGGCCGCCGCCGCCAAGACTGCCGGCGCCGACATCGTCGGCATGGACGACTTGGCCGAGCAGATCAAGGCGGGCAAGATGGATTTTGACATTCTTATCGCTAGCCCGGACACCATGCGCATTGTCGGCCAGCTGGGCCAGATACTGGGGCCGCGCGGCCTGATGCCGAACCCGAAGGTGGGCACGGTTACGCCGGACGTAGCCACCGCCGTGAAAAACGCCAAGGCCGGTCAGGTGCAATACCGCGCGGATAAGGCCGGTATCGTGCAATGCACGATTGGGCGCGCTTCGTTTGCGCCCGAGGCGCTGTGCGAGAACTTGAAGGCGCTGGTGGACGCGCTCAACAAGGCCAAGCCCGCCGCGAGCAAAGGGATTTATCTGCAGAAGCTGTCGGTGTCGAGCACGATGGGCCCTGGCATTCGCGTGGATGTCACTAGCGTAAATGGCTAAGAATTTTTCAGGTTGCGCCTCGGGCGCAACAACAAGGACTTTGGGTCGCTGGGGCGGAACATCGCCTTAGCGGGTTATCAAAGACCGTTGGGGTTGGAAGGCGCGCAGCAGTGGTTATTGGGCAACCGATATCCGGCACTGCGAATTGCCCGAAAGCTTAATCGGTTGCGGGTGCAAGTCGGAATTGCGACGGATTCTTTTTTCGCCGCGAATGACTGGTCAGCCGCAATGCCCAACGCAGATGGCGCGCCCCAATGCAGGAAGCAGTTCCTGAATGTAAGGTCGCCGTTACCGTAACGCAGAATGCCGAACGAGGGGTACGGATCGAATCCGACCTGCACCACGTGTTCAACATTCTGCATCTGATTGGAGGTAGACCTTGGGTCTCAATCTTGAGCAAAAGAAGACGGTAGTCGCCGAAGTGTCCGCGCAGGTTTTGAAGGCGCAGGCGATCATCGTCGCTGAGTACCGCGGTCTGGGAGTGGGCGTCATGACCGATCTGCGCGCCAAAGCGCGCAAATCGGGAGTGTACCTGCGTGTGCTGAAAAATACCTTGGTACGCCGTGCCGTGAAGGACACGCCGTTCGAGAAGCTGGCCGAGAAGATGGTCGGGCCGCTTGTCTACGGCATTTCATCCGACCCGGTGGCAAGCGCCAAGGTGCTGAACGATTTTGCCAAGGCAAACGAGCGCTTCAAGATCATGGCCGGCAGTCTGCCGAACTCGGTTATTTCCGCCAAGGAAGTCACCGCGCTCGCCAACATGCCTAGCCGTGAACAGTTGCTCGCAATGGTGCTCGGCACGATGCAGGCGCCGGTGGCCAAATTCGTGCAGACGCTGAACGAAGTGCCCGGAAGATTCGTGCGCACGCTCGCAGCGGTTCGCGATCAGAAGGAGAATGCGGCCGCATAGGTGCGCGTTCCACACTTCCTCACCAATACTCGACGACTTAAACGACTTAATATTCAGGAGCAAAAAATGGCAATTGCAAGAGCAGAACTACTAGACGCAATTTCAAACATGACCGTGCTGGAACTCTCCACCCTGATCAAGGAAATGGAAGAGAAATTCGGCGTATCCGCCGCCGCCGCCGTCGCCGTCGCGGCCCCTGCAGCGGCCGGCGCCGCCGCCCCGGCGGCCGAAGAGCAGACCGAATTCACGGTCATGCTCAACGCCTGCGGCGAGAGCAAGGTCAACGTGATCAAGGTAGTCCGCGCGATCACCGGCCTGGGTTTGAAAGAAGCCAAGGACCTGGTGGACGGCGCGCCCAAGGCCGTGAAGGAAGCCGTGTCCAAGAAAGAGGCCGAAGATATCCTCAAGCAACTGACTGACGCCGGCGCCAAGGCCGAGTTGAAATAAGCGGCACCCGGACGGGGCTGGCAGCTTTGGCTGCCAGCCTTTTGCCTTTCTGAGAAGTACCGATCGAGAAGCACCGAGCAATAGTGCAGAGGCTTTAGGAGAGTGATCAGACTGATGGCATTTCCCATCGCCGATTCCTGTCTTGTGACCCCTGACCTTCCAGAAATCCGACTCCTGCACCCTGAACTGGAGCTGTTATGACCGCCGCTGCCATCGCCTACACATCGACCGAAAAGAAGCGTATCCGCAAGAGTTTCGCCAAACGCGCAGCCGTGCTGAACGTGCCATTCCTGCTGGCTACGCAGCTCGACTCATTCACCGCGTTTTTGCAGGCCGCCGTGCCGCCGGAGAGGCGCAAGAACGAAGGCCTGCAGGCGGCTTTCACGTCGATTTTCCCGATCGAGAGCCATTCGAAGAACGCGCGCCTGGATTTCGTCAGTTACGCGCTCGGCGAGCCGCCGTTCGACGTCAAGGAGTGCCAGCAGCGCGGCCTGACCTTCGCCAGTCCGTTGCGCGCCAAGGTGCGCCTCACCATTATGGACAAGGAAGCAAGCAAACCCACGATCAAGGAAGTGAAGGAGCAGGAAGTCTACATGGGCGAGATTCCGCTCATGACCACGACGGGCTCGTTTGTCATCAACGGCACCGAACGCGTCATCGTCAGTCAGTTGCACCGCTCCCCCGGCGTGTTCTTCGAGCACGACCGCGGCAAGACTCACAGCTCCGGCAAGCTGCTGTTTTCGGCCCGTATCATTCCCTACCGCGGCTCCTGGCTCGATTTCGAGTTCGATCCCAAGGACTACCTCTATTTCCGCGTCGACCGCCGGCGCAAGATGCCGGTGACGATCCTGCTCAAGGCAATCGGATTGACGCCGGAGCAGGTGCTGAAGGAATTCTTCGCCTTTGACACGTTTCATTTCAGCAAGAAGGGTATTCAGTTCGAACTGGTGCCGGAGCGGCTGCGCGGGGAGACCATCAAGTTCGACATCCTGGACCGGCACGACAAGTTGATCGTGCCCAGGGACAAGCGCATCACGGTCAGATATATCCGCGACATGGAGGCGGCGGGGATCAAGAAGATCGCCGTGCCTGACGAATTCTTGCTCGGACGCGTGCTGGCGCAGAATGTCATTGATGCTGAAACTGGCGAGATACTCGCAAATGCCAACGACGAGATCAGCGAGACCATATTGGCAAAGCTGAAGGAAGCCGAGGCCTCGAGCATCAATACTATCTACACCAACGACCTCGACCAGGGCGCGTACATCTCGCAGACGCTGCGCATCGACGAAACAGCCGATCAGTTCGCGGCGCGCGTTGCCATCTACCGCATGATGCGCCCGGGCGAGCCGCCCACGGAAGAGGCGGTAGAGTCGCTTTTCAACGGCCTGTTCTATTCCGAAGAGCGCTACGATCTTTCGGCCGTGGGCCGCATGAAATTCAATCGTCGCGTCGGCAGGAGCGAACTGACCGGCGCGGTGACGCTGTCGAACGAGGACATCCTCGCTGTTATCCGTATCCTGGTGGAGTTGAGGAACGGTCGCGGTGAGATCGACGATATCGATCACCTGGGCAACCGGCGCGTGCGTTCGGTGGGAGAACTCGCCGAGAACCAATTCAGGGCGGGTCTGGTGCGCGTGGAGCGCGCGGTAAAGGAGCGGCTGTCGCAGGCGGAATCCGACAACCTGATGCCGCACGACTTGATCAACGCCAAGCCGATTTCGGCGGCGATCAAGGAATTCTTTGGATCAAGCCAGCTATCGCAGTTCATGGACCAAACCAATCCGCTGTCGGAGATCACGCACAAACGCCGCGTGTCCGCCTTGGGGCCAGGCGGACTCACGCGCGAGCGTGCGGGCTTCGAGGTGCGTGACGTGCATCCGACCCACTATGGCCGCGTGTGTCCGATCGAGACCCCGGAAGGGCCGAACATCGGCCTGATCAACTCGCTTGCCTTGTTCGCGCGCACCAACCAGTACGGTTTCATGGAGACCCCGTACCGCAAGGTGGAAAACGGCAGGGTCACCGACCAGATCGAATTCCTGTCCGCGATCGAGGAAGGCAACTTCGTCATCGCCCAGGCAAATGCCGATCTGGACAGAGGCAAACTCAAGGAAGGCCTGGTCTCCTGCCGCAACAAGAACGAATTCATGCTCGCTACCCCGGAGCGCGTCGAGTACATGGATGTGGCGCCCTCCCAAATTGTTTCGGTGGCCGCGTCGCTGATCCCGTTCCTCGAGCACGACGATGCCAACCGAGCGCTGATGGGCTCCAACATGCAGCGCCAGGCAGTGCCCTGCCTGCGTCCGGAGAAGGCATTGGTCGGAACCGGCATCGAACGCACGGTGGCGGTTGATTCGGGCACCGCGGTGCAGGCGCTGCGGGGCGGAATCGTCGATTACGTCGATGCCAGCCGCATCGTGGTGCGCGTCAACGACGACGAGACCGTGCCTGGCGATGTCGGCGTGGATATCTATAACCTGGTCAAGTACACGCGCTCCAACCAGAACACCAACATCAACCAGCGTCCGCTGGTGCGCGTGGGCGAGAAGATCGCCAAAGGCGACGTAGTCGCGGACGGCGCCTCCACCGACATGGGCGAGTTGGCGTTGGGCCAGAACATGCTGGTCGCGTTCATGCCTTGGAACGGCTATAACTTCGAGGACTCCATTCTCATCTCCGAGCGCGTGGTCGCTGACGACCGCTACACCTCGATTCACATCGAGGAACTTACGGTGGTGGCGCGCGATACCAAGCTCGGACCCGAAGAGATCAGCCGCGACATATCCAACCTGTCCGAGGCGCAACTGTCGCGCCTGGATGAATCGGGCATCGTCTACATCGGCGCCGAAGTCGAGGCGGGCGATGTGCTCGTGGGCAAGGTCACGCCCAAAGGCGAGACCCAACTGACGCCGGAAGAAAAGCTGTTGCGCGCGATCTTCGGCGAGAAAGCGTCCGACGTGAAGGACACGTCGCTACGCGTGCCGTCCGGGATCTCCGGAACCGTCATCGACGTGCAGGTGTTCACGCGCGAAGGGATAGACCGCGACAAGCGGGCGCAGCAGATCATTGACGAGGAGTTGAAGCGCTACAAGCTCGACCTCGTTGACCAGATGCGCATCGTCGAGGCCGACACGTTCGAGCGCATCGAGCGCCTGATCGTGGGCAAGACCGCCAACGGCGGGCCGAAGAAACTCGCCAAGGGCGCGAAGATAACCAAGACCTATCTGCAGGAACTGGAGCACTACCACTGGTTCGACATTCGCCTAGCCAACGAAGAGGCGGCGGCGCAACTGGAAAGCCTGAAGGAGAGCCTGGCGCAGAAACGCGTCGATTTCGACGCAGCATTCGAGGCGAAGAAGAAGAAACTCACTCAAGGCGACGAATTGCCGCCGGGCGTGCAGAAGATGGTCAAGGTGTACGTTGCGGTGAAACGGCGGCTACAGCCCGGCGACAAGATGGCAGGTCGCCACGGCAACAAGGGCGTCATCTCCAAGATCGTTCCGGTCGAGGACATGCCCTATATGGCAGACGGCACTCCGGTCGACGTGGTGTTGAATCCTCTGGGCGTGCCGTCGCGCATGAACGTGGGACAGATCCTGGAGACGCATCTGGGTTGGGCGGCCAAGGGCCTGGGCCTGAAGATCGGAACGATGCTCAAGGCGCAGGCCAAGATCGCCGATCTGCGCAAGTTTCTCAACCACATCTATAACGGCAGCGGCAAGCCGGAAGACCTGGCCGAGTTGAGCGACGAGGAAGTGGTGCGCCTTGCCTACAATCTCAAGGACGGAGTCCCGTTCGCGACGCCGGTATTCGACGGCGCGCACGAGGACGAGATCAAGGACATGTTGGAACTCGCCGGATTGCCGCGCGATGGCCAGGTCAAGCTTGCCGACGGCCGCACCGGTGAGCAATTCGACCGACCGGTGACCGTGGGCTACATGCACGTGCTCAAGCTGCATCACCTGGTCGACGACAAGATGCATGCGCGTTCAACCGGTCCGTATAGCCTGGTGACGCAGCAACCGCTCGGAGGCAAAGCGCAGTTCGGCGGCCAGCGTTTTGGCGAGATGGAGGTGTGGGCGCTGGAAGCCTACGGCGCCGCCTATACGCTGCAGGAAATGCTGACAGTCAAGTCCGATGACATCTCTGGTCGTACCAAGGTGTATGAAAACATCGTCAAGGGCGACCACAAGATCGATGCCGGCATGCCCGAGTCGTTCAACGTGCTGGTGAAGGAGATTCGGTCGCTCGGCATCGACATCGATTTGGAACGGTACTGAGATTGCAGGTCGAAGCGCAGGCAAGTGGACGCAGGCGCGTTCCGATCTGCGCGGAGCTGTAGCTAATTTAGGTTTTTGGGTGCATCACGCCACTTTGGAGTGAAAGATGAAAGCACTACTCGATTTGTTCAAGCAGGTTACGCAGGACGAAGAGTTCGACTCGATCAAGATCGGGCTTGCTTCGCCCGAGAAAATCCGCTCCTGGTCCTACGGCGAGGTGAAGAAGCCGGAGACCATCAACTACCGCACCTTCAAGCCGGAGCGCGACGGCCTGTTCTGCGCCAAGATATTCGGTCCGATCAAGGACTACGAGTGCCTGTGCGGGAAGTACAAGCGTCTGAAGCACCGCGGCGTGATCTGCGAGAAGTGCGGGGTCGAAGTGACGTTGGCGAAAGTCCGGCGCGAGCGCATGGGCCACATCGAGCTCGCCAGCCCGGTGGCTCACATCTGGTTTTTGAAATCGCTGCCGTCGCGCCTGGGGCTGGTGCTCGATATGACGCTGCGCGACATCGAGCGCGTGCTCTATTTCGAAGCCTATGTCGTGACCGACGCGGGCATGGTGACCGATGCCGACATCCAGCGCTGCAAGCTCCTGACCGAAGAGCAATACCTGACCAAGGTCGAAGAACATGGAGACGAATTCTCCGCCGCAATGGGAGCCGAGGGCATACGTGAACTGCTGCGCAATCTGGACGTCGGGCATGAAATCGAGCGCCTGAGGAAGGAGCTGGAAGCCACCACCTCGGACACCAAGATCAAGAAATTCGCCAAGCGCCTCAAGGTGCTGGAGGGTTTCCAGAAATCGGGCATCAAGCCTTACTGGATGATCATGGAAGTGCTGCCGGTGCTGCCTCCGGACCTGCGCCCCCTGGTGCCGCTCGATGGCGGCCGTTTCGCGACTTCGGATCTGAACGACCTGTACCGGCGCGTAATCAACCGTAACAACCGGCTGAAGCGCCTGCTGGAACTGAAGGCGCCCGAGATCATCGTCAAGAACGAGAAGCGCATGTTGCAGGAAGCGGTCGATTCGCTTCTCGACAATGGCCGCCGCGGCAAAGCCATGACCGGCGCGAACAAGCGCCCGCTCAAGTCGCTCGCCGACATGATCAAGGGCAAGGGCGGGCGATTCCGCCAGAACCTGCTCGGCAAGCGCGTTGATTACTCCGGGCGGTCGGTGATCGTGGTCGGCCCGCAGCTGAAGCTGCACCAGTGCGGGCTGCCGAAGAAGATGGCGCTCGAGCTGTTCAAGCCTTTCATTTTCAACAAGCTCGAGTTGCAGGGCATCGCAACCACGATCAAGGCGGCGAAGCGCGAAGTTGAAGCCGAGACGCCGGTCGTGTGGGACATCCTTGAGGAAGTGATCCGCGAGCACCCGGTTATGCTCAACCGCGCGCCTACGCTGCACCGTCTCGGCATCCAGGCGTTCGAGCCGGTGCTGATCGAGGGCAAGGCGATCCAGCTGCACCCGCTGGTGTGCGCGGCTTTCAATGCCGACTTCGACGGCGACCAGATGGCGGTGCACGTGCCGCTGTCTTTGGAAGCGCAAATGGAAGCGCGCACGCTGATGCTCGCCTCCAACAACATACTTTCTCCCGCCAACGGCGAACCCGTCATCGTACCGTCGCAGGATATCGTGCTGGGCCTCTACTACGCCACGCGCGATCGCATCGCCGCGGCGGGCGAGGGCATGGCCTTTGCCGACATGGGCGAGCTGACGCGCGCCTATGAAAGCGGCAGGGTCGAGTTGCACGCCATCATCACCGCGCGCATCCGCGAATGCGACCTGACCGAAACCGGCGGGAAGATCGAAAAGACTACGCGCTACCAGACCACGGTCGGACGCGCGCTGTTATCCGAGATTCTGCCGGCGGGACTGCCGTTCGCGTTGATCAACAAGGCGCTGAAGAAGAAAGAGATCTCCAGGCTTATCAACGCGTCGTTCCGCCGCTGCGGTCTGCGCGAGACGGTAATTTTCGCCGACAAACTGATGCGCGCGGGATTCACTTTCGCGACGCGCGCCGGCATTTCGATCTGCGTCGACGACATGCTGGTGCCTCAGCAAAAGCACAGCTTGATCTCGGCCGCTGGGGCCGAAGTGAAAGAGATCGAGCAACAATACACTTCGGGCTTGGTCACCGTCGGTGAACGCTACAACAAAGTAGTCGACATTTGGGGCCGTGCAGGAGACCAGGTGGCGAAGGCAATGATGGAGCAGCTTTCGCACGAGGAGGTCACCGACGCCAAGGGCAAGAAAGTGAAGCAGGAATCGTTCAATTCTATCTACATGATGGCCGATTCCGGCGCGCGCGGTTCCGCAGCGCAGATTCGGCAGCTGGCTGGCATGCGCGGGCTGATGGCGAAGCCCGATGGGTCGATCATTGAAACGCCGATTACGGCAAACTTCCGCGAAGGCCTGAACGTGCTGCAGTACTTCATTTCGACCCACGGCGCGCGCAAAGGTTTGGCAGACACTGCGCTCAAGACTGCCAACTCCGGTTACCTGACCCGCCGCCTGGTCGATGTGACCCAGGACTTGGTAGTGAGGGAAGATGATTGCGCTACGACAAACGGCGTCGTGGTGAAGGCTTTGGTCGAAGGCGGCGAGGTGGTCGAGGCATTGCGCGAACGCATCCTTGGCCGCGTCAGCGCTGCTGAAATAATGCACCCGGAAACGCAAGACCCGCTTTATCCGGCGGGGACACTGCTGAACGAAGAAGAGGTCGACATGATCGAGTCGCTCGGCATCGACGAGATCAAGGTGCGCACGCCGCTCACCTGCGACACCCGCCACGGCCTTTGCGCCAAGTGCTACGGCCGTGATCTGGGCCGCGGCCCGATCGTGAACATCGGCGAGGCGGTGGGCGTGATCGCCGCGCAATCGATCGGTGAGCCCGGGACCCAGTTGACCATGCGCACCTTCCACATCGGTGGCGCTGCATCGCGCACCGCAGTGGCGAGCCAGGTCGATACCAAGTCCAACGGCACCGTGCGCTTTACTGCACAAATGCGCTACGTGAGCAACGCGAAAGGCGAGAAGATTGCGATTTCGCGCTCTGGTGAAATCATGGTTACCGACGATAACGGGCGCGAACGCGAGCGCCACAAGGTGCCCTATGGCGCCACGCTTGCGGTTTCCGACGGCAAGCCGGTCAAGGTTGGACAGGTGCTCGCCACCTGGGACCCGCACACCCGTCCCATCATCACCGAATATGCGGGCACGGTGAAATTCGAGAATGTCGAGGAAGGCACGACGGTGGCCAAGCAGATCGACGAGATCACCGGCCTGTCGACGCTGGTAGTCATCGATCCAAAGCGCCGCAGCAGCGCGAGCAGGGGTTTGCGTCCGCAGGTGAAGCTCATAAACGAGACGGGCGACGAGGTCAAGATTGCGGGCACCGATCACTCGGTCAATATCACCTTCCAGGTCGGCTCCATCATCACGGTACGCAATGGCCAACAGGTGCAGGTGGGCGAGGTGCTGGCGCGCATTCCGCAAGAGACGTCGAAAACACGCGACATCACCGGCGGCTTGCCGCGCGTGGCCGAACTGTTCGAAGCGCGCTCGCCTAAGGACGCGGGCATGCTGGCTGAAGTCACGGGCACGGTCTCGTTCGGCAAAGATACGAAGGGCAAGCAGCGCCTGGTTATCACCGATCCGGACGGCGTGGCACATGAGTTCCTGATTGCCAAGGACAAGCACGTGATGGTGCACGACGGACAGGTGGTGAACAAAGGCGAATTCATCGTCGACGGACCGGCCGATCCGCACGACATTCTGCGACTGCAGGGCGTTGAAGCGCTCGCACGCTACATCACCGACGAAGTGCAGGACGTGTATCGCCTTCAAGGCGTCAAGATAAACGACAAGCACATCGAAGTGATCGTGCGCCAGATGCTGCGCCGCGTGCAGGTGGAGGATGCAGGTGATACCCGCTTCATCCAGGGCGAACAGGTGGAGCGCGCTGATGTGCTGAAGGAGAATGAAGCCGTCGAAGCCGAAGGCAAGAAGCCGGCAACCTTCAGTTACATGCTGCTCGGCATCACCAAGGCGTCGCTCTCTACAGACTCCTTCATTTCGGCGGCGTCGTTCCAGGAAACCACGCGCGTGCTCACGGAAGCCGCGATCATGGGCAAGAAGGACGACCTGCGCGGCTTGAAGGAAAATGTCATTGTTGGCCGCCTGATACCGGCGGGAACCGGCATGGCCTACCACAACGTGCGCAAGACTGCGCCGCCGCCTGCCGAGTTATTGCTGCCCGAAGGCGAGGGCACTGGCGAAACCGAGGCGACGGAGGAAAGCGTCTAGGCTGGATAGTTCGATGAGTATCACAGCACAGGCCGGCATATGCCGGCCTGTGCATGTTGGTGGTCAGGAATCAGCACCGGCAATTCGGACCGCGCGCGGATTGACGGCGCATTTTGACCGAACCGTGCTCTGCCTGGTTCGGTGCGAGCGGTCTCGCGTGTGTGCGTACGCGACTCGGGTGAGGAAACACAGCGTGCCAAAGGTCCATAACTCCGCTCTAAGGAATTCGGGGTCGCGGCATCTGGCTGATTTATAGGGGTTTGAAGGGTCTGGCCGGGTGCACAGGAATTCCCTAAAGGGCGAGTTTTCGCTTGACCGATTATCTGGTTAGTGTGTTAAGATTCAGATATGCCATCGGACCGCGAACTCACCCAACGTCGCCGGCGAAAGCTGCGCGAGCAACTTCGAGCGTTGAGCCTGGCACCGCTCATGCGCGGGTCGTTGGTTGAGCGCCTGCGCCGCTGCGGGCGACCGAACTGCGCGTGCGCGCGCGATCCGAGCAAGCGTCACGGCGGGAAGTTTCTCACCGTGCAACTGGGGGGGCGCACCAACGCGTTGCACGTTCGCCCGGAGGACGAGCCCAAGGTGCGCCTGGCGGTCGAGGCGTATGCGAAGCTGTGGGAGATCATCAACGCTCTGACCGAGTGCGAACTGTCTGATCTGCGACGCGAGGCGCGAGAGCGCAAGCGCTCGCGTCAGCGCAGACGCGACTGAAGTTGAGTCTGCGACCCCGCCGCAATGCACGCCAGGGTATCCTGCCGTTTGTGCTGGAGCTGACTGATCGAGAGGACGTTACGGCGCGAGTCGGCTTGCCGCTCGTGCTGGAGACTATGCGTGCGCTTGGCCTGGACGAAGCAGCGCGAGCGCATCTGCCGGGGCCGAAACGACAGCGCGGCTTTACAGCGCAGGAGAAGCTCGAGGCGCTGGTGACCTTGATCGCGGCCGGCGGTGATCGCGTTGAGGACGTGCGGGTGCTCGCAGAGGATAAGGGACTGGAGATGCTCCTTGGCCGCTCGTTCCCCTCGCCAGACGCACTGCTCGACTTCCTTGGGCAGTTTCACGACCCGAAGTGCTGGGAGGACCGGTCTCCGGAGAAGAAGGCGTACGTGCCTCGCGAGTCGGAGGGCCTGCGTGCACTGGAGGCCATCAATCGCGATCTGGTAGCACGAGGGGCTGAACGCAGCGCAACGCTGGCCACCATCGATCACGACGGCACGATCATCGAGTCGCACAAACGCGAGGCGACACTCGCCTACGAGGGGACCCGGGGTTACCAGCCGCTGGTGGCGGTGTGGGCCGAACAGCAGCTGGTCCTGGCCGACGAGTTCCGTGACGGCAACGTCGCCGGCGGCGAGGATCCTCTGAGCTCGGTCAAGCGGGCGCTTGCGAGTCTGCCCCCGTGGGTCACCGAGCGTCGCTTGCGCGCCGACTCGGCCTCCTACTTCACGCCGTTGCTCAAGTACCTCGTCGCCGAGAAGGTCGGCTTCGCGATCAGCGCCGACATGACCAAGGAACTGCGCAAGTGCTGCATCGCGATGAGCAGCGAGCGATGGATTGCGCTGGAGACGCGCGAGCGTGAGCAGGTCGATTTCGCCGAGGTGGAATTCACACCGGGGAACTGGCCGCGCAACGCCGCCCCGCTGCGCTACGTGGCGTTGCGGTTTACCCCGCACCAATGCGAACTGTTCGAGGCGAAGGGTCCTCGTTACCACGCCATCGTGAGCAACCGCTACGATCTGGAGGCGGCGGACTTGGTGCGCTGGCACCGGCAGAAAGCCGGTACCATCGAGCACGTGCACCGCGTGATGAAGGATGAACTCGGTGCGGGCGTGCTCCCAGGGGCACGCTTCGGAGCGAACGCGGCGTGGTTCCGGATCAACTCGCTGACCTTCAACGTACTCACGGTGCTCAAGAGACGGGCGCTACCGCCGCGCTACCGGGACGCGCGTCCGAAGCGACTGCGCTACGAGCTGTTCACGCTTCCTGGCAAGCTGGCGATTCACCACAGCCAGATCTCGGTGCGCGTCCCCGCCGAGGAGCGGCGTCTTCGCGAAATCGTCGAAGCACGCGGGCGCCTACTGGCGATGCGCGAAGAGCGCCGCGCAGTGAGCACCGGCGAGCAATGACGTGCTCGGGGGTGCCGCAGTCGGTCCGCAGCGCTCCCGACCGAGACCGCGTCCGCGTCGGGTGCTCCCGCCAGCGAGGCGCGTCGTTAGAGCGGAGTTATGGTGTTAGCCGGCTGCTTGCTCCAGGGACCGAACTGAGATAAGGTCATGATCGTCCACATGGCGCAAATCATCGGCAGCAAGAGTGACCAGCGCTTGGGTCCGACCGGAGGCCGCGACGAACTCGACCTCGAACGCGTTCGGTCCGTAGACCTCCACAATCGCGCCAAGGTCACCGCGACGAAGCCCGGCATCCGGGATGTCGCGCGTCAATACAACAGTGTCAAGAAGGTTGAACATGGTTCACCTCGGCAAGGCGGTGACGAAACGCGGGAACTGCTCCTCCGAGCGGACAATCCACACGGTCCTGACCGCAGCTGAACGCCCGGATGGTCCAGTTAGGATACCATCGAGTTCGAACTTGCGCCCGTAGGGGCTGGGTTGTCCGGACGCGGCAATTCCGGTCCGGGCAAGCGTAAGAATGTCATCTCGCAGTACTTCCCACTGATCAGCGGTGTAGCCTAGGGCGACAAAGAGTGCCGCCTTGAAGCGGCCCACGGGGTGAACTGTAGACAGAAGGTAGTCTCGGACCTTGGCGGGATCGACCACCGCTCGGTCGGCGTTCACGAGGTTCATCGGTTAGACAAAGCTCCGCGCAAATTCGTAGCCGGCTACAAGATATCGAGTTGATATCTGGCGTCTTATAAGACCCCTACTGCGGGGTTCAGTACACCAACCATACGCGCAACCCCTTGATATATCAAACTGTAAGCCGCCATAAACACCCTCAACTCCCACCGCAAATCGCCACCAAGCACCGCTTGACCGCGCAATTCCGGAGCCTAGAATTGAGCATGTAACACCCAATCTCCAGGCCATGCCCACAGTCCGTCCAGCCGCCGTAGCCGGCATGTTCTACCCCGCGTCCTCGAGCGAATTGACGCGCGAGGTGGACACTATGCTCGCGCGTAGCGTCGCCACCGCGCCGACTGCGCGTTTTCCGAAGGCGCTGATCGTTCCGCACGCCGGCTACATCTATTCGGGCCCGGTCGCGGCCGAGGCTTACGCGAAGCTGCGTGCGGCGCGCGGCACGGTGCGCCGCGTGGTGCTGCTCGGTCCTTGCCATCGCGTGCCGGTGCGTGGCCTTGCGTTGCCCGAGGCGACGGTGTTCGCGACGCCGCTTGGCGAAATCGCGATCGATGAGGCGGCGGTCAAGGCCCTTGCCGATCTGCCGCAGGTCGTCAAGAGTTCCGCGGTGCACGCCGAGGAGCATTCGCTCGAAGTGCAGCTCCCGTTCTTGCAGCGCGTGCTCGGAGATTTCACTCTGGTGCCGCTCGTCGTGGGGGATGCCACGCCGGCCGAGGTGGCCGAGGTCATCGAAACGCTCTGGGGCGGACCCGAGACGCTCGTCGTGATCAGTTCGGACCTCTCGCACTATCACGCCTACGAGCGCGCGCGTGCGATCGACCGGGAGACCGCGCAGGCGATCCTCGGCTATTCGACCGACATCGGCCACGAGCAGGCGTGCGGTGCGACGCCGATCGCGGGCGTGCTGCTCGCGGCGAAACGGCGCGGGCTCAAGGTCGAGCTGCTCGATTTGCGCAATTCTGGCGACACAGCCGGCGGCAAACGCCAGGTCGTGGGCTACGCGTCGTTTGCGCTTTGGGACGCGGAGCCCGAATTCAGCGCGGCGCAGGGGCGGACGCTGCTCGCGATCGCGAGGAACAGCATCGAATCGGCACTCGGGACGGCGAAGCGCGCGCCGCTTCCGAACGAAGCCTGGCTCGCTCAGCCGCAGGCGAGCTTCGTGACGCTGACGCAGGACGGGGCGCTGCGCGGCTGCATCGGCAGCCTCGAAGCGCAGCGACCGCTGGGCGAAGACGTGCGTGACAACGCGCGCGCGGCGGCGCTCTCCGATCCGCGCTTTCCTGCGCTAAGCGCCGAAGAACTCGCGCGCACGCGCATCGAGGTGTCGCTCTTATCCGCGCCGAAGGAGATCGCCTTCGCCGATCACGCCGATTTGATCAGGCAATTGCGGCGCGGCGAAGACGGCCTGATTCTGGAGTGCGGCGGCGCGCGCGGGACGTTCCTGCCGCAGGTGTGGGAAAGCCTGCCGGAGCCAGAACAGTTCATCGCCGAACTCAAGCGCAAAGCCGGACTGTCCCCAGCGGTGAGCACGGCCAAGTGCCGCATCCGGCGTTACCGGGCGCTCAAGTGGAAGGAAGGTGCAGCATGACAGTCGCCGAAAGCCAATATCCTGCCCGCTGGTGGCACCTGCTCGATGACGGCAGGATGCAATGCGACCTGTGTCCGCGCGACTGCCGCCTGCACGAGGGCCAGCGTGGTCTGTGCTTCGTGCGCATGCGCCAGGGCGAGCAGATGCTGCTCACCACCTATGGGCGCTCGTCCGGATTTTGCGTCGATCCGATCGAGAAGAAGCCGCTGAACCAATTCTATCCGGGATCGAGCGTGTTTTCCTTTGGTACCGCCGGCTGCAACCTCGCCTGCAAGTTCTGCCAGAACTGGGATATCTCCAAATCGCGCGACATGGACAGACTCGCAGACGCCGCGAGCCCGGTAGAGATTGCGCAGGCGGCGCAACGTATGGGCTGCAAGAGCGTGGCCTTCACCTACAACGACCCGGTGATATTCGCCGAATACGCCATGGACGTGGCCGATGCCTGTCACGCCGTGGGCGTGCAGACGGTGGCGGTGACAGCGGGCTACATGCACGATGCGCCGCGGCGCGAGTTCTATGCCAAGATGGACGCGGCCAACGTCGATCTTAAGGCCTTCACCGACGAGTTCTACGTCAAGCTGACCGGCGCCCACCTCGCGCCGGTGCTGGATACGCTGAAATATCTGAAGCACGAGACTGGGGTGTGGTTCGAGATCACCACGCTGCTGATTCCAGGCAAAAACGACAGCGACGCCGAACTCGAGGCGATGTGCGCCTGGATCGCGAAAGAACTGGGGCCGGACGTGCCGCTGCATTTTTCCGCCTTCCATCCGGACTGGAAAATGACCGACATACCGGCGACGCCTACGGCCACGCTGACGCGCGCGCGCCGGATCGCGCTCGGGCACGGGCTGCATTACGTCTACACCGGCAATGTGCACGACACGGAAGGCGGCACCACCTTCTGCCCGCACTGCGGCAAGGCGGTGATCGTGCGTGACTGGTACAACATCCTCAGTTATCGCGTCGGCGACGATGGTCGCTGCCTGGAATGCGGCAGCGCCATCGCCGGCCGCTATCAGCACTTCGGCGAGGCTTTCGGCTCGCGCCGCATCCCGGTGCGGATGGCGGCTACAGTCCTGTAGTCCACTCCGGACGGAGCTGGGCTGCGTCCGGTTGCTCCAGGGCAAGGCGCATTTTCGCAAGCAGGCGGGCCTTCACCGCGCATTGTTCAGCGCTGCGCCAAGTTCCATTGTGCCCTTGTAACGCGGGAAAGAGCGTTCTTCCTGACACGATACGCCGCCGACGGCGTGGTGACAGAGCGTTCGCGGATGGCCGGTGGGCGCCTGTCGGTTGTGGCGGCTGCTCACGACACATCGGCGATCTTGAGTCCAGCCTTTTGTGCTGCCGAAAGTTGCCTATGGGCGGCCGCAACAAAAACATCCGGTTTGGCTGGGGGGGGCCC
>Ga0080064_1003483_pt1 | contig 22665 bp, 18 predicted proteins | sample Subgrocontami54m_FD_69260 | JGI IMG/M metagenome (GOLD analysis project Ga0080064, IMG submission 69260) | Subsurface groundwater microbial communities from S. Glens Falls, New York, USA - GMW46 contaminated, 5.4 m (SPADES assembly) (version 2) ...
AACGCGCGCGTAGCCAGTCGCGCACAAACGCGTGGATGTCGGATTCCCAGACGGCGCTGCGGGCCGCACCCGTCACCGAGTTGTTGTGATGCTGATCGGGCATTACCCATAGCTCCGCGGGCGCCTTCATCTGATCGAAGAGGCGATAGACCTCCTCGAGCGGGCCGCGCGGATCGAACTCGCCCGACACCAGCAGCGTCGGGCAGGTAATCCTGTCCATGCGTCCTTCCATCGTCATCCCGGCTACGACCTGGTCCAGTTCTGCTTCGCTCCCGGACTGGGTGAGGAAGGCGAAGAGCTGCTTGTAGCGCGGCGACTCCTCGGTCAACAGGTAGTAGTTATCGGCGAACGACGACCACGGCGCGGCCACGGCACACAGGCGGCGCTCGGTGGACGCGATGCGCATGCCCCAGTACGAGCCGAAACTCAGCGCGTAAACGCCGACCTTCTTCGGATCGATTTCCGGCCGCTTGAGCAGGGTGTCGAGGACTGCGCTGGTGGCGCTCTCGTAGTTGTCCGCCGTGAGGCGTATGCGACGCAGGTTGCTTTCACCCTGCCCCGGGCCGTCGAACGAAAACGCGTGCATGCCGCGCTGCAGCGCCTGGTTGTAATACGGATGCGGCCAGGCTTCCTTGGTCTGATCGCAGCCGGGCACGTAGAAGACGAGCGGCTTGGGCCCGTCGCCGGGCGCCAGATGCAGGTTACCCGATACGACGGTGCCGTTCCACGGAACGTCCACGTGCTCGATGCGGTACGGCGCGAATTCCCGCACCTTGTCGTAGCACCGCATGAGCGCGCCGTGCAGGAAGCGCTTCTCGTCGTTGACTTCGAACACGGTGTGCTGGGCGTCGAGGTACTGCAGCGCCGCCTGGAAATAGAGTTCCATCGCGGTTTCGCGGTGGCCGGCCGCGGCCTCCGCCTGCGCGAGCCGCTCCAGCCTGCTGGCCGACAATCCCATGTGCTTCGAGATCATGTCGTGGCTGCGCACGCTGCGTGGCAGGCGGCCGCGGCCATCGGACTGGAAATGGAAGACCTTGCCGGTCTCCTTGATCACCCAGTCGTATACCCACTTCTGATTGTCGCGCTCCAGATGGGGTTTGCCGACCTTCGGACGCTTGGGACTTGCCATCAATTACTCTCTTTCCAATAATCTGTCGGTCAAAATTCTGCCGCGCGGTCAAACGATCCCAGCGCCGCCGACGCGCGGCATTGGCGAACAGGGCGGGAAGCGCGCGTCAGTTGATCTTGATGTTGCCGGCCTTGACCACCTTCGACCACGTGCTGATGTCCCGCGCGACCACGCGCGCAAATTCTTCGGGTGTGGAGGGTGTGGACTCCGCGCCGCTGGCGCGCAGCCGCTCCTGCACCTCGGGCCGCTGGAGGATGCGCGCGACCGACCGATTGAGCCGCACGACGACGTCTTTGGGCGTGCCCGCGGGCGCCCACATGCCGGCCCAGCGGTCGACCGCGTAGCCGGGAACTACCTCGCCGATCGTGGGCAGATCGGGCAGCGACGGCGAACGCCGCGCGGTGGTGACGGCAAGCGCGCGCACTTTGCCCGCCTTGATCTGCGGACCCAACACGATCTCCGTGGCGATATTCATCTGGATCTGCCCGCCAATCAGGTCAACGAGGGCGGGGGCATCGCCCTTGTACGGGACGTGAAGCAACTTGATTCCGGTCATCTGCTGGAAAAGCTCGCCCGCCAGATGCGGCGTGCTGCCGGTGCCGGGAGAACCGAAGTTGAGGACACCGGGCCGCGCGCGCACCAGCTCGATGAACTCCTTCAGGCTGGTCGCCTTCACCGATGGGTTCACGGCGAGGATGAACGGCAGGATGCTGATCATGCTGATCGGCGCGATACCCTTGACGGGGTCATACGGCAGCTTGTAGAGGACCGAGGTGGCGGCATAGCTCGAGGTCACCACGATGATCGTGTAGCCGTCCGGGTTGGCGCGCGCAGCAATCTCGGCGCCGATCGCGCCGCCGGCGCCGGCGCGATTGTCAACGATGAACTGCTGGCCGTACTCCTCCGCCAGATGCGGCGCGAACGTGCGCGCGACGACGTCAGTGGTGCCGCCGGGCGGGAACGGCACGATTACGCGCACCGGTTTCTCGGGCCATTTTCCCGTTTGGGCCTGTGCCGCCGGCAGGATTGCGGCGAGCGCGAGTAACAGCAATGCGTGTCTTGTTTTCATGGGTGGCTCTCCCTCGGTTTGAAGTTCCAGGCGCAACGGCTGAACGGATATTCAGCGGCAGGTTGTTTTCTGCATCCTGCGGCAGCGCAATAGGGATGTCAAGCCACGAGCCGCGCGCTTGAGTTCCAAACCGAATAAAGCACTACACTAGCAGGCTGGACCTCGGAGAATCCCATGGGCAGTATAGAGAGCAAACTGAAAGCAATGGGTCTGGAGTTGCCCCCGACCCACGCGTATCCCAATCCCAATCGGACCGCCTGCGTGCAGGCAGGAAACATCCTGTACCTGTCCGGTCATGGCTCCGCGCGCAGTCCGCTGCAGAACGTCAAAGGCGTAGGCAAGGTCGGCGCGGACATCACCGAGGCCGAGGCCTATCAGACGGCTCGTGCCGTAGCGCTGCTCATGATGGCCTCCATCAAGAACGAATTGGGCGACCTGGACCGGGTAAAGCGCGTCATCCGTCTCTACGGGATGGTCAATTCGGCGCCGGGCTTCGAGCGGCAATTCGCCGTGATCGACGGCGCTTCGGATTTGTTCTATGAGTTGTGGGGACCGCAATACGGCAAGCACGCCAGAGCTGCGGTAGGCATCGCGGAACTGCCGCGCAGGGCCGCGATTGAAATCATGGGCGAATTCGAAGTGACGTGAGGCCGGTGCGCGGGTAGAGTGGTTTTCCGATATTGAAGGCGGGGAAGTCTATGTCAGAATCCGGATCGAGCGGGCTATTTGATGTTTCGCATGGTTACCAGAGTCATCGCCAGTACCTGTAAAGAGTGTTCCGTCAGATGCGGGTCGCTGATCCACGTCGACGGCGACAGGGTCGTCAGGATCACGGGGAACCCCGCTCACCCCGGCTCGCAGGGCGCTTTCTGCGTGAAGGGCGTGAAGGGGCCGATCGTTGCGAGAGAGCATCCCGACAGACCGCTGCATCCGTTGCGCAGAGTCGGTGGCCGCGGAGAAGGCAAATGGGAAGCGATTTCCTGGGATCAGGCGTTCGGGGAAATCGCCGAGCGCATCGGCAAGGTCAAGGCGCAGTATGGCGGTCCTGCGATTGCCGGCGCCGTGTCGAATCATTTCGTCAGCCGGGGCGTCGCGATGGCGCAATTGCTGCGCGCGATCGGCTCACCGAATTACATGATCAACCAGGACCTGTGCCAGGGCTGCCGCTATACGGCCGCCATGCTCACCGGCGTGAGCGCACAGGCGGCCAACGAAATGGCGAAGGCGCGCTGCATCCTGGTGATCGGAAAAAGCCCTTCGGACTCCAGTGTCGTGCAATGGATGCACATCAAGGCCGCGAAAAAAGCCGGCGCGACGCTGATCGTCGTGGATCCGCGGAAAACGCAGATCGCCCGCAGGGCGAAGCACTGGCTCGCGCCCAAACCCGGCACCGATGCGGCGCTCGCCCTGGCGATGATCGATGTCATATTCGAGGAAAATCTGTACGACCGTGAGTTCGTAGAGCAATACTGCACCGGCACGGAAGACCTCCGGGCGCGCGCCCGGCAGTACGAGCCTGCCGTGGCCGAGAAAATCACGGGCATCCCGGCCAAGGACATCAGAACGGCCGCCCGCGCGTTTGCGACCACCAAGCCCGCCTGCATGGTGCTGGGCCACGGCATCGATGCCCAGGCGAATGGCGTCAAGACGACGATCGCTTTCCACGCCTTGCTCGCGCTCACCGGAAACATCGATCGCCCGGGAACGAACCGGCCGGCAAAAACGGTGGCAGGTTTCCGCGATTACTTCAGCATCATCAACGACGAAAAATTCCGGCTGCCGCGCGCGATAGAGAGCAGGATTATCGGCGGCGATGCGTATCCCCTTTGGTGCGGCCCCAACAGCTGGTCGAAGTCCAGCCACAACCCTTCGCTCATCGAAGCGATGCACACCGGACGCCCCTATCCGGTGAAGGCGCTCTACGTGAGCGGAGTGAACATCGTCTGCACGTATCCAGACATCCGCAACACCATCGCCGCGCTGCGCCAGCTCGATCTGCTGGTGGTCGCCACGGACCACATCACGCCGACCGCGGAGCTTGCCGACTACGTGCTGCCGAAAACGACGCTGCTCGAGGAGGAAGATGTTTCGGTGGATCAGAGCGGCCCCTGCATTTCGATCGTCCAGCGTGCGGTGCCTGCGCGCGGCGAGGCGAAAACGGACATCGAAATCGCGGTCGGCCTGCGGGACGCCCTGAAAAAGCACGAGCTTCTCGAGTTCGACCTGTTTCCCTGGAACAGCCACAGGGACCTGATCGATTTCCAGCTCGAGGGAACGGGCATCGCATTCGACGACCTGTGCGAAAAGGGTTTTCAGAACATCCCGTTTGAATATGAAGATTACCGGCAGAAGGGTTTCAGGACGCCCAGCGGGAAAATCGAATTCTCCTCGACCCGCCTGAGCGACATCGGCCAGGACCCGCTGCCCGAGTACAAGGCGCCGGTCTATGCGCAGCCTGCGGGAGAATTCAATCTTGTGCTGTTGACCGGCATTCGCAGCATGGCTTACCACCACTCCCGATTCCGCAACCACGCCTGGGCGAGAAAGGTGCAGGACGCTCCCGAGCTGCGGATTAGCCCCAGGACGGCAGAGCGGCTGAACGTCGGAGAGGGCGACTGGGTATGGGTGCAAACCCGCGAGGCCGGCGACCGAACGCTGCTGAAAGCATGGGTGAGCGACGAGATGCCGGAAGACGTCGTGGCGACCGGGATGGGCTGGTGGTTTCCCGAGATGGCAGGGTCCGACCGCGGCGCGCTCACGTTCAACATCGATGCGGCGATACCCTACGGACCGCCGTGGGATCCCATTTCCGGATCTCCCGAAGCGCGCAATACGGCGTGCAAAGTGGTGCGCGCAAAGCCGGGCGAGATTCCTGCAGGGCATTCTGCGCAGCCAAAGGCGAAGGCGGTGAGATAAAATTCTTTAATGTTCGCTGGCCGGGTACTCAGTCCTGCTATTCCTGTCGCGCTTCGCCAGCATCCGCGCCGGAATGACCCCCACGAGCGCGACCACGCCAAGACTCGCAAACGCGAATCCCCACGCCCTGAGTTCGCCGCGGCCCCCGGCCACGTCCAGAACCGCGCCGAATACCGCGGGCGAGATAAACCCGGCCCCGAAACCGAGCAGCGAGTACACGGCCATGGTGGCCCCGCGGTGGGCGGGCTCGGCGGCATTCACCACGCCGGCGGTCATGGTGCCGGCATCGATACCGACGAAGTACATGTGCACGACCGCGAACGCCAGCAGCCCTATCCACGGCGAGCCCGCGAGGAAACCGATGGCGCAGCTCAGGATCGCCGACCCGGTCGCGCCGATGGTCATCATGCGTGCCCGGCCGAAGCGCAGCGCGAATTCGTTGCCGCTCACGCTCGCGATCGGCCCGAGCAAAATAACAAGCGCAGCTGCCAGCGCCACGGAACCGGGCACGCTGCCGGCACTATCCCGCAGACCCGCGGCAAACGTGAAGAAGGCCACCAGCCACGCGCGCGTCCCGTGCAGCTCCCAGGAATGCGCGACCGTGGCGAACAGATACGGGCGCACGGCAGCATTGCGCAACACGGGCCGGAAGTCGAGCAGCGCGGGGCGCGCCGCCGGCCGGGGTGTCGATGGGTTAAGCGCGAATACGATGATCGCGGCCGCGACCAGCGGTCCGATGCTGGCGACCAGAAAGGCGGCCCGCCAGCCGAAAACGCCGGCAATCGCGCCGCACAGAATCAGCGAGCCGCCTGTTCCGATACCAAACGTCGCGCCGTAAATGGCGGCGCCACGGCTCTGCCACGGACCCTCGACGCGATCGGTCAGTGCCTTCATGCCGGGAATGTAAGTTCCGGCGAGCCCGACGCCGATCAGCGCCTGGCACAGCAACGCCGACCAGAATCCGCTCGCAAAAAAAGAAAAACCCAACGCACCGCCCGCGGCGACGATCGCAGCCACCGCGTACACCCGCCGCGCGTCGACCCGGTCGGTCAGCGCTCCGAGAAAAGGCACCCCCGCCATATAGCCGCCGAGCACCGTCCCGCCGATCAAGCCGGCCTGGGAATTGTTCAGCCCGAACTCGGGCGCCATCAATGGCAGCAACGCGGCAAAGCCCGAAAACGCCGCCATGCTCAGCGCTTCGGCAAAGCAGATCGTTGCAATGATGCGGGTGGCGGGCGTGCTCACGTGGGGTCTGCCAAACTGTTGCCTCCGGTTTTCGAACCTGACCGCGACATCGGAATGGTACCGCGCGATAATGAACCCCGTAATCTATCCTAATCCACCGCTCAGGGAGCATATTCATGGCACAGTCAGAAAAGATCGAATATTCCGTTGTCGAGGGGTGGGAGCAGCTCCCGAACGGCTACGTTCACCGGGACGTGGCGGGAGTGGCCGTCGACGGTGAGGACCGCGTGTATCTCATCTGCCGCGGGGATCATCCCGTCATCATTTACGACCAGAAAGGCAAGTTTCAGCGCTCCTGGGGCGAAGGCGAATTCTCGTATCGCACGCACGGCATCTACGTCGCGCCCAACGGCACGATCTTCTGCACGGACGACGGCCAGCACACGGTCAGGCAATTCACGCCCGAGGGAAAACTGCTCATGACGCTGGGGGTCCTGAACACGCCTTCGGACACGGGCTACGACGGCAAGAACACCGCGAGCATCAAGCGCGGCGCCGGCCCCTTCAACCGGCCTACCAATGTCGCCATTGGCCCCCGGGGCGACATCTATATCACCGACGGATACGGAAATGCGCGCGTGCATAAGTTTTCGCCCACGGGCCAACTGCAGCGATCGTGGGGTGAGCCGGGTCGCGGCCCCGGCCAGTTCCACCTTCCGCACGGCATCGCGGTCGACGCGGAAGGTCGCGTCTTCGTTTGCGACCGCGAGAGCGACCGCATCCAGATCTTCAGCCCGGACGGTGAATACTTAAGCGAGTGGACCGACACGCAGCGGCCCACGCACCTGTGCTTCGATTCGCTGGGCCGCGCGTACGTGACGGAACTCGCGTGGCACGAGGGCGACACTTCCTTCAGCCGTGGTCCGATTACCAGGGAGAAAGTGGTACACGCGCGGATGAGCATCTACGACAAGGCTGGCAAGGTCCTCGCGCGCTGGGGCACGCCGCACGTAACCGCCCCCGGAAGTTTCGCCGCGCCTCACGGTCTCGCACTCGACTCGAAGAACGATCTCTACGTGAGCGAGGTCACCTGGACTTTCGCGGTGAGCCGCGGCCACGCGCCCGCGGACTGCCACACGTTCCAGAAGTTTTCTCTCGCGGCGTAATAAGCGGTGGGCCTGACCGACGAGCTGTGCAGGATCATTCACGCGACTCGCTACGAGTCGCTCGGTGCCGATTGTGTTGCGCGGGTCAAGCAGGCGATCCAGGACGGCATCGCGGTAGCGCTCGCCGGCTGCAGGGAGCAGCCGGTTGCGATCGGCGCCGCACACGCGAAGAGCCTCGGCGGCGCGCCGCAGGCGAGCATCTGGGGCTCACGCTTCAAGGCATCGGTCGTGCAGGCGGTAAACATCAACGCGATGGCAACCCACGTGCTCGACTTCGAGCCAATGTGGAGTCCGCCGACGCATGCGGTGTCGCCGACGGTGCCGGTCGCGTTTGCGCTGGCCGAACTGCACGGTGCCACCGGACAGCAGATCATCACGGCGGTGGCGAAGGGTCTCGAGATCCAGGGGCGCTTGCAGTACGCCGGCAATCAGTACGAGCCCGAACAACTCAAGTTCCACCCGCCCGGTGTTGCGGGCGCGTTCGGCAGCGCCATCGTTGCGTCGGAACTGCTGGGGCTCGACGTGAACGGCATGCGGCACGCGCTGGGCATTGCGGCTTCGCGCGCGGGCTCACTGCTGGCGAATGTCGGCTCGATGACCAAGTGCTCGCACTGCGGCGGTGCTGCCGCGGCCGGCCTCGATGCGGCGCTGCTCGCGCAGCGCGGGTTCACGGCGAACCCCGACGTGCTCGAAGCGCACAAGGGCGTGATCGCGACGTTCTATCCGGATGCTTTCGACGCGGCGCGCCTGCTCGGCTGGGGCAAGCCGTATCGCGTCGTCGATCCGGGGCTGGCGATCAAGATGTTTCCGTCGCAATATGGCACGCACTATGCGATCACGGCGGGGCTCGATATTCACCGGCAAGCCGGCGGCGCGGCACGCATCCGGCAGGTGCGCATCGTGTCGCCGGTGATGAAATACGTGGACCGGCCGCAGCCCGCGACGGGCCTCGACGGCAAGTTCAGCCTGCAGTACACCGCCGCCGCCGCGATGCTCGACGGCAAGGTCGGCATCGACACGTTCACCGACGAACGGCGCCACCGTCCCGACATGGTCGAACTGCTCGCGAAAATCTCGCTGACGCAGGACGCATCCATCGTCGGCGATTTCCACCACATGCACGTCGCCATCGAAGCCGATCTCACCGGCGGCAGCCGCGTCGAGGCGATCTGCCGCGGGCCGAAGGGATCGTGGGGTGTGCCGCTCGCGCCGTCCGATCATCGCGTCAAGCTGCTCGACTGTTTCCGCCGCGCCCTGCCGGCGGACAAGGTCGACGAGCTGATCGGCCTGTTCGAGCGGCTCGAGACGCTCGATGCCGGCGGCGTGGCGCGGCTCGTCGCACTGATTGCGTCGTCAACTTAACGAGGAGAGACACCATGTGCAAACCCGGTCGTGTTACAGCCCTGGCCGCGGCGCTGCTGGCCGCGGGCTTTGCCTGCAGCAGCGCGCAGGCGCAGAAAGACTATCCGACCAAGCCCATTCGGTTAATTGTTCCATTTGCGCCCGGCGGTGGCACCGATATCGTCGCGCGCGTGCTGGCGCAGAAACTGACTGAAGCTTTCATGCAGACGGTGATCGTGGATAACCGCGCGGGCGGCGGCGGCACGATCGGCGCCGAGATCGCAGTGCGCGCCACGCCCGACGGCTACACGGCGATCATCATGTCGGGCAGTTACGCCACGAATGCGGCGATGTACAAGCTTCCTTACGACCCGGTGAACGACATATTGCCGATGGGCCTCATTGGCGATACGGCGTTCATCGTTGCGCTGCATCCAGGGGTGCCGATCAAGAGCGTCGCTGAACTCGTCGCATACGCCAAGGCCAAACCCGGCGCGCTCAACTACGGCTCATCGGGCACCGGCGGCATCGCCCATCTCTCCGGCGCATTGTTCGATCTGCTGGCAGCGACCCAAATGACGCACGTCGCGTACAAAGGCACCGGCCCGGCGCTGAACGACCTGCTCGGCGGCCATATCCAGCTGATTTTCGGCAGCGCGCCGTCGACCATCCCACTCGTGCGCGGCAACCGCCTGCGTGCCATCGCGGTCACTACCACCAAGCGCTCGGCCGCGCTTCCCGACCTTCCAACCGTCGCCGAAGCCGGTGTGCGGGGCTATGAGGTGGTATTGTGGTACGGCGTGTTGGGTCCCAAAGGCCTGCCAAAGAATATCGTCGCGCGCTGGAACACCGAAATCCGCAAAACCACCAAGCTGCCGGACACGAAGCAGCGGCTCATTTCCGAAGGCTTCGATATCGACGATAGCCCGCCCGAAGTGTTTCAGGCCGTACTCAGGCGCGACGTCGCGAAATGGACCAAAGTGGTGAAGGAGGCGAAGATCAAGGTTGAGTGAGCGGAAATAAGGACGGAGCCCGGTTTCAGACCGTGCCCACCGCTTCGGCGCGGGATACGGCAAACTTTTTGTGGCGCGGCAGGTAGAGAGCCAACGGCAGCCCCAGGTATCCGATCGCCGCGGATGCAAGGATTGCCCACGTGTACGCTCCGGTGACATCGAAAAGCACGCCGCCCAGCCAGCCGCCCAGGGCCATGCCCGTGCTGGCACCCAGCATCTCGAAGGAGTAAATCGAACTGAGCGGCGCTCCTTCGCCGAATAACTGACGGTTAATAATCGGGAAGCCCACCATCTCGCCTCCGTAGCACAGGCCGAAGATGACGGCGAACAGATAGAATACCCAGGCATCGCTGGCAAACAACAAAATAAGCACCGAAGTGCTCTGTCCAATCACTGCCATCAGCAGGACAGACCGGCCGCCGAGCCGCTCCGTGAGGATTGAGAAAGCGAAACGGCTGATAATCGAGATGCCGGCGATCGTGCTGAGCACACCCGCTGCCTCTATTCCGGATACGCCCCGGAAGGTCGCCATGGACACGACATGGGCCAGTATGATGGCGTGTCCAGCACACCCGAGATGATGGATGCCCGTCAATAGCCAAACGGGGCGCCTGGTCAGCAGCTCGCGCAGACTTGCCGGCGCTATGGCGGATGCGGCACGAACACGTTGTTCGCTGGATGAGCCCTTCGCTCCGTAGGCAGACATCCCCATTTCACGGGGACTGCTTCGTATCAAGGCGGAAAATGCCAGAAGAATGACACCGAGGCCAATTCCAACAAGGGTGAATGCGCGTTCCCAACCACGCGTTTCGATGAGCCAGCTGAACAGCGGCGCAAAAATCACCGGCCCCGCCCCCAGCGCGGCCCAATAAATGCCCAACGCAACGCCCATATGCCGGCTGAACCAGCGGGTCACGATGACCGGCAGCAACACCATAAAAGCAGCATTGCCCAAAGATCCGACAAACAGCCCGTAAAAAACGTAGAACTGCCATAGTTCCGTGATGGTTCCCAGCAGAACCGTGCCCGTGGATATCAGGAAGGAGGCCCCGATCATGAGCTTCCGCGCGCCGTAGCGATCACCGAGCCAGCCCATGGCGACCATGGCAGGCATGCCGGCCAGAAACGCCAGGGCATAGGCAAACGATATGTCGCCGTGACTCCATCCGAATTGCGCGACCAGGGGATCGATGAAAACCGCAAATGATGCTGAATCCGCGCGGCTGACCACGCTGAGGACGCACGCCGCCACCAGGATGACCCAGGCGTAATGAAGCCGGTATTTTTTTATGAAGGCCATGAGATGGTATTGCTTGTTTTTCGGGTCGAATGGGAAACCATTGTATCCGCTTACGCCGCTGATGTTATCCCCGCTGACTACGGGCGCCCTTCCTCCGCCAGATCCCAGAACAACCCCGTCATGATCTGCAAACCCTCGCGCAGGATGGAGCCGAGCGCGTGTTCGTTGGGCGCGTGCTGCGAGCAGCCGGCGTAGGAATGCGGCACCCACAGCGTGGGCAGGCCCAGCGTTTCGGCAAAGCAGTCGTTGGGCAGCGAGCCGCCGATATTCGGCAGTATCGCGGGCGCAGCGCCCGTGGTGCGGCGTATCGATTCCGCCGCCCAGCGCACCCACGCGTTGTCGGGGTCGAGGCGCGTTGCCTGCATGAAACTCTTGCGTGCCATGCCGATTTTCACGCACTCGTAGCCTCTGGCGTCGAGATGCCTGCGCAAACTTGGAATGAATGTATCCGCATCGCAGCCCGCGACAAAGCGTATCTGGCAGGTCGCCACCGCTTTGCCGGGAATGGCGTTCACCGGGTTATCGGGGTTGCCGGTGCGAAACGCGAGTATCTCGAAGGTATTCCACGCGTAGACTTTTTCCGCCGCCGTTAAACCCGGCTCCCCCCAACCGTGATCGATTTGCGGCTCGTCGGGTTCCGGCGCCGGCGTGCAATCGATGAGCGCCTTGCGCACGCTGTCGGGAATGCTCTCGGGCAGCAGTTCGCGCACCAGCACCCTGCCGTCGCGCGTGACGATGCTCGCGAGTGCATGCGCGAGCACGATGCCGGGATTGGCGAGCAGTCCGCCCCAGTTGCCGGAGTGATGCGAGCCTTCGCGCAGTTCGACGGTAAACGTCAGATTCATCGCGCCACGTGAGCCGAGATAAAGTGTGGGACGCTTCGCCGAGAGGCGTGGGCCGTCGGAGGCGATCAGCACATCGGCCTTGAGCCGCGCGCGGTGTTGCTCGCAGAATTCGCGCAGGCCCGGCGAACTCAGCTCCTCGCCGGTTTCCAGCATGAACTTCACGTTGAAGCCGAGCTTGCCGCGCTCGGCGATCACCGTTTCCATGGCCGCCATGTTTACCGAGTGCTGGCCTTTGTTGTCGGCAGTACCGCGGCCGTAATATCTGTCGCCTTCCTGCTTGAGTGTCCACGGCGCGATGCCGGCACGCCATTGGTCATCGAGGCCGCGTATCACATCGCCGTGGCCATACATCAATACCGTCGGCAGGTTCGGCCCCTCGATGCGTTCGGCAAGCAGGATGGGGCCCACGCCTTCGGCCGGATTCGGCAGTATCTCGGTCTTGAAACCCATGCGCGCGAACGCGGGCGTCATCTCGTCCTTGAGATACACGTCCATGCAGGGACGGCTCTCGGGTATCTGGCTCTCGGTGCGGATCGCGACGCGACGCGTGAGGTCTGCGATGAATTTACCCTCGTCAAAGTGGCGGGTGGCGCGGGAGATAGCGGATTCGCGGGTCATGGATTGATTCGCTTTTATATGGCCGTCCGGTGTTGACTGGTTACCGTCACCTTGGCAATCGGTACGCTAGCGGCGGCGCTTGCGCACGGTTTTGCGCGGCGCCTTCGACTGTTGCGATTTGGCGATCGCTACGCCGCTCTGACCTTCGAGCTTCGGCTGGACGTTGTCGTTGATCCACTTCGGGTCCCACCACTCCACCGGCAAAATGGCGACCCCATGCAAATAGACGCCATAGTGCAGATGATCGCCCACGGCCAATCCGGTCTCACCGGTCTTGCCGAGGGCCTGCCGTTGCCTGATCGGATCGCCGACCTTGACGTCGATGGCACTCAAGTGGGCATAAAGCGTAAACAGCCCGAGGCCGTGATCCAGGATGACGGCGTTGCCGTAAATGCCCAGGTCGCCGGCGAAAGCGACAGCGCCGCTGTTGGCGGCTTCGACGGGATATTGTTTGGTGACGGACAGGTCATAGCCGAGGTGATAGGCGTTGTCGATCGTTTCGTTGTTGTAGGTGTACGTCCGCGCATCCGCGAAGTTCGCTTCGACTTTGGAATTGCTCAGTTGGGTGAACGCGCCTTTCCAAAGTATCGAGGGCGTGGATTGCTTCGTGATCGCGGCGATTTTATCTTCGTTCTCTTTTCTGAGCCCTTTGTTGACCCGGACAAAGATTTCTTGCGGGGTCCCCTGGCGCGCACCGACATCGTTTAACAAGGGCGCCATTTTGCTCTGAATAAAGTTGTCGGATATCGAGAGGGTGCTCTTCCTGTATTTGACGTTCTTGAGTTCGTAGACCAGCCGCGTTTCTCTGGTATTACCGGCTTTGTCGGTGGCGACCAGCGTGGCTTTGGCGTCCGCCGGCACGTTATAGGGATGGGCAAAAAAAGCGATGAAGCGATCCGGGCGCTCCTTGATTTGGCCCTGGTAACCGGGGAAAAAATAATCGCCTATCCTGACTCCGCTCGTTGCCGTATCCGCGGATGCCTGGTAAACGATCACGCCGACACCGCCGAAGTTGACGTAGCGATCATCGGCGACGAGTTCAAGGGTGGGTGGGGTGATGTCGATGGTGACATTCTTTTGGATCACGGTTTCGTTGCCACGGAAAGCATTCCACAGCGAGCGGTCCCGCGCAGTAACGCGCAGCACCGCGGGTCCTTCTTTGAGGCCGGTGAGTTTCGACGACAAAACGACAGTGATCTTCTTCTCGGTCACCGGCTCGGCGTACTGCTCGGAGGCGAGCGTGTGCTCGGCGCCGCCCGAAGTGAGCGTCGCGGTAACCAATTTCAATCCAGCGCCTTGATCGCTAACGACGATCTCCAGGGGTGCCACACCCAGCACGTCCGCGTCCGGCGTGAGCCTGATTTGCGGTGGCTCCCTTTCGAAGCGCGGCCACAGGTAGTAGACGCCGCCCACGAGGCCGACGATGATAATCAGAACAATGGAAAGAGTCGCCCGATAATTTCTCAATGGTGTGCCCGATTCGAAAGTGCTCATTCAGATTTTCCGCTTCCAGCCGAGCCAGTTGACGACGGCCGCGCCCATGACCTGCTCGCGGTCGCGGCCCTTCAGCCACGGCATCTCCTCGGTGTACATCGTCACGCATTGCCGGTACGTGCACGGCATGCGGGTGATGTCGGTACCCCAGAAACAGCGCTCGGGCCCGAAGGCATCGATGATTTTGCGCAGATAGCCGTGGATGTTCGTGTACGGATAGGGCTGGGTCGAACAACTCGGCGCGCCCGACAGCTTGACCGCGACATTGGGGAGCCGGGCGAGCGCGAGCATGTCGCCAAGGTTGGCGAAGGCCGCATCGTCCTTCAGCTCTGCCCTGCCGCCTCCGCGCCCGATGTGATCGATGTGCAGCTTCAGACGCGGATGCCGCTCCGCGATCTTCCCCAGCACCTTGATGGTGTCGCCGGCGGCGAGGAGCCCGACGGGCAGCCCCGCTTTCTCGCAAGCCACCCAGAACCAGTCGAGCGAGCCATCGGTCCACCAGCTTTTCTCGTGAAGATTGCTGAAGGTATAACGGAACCCGAGCATGCCCGGCCGTTCGCGCCAGCGGGCGACGATCTTCTCGCGGTCCGGGCTCAGCAGGTCGAAATGCCCAAGGATGCAGAACTTGTCCGGGTGCATGCGCACCGCCTCGACGGCAAGCGCATTGGCCGGCTCGCCGAACGCGCTGGGCGGATGGATGACCGCGCAATCGACGCCCGCCGCAGCCATTTCGGCCAGCGCATCGGCCGCCGAAAAGGTCGGACTCTGGCGGTGATGGGGGCTCATCTTGCCGTTCTGCCAGAGATGAATCTGCGAATCGACTATCAGCATGGTGGTTTCCTGATGGGAGTAATGGGTCCGACCCGGCATTGAGCGGGATATTGCGTTATTGGATCCTCAACAGTTTCGCTGCGGTTTCACCCAGGATCGCGATGCGCTCGTCGTCGCTCAGGCTGGGCGTGCCGAGGATGTGATCCACCGCCTTGTCCTCCCACGGGTAGGGGTAGTCGGTGCCGAGCATGATCTGGCTCGATCCCACGTTCGCGGCGAGATGCCGCAACGCCTCGGGCGTGAAAATGAGCGCGTCGTAGTAGAGCTGGCGCAAGTACTCCGTCGGCCGTTTCTTGAGCGTGCGGTTGCAGCGGTGCGGGAACGTGAGGCAGCCGTGGTCGGACCGGTCCATGTAGGATGCGAGGTAGCCGCCGCCGTGCGCGGAGCAGATCTTCAGACCCGGGAACATGTCGAGCGTCCCCTCGAAGATCAAATGCGAGAGCGCGATCGTGGTGTCGAGCGGATTGCCGATCACGTTGTCGAGCACGCCATTGCCTTTCAGGCGCCGCGCCAGGTCGGGCGTGCCCTGCGGGTGCAGGAAGACGAGAATGTCGAGCTCCTCGCACTTCCTCCAGAACGGGTGAAACTTCGGATCGGCGAACTCGTCGTCGCCGACGCTCGCGCCGACCGCGGCGCCGCGCAAACCGAGCTTCTTCACTGCGTGCTCGAGCTGCTGCGCAGCGAGGTCGGGAAACTGGAGGGCGACCGAGGCGAACGCGATGAAGCGGTCGGGATTGCGTGCGCAAATCTCGACGAGCCCTTCGTTGTTGAGACGCACGACTTCCGCGGCGGTATCGCGATCGGCCCGATACCAGAACGGATTGATGCTGAGCGCTTCCATGTCGATGCCCTGCACGTCCATGTCGCGCAGCCGCGTCGTCGCATCCTCCATCACGATGCCGCCGGTATGGTGCTGGTAGGCGTCCTCGCCGAGAAGCTTCGTCGCTTCGGGGATGAGACAATGCGCGTGCACGTCGATGGTTTTCACGCGGCGGCCCTTGACGACCACTTCGCGGCGCTTGACCGCGGGTTGCGCCGAGCCCGAGCCTGATTGCGCCGCCGCAGCAAGCCGCGGCTCCTGCGCGGCAATCAGCTCGCAGCTCGTGAAAACAATCGCGGGATCCACCGCGCGCGGATGGGTTGCGTTGTGCGTGTTCATTACTGTCTCCTCTGTTGGTTGGCTGCACTACTATACAGCGCGATCTACACTTTCAACACTTCAGCGCCGGGACCGGCTTCGAGCTCGACCGCGTTCGCCATCATGCACAGCATGCTGTAGTAGCCGATCACGCCGGTGAACTCGATCATTCCCTCGTCGCCGAAGCGCGCCTGCAGCGCCTTCGCGCTCTCATCGCTGACGCGATGCTTGCGGATCAATTCGCGGGTAAATTCGATGATCTGCGCGTCCTCGGCCGGGATGCCGCGTGTATGCTTCTCGCGGATCGCGGTGATGGTCGCCTCCGGCACCTTCTGCCGCCTGGCTGAACCCGTTTGCGCGCCCCAGACGTAGAGCGTGTCGAATTCGCGCGCGACGGTCATCGCGGCAAGCACGCGCGCGCGCATGTCGAGCGCGCCCTCGAAGCGCACGAACCCGCCCAGGTGCACCATGTGCTCGGCGAGCTTCGGGCAGTGCAGCAGCATGGTGAACGGCCCTTGCACCGCCCCGCGGCTCGCGACAATGGAATCGAAAACCGCCTGGTGCTCGGATGCCACCTGGTTCTTGCTGGTTATGGAAGTCAGTCTTGCCATGATAGTTCTCCAGTTGAAATTCAAGACCCCGTCGTGGCGGTCACGGACCGCGTCACTTGATACGGAGCGAATACCGCGTATATTTGCGCTCGCCCGTTTTTTGCAATGCGCCAATTTCAAGCAGGCCTTGCAAGTCCCGTGTGGCCGTTGCGCGAGATGTCTTGACGATGCTGATGTATTTTTCCGCGCTGAGGCCTCCCTTGCAGTTAAAGGGGCCAGGCTCGAGTTATGCGAGTTATGTGCTGGCAAATTAATCGAGCCTGGCCCTTTTGCCCGGTCGTAATCATTGTGTAAACCGTGGTCTGTCCCCTATTTTGGCAGTGCGGCCGCCAATCGCGAGCTATGCGAAAATCAAATCGCCTCCATTCACGTGTATGGTCTGGCCGGTGATGAAGCCACCGCCAGAGCCGCACAGGAAGCGCACCACGGCGGCGATTTCTTCCGCTTCACCCTCGCGTCCCAGTGGGATCCTGCCTTTGGGGTCCACGCGCGCACTGCGGTGGGCGGGCCGCGTCGTGTTGATGCGTCCGGGCGACACACAGTTCACACGGATACCATCCTCCGCGAGTTCTTTCGCGAGCGCGCGCGTGAGCCCGACGAGCCCGTTCTTCGCCGTAGTGTTGTGCGCTTTACGATTGCCGCCAAGCAGGACCGCGTCACCACCCAGGGTAACGATGTTGCCACCTCGCTTCGCGAGCATCGACGGCAGGCAGGCCTTGATGCAGTGAAACGAGCCGTCGAGTGTGATCGACATCGTGTTTCTCCACTCCTCGAAGGTCATGTCCTTGAAGAGCACCTCGCGGCGCTGGGAGGCGTTCAAGACGAGGATGTCGATCTTGCCGAAGCGCTTCATCACGCCCTCGCCCATCGCGCGTACCGCGGCGGCATCCGCGATGTCGGCGATGAAAACCTCGGCGTCGCCACCCGCTGCGCGGATTTCGTGCACCACCGCTTCGGCCTCTTCACGCGAGCGCAGCGTATTGACCGCAACGGCTGCTCCTGCCGCGGCAAGCGCGATCGAGATCGCGCGTCCGATATTCTTCGCGCCCCCTGTGACGAGCGCGACCTGGCCGGCGAGCTCGCGACCTGCGGCGGGTAGATCCTGTGTTGCCATGCATGCCTCCTTACGCTTCGCCCGATAATGAAGATAAAGCTATTATGCGCACATTCGGCGAGAGCCATCTACTAAGAGCGCCTAACATAATCAAACACATGTGCATTGCAGCCAGAATTGGTGAGGGCAAGGCGCCCGGTGAAGGCTAGTCATTCTTTTGCCAAGAAGAGGGAACCTGCCAAAGCCCTCTTGAGATATGATGCAGCCTGCTATCTTGACCGTCTCGGGGGCAGGGAATGACCATGGATACCGCAATCCCGCAAAACCTGAATGAATGGACGGCGAGCCAGATCGCCACCGCCACACGAGCCGGAAACCTGACCTGCGAGGCAGTCACCCGCGCGTGCCTGGAGCACATCGCCGCGCGCGAGCCGGCTGTGGAGGCCTGGCAACATCTCGATGCCGAGGCCGCATTGGCTCATGCCCGGGCGCTGGACCGGGGCGCCGCGACGCGCGGCCCGCTGTTCGGCGTGCCCTTTGGCGTCAAGGACATCATCGACACTCACGACATGCCGACTGAGTACGGCAGCCCGATTCATCGAGGACACCGTCCGGGCCGTGACGCCGCGTGTGTTGCCCTGATGCGCAGGGCGGGCGGCGTGCTGCTCGGTAAGACGGTGACGACCGAGTTTGCAAACCTGCACCCGGGCAAGACGCACAATCCGCACGATCCCGCCCGTACGCCCGGCGGCTCATCCAGCGGATCGGCTGCGGCCGTCGGCGACAGGATGGTGCCGCTTGCGCTCGGCACGCAGACGACGGCGTCGACGATACGCCCTGCGTCGTTCTGCGGCATCGTCGGCTATCGTCCGACCTGGGGCGATCTACGCCTGTCAGGGGTGCTGGAAGCGGCCGGTTCGCTCGACACGCTCGGCCTGATGGCGCGCTCCGTCGACGATATCGCGCTGCTACGCGACGTCCTCCTCGGTGTCGATCCCAAGCCCCTGTCGGCGGAAATCACCAAGCCACGTATCGGCTTTTGCCGTACTCCGTTGTGGGACAACGCAGATAGCACCACTCAACGCCTGCTGGAGGAAGCCGCGGCCCGGCTCGCGCGCTCTGGTGCCGCGGTGAAAGATGCCGTGCTGCCCCCGGGAGTCACGCGCATCCCCGATGCGCATCGAGCAGTGTCGAGCTTCGAGTTCACGCGGAACTTCACCTGGGAAATCGAGCAGCACTGGAACGAGATAAGCGAAACGCTTCGGAACGGACGTCTGAAAGATGGCATGGCCACGAGCTTCGAGCGCTATAGCGAGGCACGCGAATTTCTCGCCGCGTACCGCCACGGGCTTGATCAATTCTTCGAGAACTATGACGTGTTGCTTACCCCGGCTGCCGCGGGCGAAGCACCAGTGGGACTTCATTCGACCGGCTACACCGGCTTCTGCACCATCTGGACTTCTACGCATGTGCCGGCCGTCACGCTTCCCGTCCTGCGGGGACCGAACGGGTTGCCGGTCGGCGCCCAGCTCATCGCACGCCGCGATCGCGATCGAAAGCTGTTTGCCTTCGCGCAGTGGATACAGCGTACCCTGAGCTGATTTACGATTTGCGCGTGATTACTCGCCCTTGATGCCGGCGGCCTTGATGATCCTGGCCCACTTCTCCGTTTCGCTCGCAATGTAGCTGGTGAACGCGGCAGGCGATGCACTCGACGTGGTAACGATACCGAGATCGAGCAGTTGCTTCTTCAGATCCGGCGCCGCCAGCGCCTTGACCACTTCGGCATGCAAGCGATTGATGATCGCCACGGGCGTGCCGGCCGGCGCAAATACGCCATACCAGTTGTCGGTTGCGAATCCCTTGAGACCGGCCTCGGCCACCGTGGGCAGATCGGGCATGAGCTCAAACCGCTGGCTGCCCGCAATTGCGATCGTGCGAACTCGCTTCGCGTCGATAACACCCTTCGCGGATGACACCGTCGAGAAGATCAGTTGAATGTTGCCTCCGACCAGGTCGAGTACCGCCGGCGCCCCGCCTTTGTAGGGGACATGCACCATCTTCACGCCCGCGATGGTGTTGAACAGCTCGCCCGCCAGGTGATCGGCCGCACCCGAGCCCGATGAACCGTAGTTCAGCTCACCCGGACGTGCCTTGGCAATGGCGATCAGATCCTTGACCGACTTGACCGGCAGCGAAGGATGTACGATCAACACGTTCACGGCGACCGCAGCCTGGCTGATGGGCGCAAGATCGCGCTGCACGTCGTACGGCATCTTCGAATACAGACTCGGATTGATCGCGATCGGGCCGATGGTCCCCAGCACCAGCGTGTAGCCGTCCGGCGGCGACTTTGCCGCCAGGTCCACGCCGACCATGCCGCCCGCACCCCCTCGATTGTCGATGATGATCTGCTGGCCGAGCACCGGCGCCAGTTTCTGCGCGAGTGCGCGCGAGGTGAAGTCCGCACCGCCGCCCGGGGCGAACGGACTGATCCAGCGGATCGGCTTTGCGGGATAAGTCGTCTGCGCGGCCGCACTCCCCATGATTAGCAGCGCCAACAGACCAAACATGAGCGCGGAAAACCGCGAAGAATTCTGCCTGAGACTCTCCATATCCGCCGCTTTTCGAGAAAGGTGCACCCGCAATCTTCCAACCGGCATGCTAGCCGCATGTCAGGCGTGACGCAACAGGCAGCTCATAGGGGGCGCCGTAGGCACCTTGGGACTACGTGGCGACCGGCAGACCAGCAGCGTGCGCGCGTGACGCGTTACCAGCAGCTGGTTGCGGCAATCAGGCGTTCAACGTGAGCACCCAATTCGCGGCTGGGATGCGAGTACGACTTCATATCCGACACGCTGCGATTACGGCAGAGCGGTTTCCCGGAAGCCATCGACAGCGAGCAGATGTTTCTGGGAATGTTCGCGCGCCTCAGGAACGAGAAGCTGATTCCCTGATCAAGGCGGCAGGCGGTCCAGTTCCGTTACTGAATCGGCGAGAACGACGCCGGCGCGAGGATCTTGTTTTCCTGCTTGACGATCTCGTAGCCGGGCAGGCCGGTCTTTTTCGCGAGCGCCGACGGCGGCCAATTGCCGGTTGCCTGCGCTTTCACGCGCACTGCGTTGCGATCCTCGACCGACTTGTACCCCCAGATGTGAATGAACTGGTTCAGCGCGCCGAGTTCCGAAACCCACGCGGCGCACAGCGGACTTAACTTGACGCGCTCGGGAATTCCCAATTCCCACAGCTTCGCGAGCTTGGGCACTTCGGCGCGGCCCGCCAGAGTGTAGATGCGCATTTCGAAACACGGCCCCAGCTTGCCCGGCTTGAGCTCCGGCGACACCGCCAGCGGAATCATAATCTCGGCGCGCTGGGCCACGATCAGCTCGCGGGTGTTCGGCGGCCACTTTCCTGCCTTGGCCGCTGCTTCGCGGATGCGCATGCGTTCCTCGAGGTCCTTGTATCCCCACACGTGAATGACCTGGTTGAGCGGGCCGAATTCGGTGTGCCAGAACGCAGCGAGCGGCGAGAGCTTCTTGCGGTCCTCGTAGGCTTCGCCGAACCGCTTTTCGAATTCCGCCTGCGTGTGCGGCTTGAGATCGTACGTCCTCATTTCATAAATCATGTCGGATCCTTTCTTGTGGGTGGGGGTTGGGTACGCAATTTTACGTCGGAAGGTCCCGGAAAGTCCCGTTGCAGTATGGCTGCCGGATCGTCATCGAGATTGGCCAACCCCTCGAGCGCCAGCCCGAACCCCTGCATATCGAGCATTTTGCGGCGCAGACCCTGGACCAGCAGAGTGCGCGCACCACGCGTTACCAGCGGCGGCTTTGCGGCAAGCATTTCGGCCAGTTCCCAGGCCCTGGCCATGAGCTTTTCCTTCGGCAGGATCTCGTGCACCATATTGAGTTCCAACGCCTGCCGGGCGGTGATTTTTTCGCTGGTCATCAGGAAATACCGCGCGCGGCTCAGTCCCATCACGATCGGGTAGATGACATGCGCGCCGTCGCCGGGCACCGTGTCGCACAGCATATGGCCGTCCTGAAAAGCAGCGTGCTCGGCGGCGAGGACGATGTCGCAGAGGAAAATCAGATCGCCATGCTTGAGGGCCGGGCCGTTGACAGCGCAAATGACCGGCACGTCGATATCGAGCAGGCTCATCTGCATATGCCGGCCCTTCCAGTTCGACCGCTCCCACCCGCGGGGGCTGCGCGGCGGCGATTTCCCCGACGGTGGCGGGCCGGAAAAGGCTTCCCCCGCACCCGTCCAGATCACCACCTTGTTTTCGACATCGCTGGCAATGTCATGACAGGCTTCGCCGAGATAGTAATAGATTCCGGGATATGCCTCGGGGTCGGTGTAAGACCATTGCAGCGTATCGCCCCTGGAATGGGTGGTCATCAGAAGTATCCCGTTGCGCCGCTCCATGCGGATGCAGGGGTACTTCGTTGAATACTCGTCAAACGTCAGCATTGCGGTTCTCCTTATCTCCTTACTGATGCGAATAAAGCGGGTGTCCGGCAATGGGTAATCGCGTGGTCAGAATTTCACCCTCGGCGTCCGAAATGAACAAGGTCTTGAGATCGGGACCCCCATAGGCGACATTGGAAAGTTCATAGCTGCCGCACGACTCGATGCGGCAAAGCACTTCACCATGCGTGCTGTATACCCACACGATGCCACGGCCTGCATGCGCAATGACGACATTGCCTTCCGCATCGACCGTCATCCCATCAGGTCCGACTCCTCCCGTGAGATGCGCAAACACAGAAACTTTCACGCAACTTCCGTCCGGCATGATGGAAGTGCGCCACACGGCGTTGGCGCGTGTGGCCGCGATGTAGAGCACATTCCCAGCCGGATTCAGGGTTAGCCCGTTGGGTCCGGGAACAAAATCGAGCAGGCATTCGAGCTTGCCGCCGGCAGTCAGCCGGAATACCCGTCCGGTTGGATCC
>Ga0080064_1003485_pt1 | contig 22640 bp, 20 predicted proteins | sample Subgrocontami54m_FD_69260 | JGI IMG/M metagenome (GOLD analysis project Ga0080064, IMG submission 69260) | Subsurface groundwater microbial communities from S. Glens Falls, New York, USA - GMW46 contaminated, 5.4 m (SPADES assembly) (version 2) ...
CCTCCCTCACGCGATAGGTGCGGCCGCGCGCCCCTTCGATGCCGGCTTCGCGCGTCGCCGCCTCGAGATGGTCGCCGAGGCGGCTGCACACGGGGTGCGCCATGGAAACGTGCGCCACCACGCCGGTTCCGAAAAAGCTTTTCGTGCGCGCAAATGTCCGGTCGATGAACTGGTCGACGATGACGAACATCCCCGGATGCAGATGCTCGCGCAGCGAGCCCACGGCGCTGACGGAAATGAGGTCGGTTACGCCCAGGCGCTTCAAGGCGTCGATGTTGGCGCGAAAGTTGATCTCGGACGGCGGAATCCGGTGCCCGCGCCCGTGCCGCGGCAGAAACACCATAGCCTGCCCGTCGAGCTCGCCGCACAGCAGCTCGTCCGACGGCTCGCCGAACGGGGACGAGACTTTCTGCCAGCGCTTGCCGGCGAGGCCGTCGATGTCGTACACACCGCTGCCGCCGATGATACCCAGCACCTGCTGTCCATGATTTGCGCGCATCATTCCCTTTCTCTCGTATCGGCACCTGCAAGAAATAGTACTTGCTCCGCGGGTGGCGTGTCGGCATTGCCGGAACAGGTGAATCGTTGCACTCTCAGCGCGTTGCTCACTCCTGCCTCCGGTAAGGCAACACGATGCGAATCTCGAACTTGTCCCCCGCCACTTCCGTGGCGAGGCTCGCCTCGACGTCGAAATGCAGAGCCAGGCGCTCGCGGATGTTGGCGAGCGCCATGCGATTGCCGGCGCGGTGCTGGTAATCCGGGTAATAGGGATTGGTGAGCAGCAGACGCACTTGGTTCTTGTCGCGAGCGATGCGTATGCGCACCGTGCCCGGCTCCATGCCCGGCTCTATGCCGTGATAGATCGCATTTTCCACCAGCGGCTGCAACAGCAATTGCGGCACCAGCGCGTCGCCCGGCATGGACTGGACGTCCCAGTCGACCTGCAGGCGCGCGCCCAAGCGCAGTTGCTCCAGGTTGAGATACTGGCGGCACAGCGCCAGCTCGTCGGCAAGCGTGGTCAGGCGCCGGTTATCCTGCATCAGGACACGAAACAATTCCGCCAGGTCTTCCAGCGCTTCTTCGGCGCGCTTGGGGTCGCTGCGGATGAGGGAGAGCACGGCGTTGAGGCTGTTGAACAGGAAGTGCGGCCGGATGCGCGCCTGCAGCGCCTGCAGCCTTGCATCGCTCAGGGCGGGAGAGAATGCACGCATGCGCCAAAAGAAATAGGCAATAACGAACGCAGTAAGCAGCCAGCACAGCATCCAGACCCGCGCCACCCCAAACGGCGTCAGTTCCTCGCCCAGTACCAAGTCTAGCTTGAATATGAGCGACGTCCATACCGCAACCAGCAGCATGACGATGGCAATGCCCCAAGCGTAGGGCAGGCGCGAGAGCCATTTCGACAAGACGTACAGCGACAGCAGCGACAGCAGGAGCACCGGCTCGAGCACGGCAGCCAGTTCTGCAAATTGCTGCGCGAACTGCACCATGTCCCGCGACTGGATCAGCGCGGCGGCGAAGCCTCCGATATTGCCAAGCAGCAGGATGCGCACCGTGACACCCAGGTTGCGGAAATCCGGCAGGGAGTCGTAAGGCGCGTTTTGATCTATATTTGCCACGGACAAGGTATCGAAAGCCAAAATCAAATAGCGCACAGGCCGGCGCGAAAACGCTTGTGTTTTGGATTCTGACCGCATTCATGGTAATGAGCAAGAACACGAACAAGAAACCACACCAGGCCGCCTGGCTCGAAACCGCTTATTCCCTAAAATTGGCCGCTCGTCAACTTTCTCTGGACGCAGGCCCGGCGGGAACACTAGCATCAACGCACTAACATGATTGTGCTTTGCTCCGGGCCCAGGCCCGCCGACAGAGCGGCGGAAAATTTCGACAAACGCGCAGTAGCTGAAGGCAAACCCTCCGGCAAACCGCAAGAAAGGTGAATCATGACGCCCAATCGACGCAACCGCGGCTTTACCTTGATTGAACTGCTAATCGTCGTGGCCATCATCGGCATACTTGCGGCGATTGCCTATCCGTCGTATCAGACTTATATCCGCAAGGGGCACCGTGCCAGCGCCCAGGCCTTCCTCATGGATGGCGCGCAGCGGCAACAGCAGTATTTCCTGGATAACCGGGCCTATGCCCCCGACCTCGCCACGATGTTCGGCACCGCCTCGCCGATTCCAGCCGAAGTATCCCCGTATTACACCATCACTGTCGCTACCACGGCCGGGCCCCCGCCTACCTTCCTCATCACGGCTGAGCCAAAGGGAACCCAGATTGTGAGCGCTGAGCCGACCCTGACGATCGACCAAGCCGGCACCAGAACACCTTCAACCAGTTGGTAGCAAGCCGGGATGAAATCCTGCCACACACAATTTCGCCGCCTGAGAGCCGGTCAGCCAGGGTTCACCATGACCGAACTCCTGGCCGTGGTCGCCATCATCGGCATTCTGGCTGCCCTGGCCGCGCCCTCATTCAGCGAACTGATCAAGAGTCAAAGAATAAAGTCCATGGCAACAGACCTCAATGCATCGCTGGCGCTGGCACGGAGCGAAGCAGTCAAACGCAACCGGAACGTAACCATGTCGCCCACGACTGCGGGATCCTGGCAGTCCGGCTGGCAGATTGCAGATCCGGATAACGCCGGCAGCAACATCGAAGTCCACTCCGCTTTCGAAGGTCTGACCGCCACCGGGCCCGATGACGTGACCTACCGCAGTTCCGGCCGCATACAGGGCGCCACAGCGCCGGATTTCAATATCAGCGCCGCCGGCACTACCGCCCAACGCTGCGTCAGCGTCGATCTGAGCGGGCGCCCTTACGTGAAGGCCGTGGCATGCTAGCCCAGCGCCCGCGCCGCGATAAACCTGAGCAAGGCACGACCATGCTCGAGGTGCTGGTCACCATCGTCATCCTGGCTTTCGGCATGCTCGGCCTGGCCGGCCTGCAAAGCAAAATATTCACCGCCGAGATGGAATCCTACCAGCGCGCCCAGGCCGTCGTCCTGATGAACAGCATGGTCGAGCGCGTCAACGCAAACCGCAACAACGCCGCAACCTACGTTTCAGGCGCCGCGTTGGGGACGGGCGATGCCCAGCCCGAAGACTGCTCTGGCACGGCAGCAGGGGTTGCGCGGGATCAGTGCGAATGGAGCAATGCGCTCAAAGGGGCGGCCGAGACCAGCGGCGCCAATAAAGTAGGCGGGATGATCGGCGCGCTCGGGTGCGCCACGCTGATTCAGGCCGAGAACGCCACGCCGGGCGTGTGCACACCGGGCATTTACCTGGTCACCGTTGCCTGGCAGGGCTTGAACGCGTCGAGCATCCCCAGCGCAAGCTGCGGCCAGGGCACTTTTGGCAGCGATGATCGCTACCGGCGCGCCCTTTCGACGCGCGTAGCGATAGGCTTGCCCTCTTGCCAGTAATCGTTGCCGGATGACAGATATGACCAACCTGATCCCACGGAGAAACAAGCGCCGCGAATTCCAGGGCGGCTTCTCGCTCATCGAACTGATGATCGCGATCACCCTGGGCCTGCTGATCATGGCCGGACTCACCTCGATTTTTGTCAAGAACAGCCAGGCACGCAGTGAAATCGAGCGCAGCAACCGCCAGCTCGAGAGCGGCCGCTACGCGATGACGCTGCTGACCGAAGACCTGCGCATGGCCGGCTTTCTGGCGCAATTCAATCCTTACGAATTGATCATCGGGAACAACCCGGTCCCCCCGCCCCTGGGCGCGGGCGTCGCCCCCGACCCTATCACGCCCGCCATGACCGCCATGCCCGACCCCTGCGACGCAACTGTCGCGAATTTGAAAAATTCGTATTTTTTCCACGTGCAAGGCGACGATAACGCCACCGCCGTTCCCGCCTGCGTGACCGACGCGCGCGCCGGTTCCGACATCCTGGTGATCCGCCGGGTGAACACCTGCGTTGCCGGCTCCACCCTCGAGGCAGGCTGCGAAGCGGTAATCGGCGGGATGCCCTACTTTCAGTCCTCCAATTGCAATTCCGCGGCCGAGCTTGCAAGAAATACCGGATCGGCCATGGATTACCAGGCGCACTTCGTCCTGGACACCGACACCACGCTCCTGATCAAAACCGCCATCAATTGCGCGACGCAAGCTGATTATCGCCGCTACCTGACGCGAATTTACTTTGTCGCCAACAACAACGTCGGCACCGATGGCATCCCCACCCTCAAGCGCGCCGAACTGGGGGCCGCCGGTTTCGCCATTGTGCCGCTGGTCGAGGGAATCGAGACCATCCAGTTCGAATATGGCATCGGCAATACCGCTAACAGTGCCGAGGTAACTGCCTACACCGCGGATCCCGGCACCTGGAACGCCTGCGCCGGCGCGAGCTGCCTCTTCAACTGGTTGCATTCCTACGCAGTCAAGGTCAACCTGCTGGCGCGAAATGTCGAAAAATCGCCCGGGCACACCGACACCAAAACTTACACGCTGGGCCTGAAGGCGGACGGGAGCAACAACGTTTTCGGTCCTTATAACGACGCGTATAAACGGCACGCCTACAACGCCGCAGTCAGGCTGGATAACCCATCCGGACGGGTGACGCCATGAGAGCTGAGATGCGACGCCAGAAAGGTGCAACCCTGCTCATCGGCCTGATCATGCTCGTGTTGCTGACGCTGATGGCGACCACCACGTTCAGGCTGGGCAAGAGCAACCTGCAGATCGTCGGCAACATGCAGTTTCGCAATGAAACCGTGCGCGCCGCGGAAGAGGCGGTGGAAGCTGCCATCAGCACGCCGGCCAGCGTCTCTGTCGCGTCGGCATCCAGCATCGACATCAATGCCGACGGCATCCCGGATGTCGCCGTCGCCATCACGCCGACGCTGCTGCAGGCGCATGTCAAGAAAAACAGCGCGCTCAATCTGACCGACCCGGGTCAACTCGGCTGCACCTTGGGGCAGGCCCAGGCCTTCGGCGTCGTCGGCGCCGCCACCGGCAATTCCCTCTGCGCTTTGACGCTGTACGACCTCCGCGTAGTCGCCACGCAAGCCGCCACCAACACCTCGGTGGAACTGCATCAGGGGGTATCGATACAGGTGCCTGCCGACAGCGTGTGCCTCGTGGTGTCCTGCTGATGGCGATTTTCCGAACAACCAGGATTCTTGTAGGAGCACTGTCATGAAATACTCGACCAAACACGGGCTGCCCGCGCTGCTGCTCTGCGCCGCGGCAGCGTTCGCCCCGACGCAGTCCGCGGCGGAAGACATCGACATCTTCACCGGCGCCGGCGGCGGCACCGGCGCTGATCCGAAAATCCTGATCATTCTCGACAATACGTCCAACTGGTCGAGGCAAAGCCAGCAATGGCCCGGTGGCTTGCAGCAGGGCCAAGCGGAAGCGCGGGCGATCAACACGGTCCTCGGCGTCATCGGCGCCGACGTGAATATGGGCCTGATGGAATTCGTCACCGGCGGCAATGCGAACGACACCGGCGGCTTCATCCGCCAGGCCATTCAGCCGATGACCGATGCCAACAAGACCGCGTTCAGCGGGCGATTGACCACCATCTACAACAATGTCACCGATCCGGACGAGAAGAGAAATTCGGGCACGGAATACGGCAACCTGATGCGCGACGCCTACAACTACTTCAACGGCGGCGCTGCGGTTTCTCCCTCGGCCGTAATCGCCGCCAAGGCAGACTCCAACGGTTACACCGCGAACTACACCACGTTCAAATCGCCGCTGTCCGACGCCAATTCCTGCGGCCGCAACTTCATCATCTTCATCGGCAACCCGGCTTCGAGCGGCCCCACTGCCGACGTTGCCGACAACACCACTGCCCTAACCGCCCTGGGCTGCAGCGCGAGCCCGCAACTCCAGGTTCCCGGCTTTACCACGGCGACCGCAACCACGTCGATCGACCTCGGCTTCACCTCGCAGTGCTATGCCAGCCAGGCCGCCTGCACCACGGCTGATTTCGCCGCGCAATGCGCCGCCGGGGCGGGCTACGACAGTTGCAGTTGCAGCAGCACCCAAACCACCACCTCGCTCGACGCCTGCCTCGCCGGAACGCAACGCTACTCGGTAACGGGCAATACCATCACCAGCAGCGGCACCACCACCGCGCCGGCGGTCATCACGGCGCCGACCAACACCGGCGTCTCCGCCTGCTACGCCACCGCCGCGGCGGCCACCGCCGCCGCAGATCACGGCGGCATGAGCCTGCCCGCACAGACGGTGGTAACCACCGGCACCGCGCCGAACCTGACGACCACCACCACCACCTACAGCAATGACACCTATGTGGTCGGCGCCGTGGACGCCGCCGCCAGCGCGAGTTGCACCGCGAGCGTGGGCGCTGCGGTGCTGGGCAGCAACCAGATCACCAACACCAGTGGACTTTCGACCTCCTGTTATACCGGCATCAGTACCGGAAGCAACAAATGGAACAATTCCACGGATTACGGCACACTGACCTGCCCCGCGACGACGGTCGTAACCTCGGGAAACGACGTCACCACCACCACCTATACCTGCTCCTATAGCGGAGTTCTGTCCGCAGACGCCTCGGGATGCTCGGGCACCCAGAAGCATGTGACCGTGACGCAGGCGGCGACCGGATCGCCCTCGACGGTCACGACCACCCCGCGCTACAAATACGCAGTTACCCAAACGGTCCAGGCGAGCGCGGTCGCCGTCAGCACGACCGGCGCCAGCTCCGCACCGACACTGCTCGGCAACACCGCGCAATGTTATGCCAGCACCACCGGCATCGCGGAATTCGCCGCCAGCTGCGCGAGCTACAACGGCGGCTGCACGTTTGCCGCCCCCACCGCCAGCGCCGGCGTCTGCACCTCTGGCGCGCGCTACATGGTGACCGGCAACACCACCGGCGCGGTGGTCACGCCGACCGGATCCTTCATCACGCCGAGCACGGCCGCCAACGCGGATGAATGGGCGAGCTGCCTGCATAAGCCCAAGTCCTGCGACAGGGCCGTTTCGTCGAGCTGCTCGACCCAGATCAAACAATCGATTACGACGTACACCATCGATGTGTTCAACGCGCAGCAAAACGCCGAAGAAACGCAACTGTACATGAGCATGGCCAGGGCGGGCGGCGGCAAGTATTTTTCCGCGACCAACGAGGCGGCCATCGTCGCCGCGCTGAAGAAGATTCTGGCCGAAATCCAGTCGGTCAACACCACCTTCGCCTCGGCCAGCCTGCCGGTCAATGCAACCAACCGCACGCAGAACGCGAACCAGGTGTTCATCGGCATGTTCCGCCCCGACCCGGACGCCAATCCGCGCTGGATGGGCAACCTCAAGCAGTATGCGATCGGCAGAGTCGGCGGCGACCTCGACCTGGTCGACAAGAACGGCAGCCCGGCCACCAATGCGCTCACCGGCTTCATCGACGATTGCGCGGCCAGCTTCTGGACCACCGACTCGAGCAATTACTGGGCCAACATCGTCATCAATCCGGATCCCTCCAGCGCCTGCGCTTCCGCGGTTGCCGCCGGGACCATCTATTCGGACCTGCCCGATGGCCCCACGGTGGAAAAAGGCGCCGTTGGCGAAATCCTGCGCCGGGGCAACGACCCGGGGGTGACGACCGCGCAGACGACGGCCAACCGCAATATGCTCACCCTGAGCGGCAGTTCGCTGGCGGCGTTCGATCTGGGTGCGGGCGGCCTGTCCGACGCAGTGATCAGATTTACCCAGGGCAAAGACGTAAATAACGACACCGGCCTGTACGATGCCACCACCAACCCGAACCAAACACGACCGTCGATGCATGGGGACGTGGTGCACTCGCGGCCGCTGCCGGTCAACTATGGCGCGGCCGGGGTCACGGTTTATTACGGCGCGAACGATGGCACATTGCGCGCGGTCAATGCCTCGAACGGCAAAGAGCGCTGGGCCTACGTCGCCCCCGAGCACTACTCCAAGCTGCAGCGGCTGAAGGATAACAGTCCCGGCGTCGATTACAAGATCACCGGCCAAACCGGCGTAACCGCAAAGGACTACTTTTTCGACGGCTCGATCGGCATCTACCAGGCCGCGGCCGGATCCGGTGCGCCGGTGTGGATCTATCCGACCCAGCGCCGGGGCGGCAGGATGGTCTATGCGTTCGACGTCACCGACCCCACGGTCAATCCGACGCTGAAATGGCGGCGCGGTTGCACCTCGTCCAGCGGCGGCTGCGATGCCGGCTTCGAGCAGATGGGCCAGACCTGGTCGACCCCGAACGTCGCGTTCATCAGCGGCTTTTCTTCGACCGTGCCGGTGGTGGTGATGGGCGGCGGCTACGACAGTTGTGAAGACACCGACAACAAAGACCCCTCCTGCGGCTCGACCAATGGCAATGCAGTTTATTTCATCAATGGCGACACCGGCGCCCTGATCACTTCGTTCACGACCGAGCGCAGCGTGACGGCAGACGTAAACATGATCGACGTCAATAACGATGGCCTGGTCGATTACGCCTATGTTGCCGACACGGGCGGCCATATCTATCGCATCGATTTCGTCTCTTCTCCGACCGCTCCGACGGCACTGCCCTACCCCACCTCGACCAACAACACCAGCGACGCCACCCACTGGTTCATGCACAAGGTCGCCCAAACAAACCAGAGCGGCCAGGGCCGCAAGTTTCTCTTCGGCCCGGGGATGTTCCCTACCGGGAGATGGAATTACATGGCGATAGTCTCAGGCGATCGCGAACATCCGCTGATCAGCAATTACCCTTACAGCACGCTCCCGTTCCCGAATAAGGCCTATGTCTACAAGGATGACCTGACCTCCACCACATCCACCGCCGTGGTCAATCTGGACGGTAGCGATATGCTTAATGTCACCGACGTCAACGATGCGACCTGCACCAGCACCAACCTGCTTACGGACACCAGCAAGAAGGGCTGGTGGATGTATTTGAATCAGTATGGACAGGGCGAGCAGGGCGTCACCTCCGCCGTCATCGTCGGCGGCATGGTCACCTTCAGCACCAATCGGCCACTCTCCAGTGCATTGTCCTGCAACACCAGGCTCGGCGAAGCACGGGGTTACTTCGTCAATCTGTTCAATGGGTCGGGCTCGATCGGCACCGCGAACAACGCTTCTTGCGGCGGTTCGCGTTCAGTCACGTTTGCAGGCGGCGGGCTGCCGCCTTCACCGGTGATCGGCCTCGTGCCCATCGACGGCGTGCCGACCGCGGTCCTGATCGGTGCGCCGCCGCGGGACGGGGGTACAGCTTCCCCGATCAAGCCGAGCAAAATAACGCCGCCGATCAACCAGACGCGCGCGCGAACCTACAAATACATCAAGGGAGACAACTGAGGACGGCCTGAACCAGGGGGCGCCGCGGGAACGCCGGCCAGTGCGGGGACCGGCGCTGCCATCGTGGAAACCGGCCTAGCGCGCGTTGCCCGAAAACCAGGCGCTGATAGCGGAAGATGAAGCCCGGACGCTCCGGGCCGCACAAGACCTGTCGTTTGATGGTGCCGGGTAGAGGAGTCGAACCTCCGACCTTCGCATTACGAATGCGCTGCTCTACCAACTGAGCTAACCCGGCTCTAGCCCTATCAGACACGTCGATGCGAACAGGAGCATCAGCCGAAGGGCGCTATTATATGCGCCGGTTCCAGCCGGTCAAGCCCGAGCCCGCGGACGGGTGCGCACGACGATGTCGATGCCTTCGGTGACCGTGCCCGGCGGCAGCGGCGGCAGGCCGTCGATATGCACACCCGCAGCCGGGATGTCGGTGAGTTCGCCCGTGGCGACGTCGTAGAAATGATGGTGCACGCTGGTATTGGGATCGTAAAAAACCTTGTTCGGATCGACGATCAGCTCGCGCACCATCCCCTTGTCGAGAAACAGCTTGAGCGTGTTATAGACCGTCGCTTTGGAGGTTTCGGCATGGCGCGCATTGACCATCGCCAAAATCTCGTCGGCCGACGGGTGCTGCGGATTTTCGAACAGGGCGACGCCGATCTCGATGCGCTGGTGCGTGGGATTGATGCCATGGCTGCGCAGCAATTGCGCCACGCTTTCGCGAGTGTGATTTTGTAACTCCATGTTTGCATTATAAATTGGAATTTCGACTTTGTCTAATTCCAGCATCCTGCCCAAACCCAAAGTGAGGACCCCGGGAACCGAAACGGTCCAGATTGCGTATTGCGGCAGCGACTGCGTCAATGCGCCCCGGGTGGATGCGCGACTGCCCCACGGTGCTATGATTACTCTGTAACGCAGGAGAGACGGAGTTCACCGATGCGCATGCGATTTCTTGCACCTTTGCTGCTGCTCCCTGTGCTCGCCCAGGCGCAAATGTACCGCTGGGTCGATGACAAGGGCAAGGTGCATTATTCCGACCAGGCGCCTTTGTCTGGCGCCAAGAACGTGCAAAAGCAATCCCTGTCCGCCGGGCAGGGTTCATCGCTCCCCCTGCCTTACGCATTGCAGCAGGTGGTCGGGGATTTCCCGGTTACGTTGTACACCTCCGAGGCCTGCAAGGAAACCTGCGTCCAGGCACGCGAGCTGCTGAACCAGCGCGGCGTACCGTACAGCGAAGTAACCGTCACGGATGAGGCGGACCTGGCGCAACTGAAACAATTGTCCGGCGGCAATGTGGTTCCGGTAATGACCGTGGGACGCGAGGTATATAAAGGTTTCGAGAGCGGGGCTTACAAAGCCGCCCTCGACAGCGCCGGCTATCCCGCAAGTTCGCTGCTGCCGCCCGGCGTCCAGGCAAGGCGGCCCGTTACGAAGCCGGTTACGAAAGCCGCTCCTGCTCCCGCTCCTGCTGCTGCCGAGGCCGAGGCCGAGGGCACGCCCGCAACGGCCCCGCAGGAAACAGCTGATACGGCCGCGCCGAAATAACAACACAGGCTTGGGGCCTGTTTCATTCAATATGAGGGGATACCTCCCCTCCTGCTCCCTTGGATCGGCCCGTCGCAAAATTCATTTTGCAACGGGCTCTTACGTTCGCCGCATCGCTAGCCTGATGCGGACAGACCCTTGGGCAAGGGGAAGGTCACACCCTCCACTTTGCCCTTCAACTGAGTCACGCGCTCCGCGCCCAGCGCCCGCAGTCTGGCGATGACTTCCAGCACCAGCACCTCCGGCGCCGAGGCTCCGGCGGTGACGCCGATGCGCTTGCGTTCTTGCAGCCATTCCGGCCGCAGTTCGGACGCGTTGTCGATCATGTGCGCCTCCACCCCCAGGGTCTGCGCCACTTCGCGCAGGCGATTGGAATTGGAGCTGTTGGTCGATCCGACCACGATCACCAGATCGCACTGCGGCGCCATGAATTTCACCGCGTCCTGGCGGTTCTGCGTGGCGTAGCAGATATCGTATTTCTTCGGTCCGGCGATGCCCGGAAACCGCTTTTTCAGGGCCTCGACAATGGCCGCGGCATCGTCCACGGAGAGCGTGGTCTGGGTAACGTAGGCAAGCTGGCCTGGATCCTCGACCTCGAGCCGCTCGACGTCCGCGACCGTCTCCACCAGGTACATGCCGTGCGTCGCCTGCCCCATGGTGCCCTCGACCTCGGGGTGCCCGCGATGGCCGATCATGACGATTCCGCGGCCCTGCTCGCGCATCTTGGCGACCTCGACGTGCACCTTGGTTACCAGCGGGCAGGTGGCGTCGAACACCTTGAGGCCGCGCGCCTGGGCTTCGCGCCGGATCGCCTGCGACACGCCGTGGGCGCTGAATATCAGCGTGCTGCCGGCGGGCACCTGGTCGAGTTTCTCGACGAACACCGCGCCCTTTGCGCGCAGGTCATCGACCACGAACTTGTTGTGCACCACCTCGTGGCGCACGTAGATCGGCGCGCCGTACAGCTCCAGCGCGCGCTCAACGATGCTGATGGCGCGCTCGACGCCGGCGCAAAAGCCGCGGGGATTGGCTAGTAGCACTTCCATGAGATTTCTTCCATTCTAGCACCGACCCAAGGCACGCCGATGATTCGGACGTGAACAAGCATTGCGCGCTCTGCGCGCTCATCGCGATGCTCCCGCTCGCCCGGCACCCGGGCGAAAACTGTCCACGACCAGCAGCACTGCGCCCGCGGTGATCGCCGAATCGGCCAGGTTGAACGCCGGCCAGTGCCAGCCGGCAACATAAAAATCGAGAAAATCGACGACGTAGCCGAGCGCGACGCGATCGAGGACGTTGCCTATCGCCCCGCCCAGGATCAGGGCGAGCGAAAGGCAGAACAGTTTATCGCCCGCGTGGCGCGCCAGCAGCACGCTGATCACGACGATCGCGACGAGCGCGATGCCGATGAAAAAGCCGCGCTGCCAGCCGGAGGCAGCAGCGAGAAAGCTGAATGCCGCGCCCTTGTTGTAGGTCAGCACCAGATTGAAAAAGCCGGTGACGGCGCGCACCTCGGCATGGCCAAAACTGGCGCTGATCCAATACTTGGTAAGCTGGTCCAGCACCACCACCAGCGCCGCCAGAGCGTACCAGGGAGCGAGCTTACGCATACGCTCTCGGTTCGCCGGCGCCGTACAGGTTGGACACGCAGCGGCCGCAGAGTCCGGGGTGCCCGGCATCGGCACCGACGTCATCACGACCGACGTCATCACGATAATGCCAGCAGCGTTCGCATTTGGCGTGCGCGCTCGGGGTCACGCTCACCGCTTCATCGGCGGCCGCGGCGACCGGCGTTACCACCGCGCTGGAGGTGATCAGCACGAAGCGCAGATCGTCCTCGAGCGATTGCAGCAGCGCCAGCTTGTCGCCGCTGGCACGGATCTCGACTTCGGCCTGCAGCGACGAGCCTATTTTTCCGGCGACGCGCGCCTGCTCCAGTTGCTTCTGCACCTCGGCGCGGACGCTGCGGATTTTCCCCCAGCGCTCGAGCAGTTCCGGCGAATAACCCGCGGCCGGGAATTCATCCCAGGTATGCGTGAACACGGTCTCGTCCTTGCCGCCGGCGGTCACGGCCCAGATCTCTTCCGCGGTAAAAGAGAGGATCGGCGCCATCAGCCGCACCAGGCGCTGCAGGATCTGGTACAGCGCGTTCTGCGCCGAGCGTCTTGCCTTCGAGTCCTTGCCGGCCGTGTACAGCCGGTCCTTGAGAATGTCGAGGTAAAACCCGCCCAGGTCCTCGGAGCAAAAACCCTGCAGCTTCTGCGCCACGAAATGGAAATCGTAATGGTCGTAGTCGCGCATCATTTGCTGCTGCAGCGACTGCGCGAGCGCGAGCGCATAGCGGTCGATCTCCAGCCATTGTTCGGGCGGCAGCGCGTGCGCCCTGGGGTCGAAGTCGGCGGTATTGGCGAGCAGGAAACGCAGCGTGTTGCGGATGCGGCGGTAGCCCTCGACCACGCGCTTCAGGATCTCGTCGGAGATCGACAGTTCGCCCGAATAGTCGGTTGCGGCCACCCACAGGCGCAGCACCTCCGCCCCCAGGGTGCCGGACACCTTCTGCGGCGCAATTACGTTGCCGAGCGATTTCGACATCTTGCGCCCGTGTCCGTCGACGACGAAACCGTGGGTCAGGAGCGCCTTGTAGGGCGGCCTGCCGTTCAACATGCAGGACACGAGCAGCGACGAATGGAACCAGCCGCGATGCTGGTCGGAGCCTTCCAGGTAGAGGTCGGCCGGGAACTGCAGCTCGGCCCCGTGCGAGCCGGCGCCGGTCGTCTTGCCGTCCGGCCCGCCCATCACCGTCTGATGCGTCGAGCCGGAATCGAACCACACGTCGAGCGTATCCTTGATCTTGACGTATTGCTCCGCTTCCGCACCGAGCAGTTCCTTCGGCTCCAGCGTCTGCCAGGCTTCGATGCCGCCCTGCTCCACGCGCCGTGCCACTTGCTCCAGCAGATCCAGAGTGTGCGGATGCAACTCGCTCGTTTCCTTGTGGATGAAGAACGGCATGGGCACGCCCCATTGGCGCTGGCGCGACAGGGTCCAGTCGGGACGGTTGGCGATCATGCCGTGCAGCCGCGCCTGGCCCCAGTCCGGATAGAAGCGCGTGTTGTCGATGCCGCGCAAGGCGGTAGCGCGCAAGGACTCGGCCGGTTTTGCGCCGCCGAAGCCCGGCGGCTCGTCCATGGCGGCAAACCATTGGGTGCTGGCGCGGTAGATGATGGGCGTCTTGTGGCGCCAGCAATGCATGTAGCTATGCACATAGTCTTCTGAGTGGAACAACGCGCCGACTTCCGCGATTTTCTTCACGATCCCGGGATTGGCCTTCCAGATCATCATGCCGCCGAAGAACGGCAGCGAGGAGACGAATTTCCCGTCGCCCATCACCGGCGTGAGGATCTGCCCGTCATTCATGCCGTAGCGGCGGCAGGAATCGAAGTCTTCCACGCCGTAGGCGGGCGCGCTGTGGACGATGCCGGTGCCGGTGTCGAGCGTCACGTACTCGCCGAGATAGATGGGCGCCAGCCGCTCATAGAACGGGTGGTGGAAACCGATCAACTCGAGCGCTTTGCCCTTGCACGACGCGAGCGTCTCACCGGCAAGCTGATAGCGCGCGAGGCAAGTGTCCTGCAGATCCGCGGCCAGGATCAGCAGCCCGCGTTCGGTTGAAACCAGGTTGTAGACGTGTTCCGGATGCGCGTTCAGCGCCTGATTGCCGGGGATGGTCCAGGGCGTGGTGGTCCAGATTACGATCCAGCCTTTTTCGGTCGGCAGTTTGGCCAGGCCGAAAGCCTTGGCGATTTTTTCCGGCTCGGCAAATGCAAAGCCGACGTCGATGGCAAAATCCTTCTTGTCCATGTACTCGACCTCGGCCTCGGCCAACGCCGAGCCGCAGTCGAAGCACCAGTTCACCGGCTTCAGACCGCGGTAGATGTAGCCTTTCTGCAGCAGCTTGCCCAGCGTGCGGATTTCGTCGGCCTCGTTGCCGTAGGCCATGGTCTGGTAGGGATGGTCCCAGTCGCCGAGCACGCCCAGTCGCCGGAAATCCTTTTTCTGTTGCTCGATCTGCAAAGTCGCATACGCCCGGCACAGGCTCTGCGTCTTCTCCACCGGCAAGTGCTTGCCGTGCTGCTTTTCGATCTCGCGCTCGATCGGCATGCCGTGGCAGTCCCAGCCGGGCACATAGACTGCGTCGAAGCCCGCCAGGTTGCGCGACTTGACGATGATGTCCTTGAGAATCTTGTTTACCGCATGGCCGATGTGGATGTCGCCGTTGGCGTAAGGCGGCCCATCGTGCAGGATGAATTGGGGCCTGCCCTTGGAGGCGGCGCGGATTTTCTGGTACAGCTTTTCGTTCTGCCATTGCTTGACCCACTGCGGCTCGCGTTTGGCGAGGTCGCCGCGCATCGGGAAGGGCGTGTCGGGAAGGTTCAGCGTGTTCTTGTAATCAGCCATTTTGCATTTCGGAGGTTTCGATCGGTTATTAGTGGATTCAGGCGCATGGCGGCGGACAAACACACGCCATGAATTCCGCGTTCACGCGCGCTCTTTCGCAGCCAAAAGCTCTTTGGCTATGTCGCAGTCCTGCGTGATGCGCGCTTTCAGCGCCTCGAGATCGGGGAATTTTTCTTCGTCGCGTATCTTATGCAGGAAATCGATGCGCAAATGCTTGCCGTAGAGGTCGCCGGCGAAATCGAACAGGTGCACTTCCAGCTTGGCGTGACCGCTGTCGTCAACCGTCGGGCGCAGCCCCAGACTCGCGGCGCCGTCGCGCCTGTGCCCTTGCGCGTCGAGGGTGCGAACGGCAAAGATCCCGGACAACGGCGGCCGGTTGTGCCGAAGCTGCACGTTGGCCGTGGGAAAGCCGATTCTCCGGCCGAGCTTGTCGCCATGCACCACCCGGCCGCTGATGCTGTAGGGCCGGCCGAGCAGCGCCTCGGCCTCGGCCAGCCGGCCCGCGGCCAACGCCGCACGCACCGCCGAACTCGACACGCGCACGCCCTCGAATTCTACCGTGGGCATCGCCTCCAGACCGAAGCCGTGTTTCCGCGACGCCTCCTGCAGCAGGGAAAAATCGCCGGCGCGCCTGGCGCCAAAACGGAAGTCGTCGCCGATCAGCAGCCAGCGCATGCCCAGACCGGCGAGCAGCACGCGCTCGATGAAATCCTGCGGCGACCTGCTGGCGTAGGCGCGATTGAAGCGGCTGACATGCACGCGTTCGATGCCGTGCGCCGCAAGCAATTCCAGCTTCTCCCTCAGCGAGGTGAGCCGCGTCGGCGCCGTTTGCGGCGCGAACAACTCGAGCGGGTGCGGTTCGAAGGTGAGCACGCAGGCCGGCAGACCGAGCGCGTGCGCCTGGTCCTTTAGGCGCGCGAGCATCGCCTGGTGGCCCTGGTGCACGCCATCGAAATTACCGATGGTGAGCGCTGTCGGCGAATGGCTGTGTTCGGAAATGGTGCGGCAAACCCGCATGTTCAGGATCAGCTTTGAAAGGCTAAAATCCTGAATTATAGCGGCTTTCCGTCACCTCCGGAATACGAATCCGACCCGCGCCGACGGCGGCCGAACTCAAGCCACCGCACCAGCGCGCGCGGCAGAAAAGCCTTTAAAAGCGAAAAAAATCGCGGCGAGAAACAGCAAGCAAAACCAGATGAGTGACCACTCGGGCACCTGCAACCCTAGGATCGGCTCATGCGGCGCCGTGCACTCGCCGCTCGCATGAAACAACCAGGGCAACAGCTTGGCCGTCGGCAGGCTGTTCACGAACTGCTCCATCGCATCGATACCGCAGCCGAATTTGGGGTGATGCAGCGTCCACACATGCCATATCGCGACCCCAAGTCCCGAGAGCGAGGCGAGCGCCATTCCAGCAGCATAGATCGCGGCGCCGCGGCGCCGCGGCTGGTGTATTGCCGCTACCAGCGCGATAAGGGCGACCAGCAGAAACCCTGCGCGCTGCAGCACGCACAGCGGGCACGGGGCCTGGCCTTTGAGGTGCTGCAAAATCAGCGCCTCCGCAAGCAGCGCGAGGGGAATCAGCGCGAACCCCGCAAACACCCGTCTCGGACTCAACTCGAACTGCATCATGCGACTTCTTCCATCCAGCACTAGCTGAGCTTGGGATTGAGCGTATAAATGCCGGTGAGGCTGGCCTTGGCCAGCACATGACCCTCGATCGCCTTCAATACGTCGCCACCCTTGAACATGCCGCTCACGGGGCAGCGGGCGCTGTCCAGCGCATACAGCGTGAACACGTAGTGGTGCAGAATTTCGTCGTTCCAGGGCGGGCATGGCCCGTCGTAGCCGAAGTAGTTGCCGCTCATGTCCTTGTCCCCGGCAAACCAGGCGGTATAGTCGTTGAGCCCCTGGCGCGTGCCGTGCTTCGCCTCCGGTCCCTTCTTGCCGCGCGCGCTGATGCCATCCGAAAACCCGGCTTCTGCGATCGAACTCATGCTCGAGGCGATGTCCACCAGAACCCAGTGGTAAAAGTCCACGCGCGGCAGGCTGGCCGGAACGCTGCGACCCTCCTTGTTCACATCATCGCCTTTGCTCGGCACGTCGCAATCGCGGCAGATCAGGACAAAGGATTTGGTATCCGCCGGGGCGCCGCTCCAGCCGAGCTGCGGATTGCGGTTGGAGGACAACTTGATGTGGTCGGTCGCATTCGGCACCGCGAATGCGCAGGCGCCGGGAATGCGCTGATTGTCGCCGAAGCTTGAGCTGCTGAGTTTCATCTTCTACCTCCTGCACGGGAATGATTTCAACGCCAAGGCCGCGAAAAGCGCAAAGGAAAACAATGCAAAATTTCCTTGCATGCCTTGCACCCTTTGGGCTCGAATTTGTTCTTTAGTTCAGCCGCGCGCACACCAGCCGCAGCGCCGCGGCCTGGTCCTTGATTTCGCCCGCATCCGGCGCCTCCGGGCGCCGATCCAGGTAATCCTGCAAGTCGGCGAGCGCCGCGCGGAAGCAGTCGAGCTTGTAGTAGGCAAGGCCCCGATCGCGCACCTCCTCGGCCGCATGCGGCGCCACCATGACCATGCGCTGCATCACCTTCAGCGTATTCTGCGCCTCGTCTGACTGCAGGTAAATCCCTTTGAGGTTGCGCAGCACGCGCGCCAGAATCTGCCGCGACGAGGCCACTTCCAGAAACTGCGGCAGCGGCAGCGCGTCGGCGTCGCGCTGCGGCAGCACCTGCGCCAGGCGCGCGCGCAGGTCCGATTCCGATTGCGCCTCCCCGCCGAGGAAAGGATCGAGCACCAATTGGCCGCCGGTCACGCGCAGTTTGACCAGAAAATGCCCGGGGAAGGACACGCCCTGGAAGCGCAGGCCCAGGCGCCGGCCGATCTCCATGTACAGGATCGACAGCGTGATCGGGATACCCGTGCGCCGCTCCAGCACCTGGTTGAGGTAGCTGTTGCGCGGATCGTAATAGTCGCCGCCGTTTCCGCAAAAGCCCTGCTCGTTGAACAGATACCGGTTCAGCACCACCACCTTCTGCTCGGCGAATGCGTCGCTCGACAGGCGGCTCTTCACCGTCGCGGCGAGCGCATCGATGCGCGCCAGGTAATGCACGACGTCCAGGTCGGGATAAGCATCCTGCGCGATCAGCAGGCAGGCCTCGGCAAGGCTGAAATTCTCCCTGCACAACAGCGCGGAAAACTGGTCCAGTCGGTATTCCATAGCCTGACGACTGATTAATCTGCGGCGCGGCGCGCGAAATCCTTAATGCGAAAACCCAGCAACCACAAGCTGGCAAAGTAGACGCCCGCGCCCAGGCACACTATACCAACTAAGCCCGCCACCCGGTACTGCCAGGCGGCGCCTAGCCACCAGCCGTCGCTGCCCATCGCTCCCCACAGCGCTGCGGCCATGACCGCGAGCGCCAGCGCCAGCTTGTAGGTAAACTCCGGCCAACCGGGCTGCGGCCGGTAGATGCGGTGCTGGCGCAGCTTGTAGTAGAGGAGGCCGGCGTTGAGACACGCGCCCAGGCCGATCGCCAGCGCGAGGCCCGCGTGCTTGAGCGGCCCGATCAGGGCGAGGTTCATAAGCTGCGTGGCAACGAGCGTGATCACGGCGATTTTCACCGGCGTACGAATATTCTGGCGCGCGTAGAAACCCGGTGCCAGCACTTTCACCAGAATCAGCCCGAGCAGGCCGATACTGTAGGCAACCAGCGCCTGGCGCGTCATCCACACGTCCTCGACGCTGAACTGGCCGTAGCGGAACAGCGTGCTGATGAGCGGCACCGCCAACAGCGCCAGCGCCACGGCCGCCGGCAGCGCAAGCAGCAAAGTCAGGCGCAGACCCCAGTCAAGCAGGCGGCTGTACTGCTCGGTGGCATCGCTCGAGTAATACTTCGACAGGCTCGGCAGCAGGATGGTGCCCAGCGCCACCCCCAGCAGGCCGGTGGGGAATTCCATCAGCCGGTCGGCGTAGTAGAGCCAGGACACGCTACCGTTGGCGAGAAACGAAGCGAAGATGGTGTTGATCAGCAGCGACAACTGGGCGATCGAAACGCCAAACACCGCCGGCCCCATGAGCTTGAGGATGCGCCGAACACCCGGGTCCGAAAAATCCGGGCGCAGGCGCGGCAGCATGCCGATTTTTGCCAGATAGGGCAGCTGGAACGCGAGCTGCAGCACGCCGCCAAGAAGCACCGCCCAGGCCAGCACCAGCACCGGCGGCCGGAAATACGGCGCCAACACCAGCGCGCAAAAAATGAAGCTCAAGTTGAGCAGTGTCGGCGTAAACGCGGGAACGGCGAAGCGGCTCCAGGTATTGAGGATGCCGCCGGCGAGCGACACGAGCGAGATGAACAGCAGGTAGGGAAAGGTGATGCGCAGCATCGCCACCGTGAGCTCGAATTTCTCCGGCGTGGCGGAGAATCCGGGGGCGCTGACGTAGATGATCCACGGCGCGGCGAGGATGCCGATGGCGCTGACCGCGACAAGGACGAGCGCAAGCACGCTCGCCGTTCGGTCGACCAGCAGCCTGGCCTCAACCTCGCCGTTCCTGGTCTTGTATTCGGCCAGGATGGGGACGAAGGCCTGGGAGAAGGCGCCCTCGGCGAATAGGCGCCGCAGCAGGTTGGGAATGCGGAAGGCGACGAAAAACGCGTCCGTGGCGAGTCCGGCGCCGAACAGGCGCGCAATCACGGCGTCGCGCACGAAGCCGAGGATACGGGACACTAGGGTCATAGCGCCCACCGTGGCGAGCGCGCGCAGAAGATTCATGCCCCGATTATACGAAAACGAAGTTTCAGTGGAGGCTAATGCGTGAAACGCGTTATGCCGGAACTAAAATGCGCTTGCGCGACAGCGGCTAAATCAGTATCATTGCGCCCTTTCGTGTTCCTTACCTGGGTTTCATCATGGCCAATACAGATTCGGCGCGCAAGCGTTCCCGCCAAGCCGAGAAACAGCGGCGGCACAACACCAGCCTGCGCTCGACGCTACGCTCGGCGATCAAGGACGTGAACAAGGCAATCGCAGGCGGGGACAAAGCGGGCGCGAAGAAGGCGCTGAGCCAGTCTTCGAGCATCGTCGACCGTATCGCCGACAAGAAGATCATCCACAAGAACAAGGCCGCGCGCCACAAGGGCCGCTTGGCCGCCGCCATCAAGGCGATGGCTTAGATATCGAACTGCGCGAACAAAACGGCCGGCTTAACGCCGGCCGTTTTGTTTCCGGCGATCGACCGGCACACCTGCGCACAAATCCTGGGCAAAAAAGCGGAAAATGAGAAAAAATACCGTTGGAACATAAATTTGCGTTGAGTTGATAGAAGGCATATGCTATAAATCCCTTAAGCGCTTGAATGAGGGGGGCTTTGTGTCATCTTCAGCAATTATAAAATATGGGTTCCGCATTCGCACGCGCAGTGGACTGATTGTGGATAACCTGTTGATACACGGCAGGGACGAAATAGATGCCGAGCGCAAACTGCGCCAGATGTATCAGTATTGCAAGATACTGGAATGCACGGTGCACAAACCCGGCAAGAGCGTTCACCTCGCCGCAGTAAGGTAGACGCGAGCCCACCATTTCACCAACGCAGCCGCGGTGCTAACGCTATGCTGATGGCTGTGGCAGTGTGTTAAAATAATTTACAGGAATTTCGGGCACACGGCGGCATTTGCCGCCGTGTGCGTTTTGTTTTAGAACCTGTTACAAAATGAGGGGACCGAGGGGGGAACGGAAGGGGACCACCCCGACCTTGGAGCCTCATACTCCCCTAATTCGGAGGCTGTTTCAGTCGTTCTGAAACAGCCTTTTAGGACGTGGCGATGTCGCACGTAATGAACACCTATGCCAGACTGCCCGTGGCCTTCACCCACGGCCAGGGCGTCTGGCTGTGGGACGCGCAGGGCAAGCGCTACCTGGACGCCCTCGGCGGCATCGCCGTGAACACGCTCGGCCATGCCCACCCCAGGCTGGTGAAAACGCTCAGCACGCAGGCAGGCAGGCTGATTCACACCTCCAACCTCTATCAGATCACCGAGCAGGAAAATCTTGCCGACAAGCTCGCCGCGATCAGCGGCATGGACAAGATTTTCTTCTGCAATTCCGGCTGCGAGGCGAACGAGGCCGCGATCAAGATAGCGCGGCTGTACGCCAAGGGGAAAGACGTCGAGAATCCCGCCATCGTGGTGATGGAGAAAGCATTTCACGGCCGCACGCTGGCCACGCTCTCGGCCACGGGCAGCCGCAAGGTGCAGGCCGGTTTCGAGCCGCTGGTGTCCGGCTTCGTTCGCGTGCCCTACGACGACCTGGAGGCGGTGCGCCAGGTGGCGCAGCACAACCGCAACGTGGTCGCCGTTCTGGTCGAACCGATTCAGGGCGAAGGCGGCATCAACGTCGCGCACCTCGAGTACCTGCGTGGCCTGCGCGGGCTATGCGATGAATACCAGTGGCTGTTGATGCTGGATGAGATCCAGTGCGGCCTCGGCCGCACCGGCAAGTGGTTCTTCTATCAGCACGCCGGCTTTCATCCCGACGTGGTCACCTTGGCCAAAGGCCTCGCCGCCGGGGTGCCCATCGGCGCCTGCCTCGCCAAGGGCGCTGCAGCCGAGGTATTCAAGCCGGGCAACCATGGTTCCACTTTCGGCGGCAATCCTTTCGCCTGTGCCGCGGCGCTGGCGACACTCGACATCATCGAGCAGGCCCAACTGCTCGACAACGCGACCAAGGTCGGCGATGCCATCCGCGCAGGCTTGACCACGGCGCTGGCTGGAATCAAAGGCGTAGTTGCGGTCCGCGGCATGGGCCTGATGCTGGGCATCGAGCTCGACCGGCCCTGCACCGAGCTCGTCGGGCGCGCGCTCGAAGCGGGGCTGCTTATGAACGTCACCGCGGACAAGATCATACGCCTGCTGCCGCCGCTCATCATGAGCCTGGACGAGGCGCGCCAGGTGGTCGATATCCTCTCCCCCCTGATCCAGGACGTCCTCAGCCAGCCGGCCCCGGCGCACTGACGCCGGAGGCGCATGATGAAGCTGCGGCATTATCTGCAATTCCACGATTTTTCCCGCGCCGAGTACAAGTATCTGCTCGAACGCGCGCGCTGGATCAAGTCCCAGTTCAAGCAATACAAACCCTATCACCCACTGGTCGACCGCACGCTGGCGATGATTTTCGAGAAGCAGTCCACGCGCACGCGCCTGTCGTTCGAGGCCGGCGTGCAGCAGCTCGGCGGCTCGGCCATATTCCTCAGCACCCGCGATACCCAGCTTGGGCGCGGCGAGCCGGGGGAGGGTATGGCCCAGGTGGGTGCGCGCAG
>Ga0080064_1003489_pt1 | contig 22606 bp, 27 predicted proteins | sample Subgrocontami54m_FD_69260 | JGI IMG/M metagenome (GOLD analysis project Ga0080064, IMG submission 69260) | Subsurface groundwater microbial communities from S. Glens Falls, New York, USA - GMW46 contaminated, 5.4 m (SPADES assembly) (version 2) ...
CGGCCCCTGGCTGGAACCTCCGGGCGGGAGGCTTTCGTCCCGGGAACACCTGCGGGCTCAGCGGCGCGTTTATTCCCTTCGCGGCGACCCGTGCCGAACGGCTCTCGACCGGCGATCCGCGCCCATCCTTGCAGGAGCGCTACAACGACCACGACGGGTATGTCAGGGCGGTCGACGACGCGACGCGAAGGCTGGTGCAGCAGCGGTTCCTACTGCCCGAAGACGCCGAACGCTACGTGCGAAACGCGAGAACGAGCGACGTCTTGAAATAGGCTACCGCGCGAACGCCACCTTTGCGGGCTTCCGTTTCTCCGGATCGGAGAGCTCGAAGAACTCTGCGGGTGTGAAGGAAAACGCCCCAGCCACAATCCGCGAAGGGAAGACCGCGGTGGCGATGTTGTAGTCCCGCACGCTGGCGTTGTAGTACCGGCGCGCGTACTCGATGTTGTCGTCCAGCTCCCGCAGCTGCTTCATCAGATCCTGGAAGTGCGCGTCAGCCTTCAGCGCAGGATAGTTTTCGACCACGGCAAAGAGCGAACGCAGGGTCTCGGTAAGCATGTTGTCCGCCTTGGCCTTTTCGCCAGGCGTCCCCGCCCGCATCGCCGCTCCTCTCAGCTCTGTGACTTGAGCGAGCGTCTCGCGCTCGTGCCCGGTGTAGCCCTGCACCGCCTCGACCAGATTCGGGACGAGCTCGTACCGCTTCCCGAGGTGCCCGTCGATCTCTGACCAGGACGATCCCACCCGGTATCGCAGACGGACCAACCGGTTGTCGAGCAGTATCAGAATCGCCAAGAAGACCGCGATGCCAACAAGACCGGCAATCGGGCCTACCCGCACGAGGCGGCTCGGGCCCGTCGGTCAGGAACACGACTTTCATCGGCACCTGCTCGGACAGTCCGAGCTCTGCTGTATCATCCCTGGCACACAAAGGAGGCGCTATGCCGTGTTGGGTCTGCAAGGCCGCCATTCTGGCGCTCGTGATTATCCTGCTGGTGTTGCTGGCGAAGGTGGCGGTCATCAGTGCCGCCGTCATCAACGCCGTCCAAGCGATCATCCTGGCCGCCGAAGTGGTCCTCGGCGTCGCTATTGGGCCGGGCGTGGTCTTCGGAGGACTGGGGATCATTGCGGGATTCTCGGCCAACGAGGCCGCAGAATGGATCTGCTGCAAGATAGGCGTCGCACGCTGCTGCTAGAAGCAAGCGGCGCGTGAGATGCTATTGTCCGCCCGCGGGAGCGTCGCCGTGGAGGAAGCGCTCGCGATACTGGACGTAGTGATGGATCGCGAACCCTGTGTAGCTTCTGTGGCCGATGAACGCGGCGTGGGCGAGGGCCAGCTCGTGCTCCATCTCGGCGTTCGAGCGGCCGTCGAACGTCAGCTTGCGTAGCTCGACGCGGGCGACAGGTGACGTCTCCACGCCGACGAAGACCTTCGCCTGTGGGCCGTTGCCGTACTCCAGCAGGGCACGCGCGTGCGCGATGATGCCGTCATTGCCGCCGGCGACGTTCCGGTAATCCATGATGCCGACGTTGTCCACGAGGTCGAGGATGTGGAAACTGGCCGCCTTGCGGACGCCTTCAAACGTGACGTCACCGATCGCGGCTCCCGTCAGGTTATCCTGATATTGCGGAGATGCTCGCCATCGTCATGAGCAGCGCGATCAGCACGTGCAGGGCTCGTATGGGCTGGGACTGCGACTCCGCGAATCTGCGTAACGTGAGCGTCATGCGGGGAATAGGACCTACCGGAAGTCTTATCGGTAAGGGGCTGGCTTTGCCTTATTTCCTGGATGACGCATCCCTGCGGTTGGGCGGCGGCAGTGGGATAATGGCGCCCGCGACCGGAGTCGCCGCTGAAGGGAGAAAACGATGATTGTCGTTCGCAACGTGTTTCAGTTGAAGTTCGGTAAGGCGCGGGAAGCCGTCGCTTTGGTCAAGGAAGGGATGGCGATTCAGAAGAAAGCGCTCGCCGGTGTAGACCTTTCCACGCGCCTTCTCACCGATGTCACCGGACCGTTCTACACGCTGGTGCTGGAATTGACCGTACCCAATCTCGCCACGTTTGAAGCCAGCGCGCCCAGACTCTTCGGCGACAAGGATTGGCAAGCAAACTATCAAAAACTAGCAGCCCTCGTGGAATCGGGCTCTCGGGAGGTTTTCACCATCGTTGAGTAGGCGAGCGGCCTCGTAACGTAGTGAGAGTAGGACCCCATGTGCCGAAACATAAAGACACTCGCCAATTTCGAACCTGTCTTGCTGGTAGCTGCGGTACTACTCAGCTCCGCCGTGACAGCCAACGCCCAAACCTCGCCACAAGACTATCCCCAGTGGCGGGGACACACCCGGGATGGCGCTGCCAGCGCATTCGCCGAGCCGAAGGTGTGGCCCGACCGCCTCACGTTGAAATGGAAGGTCGACGTCGGCGAGGGGTATGCCACGCCGATCGTGGTGGGAGGTCGGGTGTACATGGTCACACGCCGTGGCGGGAATGAAGTGATGGCGGCGCTGGACGCCGAGAGCGGCAAGACCATCTGGGACACGACGTATGCGGCGCCGCACAAGATCAACGGGGGAGCCAAGGCTCACGGCCAGGGGCCGAAATCAACGCCGCTCTTCTACAACGGTAAGGTGTACACGCTCGGCATCACGGGGATCATCTCGAGCTTCAACGCCTCGGACGGGAAGTTGTTGTGGCAGAAGCCGGCACCACCGGCGGAGACGCTGTACAACAACTCAGCGATGTCGCCGATTGCCGATCGCGGCGCCGTGATCTTTCACGTCGGAGGGCATGACAATGGTGCGCTGACGGCCTTCGACGCGAACACCGGCGAGATCAAATGGAGCTGGAACGGAGACGGGCCCGCCTACGCCTCGCCCATCATCGCCGACTTGAACGGGACGCGACAGGTGATCGCGCTCACGCAACGGAACATCGTCGGCGTGTCTGCCGATACGGGCACGCTGCTGTGGCGCCGGCCGTTCGCGAATCAGTTTTCGAACCATGCCATCTCACCCATCGTGTTCGAGGACACGATCATCATGTCGGGTTACGAGATGGGCGTCACTGCGTTCAAGCCGGTCAAGCGCGGCGACGTGTGGGCGACGGAGACGCGTTGGGAGACGAAGGACGTCTCGATGTTCATGAGCAATCCCGTGCTCGTTGGCGGCACGCTCTACGGGTTGTCGCAGCGGTCCAGCGGGCAGTTCTTTGCGCTCGAGGCGAGAACCGGCAAGGTTCTCTGGTTGGGGCCCGGCAGGGAAGCGACCAACACCGCCATCGCGAAGGCGGGTGATCTTCTATTCCTGTTGAATGACGATGCCGAACTGATCGTGGCGAAAAGCAATCCGTCCGGGCTGAAGGCGCTCCGCCGCTACACCGTGGCCGACAGCGCCACGTGGGCGCAGCCGGTGATTTCGGGCGGTCGCGTTTTCGTCAAAGATGTCTCAGCGCTGTCGTTGTGGACGCTGAACTGAAACCCGGCAACCCTGTAGGCCGAAGACCACTGTTTCGCAGGCCGTCGGCATCGACAATCGAGGGCGCATTGTCGGGCAGACCCAAAATGTCGCGGGGGAGATGCGGCCTGCCTCTGGCCAAGCGCGTCGGAACCACCCGTCGACCTCGGTCCCGGCTTTGCACGCGCGGTGAGCCCGCGCGGAACAATCGTCGGTGAGGCGAACGGTCACGCAGTGGCGTGGATGCCGTTTGGCCGTCGCTAATTCCGAGCTCCTGCGATCGGCGGCCCAAGGTCCTGGCCCACGAGTGCGTCGCTTTGGCGGTCGACGGTCCTGGCGAGAACGTGATTAGACTGCCGGCGTGGCCGCCGGCAGTCCCTGGTCCCGTGATGGCTAGTCTGCCGACGCCGGTCCCGTCCCCTTGTTGACGAACCGCTGTATCCGTTTGCCGTTGATCGTCTCGCCAATATAGATGTTGCCGGTGTTATCGACGGCAATACTGTGGGCGATGTAGAACTGGCCCGCTCCGCGTCCGGGGCCGCCAAAGCTGCCGACGGGCTCCATCGTGTCGCGTCGAATGATGTTGATCTTCCGGTCCACGCCGTTGACGTTGTAAAGGAACTGCTGATCGGGTGAGAGCGCTACGTCGAACGCCGAGCCGTAGCCTCGGGCGTTCTTGTTGATGAAGAGTTCCTTGACGAACGTGCCGTCCTTCTTGAAGACCTGAATCCGGTTGTTCGTCCGGTCGGCCACGTACAGAAGACCGTCCTTCGAGAGAACCACTCCGTGCACGCATCGACCGAACTGCTGCGACGGCGCTGCAGCGGGATCGTAGTCCTTGCCGACGACGGCGGATACCGAGTTATAGGCGCTGGCATCGTCGGGCTTGTTTCCATACGCGCCCCAATGCCGCTTGTACGCTCCGGTGTTTGCGTCGAACACGATGACGCGGCGATTCCCGTAGCCATCAGCGACGAAGATCTCGTTGGTCTCCGGATCGACGGCCACTTTGGTGGGTTTACCCAGGGACGCAGTGTCGTTGCTGCCTGCGGTCTTCGCCGTACGGCCGACCTTCAGGAGGAGCTTTCCTTCCGGTGTGAATTTCAGAGCCTGATCGGTCTCGCCTTGGCCAGTGACCCACACGTTGTCCTGGTGGTCGACGTACAGCCCATGCTCTGATTGCACCCACTCCTGGCCCTCGCCTGGGCCACCCCAGCTCTTGAGCAGGTTGCCGGCCTGATCGAAGACGAGAACGGGGGGTGCCGGCACGCAGCATTCCGCCGTGGGAGGCGTCAGGGTGGCGCCCTTTTCATCGTCGGCCAGCGAGCTGGGCCGATGAAGCATCCAGATCTGGTTCTTGGAATCGACGGATATACCAATCACATTCCCGACAACCCAGTTGTTCGGCAGCGGCTTTGGCCACATCGGATCGACCTGAAACGTCGGTATCTGACCCTCCGTCGTCGCCGGTGCCGCGGCCATCTCTCCGGCCGGTGCTGCTGGTTGTTCCTGACTGCCGCCGCCGCAAGCCGCGGCGGTTATCGCCAGCGCGAGTGCGAAAGCCAAAGATCCCGTGAAGGGACGTGGTGACATGCGGTCTCTCCTGACGTGTTACGCGAGAAGTTATACGGGGAAGGCCAACTAAAACCGATCACAAATACCACAAATTCAGGCACGTGGCCACGGTCAGAGGCGCTGGTGAGTGGCCGGCGAGGGGAAGAGAACGTCGGGCGAAGAAAGGGCACAAGAGTGGTCCGATACGAAAAACCCGAGGCAGCTCGGCGCGCGGGTGTAGTATTTGCCAATACCGGGCAGTCGAGTGAAAATCCCGGCGAACTACCTGGGCAATCGAACCCTCGCGCGTTCACATCAGTTGGAGGTCGCGATGCGTTATACCGGGCGGGTAGGGCTGATAGCCGTGCCTCTGTTGGCGCTCCTGAATGTCGGTGCGGCGGAAAACAGCGTTTCACTGACGGATGCTGTCAAGAGCCAGAACGTGACGGCCATGCGCGCGCTGATCAAGCAGCGCGCGGACGTGAACGCCCGGGAGGTTGACGGCACGACGCCGCTGCATTGGGCGGCGTACAACGGCGACGACGCCGCGGTGGAGATGCTGCTGAAGGCGGGCGCGAATCCCAACACGACGAACCGCTACGGTGTCACACCGCTGTCGCTCGCGTGTGAAACGGGGAACGCGCGGATCATCGAGCGATTGCTGAAGGCCGGCGCCGACGTCAATGCGAGTCGCCCCGGCGGCGAGACGCCGCTGATGACGGCAGCGAACCAGGGTAACCCCGAGGTGCTGCGGCTGCTGCTCGCGCAGGGGGCGGACCCAAACGCGATGGAAGAAACGCGCGGGCAGACGGCGCTGATGTGGGCGGCAACCCGCAACAACGCCGCGGCCGTTAAGGTCCTCACCGAGACCGGGGCAAAGCTCGACCTGCACGCCCGCGGTCCGAAGTTCCGAGAGAACGTCGACTCAATGGCCGGGTGTAGTGCGATCGGGGTCACGGTAGAACAAACGAGAGAGCAGTGCACCTCGAAGTTCTTCCAGGATCCTGCGGGGCGGGGAGGCAAACTGCGGCCGCGGGTCGATCAGTACACGGCGGTGATGTTCGCGGCGCGCAAGGGGGCGAACGAGGCGCTTCGCACGCTCCTCGAGGCGGGCGCCAATCCGAACGAGATGGCCGAGGACGGCATGACGGCGGTGGTGGTCGCGGCGTTCAACGCGAATTGGGAAGGGGGCGTGATTCTCGTCGAGCATGGGGCGAATCCCAATGCGGACCAGACGGGCTGGACGGCGCTCCACCAGATCGCCCGGACGCGCGGCCTGAGCGGCTGGCGGCTCCCGAATCCGGTGGTCAAGGGCAAGCTCCAGGCCAACGACTTCGCCAAGGCACTCATCGCGGCCGGCGCGGACGTCAACGCGCGGGTGAAGAAGCCGATCCGTGGCGATCAGGAGCGCGGGCGCTTCATCATGATCGGGGCCACGCCCATTCTCATCGCGGCCAAGAGCTTCGATACGGATCTGATGCGGCTGCTGGCCGCCAACGGGGCGGATGTGAACGCGCGGAACGCGTACGACTCGACGATCCTCATCCTGGCGGCCGGGAATGAAGTCTCGAACGTCGAGGAAGACATGGGGTCGTACTCCGACGGGCTGGCGGCGACGCAGCTGGCCTGGGAGCTGGGCAACGACGTGAACGCGATCAATGAGGAGGGCAACACGCCCCTTCACGGCGCCGGCTACATTGGCAATGTCGGGGTCATTGACTTCCTCGTGAGCAAAGGGGCCAACATCGACGTCGAGAACTTCCACGAAGGGGTCGACGGAAAGGGTTGGACGCCGTTGGCCATGACCCTCCAGACGCTGAGCTCCGGCGCGCAGCCGTTAGCCGAGGCGGCGCTGCGGAAATACCACGCAGCGCAGGGGATCCCGATCAAGCTCCGCACCTGGGACGACCTGCGTCACTGGGGCCTCAAGCGCGGCAGCGCGTACGCGGCACGTACCCCTGCTGCGGAGAAGAAGCAAGAGGCGGCCGCCCAGCCGGAGAAGAAATAGGGCCGCGGCGTTCAGCCGCCCTCAGTCATTCATGGCACCGGTCGCTGTAGCGGCCGGTGCTTTTTTTCAGACGAACCGCCGCCGCCGCCGGTCAAACGACCGGGCGGTTCTGGGTCATGCCGACCGCAGCTTATCCGCAGTCGCTCCGAGTGGCCATCGCCAGGCGTTTGTCCCGGGATCCTTAAAGCGCCTTCCGAAAGCATCTGAGTTGTGCGGTCTCCACAAATCCGAGCGCCACATGGGCCGCAGCGCCGAGTGCATTATCCAGTTCGGCGTCCGAGGCGAACTCCAGACACCCCTGTGATTGTGCCCAATCCACCGCCCTCTCTATCAACGCCGCACCAACACCCCGCCGGCGGCGCCATGGCACCACATACCAGCCTTCGAGGAATGCGACGCGATCGGTTTCGCAACCTTCCGCGTAGGAGCGAATCGACAACTCCGCGAATCCGACGACCTCTTCATCCTCGCCAATCGCAAGCAACACTTGCAGAGGGTCACGAACCCCTCCCTGAAAGAACCGGCCAATCAAGTTCGCGTGTTCGCCTTCAGACTCTTCCGGCCAGAGGGCCTGTCGCATCTTGAGCCATTCTGGCCGGTCGGCTTCGGTAGCCGGTCGGATCACCATGAGCTATTCTGCGCCCGAACTGGCCGAGGTTCGTCCTTATGACGAACATGCCCCAGACGCCCGATCAATCCTCTCGATTTAGTTGTGTGATTCTCCAGGTCGTAGCGAGGCCGGTGGATGCAGACAGCCTTTTGCATCCGCGCCCCGAATGATTCCTTGACGGGCTTTTTCGTCTGTGTATACGTTAGCCTCAACCTGAATCAATGCGCCATCGTTGCTTGAATTGGTGCCACTCCGAAGATTGCACCGTCTTGGCCGCGAGAGGTGTCTTTAGAACAGCCGTCATTTCCCACCTTACCGGAGGATTGGACATGAACTCGAACACGGTGGCACGCGGTTCAGTTGGGAGTCGGATTCTCTGGAGCCTTCTACTTCTCACATTCGTAGTCGCGTTCGGGGGCCCTGCGTTCTCCCAGGGTGTGAGCGGCGCCACGATTCAAGGGACCCTTACAGACTCGAGCGGTGGCGTCCTGCCGGGGGTCACCATTACTGCGACCAATACGCAGACCAACCAGCAGAGAACTGCCGTCTCTGACGGTGAGGGGCGCTTCACGATCCCGAATCTGACGCCCGGCTTTTATGATCTGGAAGCCTCGCTTTCGGGCTTCGGCACGGCGGTGCAGAAGAATCGGCAGCTGCTTGTTGGCACAACCGTGACGATCGATTTTGCGCTGCAGATTTCCGCGGTCACGCAAGAGGTCATAGTGACGGCGTCCGCGCAAGTCGTCGACCTCACTCAAAGCCAGGTCGCGAAAGTCATTGAGCCAACCACGATCGATGCCCTGCCAACCCTTACGCGATCGTTTAGCGATCTGGCTTCGTTGTCCGCCGGGGTCGTCCAGGGAGCCGAACCGGGCGGCGGCTCCAACGCGGGCCAAAGCATCCTGGTTGGCGGCGGTACGTCTTACATGACCGGCATCGTCGTTGATGGTACGCCGATAGCCAACCTCCGGTTCGGCGGGGCGTATCTGAATTTCGCCCAAGATTGGATCCAGGAATTCGCGCTCATCTCGCAGCAGCCCGCCGCCGAATTCGGCGGTGCCGCCTCTGGCGTGGTCAATGCGGTCACCAAGTCCGGCACGAACACGATACGAGGACGAGGCTATGGCTTCCTGCAGGACTCCTCACTCAACGCAAAGCCGTTCTTTTCGTCCGAACGTGACTCAAGCGTGCGGCGAGTCGGAGGTCTGGTCGGCGGGCCGGTGATGAGGGATCGATTGTTCTATTTTGCTGGGTACGAGGATTTTTACAGCAAGGAAAGCGTCGACGTGAATATCCCCGCGGCGTTTGTCAACCCCCCTTTAGGCTTGATCAACGGCACCTTTCCGATCATCTCCAAGACGAAGATCGCCACGATCAAAGTCAACCAGGCCATCAATGCTCAGCACTCCCTCTGGGGCCGATGGAACTATCAAAAAGATCACAGCCAGGACGGCACGATCGGCCTGCAGCGACCGATTGGCGCCAGCTCGAGAACAGAAGCGCCCGGGAAAATTTATGCAGGCGCCTGGAACTGGTTTCTTTCGTCCAGTACGGTCAGCGAAGTGCGGGCCAATTACAACTATACGAATCTGGCGAGGTTTCCAAACTGCTTGAGCTATCTGGGCAACTATCCGGGGTACCCGAACGAACCAGGATCAACGACCGGCGGTAATCCAGTTGGCTACTGGGCGGCTATCAACTACCCGCAGGCCGGGGGTGTGTCGGGGCGCTGCGCCACGGGAGCCGGCGCGGAACAGGCTACCTACGACACCCACTTCGATATAGATGTCCTCCACAGCGCCGGCCGTCACCAATTCAAGTTTGGCTTTGGAGCGCGCCGCTACGGCCTCAGCACTTCCCCTGATTACCGAAGCGCGACATCAGAGCCTACAGTCACCATCAATGGTACCGCTCCGTTCACATTCAATCTGGCAACCGCCGTTCCTCCGACCCTTCTCGCAAACGGGTCGATTAGCGGGGCTGCTCCCGGGACCCTTCCGGTTGCCTACACGGCTCGCCATCAGACCATACGGGAGTTTGACCTACCCTCGTTGGCCTTTGGGTTGTTCGTGCAGGATAGTTGGACTGTCAACCCGAAGCTCACGTTGAACCTCGGCCTTCGTTGGGACATGGACCTCGGCGGCACGGGCGTCAACAAGTATGTCTCGGCAGACCGCCCACGTGTTCAGAACAACTACAAGGCTGTTGCACCGCGATTTGGAGCCGCCTGGACTCCGTTCGACAGTAAGGAGACTGTTGTCCGCGGTGGGCTCGGGGTGTTCTACGACAAGCAGGAGCTCAATAATTTTCTTGCCTACGTGGGCAACACACCCGGGGTCGATGGGTATGTCATCGACGGGCGCCGCCCAACGCTGAATCCATACTGTTTCGGCAACGCGCGGTGTTCATCGGGTGTGGTGCCTGGAGAGTTGCAGCGGTATGTCCAATTCGTGCTCGCGAAGGCGGTGGCCAATTACACGCTGCCGAGATTTCCGGCTCCTGGTACTACAGAGACCATCACGATAGGCGGAACCACGCTCACCATACCGGCTCCAGTGTTCGTTGGATCGGGAGGAGCGTTGCTCCCAGCGCCGGTTTCGGACATCTGGCTCATCGACCCAGAGTTGACCATGCCTTGGACGGCACAGGCCAGCGTAGGAATTGCGCATCAGTTCACTGACCGTCTGAATGCCTCCGCAGATTTCGTATATAACCGCGGCTTCGACCAGATCGTGGTGATCAATACCAACATCGACCCGGTCACATTGCAGCCCCCGGTCGATCCCAAGTTTGCGCGCACGAATGAATGGAACAATGGCGGGACGTACAAAAACTACAGCATGCGCTTCCAGTCGTTGTATCGGACCGGTCGCGGAGACAGCGTGAATGCGGCCTACACGCTTGCGTGGGCGTATGACAACTCTGTCCCTGGCGCGCAGTTCGGCGTGGGCAGCGCCGGGGCGATCACGAATCCGTTCGATCTTGACGTGGACTACGGCCCTTCCCTGATTGATGCTCGCCATGTTCTCAATCTGGCGGGCACTGCCAACGTGGGGTGGGGAGTGAGCTTGTCGCCGATCTTCAAATTCGTGAGTGCGAGACCTTACACGGCAACCACCAGCGCTGCCATCGTGCCAGGATGCCCAGCCTTCTACAACCAATGTTACGCGCCCGGCTATACAAAGAACACACTGCGGGGCGCGAATCAGATCACGCTAGCCACCCGCCTGTCGAAGAACTTTACGTTAGGCGGGCGGCGTGAGGCGGCGGTCATGCTCGAGGCCTACAACCTCTTGAACAGGGTGAACTACACGAGCTACGGGACGAACGTAGCGGCCTTGAATTTCCAAGTGCCCACCGCCGCGGGCCCCATGCGCACGATCCAACTCGGAGTGCGTTTCGATTTCTAAGTACAGCGCTTATCTGCTGGGAACCTTGTATGTGATCTCGCTAAGTAGTTCGCGCTGGAACGGCAAATCGGTCGCACCGGCCGGAAAGTCATTCTTAGACAGGATGAATGCAAGAAGATCGGCGTACTGTCGATCGGCCAGACTGCCTGGTGCACTTTGAGGCATGGTTGTCTTGATACGCTCAAACAGCTCGCTTAGCTTAAGACCGTTCCAATACTGGCTCGCCTCGCCGCCGATCAGTGCAGGGCCGCCCTCGGCTCCGCTGAGATCCGCTCCGTGGCAGGGTGCGCAATTCTGCAGGAACGTCGTCTCGCCGCGTGTGGCCTGCGCGGCTGAGTAGATGCCGTCCTGCGAGGTTCGCGGTTGCTGCGCGAGGACGAGACTTGCGGTGACGATGGATGCGAAAGGAACTAGATAGAGCTTCATCTTGCGTGCTTCCTGAGGATGTGCTGGCGCGCCCGTTGAGGCCCCGGACGCGCGCCGTGGCCTCAACGGTGACAACAGACGTTAGATTACGGCAGAGTCAACGCCACGAACTCGCCCGGATGTCCCGGGGCGCCGACGGCTACGACAACGTATTGCTTCCCTCCGGCCATATAGGTCATCGGGGACGACGTCTGATTCGCCGGCAGCTGAAGTTCAGACACGACCTCCCCGTTGCGCTTGTCATAGGCGCGGAACATCGGGCCGCCTGATCCTCGCGGAACGGCAAAGCCGCCGTATCCCTCGCCCGCGAACATGAGCGTCTTGGTGACGAGCAGCGCCGAGCGGTCCTGTCGGCCGGTCTTGGGCACCGTCGCACCCTTCAACGCCGGATGATTCTTGACGAAATCCGGAGTCTCGGCGTTGGGAACCATCCAGAGGTGGTCGCCGGAGTTCAAGTCGATCGCCGTGATGCGACCGTAGGGAGGTTTGAAAAGCGGAAGCCCCTGAACAGTCAGCGCCGCGGCTCCGCCACCCTCGCCAGGCGGCGCCCCACCACCCGCGCAGTATTTCATGGTCGGCACTTTGGTTTGGCCGGGTCGGCATTCTCTAAGAGCCGCCACCGCCGGGATGGTTGCCGACGGCACGTACAGGATGCCCGTTTCGGGATCAAACCCTGCGGCTTGCCAGTTTCCCGCACCGATGAGGCCAGGAAGCTGGAGGGTGCCTTTGGTGCCATTCGGATCGAACAGTGAGGGCGGTGTGAAAATCGGGCCAATCCGATACTGCGACAGAATCTTGAGCGCCTCCGCTTTCAGCTCGGGCGTGAAGTCAATCACGTCTTCTGGCCTGATCCCCTGGCGATCGAACGCAGCGGGTTTGGTGGGAAAAGGCTGTGTCGGCGACGACTTCTCTGTGGGAACGTCCGACTGGGGAACCGGGCGTTCTTCGATGGGCCAGACCGGCTGACCGGTGACACGGTCGAAGACATAGGTGAAGGCCTGCTTTGTGACCTGCGCGACGGCCCTGATCTTCCGCCCATTGACGGTGATGTCGACCAGAATCGGATGCGCCGGAATATCCCAGTCCCAGAGACCGTGATGAATGAGCTGATAGTGCCAGACACGCTTTCCCGTCTTGGCATCGAGGCACACGAGACTCTCGGCGAACAGGTTGTTGCCGGGGCGATGACCGCCGTACAAATCCGTAGTGGGCGTCTCGACCCCGAGATAGACATACCCGAGCTCGAGATCGGCCGCCATCGGGGCCCACACCCCAACGTTCGATGCGTACTCGAGTGAGCCGTCCTCCCAGGTCTCCGAACCGCCTTCCCCGCGCTGGGGAATCGTGTTGAAGGTCCAGAGACGCTTGCCGGTTCGCACGTCATATCCCCGAACCGCGCCCGGCAGTGGCGTCTGGATTGTTTTCGTGCTGAATGCGGCCCCGACGACCACAACATTTCCCACAACCATCGCCGGAGAGTTCCACCCGATGAAGCCATCCTCTGGGACGGGTCGAGGAAGGCCCTCGTACAGGTCGACCATCCCGTTCTGCCCAAAGTTTGGAACCGGCCGACCGGTCTTGGCATCCAGAGCGACCATGCGATAGCCAAGCGTGACGTGGATGATGCGTTCTTCCTTGCCGTTGGTCCAGTACGCGACGCCACGGCCCGTTGCCGAGCGTGGCGTTCCGACGCCACGGGTACCTTCATCGAATCGGTAGACCCACAGGGTTTCACCCGTCGCAGCGTCGATCGCTACGACGTCCCGTCGCGTGCCGGCAGTGGCGTACAGGACGCCGCCAGCCATGATCGGCGTGGACTGAAGGTATGGGTCGGGTCTCGGCCCGAGGTTATCGCTCTTCCACCGCCACGCAATCCGCAGATCCTTCACGTTGTCCTTGTTGATCTGATCCAGCGACGAATACTTCGTGCCGGCGGCATCTGCGGCGTAATAGCGCCATTCGCCACCTTGCGGGCTCTGTTGCTGTTGCGCGGAAACGGGTCTGCCTACCCAAGCCAGTGCGGCGATCAGCAGCACAGACCACAACCGAAGCACCCAACTCTTCGACATACTCCACACTCCCCTACTGGCGCCGCCATTGCGATTGGCAAAAAGGCCGCTGGCCGTACGACGTCGTAGGTCAACCAGTCAGCGAGCCAGTCGATCGCTCGCGATTGATCGCTTCGGCGACAATCGCGAGCGGGTACGCGGCGCGATTCTTCATCAGCCGCCGAGCGGCAGATAGAATTTCCAGCCTTCAGCGAGCCGGCTCTGCATGTTGCTCCGCGAATCGCCGCAGCCGCAGACGACCCTCTTCTGGGCGAGGCACGCCTTCAGCACGGTCTGAAAGTTCGCATCAACTTCTGGAAAGTTCTTCTCTCCGCGAGGTCCGAGGCCGAGATCGATACTCATGTCTCCGGGTACGACAAGTACGGCGCTGATCGGTGCTTCAAGAATTTCCCTGATGTTCTTGACGGCTTCTCCGGATTCAATCATCGCCACCGCGAACAGCTCGCCGTCAGGATTGAGCGGCCAGACGTCGGCCTTGTGATGATATTCCCTGTCGTTTGGTACACCCCAGAGCTTTACGGCACGGCCCGGCCCCCACCCCCGCAGCCCGCGTGGTTCGGGCTGCTTCGCGTTTCGGAGCGGCGGGTACCGCATGGCGCGCACCAGCTCGACCGCCTCAGTTTTGGTGTCCACGTGCGGCAGGATGACGCCAAAAACGCCCAAATCCAAGACCTGCTTAACGGCCCATTTGAAATCCTCGTCGCCCTCCTGAGGAATTCGCACGAGGGGTGCAAGCGTCAGCCGCCCGTTTGCATCCCGGTCTTTGCCCATCTCGTTCAGAATCGACTCCAGCCGATCGGTCGAGAACGGCCCATGTTCCATGTCAATGAAGCGCCATTCCTGATTGGCGACGGCGGCTCGCCCTTGTTCGATTGCCTCAATGACCTTGTTCAGCCGGCCCTTCTGCCCGCCCTGCTGCGCGTCGACCTGCAACCGGAAGCCGTTCAGCGCCACGGCCATCGCGATCGCCACTGTTGCCACGTGGCGGATCGTCGTTCGATCGAATCTCGAGTCCTTCATAAGGCCTCCTTCATACATCATCGCCCTAATAATTCCTATCGTCTCGTGTCGCGATTCTTGGACTGCGCGGGTCTGCACCGGCGTATCCGCCGGCCCTCACTCGATGACCGCCACAGGCTAATCAAGTGGGTCAGGGATCTGCCGAGGAGGCCATAGCTGGTCGGATCATACAAAAACTTGTATACTGAGAGACCGTGACCGATGCCGGACAAATCGCTCATCTGGCTCGGCAGCTCGCGGCGTGACCTTCGGGCGTTTCCTGCTCTTGCACGACGGCTGGCTGGCTTCCAGCTGCGGCGCGTCCAGCAGGGATTGGATGCGGACGACTGGAAGCCGATGCAGGCGGTCGGACCCGGCGTGCGTGAGATCCGGATTCACATCGCCGGTGCGCACCGCGTGTTCTACGTGGCGACGCGAGCGGCAGCACCATGGCAAAGAAGAGCGCGGTTAGGGTTACGACGTCCACTGGGAACGTCTTCCGGGATCTTGGGTTCTCGAAGGAAGAATCAGAGCACCTCCTCGTCCGTGCTGACCTGCTGATTCAGGTTCAGAAAGCAATCGCGTCAAGTGGTCTTAAGCAGGCAGAAGCGGCGAAGGTGCTTCGGGTCACGCAGCCCCGCGTCAGCGATCTCCTGCGCGGCCGCATCGACTTGTTCAGCACCGATGCATTGATCGACATGCTGGCGAGGCTTGGCGTCGGCGTGCGGTTAGTGGTCAAGCCGGTGAGTTGAGCGTGCGGCCGGCCTGCTCCAGGGTGTCCCACCCGATAGCCGCACGCAGCAGAACGACCGTGTGAGCTCTCATCCTCGCCTCCTGGCAATCCGGTGCAATCATACGCTGGCGGCCACACGACGCGACGCGGCTTTTCGTCCTCCAGCATTCCTATCCGGCGGCTCGTCGAGCGCGAAATCACGCCCAAGGTTCTTAGTCGCGTCTAGGGTTTGTCCAGTTCTGCAATGTAGCCGAGCGTGATGCCGTGCGACATGATCGCAGTCCTGAGAGAGACCGTCTTTGCGCCAGGACACGACCCATAGCGGCACGTGTCTTAGCCACGCGCGCACAGCCGATAGCGCGCGAGGATGTTCCAGTTCTTGGATGACAGGGGTGGGCATGAGTACATGCCGCCGGTGGACGTCTTGTTCCACGCAAGGGTACACTCCGGCGACGTGCCGCAAGAGCCGGATCTTACGGGTCTCCCCCAGGCATGGAGCGGTGGAGATCGCGACGCGCTGGCCGCTCTCGCGACCGTCGTCCATCAGGAGCTGCGCGAGATCGCCCGGCGGATGCTCGCCAGCGAACGCCGAGACGGTCGCTGGCGGCCAACCGAGCTGGTCCAGGAATCGTACCTGCGTCTGCTCGATTGGCGCGCTGTCCATTGGCAGAATCGGGCGCACTTCTTCGCGACCGCGGCACGCATGATGCGGCGGGTGCTCGTGGATGCGGCACGCGCGCGCCGCGCCGTCAAGCGCGGCCAAGGCATAGACCCCGTGCCGCTCGATGGCATTGATGTTGCCGCCTCTGCCCCGAATGTTGACTTGATCGCACTCGAAGCGGCGCTCGAGTCGCTCGCGGCGGTGAACGCGAGAGCGAGCCAGGTCATCGAGCTGAGGTTCTTCGGCGGGTTCAGTGTCGAGGAGACCGCCGAAGCCCTGGGGGTCTCGGTCCGAACGGTCATCAACGACTGGAACACGGCGCGCGCTTGGCTCTATCGCGAACTCTCAACGGGCAGGTAGCGGAATCGAGTCTTCCCCCCACGCCCAGCGACGGCGACGCTTCGTCATCACCATGACGCCTGAACGGTGGGACACGTTGTCGGATTGGCTCAACGCCTGGCGTGCGGCGGACACCGCCGAGGCTGAACGCCTGCGCGCGCGGTTGTCTGCTGAACGACCCGATCTCGTCGGCGAGGCCGAGGCGCTCGCGGCCGCGAGCGGCCACCTGGAAGGATTTCTCGAAACGCCCGCGCTGCTGCTTGAGGCCAGGGAGCTCGCGCAGGAGCAGGAGGATTCCGAGCTGCCATCGGGCTCGATCGTTGGCCCTTACCGCGTCGTGAGCCTGCTCGCCCGTGGAGGTATGGGCGACGTGTACCGAGCCACCGATGTGCGGCTGCGGCGCGATGTGGCGCTGAAGGTGCTCGCGCAGGCCAGGACCGGCGATCTTGAGCTCGCTCGCGTTTTGGGCGGTGACCCAGATCTCGCCGTCTTCGCTCGCCATCCCGGTCCTGGCCGCAACAACCGACCCGGCGACGATCAGAATGGCCAATCCTGCACGATAAGTAAGGCGCATGTGATACCTCCCGCTGAATGTGGTGTTCGATTCGCGTTTGCGTGATGTCTGTCTGAGTTGAAGCGAACGATCTCCTGAACGTCGCGCACGAGGACCGGCGAACCCGGTGGGGCCGACCGACCGCACCCCAATGCGGGTTGTGGTGAACTGCTCGTTCCACTTGCGCTAGCGCACTGCGCCGATGGGCGGTGAACGCATTGACTGCGCCGATGTCGCGCCAGCGTGATCGTCACGAGCCAGCATCAGCGTCGGACGAGTTGGATGTCGAATCGCGTCATACGCCGCTTGGCACTCGCTTGAGCTCTCACGGCCTCCGGAAGATATAGCTGTTCGAAAACTCCCGTTTCAACGAGAAGTCGTCTGCGTCCGACCAGAGCTCCGCGACGATCCGGGTCGTCGTGAGGGGGAGTGCCCATGGTTGGACAATTCCCCTCGAGCCGGACGCGTCCCATTGTTCCCAGGACAGGAATATGGCCGACGAGCTGAACGACAGAGGCTCTCCGGCAACAAGGGCGTCTGCCGTCGCAGCCGCCCGGCCACACATCTGAGAGCCGTTATAGAAACCGACGGTCAACACTGGATACGGGACACGTCGGCTTGCCACGACCTCGAACAGCCCGCGGAATTGCTCGGCGCACACACGTGTGCGCCTGGTCCCCATCGGCTAGCTCACAGTCCCGCACGTTCATCGTCGTACCGGAGACGGGTGCGATCGACACCTCCGTGATTCGGCCGCTCGCTGGGGATGCGGGCACGGGCGTTACCGGGGACGCGGGAGTACCAGATGCAGTCGGTGCGGTGGGGGACGGACCGGTGGGCGAGCCGCCCGAGCCGCCGCACGCTCCCAGGAGGATGAGCGCGAATGGCACAAGTGCAAAGTGTCCAGTCCGTTTCATGCGACCTCCTTCAGGTTCCTCCGGCGTCTGAGCACGACGCCCTACCGATACAGGCGGAAGTCGCCCCGGAAAAGTGCAACCCAGGATCACCCGTAGCCTCGGTTGGCTCTGGCAGAGGGGCGCCATCGGGCTGCGCCACGTCGGAGACGTACGCCGCCCCGAAGCCCGCTGAGAGGACGCGAGGCCGTGGCGCGATGGCACAGTGGCGGATCAATGGCTCTGGAGTGACAGGGCGGCTTTTGGACCGGCCGGGAGCGCGGATCTCAAGGTTGCACGCCGGATCGTCTGCGGGAAAGGCTATTGCCTCAGCGGTCTTGTGAGTGCGCGCCGGCTGCCATTACGGTTCCTGATCTGGATGCGACCGGCGCTGGGTGCGTGTCAATAACATCTAAAGACATCATGTTATTGACGCGTCGACCGCGGTGATGCACGCGAAAGGCTCGAGTCGGAGCTAACCGAGCGGTGCTTCGAGCAGCGCTTGAATCGCTCGTTCAAGTTTCGGCAATTCCTTCTCGACGACAGCCCATACGATTTCGAGGTTCACGCCGAAATAGTCGTGAATGACTTTGTCGCGCATCCCTGCGATCTGCTTCCACGGGATGTCCGGCTAGCGGGATTTTGTTTCGTCGGAGAGGTTCTTGACCGCTTGGCCGATCACCTCGAGCTTGCGGAGTGTGGCGTCCTGTCGCATGCGCTCGTCGAAGAACGCATCGCGGCCCGCGCCGGTGTAAGTCGCAATGTCCTTCAGCGCGTCGCGGATGTTTCGAGATAGACGCGATCGTCCTTCACAAAGGAGCGGCTTCGGCGAGGATTCGCTGTCGCAGATAGGGACTAAGGCCGCCGTCCGTCAACACTTCCACACGTCTTCCGAGCAGTTGCTCGAGATCCTGTTCGAGCGCGATTACGTCGAGGAGGCTTCGGCCCGCTTCGACGTCAACGAGCAAATCGACATCGCTGTTCGGATGAACATCTCCCCTCGCCGTCGAACCGAACACCCGTACGTTGCGCGCACCGTGGCGCGCGGCGAGCGCGAGCATTTCTCCGCGATGCCGCCGAAGCGTCTCAAGAGCCATCGGTTTCAATGATAGCGACCTCGACGATAATTCCGATCTCGATCTGTGGTGGAGGCGGCGGAGCAGACTCGCTCGCGATCGTCAGATCATCAAAACATTCCTGAAATGATCCGAACTCAGATGGATTGTGCGCTTGAGCGCCCCCAAATTGCCCCCAAGCGCGAATGTCGCATCTGCTAAGTTCAAGTAAAACAAATAGTTAGAGGTATGGAGGCGGCGGGAGTCGAACTTGACACGGTTTTCGGAACAGGCCTGTTTTTCGAAATTGTTAGGAAAAACGAAGGTCTCAAATGACCAAAATGACTCAAAAAGCGGGGTGCAGGTACAAATCAGGTACAGCCGAACCATGTCGAAAACCGGGACCGTCAGGCCACGCGTAGCCGGTCGCGATCCGAGTACGGATCGATTTCAACGACGATTCTTTTGACGGCGACGCTGGGCGCCTTCCGACGGCCGACGGTCTTCATCCTAATGAAGCCGGCAGCCTCGAGCTTCGCCAGGGTCCTGGTGAGGTTTGGCTGCGCACGCCCCGTGATCTCCACCAGTTCGGCGACGGACTGCGGCTTGCGATCACGGATCACGGCGAGCAGCCGTCGGTTGTCGGGCGTCAGCAGGCGGACGACCGCTTCGACGGAATTGAAGCTCGGCTTGCCCGCATCAGGCGGAGCCGGCCGCTCGCCTCGTGCGACAGCCTTCATCTCTTCCCGCAGCGCTTGCAGGCTCTGAACCTTTACCCTCTTCATTTCAGCCTCTCTGATTCCTCTTCTCCGATGACGCGGAGACTCACTCCCCGTTCCGTGAGGACCCGCTCCACTTCATCGAAAAAGTCGTCGATCAACGTAGCCGCGTCCTTGAGCGCATACGGCCTGCCCGCGTCCTTCTCCGTCCGATGCCAGTGATCGCTGGCCTTGCCGCGCCGCTTGAACCGAGAGCCCCTGGGCGGCACGTCATGGGCATTGTCGAACCCGACCAGCCTCTTCCCGTCCGGTCCGTGCAATGTAAACGAGTAGGAGAGGCCATGCGGTCGCTCCGCCGTCGCTTGAACGCGCGCGATTTCGAACTTGAGCCAATAGCCCTTTTCCAGATGATGAATGCGGCCGTTGAAGGTCAGGAGGAACTCGAGCCCGTGGTCCTCCGCGCGAGCATTCATATCATCTGGTGATATGATAACACGATGTCTCAAGCTGTGGGCAATCGTGGTGTGATCGCCATCCTTCGCAAAGCCAAAGTCCTTGCGCGGCGGTATTACAAGTTGACTGGGAAACCGCTGGGGATCACAGGGGAAGTCGCCGAGTACGAGGCGGCGCGTCTCCTTCGCGTCCAGCTCACGCCGGCCCGACAAGCGGGCTACGACGCCGTCGAGCGGCGAAATGGAAACACGCGACGATTACAGATCAAGGGTCGCTGTCTCTCGCCCAACTGCAAACCTGGCCAGCGCCTCGGCTCGATTGACATCAAGAAGAAATGGGACGCTGTCCTGATGGGGCTCCTCGACGAGAAGTTCGACGCCACGGCGATCTACGAAGCCAGGCGCAAGGCGGTCATCACGGCTCTGACCAAGCCAGGCTCGAAGGCCCGAAACGAGCGTGGCGCGCTGAGTGTCTCGAAATTCCGATCCATCGGCACGGTGCGGTGGTCGGCGCGGCGGGAGCAATTGTAACAACACGCTTACACGAAAATCGGGTGACGCCCTGCCGAAGGCACACCCAATGCACGGGTTCTTCGTCTCCTCAAGGCTGGAATCCTCCAGCCTCCGCCGGCGTCCTCCACATGGCCAGTTGACATCGCCATTCGTCATCCAGGCGGCGACACGACGCGCGGCCCTGTCTCGGCTGGTCGAACCAGGCTTTGGCGCTCAGAACGGATTCCTGCAGTGCCCTGCCGGTTTCGTTCGCTGTCCACTTCCAGTCGAATTCGACCTGCGAGCTTCCATCCGCTCTGGTCGTCGGCTCCCTGACAGTCACAAAGTCACGCCGCCCGATCGGGATCCTCCAAGCGACGCCTGCACCTGATGCAATACGCCCCTGCGTCCACTGCGCCGAGGCAGCTTGACCCGCCGGCGTCAGCGCCATCGCGGGGCAGCGCGCCCTCGCGCCGAAACCGAACGAGCCCTCTCGCGTCTCGTACGGCACCCATCCGCGGTCTACCACGAATCGATTGGACGGCACGCTCGCGACATCCGCTTGGCTCTGGCACTCGAACGCTGACTGAAATGGGACACCTGTGCGGATCGTGAGGAAAGCCTCACGCTTGAATGCGTCAAGCTCTCCTATCAACGTCGCGACGCGGTCGGAAGTCAGCGTCTGATCGGAACAGGCGGCACTTATGGCTGCAGCCAGCAACATCAGTCTCAGTCGGTGACTCATGAGCGCCCCCATCGGATGAAGCGCCACGGGAGAATCGGCCGACGCGGCTCTTACTCGGAGACGAAGTCCTCCACCGAACGGATATGCGGCGCGAGCAGTGGATGCTCCGCGAGTTTCCGCGCGAATCGGTCATCCCCCGTGATCACTTGACTCTCGAGGCGAACGGCCAGTGTCAGATAAGTCGCGTCGTACACGGTAACGCCAGTAGCGACTGCCAACGCGTGAGCGTCTGACAGCAGTGCGCGCATCGACACTGCCTCGACGCTGACCGCTGATATGTCCGCCACGAGCCGATGTCCCTCATCCTCGCTCAACTCCCCGCGGCGGATCTTCTTCCAAATGGCATTCCCAGCTTCAGGGAAAACGAGGTCCGGTGCGATGTAGTCGTGCGAGGCGTCGAGCCATCTGCGCGCAGCCTCCGAGTGCACCTCCGGAACAAACCACTTCACGACGAGACTGGCGTCGACGACGAAGACGCTCACCGAGCGTCCCGGTCCTCCCGAATGAGCGCGGCGCTATCGGAGTGGGCGCTCCGGCTGAGGCGCTTCAACCACTTCGCCGACAGGCGACGCGTCTCGGCGAGATTGCGCGTGTTCGCTCGGCGCAGAACTTCATGGATCTCGGCTTGAAGCGACCGGCCGTGTGCCTTGGCCGCCGCCTTGAGTCCCTGCAGCACGTCATCGTCCAGGTCGCGGATCAGCAGGTTGGGCATGATCGAGTCCTCACCCATATGGTATCGTACTGATACCAGCGTGGCTGGACTGCGGGGGCGGGCCGACAAGCGACCGCACCCGTGGATGAACTGCACCGCTCTTTCTTGAGCGCGTGCGCCGTTCCTGGCGCACAGATCGGGCCTGTCTTACCTCCGTTGGCTCGATCCAGCTCCCACTGGCACCCGGTGCTCCTTGAACTGACGAACGTGGGAGCACAAGCAATGGCAGACAATTAGACTCGTCTTCGTGAGGTTCTCGACCAGATCGCGAATGCGCTACAGCCTGCGGTTGTCGTCGCCAGCCAACTGCAAGAGGCATCCGAAGCGACCGCGCGCGACGCCTCGGTGATCCGGATGGCCCTCGCGCGAGCCGTGGCAATTCTCAAGGACGTACAACGCGACAGGCCCTGATGAACCGGCCCTGTCAGCACCACGGCGCTTTTCGGATTGATGATGAATCGGGCGAGGCGTCCGACAGAGTCGGGCTGGGAGAACTGCAGCGACGGCCCACAGCCTTGACGGACGGCGCCATTTCCGCACAATCGTGAGTTGGTCGCCGCGATGTCACCCAGTGGTTCCAATTCGACCCGAACCGCGCCCCAGACACGGATTTCGAGCCGGGAGAACTGCATCACCTCTGCGTCGGCAATGAGGGCCGACTGCTCGATTTCCGCAGAACGCCTGTGCGAGTGGTAGGGGTGTGCGACGAGACTGGCCTCGCGACCA
>Ga0080064_1001064_pt1 | contig 22598 bp, 19 predicted proteins | sample Subgrocontami54m_FD_69260 | JGI IMG/M metagenome (GOLD analysis project Ga0080064, IMG submission 69260) | Subsurface groundwater microbial communities from S. Glens Falls, New York, USA - GMW46 contaminated, 5.4 m (SPADES assembly) (version 2) ...
TTTAAGATACTTTCTGTGAAGCTTATTATTAACGAATTTGGCTCGAGTTTATCAAAGAAAGAAAATCGATTTATAGTCAAGAATAAAGAAAAGAAGGAGGAGTATTCTGCGGATCAGATAGGCAAGATTATATCTTTATGAACGGCCCTTTAGGATTTTCATTGCATATAATTCCTGGCGGTGTCGGTTTATGGGATGAGGATGACATTCAGTCACAACACAAAAATCAGAGTAAATATAGACTTTCCACTAAGGATAAAAGAAAGATAAAAAATTTGGAGATATTATGAGAGAATTTAATACCGATGATGCATCCTTGAGAGAGCTAGTTTTTGCCGGCGAAAAATTCAAGCCTTCAACATGTTCTTACAGGGAACACTATAAGGAAGATGAGGACAATGATATTGTTGTGTGGCATGAAGAAGGCTACAGATGTACGCATCCGCAAAAAGGGTGGGATTGCAGTCATTCTCAATGCCCTCTCTTAACACCGGAGGAGAAGGATGGTTATCAACTAAGGGTGGAAAAATTGCTGAAAACTCGTTTAGGATGTTATGGCTCTCCTACATTAAGGATTGATGAGAGATGGTGCAGAAAAGGGGAAGAGAGCTTGGTTTTACAATGGGAAGGTGATAGATGGAAGGTTTATCGTGTTTCAGATTGGTCACCCACAGGAAACATCTGGAGTGATATGGTGAGTTCCCATGAAATACAACCCGACGGAAGATGCACAGAATGGCTTGAAGAACAGGTAGGAAACCATGTGAGTGGTTGAAGTAGACCCATGGGCGGTCCGGCGACAGTCGGCCCTTCAGAAATTTTCAAACACTATTTCCTTGAATTTCTCATAGAGCACGAATTTTATCCCTATTTTCTGGGAAAAGAACTTTCATATTCAGAACAAAGGGATTAAGGAATGCAACAATTTTTGCTCGATCACGAGCATCAGTGAAATCTTCTGCATTTTTTGATCTTGTTGTTTATGAACTTGTTTCATTCTCCTCATCCATGGGATCAACGGATTCTGCATCTGGCGGAGAGTCATCGATGGGTTTTTCGTTGATTTGAATTTCTTCTTTTTGTTCCTGCTGGTTTTGCAGATTCCCTAAATTTTCTGGAGCTTTATATCCGACTTGCCGTGTTGGGCATTGGGGGTTGAAGCAAAATTCCCAGGGGCGCCTGGCTTTTCTAATGGCAAGAAGGCGCTGAAAGGAGCATTCAGGACAGTTTTTATTTGCTGGCTTGATTAAGGAATTTGGAGGCAGAGAATAAACTGCTTTGCATTCTGGATAACTGCTGCAGCCAATAAAGGAGCGCCGGGTTTTTGGAGAGTACATGATTCTGAGGTTCCCTTTCTTGCATTGAGGGCATTGATTGAGCGTATTTGCCTCCTGCTCTGCTTTTCTCAGCTCGGCGTTTGCTGATATGAATTCTTTTCCGATTTCGATTTCTTTTGCCTTGAATTCTTCGGCAATGTCCTGAATGATTTTTTTTGCTTGCTGGATGACTTGTTCTTCTTTTTCAGGGAGATTCGTCTTTATTGTTTGAAAGGAGTCCATTTCTTTTTCGAAATGCCTGGTGAGCTTTTCGTCAATGATGATGGGAGAATATTTTTTCAATGTTGATGTAATTTGGATGCCGAGAGGAGTTGCCTGGATGCTCTGTTCTTTTATATATCCTCTTTGATAGAGCGTCTCGATGATTGCTGCCCGAGTTGCTTTTGTCCCGAGGTTTCTTTTAGTAAGTTCTGCGACGAGCGAGGCGGGCGTGTACCTTTTAGGAGGCTGCGTCATTTTTTCTTCAATTCTTGACTCCTCAATGAGCACTTGGCCTTCCATATCCGGAAGCTCTGTTTCTTTGAGATCTGATTTGTAGACCTTCATCCATCCTTCTTCCCTGATTTGCGCGCCATTGGCAGTGAATTTGAGATCTTCTATCAGGACGACGATTTGCTTTCTGTCAATGACTGCATCATTGCAAAAGCAGGAGACGAATCTTCTTACAATGAGCTCATACATTCGCCTATTTTCTCCGTCTAGAGAGGCGAGCTCTCCGGTGGGGTAGATGGAGGGATGGGCTGGGTCTGATTTTCCGCCCTCTACAGGCTGATTTCTTTTTGCGTTTTCCTTGACGAATGAGAATTCCCTTGATAGTTTTTCAAGGATCTTTTTTGGCTTAATGGATTCTGGGATTTTTTGGGAAGAGGTTCTGGGATAGCTGATGACTCCTAGAAGGTAGAGCTGCTGGGCTATTTGAAGCGTTCTGGCGGGAGTTATGCGATACCAACGGTATGCTTCGGTTTGGAGTGTTGTGAGATCAAAGGGGTGAGGGGGAGGGATGCGCTGCTCTTTTTTTTCTGTATGTGCCTGAGCTTTCTTTCCCTGAAGGTTCTTAAAGGGAAGTAGTTCTGATTTTTTCGTGAGATCTTTGACATGTTTTACTTCGATTTTATTTTGTCCGTCGTTGACTACAAGAAAGACCTGCCAGTAAGGTTCTGGCTTGAACTTTTGAATTTCCAGCTCTCTTTCGACGACGATATGGAGAGCAGGGCCTTGGACTCTTCCGATAGACATGATTCTGAAGCTCCCTGCTTTTTTTATCGCTGACATGAGCGCCCTGCTCAGGTTGATGCCATACATCCAGTCAAGGTAATGCCTTGTCTCTCCAGCAATTGCCTGGCCCCAATTGATGGTTTTGCCCCTTTTCTCGTAAGCTTCCTCTAACTCGTCTTTGGTGAGCGTGGAAAATTTCATTCTTTCTGCATCCTGCACTTTCCCAATGAATCTTAGAATATTCCAGCCTATTACTTCTCCTTCAATATCGTAATCTGTAGCGACAATGAAGCTTTCTGCATTCCTGCATAATCTTATGAGAGTGGTGTAATATTTTTTGCTCCAGTCATTTTTTTTAACAAGATAATTTGGCTTCCATTCTAGATTGAAGATCGGCCAGTCTGATGATTTTTCTTTTTGAGAGACTGTAAAGAGATGGCCGACGGCACATGCGACAATAATTTTCTTTCCATCTCTTACGAGTTCGTAGTATGGAACTCCGTTTTCTGAGTTTTTTTTAGCTCTTCCGAGTGCATCTGCAATTTTTGCAGCAGCAGCTGGTTTTTCAGTAATGACCAGGGTATAATCTCCTTTTCTTTCTTGCTGTACCTCTTTCTGCTTTTTTTCTTTTCGAATTCTTTTTATGGGCTTTTCGATGGTTACCAGAGAGGCAGGATCTCTTTGTTTTACAGGGACTTCAACTGCATATCTGATGTCCTTTTCGCTTAAAGGGACAAAAGCGTCTTCGGCAGAAAGTTTTTTTCTTGGCATGCTGGCATTATTTCCAAAGCTCGACTTTGATCTTTCCTAATTTTAGTTTTAACTCCATTATGGTGCTTGGGTTCAGGAGGAAAAATGTTTTTCCTTGTAAATCTTGGTATTTCCCCCTGCCTCCTTGGAAAATGACGACACTAAATATTTTATCTTTTATTTGACACTTGTATTTTTGAAATACCTCTAATCTTTTGATTGCGTTGGAAGGGATTGAGCAGAGGAAAAACTTCCGTGTTTTTTCTATTACGCCTATGCAACTTATCTTTTGAGGAAACGGGCTTGGCAATGCTTCTTTTTCTATTTCGTTTTCCATGGTTTAGAAGAACAGGAGATGCTATAAAAAGTTAATTGTGCTTTGAAATTATGGGTGGTGCATAGAAATGGTGGGCTGGCCAGAGATTCATCTTATGATTGTTGAGATATACTTCAATGCCTCTCTTATAAAGTTCCTTGAAGAATTCTATTGAGGGAATGCAGGATTCTGAAGGGTGGACGCCTGTTTTGTTTATGACTCCTTTTCCGACCATGATTGCAATAATTGAGGCAGGGATCCCGGTGTCATGGGTGCCTGCAGGTATCTTGCCCCTGCTTTTTGCAATTGCATCCATGACTATTTGCATTTTTTTTCCATTCTTCTTCCCAAGGAGGTCGACTCGAATGATTTCTTCGTCAGTTACAATCTGTTGCGGAAGCCATTGGTCCATGATTTTCGCGCTGACGTCGAGAATTTTATTTTTCTGCCCTTTTAAGGAAACTTTTTTTTGAGAGGCAAATCCTCCTTCGATTAAAGTTTTTATTTTGTTTATGAAATTTTGGAGGAAGGTAACGCGGAAGGAGCATTCTTTGAGTTTCTTTTCCTTGAATGACCGATGAAAGGTTGCTAGTTCTGAGTGGAGTGTGTAGAATCCTTTTTGATTTTGCATTTCCTGAGGAAATAGAGAAAAGTGGAGCATTTTTTCTCCACTCAAGGGGGCAACTGCCTTTAATTTACCTTTCTTTAGGATGTAGGGTTTAAGCATGAATTCATCTACGATGGTGTGGAAGGTATAGGGAAGAACAAATTTTTGCCTGTAGCGAGTAAAGTCTGCATCAGCGAAGCTGATGTTGATGCTTTTGATGGCGTCAAAGAATTGTGCAGCATAAGAAGCGAGGACGTTGGTGATTCCCGGGGTAGAGCCGCAGCCTAGCACTGCAATTTTATTTATTTTTTTGAATTCAGCATTTAATTTTAACTGCTTCCGAGTCATATGAAACAATCCGCCAAGATCGAGATAATTGATTTTTGCTTTCATGCATGCTTTCATGACTTTGAGGTTGTTGTAGTACTGCGTGGCATTGACGCAAACATCATACTGCTTGAGAATGCCCGGGAGATTTTTGCTGAGGATGTCTGTTTTTATGAAATTGATATTTTTTCTTTTTAGTTTTTTCATGAGTTTTCTTGCTTTTCCTGCGTCCCTGCCTGTGATGGTAATCTGGCTTTCTGGAGCAAACTCTGAGAGATCCTGCACAATTACCTGCCCGATGTTTCCGTAGCCGCCGAGGATGATGAATTTCATTTTATTTAAATCTCTTTTCGTAAAAATCATAAAAATTCGCAAAATCTCCGACTCCGCCATAAATGGCGAAGTCTGTTCGGAGATTTTTTCCACAGCGAATTTTTAAGCCGTCAGAAATGCAAGAATCATTTCTGAGCGCTCTCAAAATCAAAGATTTTAAAGTCACAAAAAGCCTCCATTCATCCCCATTTTTAACCTCAGAATTCTTGATGAGAATTCTGACGGTGCTCAAGAACCATGGAGCGGTTCTTGACAAAATGGAGTCTTCTGGCTTTTTCTGATAAAAAATTCCTCCTTTTCTGACGATCATTTTTATTTCTTTAGGGGTCAATACCCCGATGCTCTGCATCGGTTAATTACTCATGTTAACGTTCTTTAGTTGATACCCCGGAGCTCTGCTCCGGTGGGAGAGTTCATTTTTGCATGCACCTCATTTTTGATTTTCAAGTAACTTTTCTATTATAGGAATAGCTTCTTTAGGATTATTGGCTAAATGTACAAGATTTCCCCCTAATTTTTTGAAGAATATTTTACTCTCTTCGTCTTCACTGAGGAGGATAATGGGTTTTTGCGACTGAAGAGCGAGCGCAATCTCTGACGCAGTTCCCGAGTTCATTCCACAGGCGATGATTATATCACTGGAGAGTACATTGATGTAGTTTCTTCCACTTCGCATATTTGTAACAATAACTACATCGAGAGCTTCGGAAAATTTGGTTTTGTCGTCATCTGGTAAAATGCCTATGGTTAGCCCTTTTTTTCCTTTTGCTCCTTTACTTACAGCATCCATAACTCCTGTATTCCTGCCGCCACTGAGAACTGCCCATCCTTTTTTTGCGATGAGTTCTCCGAGGAGTTGGGCATTTTCAATATCTCTTTTTGTAGCATCTGCTCCTGGCCCCATAACTCCTATTACTGTTTTCCTCATTTTTTCATGATGGTCATCTTTTTGTAGTTGAAGATTTCTTTGAGCTGTTGCTTGCTTAGGATTTTTTTCCCTTCTACAATTTTTTGGACGCTTTTTTCTTCTTTGTATGCTTGCCGGGCAATTTCTGCTGCTTTCTTGTAGCCGATGTGAGGAGTTAAAGCAGTGACGAGTATGGGATTTTTTTTTAAATATTCAAGGCATTTTTTTTCATTTGCTTTGATACTTTTAACACATTTTTCCGTAAAAATAAAAATTGCATTACTTAAGACTTCGATGGAATTGAGGAGATTGTAAGCAGCGAGGGGCATCATGACATTGAGTTCTAATTGGCCTGCTTGTGTTGCGAGGGAAATGGTCGTATCGTTGCCCACAACCTGAAAAGCGACCATGTCGAGCATTTCTGGAATGACTGGATTCACTTTTCCGGGCATAATCGAAGAGCCAGGCTGTACTGCTGGCAGGGAGATTTCATCGAGCCCTGTGGCAGGGCCTGAAGAGAGCAGGCGGAGATCATTTGCTATTTTGATGAGGTCAAGCGCAAGGGTTTTTAATGAGGCAGAAGTGCGTGCAATTGCGCCTAATGAAGCAGTTGCCTCGATAAGATCTTTTGCTGATCTAAACTGAATTTTCGTGGCTCTGCTGATTTCTTTGATGACCCTTCTTTGATATTGCCTACCGGCATCGACCCCTGTGCCGATTGCCGTTCCTCCAAGGTTGAGTTCTTCGAGAGACTTGCTATCATCTTCGATATGCTTGATGTTTTCATGAATCATGGTTGCGTAGGTGTGGAATTCCTGCCCCAAAGTTATAGGGAGCGCATCTCTGAGATGCGTTCTTCCAGATTTTACTGTTTTCTGGAATTGTTTTGCTTTTTGGAGGAGAGCTTTTTCTAATTTTCTCAAATTGGGGAGGAGGCTTTTTCTTATTTCAATCAGAGCGGAGATGTGGATTGCTGAATGGAATGTGTCGTTGGTTGATTGGGAAAGATTGACATGGTCGTGGGGATTGATGGCATTGTAATTTCCGCGTTTCTTTTTTATTATTGAAAGAGCAAGGTTGGCAATAACCTCATTGATGTTCATATTTTCTGAGGTTCCTGCGCCTGCTTGGTAGACATCAACTTTGATTTGATCTCTCCATTTTCCCTCGAGGAGGAGATTGCAGGCGTTGATGATGGCATCTGCTTTTCCCCCTTTTAATTTGCCTAATTTTTTATTTGCTATTGCTGATGCTTTTTTGATGAGAATGTATGCTTGAACAAATTCGTGCTGGAACTTAAGGCCCGAGATAGGAAAATTCTGCAGGGCTCTCTGGGTTTCTATGCCATAGAGAGCGTCTTTTGGTATCTTCAGTTTTCCGAGCGCATCGTGCTCGATGCGGAATTTTCTTTTATAGCCTACTTTCCCATTTTTTTTTATTCTTCTTTTTTTCATACTGGGAAGAGGCGAGTTTATTATATAAAGGTTACGAGAATGCACCCTATTCCTTTTATCAAGAAAAAAATACTTCATGTAGACTACTTTAATTAGAAGGCGCGCTAGAATTGAAGATTATTCTCTTTTTTTCTTTTTTGACTTTCTTGATTTTGAGAGCTTTATCATTTTTCTAACTTTAGAAGCCTTGCTTTTTTTACTTGGTTTTCTTCCTTTTTTCTTATGATGTTTTTTCTTTTTCGCCATTTTTTATGAACAGAGCTGACCTCTGGACCCGGTGAAAAAGTGCCTTAAACACTATCAATGTCATCTTAACCTATTGACTTGTTTTAAAGGTTATCTTCTTCGCTTCCTATGCAAACTTAACGCGTGTAGGTTTCGTACGGTGAGGTATAGTCCAGCCACCATATTCATGGCGAACACGTGACAGAGGTTGATAGGGATAGCATCCTTTTCAGGACAACCAGACTGTCCTTGTCAGCTTATACAATTGCGTTTTTTTGGTTTATATATTTATGTTACCCTTTTTTAGTTAAATTCTTTTACATAAAATATATACCCTCGGAATTAATAGGGGAAATGATTAGTCAACTCGTTTTCTTTCTTAGAGGGAAATTTTTTGCTAGAAAAAAAGCACTATGAGCACTGCGAGTATGATCATATTTCCAAAATCTGCAATAGATGTTGTGATGGGAATAAGGAAATTGTTTGGGTCTTCCTGTTTTTTCCAGACGTAGATTCCTGCCCCGATGGAGATGCAGAAGAGGATGGTTATGAGAAGGAGTGTATCTATGAGTGTTATTGCAATTATTTTTGCTGCGAGATTCGGAGTTGCAGGATGTTTGAGGGAGGAGATGCCGAGGGCAAGGAGCGATGCGGAGAATGCTGTGATGAGAGAGATTATCAAGAGTTGAAGCATTAGTTTTTTAAGAGCTTTTTTCAAAGTTTCTTTTTGCTTGTGTTCATGCAGGAGTGTCGCGAACTTTGATGAGAATATTCCCCCATAACCTCCGATCATACCATTAAGTGTGGGGAGGAGGATTATAAGTGGCGTTATAGAGATGAAGATTTCCTTGATCTGTTCAAATGCAAGGCCGCCAAGAGAGCTTAGGATGGAAGCGAAGATAAGTATTTTGATACTTTCTCTGATAATGGTTCTAGGAACGTGGGAATGGGATCCGTATTCTTTGATGTAGAAGAGAGTTCTTTTAGAGATTTGATGCTTTTTGTGGACCTGATGTATTAGTGGGTGGTATTTTTTTCTTTCGAGTTTTTGGACTTTTTTAAGGTCGTGATGTATTCTTTTCATAGTATGAACACTCCTATGAGCAATGCGACAATGCTGATGACATCTCCTGTTGAGGTGATGAAAGGAGCCATAATGTTATTTGGATCATATCCTTTTTTGAAGAGATACAATGTTGTGAAGAGCGTAAGCGGTATTTCGATTGCATTAGCAATAATTCCTGCAATGAGAGGTATGATAATAATTTTCCAGGTGACGAGCTGGAGGAAGAAGTAATTGAATGCAAATGCGAGAATGCCGAGAGTTAAAGAAACGACGAGCGCTAGGAAAAAAGATGCAAGCAAATTGCCTTTAATAATATGAGTTTTAATACGATTTGGCTTGATCACCTTGAGGAAGAGGCCTGAACTGATTCTTGAGGCAAATGATCCGCTGATATTCCCTCTCATTTCGAGGAATCCGGGAAGAAGAATGAGTATGCCGGGGAGGAGGATAAGCTGATTAGTATACCATGCAAGGAGGCTGCCTGCGATGAGCCCGCCTGCGATCGAAACCAATTCTGAAGCAAGAATCTCTCTGAAATTACTGTCAAAAAGACTCTCTTTTTTCTTTTCCATTCTGCACCTCTTTTCTGCTTGAGAATCGTTGGAGGGAGTTATATACTTTTCTGCCGAGAGAAGTGCGAGCGTGTTTAGCAATTAAGAGTAAACGTGCTTGAGAAGTGCAATGATTTAAATATGTTCCAAGTCAAAGAATTTCTTTTTATTATTTATCGCCTTTAATACATCAAAAACAGTAATTAATAATAATGCCGGGATTATAGTGTAACTCCAGCTTATAATAGGTATTGGCACTGTTCCAAAAATCTTGTTTATTGGAGTATAAACAATTAATATTGTAGCGAGTATCGATATTAAAGAAGCATAAAATAAATACTTATTAACAAAAGGAGATCTATTAAAAACGCCTTTTCTAAAAGACCTAAAATTAAATGCTGAAGCTATTTCTAGCATGATTAGGGATACTAATGCTATTGTCCTTGCAGACTCAAAATCATTATTAAAGATATTGAAACTTATATAGACTGAAAACAATGTAAAAAATGCAAGGATTAAACCTGTAAAAATTAGCAGCATAATTAGTTTTTTATCTAATATTTTTGCCTTTCTCCTAGGTTTTTCATCCATCACATCACTAGATGACGGATTAAATCCCAAGGTTATTGCAGGCAAATTATCTGTAACTAAATTCATAAATAATATTTGCAAGGCAAGCAAAACTGGAATTTCCCAACCGAAAAGCGGTGCAAGTAAAACGCCCACGAATAAGATAGTTAATTCTGCAAAATTACATGATAATTGATAAGTCACAAATTTTTTTATATTTCTAAAAATAGTTCTGCCTTCTTTAATTGCACTAACAATTGTTACAAAATTATCATCTTTTAATGTTAAATCTGAAACTTCTCTTGTAACATCTGTTCCATTTTTGCCCATGGCAATCCCAATGTGTGATTCTTTTAATGCTGGAGCGTCATTAACTCCATCCCCAGTCATAGTAACGATATCTCCGTTATTCTTTAAAGCTATAACAATTCTTAACTTATGTTCAGGCCTAACTCTCGCAAATATCGTTATTGATTTAATCCTTGATTGCAATTCTTCATCAGTCAATTTATCTACTTCATGACCTTCTATTACTTCTCCCTTAAGATTAATTTCTTTTGCTATTGCTGTCGCTGTTTCTTTATTATCCCCCGTTATCATTTTTACAGAAATTCCAGCAGCGATACATGTTTTTATTGCCTCCTTAACTTCTTCTCTTGGAGGGTCTTCCATGCCCACCAATCCTAGAAATATTAATTCTTCTTCTAATTGTTCTTTATTAGTAGAAATTGATTTTTTATAAGCGATTGAAAGAGTTCTAAGAGTGTCTTGAGTCATATCTTTATTTATATTTAATATTCTTTGCTTATCTTTAGCAGTTAAAGTAAATATTCCATCATTTCTTTGTATAGATTTACATTTATTTAGTAAAATCTCAGGTGCTCCCTTAGCAAATACATAGTTTTTTGATTCAAACATCCCAAGAACAGACATCATCTTCCTATCAGAACTAAAAGGTATTTCTTCAATTCTTTCAAAGTTTAAATCATCTTTTAATATTCCTGCTTTTGCAGACATTATTAATAAAGCTGCCTCGGTTGGAGTTCCAATAGGGCGATAAATATTGTCATCTCCAATTCTTTCTATTCTCGTGTCATTACAGAATACGGCTGATTTAAACATGAAATTTAAAACGGGCTCCTTAAAAACATTGATTTCCTTATTTTTTAATAAAAATTTTCCAGTAGCTTCATAGCCTGTTCCACTTACATCAAATAGACTATTATCTGAATAAATCTTTTTTACGGTCATTTCACCCTTTGTTATAGTTCCAGTTTTGTCAGAACAAATAACAGTTGTTTCTCCTAAAGTTTCAATAACTGACATTCTATTAACAATGGCATTTTTCTTAGCCATCTTATAAGCACCCGACGCAAGGGAAGTGATAAGAACGACAGGTAAACCCTCTGGAAAAGCTGAAACTGATAAAGCAATAGTTAATATGAGAACTTCAATTAAAAAAGCAGAAGAGATTGTTTCTGCTCTTGCAATCATCAATATTCCTGTTAATATTGAAACGATTATTGCGATACTTGTCATATACTTTGCAATAGTATTAATTTTTCTTTGCAAAGGAAGTTCTTTTTCTGCTGTAGAGATCATTCCTGCAATTTTTCCAAAACGAGTGTTCATTCCAGTATTAATTATTTTTGCAATGCACCTCCCATTCACTACAAAAGAACCCATAAACAACTGATTTATTTCAGAATATTTATTTATATTTTTTATTGATTCTTTTCTAATCTCTTTAGACTCGCCAGTTAAAATGGACTCATTTACTACCAAATCCTTTTGTTCTAAAATAATGCAATCAGCAGGAATTTTTTCACCGCTTCTTAAAATGATAATATCATCGGGAATAAGGTTTATTGAAAATTCTTCTTTTTCTTTTCCATCTCGGATAATTATAGAAACCGGCATTATCATCTTTTTTAACATCTTCAATGCCTTCTCTGCACGATATTCTTGAATAAATCCAACAATAATTACCATAAATATTACTAATAAAATAGTATATGCTGTAAAAGATTTCCCAACAATGAATGAAAGAATCATTGCTGCAAGCAGTAAATAAACTACAAAATTACTTTTTACCTGCCTTGTGAGTATTTTTAAAGGCGTATTTTTAGAAATCTCTTTAATTTCATTTAATCCGTATTGTTCTAGTCTCTTTTTAGCTTCTCTTTCGGTTAAACCTCTTTTTTCAATCATATAATCATTAAGAAAATTTGTTTAAATATTTAATGGATTAAAAAATCATGACGTCCTTTTCGCCCTGAAGGCGAGCACTCCCATTTTGCTCAAATGACGTCATCTTCTCCCTAAAGGGCGAGGTTTCCTTTGCCATTACCCTAAAAATGCTGCAGGACGGCACTTCATCTCCCGACTAAAGTCTGGAGTTTTCGTGCTTGCACTTATAAAATATAAACAAATATTTAAAAAGAAAGTTATTGATATGACCTTGAGGAAAAGAGATGATTTGCTACTTTGCTTTGAGAATTGCTGAAGAACATTGGGAGCGTATTTTATGAATCATGATTCTATTAGCGTAGAGGACTTTTTGGATAGGTGAATTGTTTATGAAATATGGTTTTGTTGTTCTTGGAGGAACAGGGATGCAGGGAAAGATTGCAAGCAAGGATCTTCTTCAGAACGGGCATTCTGTGCTTATTTGCGGAAGAGATCCTTCACGGATAAAAGACTTGCTTAAGCACCGAAAGGCTGATTTTGCTTTTGTGAATATGGAAAATATTGATTCCATTACTGCTGTGATTAAGAAGTCTGGAGCTTCGGTGGTTGTGAATTGCGCGGAGCTTGTTTACAATCTTCATGCAATGAAAGCGTGCCTGAAAGCAGAGGCGCATTATGTCGACCTCGGGGGGTTGCATTATATGACTCTAGAACAGTTCAAGCTCGATAAAGAGTTTAAAAAGAAAAATTTAATTGCGATTACGGGATGTGGTTCTACCCCTGGAATTACGAATGTGATGACTGCTTATGCTGCCCAGTTTTTTGATTCTGTTCGGGAGATTGACTTAGGCTTTGCATGGGACTCGAACATTAAGAAGTTTTATCCTCCCTATTCGATGAAGAGCATTGTAAGCGAGTTTTCACAGAGGCCTGTTATTCTTCATGACGGGAAATTAAGAGAGCAGCCGCGATTTTCCTGCTATGCTGAATATGATCGGCATTTGATCGGAAAACAGAAAGCATGGTGTATTGTGCACTCCGAGGTTTTGACTTTTTGGAAATATTTTAAGGATCAGGGGCTGAAGAATGTGCGTTATATTGCAGGATTTCCAGATCATTCTTTAGATGCTATTTTTACGCTGATTGATTTAGGGTTTACTTCTGTGAATCCTGTTCATGTGGGGAAGGTGGAGATTATTCCCCTGGATTTTACTGTAGAAGTGATGAAGAATATTAAGATGCCTGCTGGATACCGGGAGAAGGAGAGCCTTTGGGTAGAGATTACTGGCATGAAACATGGAAAAGAAAAGAAGGTAGAGATTGATTGTTTTGTGCAGAGCATGGAGGGATGGGAATTTGCAGGGAGCAATGTGGATACAGGGATGTCTATTTCGATTATGGCTCAGATGATCAAGCAAGGGCTTATTGTTGAGGAAGGAGTGACAGCGCCGGAGAAAAGCATTCCGCCACTGCCGTTTTTTAAGGAGCTAGATAGGAGAGGATTTCATATTTATATGAACAAGAAGCATTTGGTGTGAGGCGGGCGCATTGTTACATCTACGGAGCCTAAATTAAAAAAGTATAATCAAATTAAGGATTTTTTTTGGAGATCTTTTTTAGGCATAGCCAAACAGAATAAAGTGCTAACTAAAATTATGAACAAGGAAGAACTAACAATCCAAACAGGATTATCGATAATGTTTCCATAAACAAAAAGTGGAACTCCTACAACAAATGCTATTAGAACTCCCCAGAATACTCCTCTTGCATCTAGCCTATTCCAGTACAAACTTAAAACTGTTGGAACAACTACACAAGCAGCAATTGTATTAAATATCCACCATAGATGTTTTAACCCAAATCCTGGAATATAAGTAGCTGCTAATGCGACTAAGAAACCTAAGATAGTAATTCCTAGCATTGAAGCTTTTGAATAAAAGACTCCTTTTTTATCAAGATGTTTTCCTATGTTTTCTTCTTCGTTAGTTAATGCCTGACCGTTATCAACTTTCGCCCAAACTTCTTTCTCTTTATTAGAATATCTAAGAACATCTGTAACGAAAAGGGAACTGGTTGCATTTAAACCGGAGTCTAATGTGGACATTAACGCACTCAATAGCATTACAACGAACAAGACTATTGCAATTGTAGGGAGCAAGCTTGTTACGGTTAATATTCCAATCATTGAAACATCAGTATTTGCAGGTAAAGATATACCTAAACTACTATTAGCAGCTAAAAATCCTAAAGTCGATAAAGCAATTGGAACAATTCCAAACATGATTGCTCCAAATAAAAAAGATTTAATCAAGTTTTTCTTTTTTATTGCAAAAGCCCTTTGCCAATATTGCTGATCAGATATTGCTCCCGATATAAGTCCTATTGCAGTAACTATTCCAAACGAGAAAGCAACACCAGGATCAAATATATTTCTAAATTGTCCGCTTAATCCTCCAAATCCTGTGCTTACAGCGGACCATCCTCCCGCATTAACAATTGCCCACGGAACAACAATAACTACTCCCAAAATTATTAGAATAAACTGAACAAAATCAGTTACTATCGAGGATTCTAAACCTGATATAAATGAATAAATTAAAACAATTAAAGCCATAATGATCATTCCCGTAATTAAAGGAATGCCAGTAATCAAATATAAAAGACTTCCACCAGCGAATAGCTGAACAGTAACTGCCATTAATTGATAAAAGAAATAAGGAAAGAGATATATCTTGTGAACTTTTTCGCTCTTTAGTTTATATCTAATCCATTGTGGAAGTGTATAACCATTAGGGAGTTTTTCCCTAATTTTTGGAGCTAGGAACATAAACAACGCTAATGCTATAATATTTGGAAAAGTAAACCAAAAGATTCCGGGCAGTCCTTGTTGATATGCAAATTGTACAGATACAAATAGTGCTGGAGCCCAAATCCATGAAGCTGCAATACTTGTTGCTCCAAGCCACCAATTAACATTTCTTTCAGCAACTAGAAATCCTTGAATTGTTTTATACTTTTTCCATCTAGCAAAGAAATAGGTAATCAATATCATAAAAATTCCATAAACCAGAAGAAGCCAATAGCCTGCTGAGGAGGATATAAATGCCATTTTATCTCCTCACCTCATGATTGAGGTAATTCTGAATAAGTTCGCTTAATACTTCCCAAGCATTCTTCTTCCCTTTCCCTTTAATAACAGAAAGAAATTTGATCCAGACTGTTCTTTCCCCTCGAAATGAAAGAGTATCCAATCTTTTCCATTCTTTCTTATTTGATTTGTTTTCCATGACATTATGACATTATTACGAACTTTTAAGCCATGGTGGTGGTTATTGCCACCAATAGAAAAGATTTTTAAAGGAGAGATGAGTAGTAGTGTTATGTATGAAGAACTCTTGAAAGAAACTGGATTAAGCAGTAATGAGGCTAAAGTATATGAAACTCTTTTAAAAATAGGCGAAGCATCGGTGCAGACTATTTCAAATAAATCCGGAGTCCATAGAAGAAATGTTTATGATTCTATAAGTAAACTCATGGAAAAAGGGCTCGTGTCAGAGGTATTCATTAAGGGAGAGAAAAATTTCAAATCAATACATCCACGAAGACTTTTAGAATTATTGAGAGAAAAAGAAGAGAAATTGAACAAATTTATTCCTGAAATGCAAGAAAGATTTTCAGATAAGCAGGAAAAAGAAGAAGCTTATTTTTATAGAGGAATTGAAGGATTCAAGAATTACTTAAAAGATATTATTGATATTGGAGAAGATGTTTATTTTATCGGAGCTAAAGCCTTTTGGTTAGATGAAAGGCTAAAATATTTTCTGCCTATGTTTGAAAGAGATAGAAAACTCAAAGGAATAAAGTTTAAGCATCTTTTTGATTATGAAGTTAAAGAAAAAAAACCAGAGATCTTGAAAGTAGTGGGAAAACCTTACAAATTTATGCCTAAGAAATATTCAAGTTCTACTGCTATTGATATTTTTGGTCCCTTTGTCGTTACTTTTGTAGGAGTTGGGCCTGGTGAGCTTTATGATGAACCATTGATGTTTGTAATGAAGAGCAGAAAGCTAGCTGATGGCTATAGGAAATTCTTTCAATTAATGTGGGATCATTGTTCGGAGGAATAATATTTTCATGAAATCTCTTTTTGAGAAGCTCTGATAACCCGACAACCATGGTGCGAGGATAGATATTGAGCCATTTGACGCAATCCATTAGAAGGATTAAACAGTTTCTCTGACTTTTTTTGCAACTTGTTCTATGAGCCCTTTCTGGCTTATTGCTGGAAGTATGTGGTTTTCATTCAATGCTGAAGGCTTAACTGCTGCTGCAATGGCTTCTGCTGCTGCAATGATCATCTTTTTTGTGATTTTTTTTGCTCTTGATTCGAGGGCGCCTTTCCAAATCGGGGGGAAAGCGAGCATGTTATTGACATGGTTTTTGTAGTCTTGTGAACCGCCGCTTGCAACAATTTTTCCTATTTTTTTTGCTTCTTTATATGAAATTTCAGGAACAGGATTGGAAAGGGAGAAGATAATTGCTTTCCTTGCCATGCCTTTAAGATCTTTTGCTGTCAGCGAGTTTGCTTTTCCTGAGACTGTGATCAAAACATCGCATTCTTGCATTGCTTCTTTAAAGGATTTTTCTTTTGCTGCTTTTGTTCTTTGTGCGATTTCTTCTTTGTAGGGATTCATGTCCTTTTTTCTTCCAAGGTGAATCATGCCTGCAGAATCAAAAATGTTGAGGTGTTTTACTCCATAGTCTAGGAGAAGGTGCGTAATAGCAATTCCTGCGGCTCCTGCGCCGAGGATTACGGTTTTGATTGCACTCATATCTTTTTTCACAATTTTGAGGGAGTTGATGAGCGCTGCAAGAGTTACGATGGCTGTTCCGTGCTGGTCGTCATGGAAAACGGGGATCGAGAGTTTTTTCTTGAGGACTCTTTCAATAATAAAGCATTTTGGCGATGCGATGTCTTCGAGGTTGATGCCGCCAAATGATGGAGCAAGGTATTTCACAGTTTCTATGATCTTTTCTGGGTCTTGGGTGTCTAGGCAAATGGGGAATGCGTTTATTCCTGCAAGCTCTTTGAGGATGAGCGCTTTTCCTTCCATGACTGGCAGAGACGCTAAAGGACCTTGGTTTCCTAATCCTAATAATCTGCTTCCGTCTGTGATGATCGCAATGGTATTGCCTTTTATGGTGAGGGTGGAGGCTTTTTCAGAATCTTTTGCTATTTCAAGGGCAACTTCTGCAACGCCCGGAGTGTAGAGGAGAGGAAGATTTTTTGAGGAGAGCTTGATTTTTGGCTTGATCTCTATTTTTCCGTTAAGTTCTTTATGAAGGTTGAGTGCAGATGACATCTTTTTTCCTTATTGTAAGACGATACTTATGGTTATAAAGTTTTATGTCAGAATTGAAAACCGCAGACTTTAGTCTGCGGTAGTAGCTAATCTTGTTTTCAATTCTGAACACTTCATCATCGAAGATGATGAGAGCTCTCAGAAATCAAAGATTTCTGAAGCTTCAAAATTCAAAGAATTTTGAGAGCTGTCAGAACTTTCAGTTCTGAAGTCCCCAAAATCGAGGGCTTGTGACAAACCGCGCCTTTTAAGGCGCGGTGGCCCATCGATTTTGTGATGTTTTAATCTTGGTGCTTAGTAAAGAGCAGCAATTGTTGGCTGAGATTAGAGATTTGTTAGCGAAAAAAATGATCTTTTTTTCTTTACCATAAACCTTGGTGTATAAATTATAGCCCTTTAAAATGTTAAGAGGAAAATTTAACTTGTTGTGTATAAATTATATCTCAAAAATGTTGAAGGCAAAATTTTAAATTGTTTTTTTTCAAAAGTTTCGGAACATTTAAATAATGTATTTTATCTTATTAGTTATGGCCTGCAGATATCATCCCGGCTGCACGAATGAGCATTGTCAAGGCTTTATTCCTTTAAGAGAATGCCTCTACAATTTGAAAATAGAAGCTCATGTACCTGATTTTGTTCAAGAGTATTCTCATACAGAGCTCGTTAGCATGTATCAGCTTTATGAGACTAAAAGAAAAAGGCATCCTGTTTTACGTTTCGTTCTTGATCATGCCCCTTCTTTAGGGCTAAATACAAGGGTCCGCCATGATATCGCGGCGAGAGCATTGGCTCAAGAAGGCCAGGATTTGAGTTTGCTTGAGATTGAATAATATTTAATCAGAAATAAACCCCTGCAGTTTGCCGCGGTTGGGAGTGTATTTACTGACTTCTTTTTCCTTACAAGGAGCATGAAAGTTTATCTTCTGTTGAGTCGATTCCTGCTTCTGGATAAGGTGTAGCAATTCTTTCTCCACCTTGAAATAAGAAATTCAATATTCTAATGGCATCAGAAATATCTATTCTTCCATCATCATTTGCGTCCGCACTGTCTTGGCATGAAAGCAGTCCTCCATTAAAAAGATAGTTTAGGATTGTGATTGCGTCGGAAAGGTCGACTTTTTTATCATGGTTGGCGTCGCCTCTTAGGAAAAGTATAGGGGATTCTTCAACGATTTTTTCTACACAGGACTGTGATGCGAATTTTATGGCATCTGCGTTGTAACTTGCTCCGTCGGCTTTTGCAGTTAAGACTACTTTACCTGTGGTTGTGAAGTCATAGGTTCCTAAGAGGTTCCATTTAGCTCCAGAACCCGCTTCTTTTTGGTTTTTGGTTACAGTTGCGACGCCGGTTGCGTGAATAATAGTATAAGGTGCTGCAGTTGGCCGCGAGGACCATTCTGTCCACCAGGCATAGACATCATATTTTCCTGCTGTTAATGGCGTTGTCCATGTTGCAGTGCTGCCGGCTGTTTTTGAGTAGATCGATTGTGTGACATAGGATCCTGTTGCAGAAGAAAGGAACCATGAACCTGATTTTGAGAATGTAGGGGTATTTGTGGCAGCATTATCGAGGATGATTACTTTTGTTCCTCCTTCGGTGGAAGGTTCGAGCACTTTTCCATCACAATTATTATCGATTCCGTCGCCGCAGATTTCGGTTGCGCCTGGGTTGATTTCAGGATCGATGGGACTGCAATCGTATTGTGGAGAGACACATCCACTCAAATCTTCCTTCCCATATCCATATCCGTCCCCGTCTTCATCAGGACAATATTTGACTCTGACTAATCGTACCGCGTCTGCATTATGGCTATAAGTATTTTCTACTTTCACCATAACTCTGCCCAAGACTCCAAAATCATATTTTCCTAAGGAGTACCAATTTTTTCCAGGGAAGAATTTGAGGTCTCTCTGGTTCACACGTACTGTTTGTGAGGCTCCTTGGTAGGAAATCGTGTAAGGAACTGAAGTTGACCTTCCTGAAGACACCGTCCACCATGCGAAAACTTCGTAGGTTCCTGGATCTAGGTTAATGAATTGCCAGGTTGCAGTATCGCCAATGGTTTTTGAATATATTGAGTCTACTCCGTAAGAACCTGTTATTCCCGATTTTATCCAAGTGCCTATTTTTGAGAAGCCGGGTTTATTATTATCGATGATAATTTCATTGTTGCAGATGTCATCTTCTGCCTTGCAGTTATTGTCTTTTCCATCGCCACAGACTTCTATTTTTCCCGGTGTCACTGCTAGGTCATTGTCATTACAATCTGCGATGGTTGTGAAGGCACATGCAGATAGGTCGCCTGTCCCATATCCATCGCCATCGCCATCAATACAAACAGGTTGGGGAGTGTAACTTTGGTAGACATCCTGGATTTCTGCTGGGCTCAAACCTCTGGCGTAGACTTTGAATTCGTCGATGATTCCGTTAAATCCCCCGCCTGTTTTTGTTCCACCAAGAAAATTAAGATTATTTGACGAATAGACTGGATATAATTTAGTGAGGGGAATAATTTTTCCATTTTCTGTAATCGAGCTGATCTTTTTTTCAACACCATTAATATATAGTTTTAACTCATTGCTATTATAGACTGCTCCTATATGATACCATTTCCCTATTTGGAGTGGAGCATCACTTTCTAGAATTGCTAGAGTTGGATAGTAAGTCGTTGGACCAATAAAGGATGCTTCAAGAGCTACTTTTCCATCGGGCCCGAGTTTTAGAGTGCGAGGGTAAGATAAACCGTATATTAATGCACTATACTTTGGGAAATTGAAAGCATTTATCCATGCCGAAACTGTAAATTGACTATTTTGTCTGATAAATGTATTTGGAAATTCAGGAAGTTCAATGTAATCGTTGGGAATATACTCTCCATATTCTTCATAATCTCCTTTCTCATGAAAAATTATTCCTCCAGCGGTATTAATGGGCATTGTTGAGTCTTTTCTATACACGATTCCCCCTCTTACATACCCTGCTTTGTCTTTTACTCTGCTTCCTACGGCTAGTTTTTCTTCAAAATCATAATGTATTAGTGGATTTGCTAGATTTGGCGGTTCTTGTTTTGGAATTTGAGTTACTGTTATCTGAGCAGTTGCATCAGCACCTGTTCCTGTAATGCTATCAAGAGTGATTTTGTAACCATTGATATCATCAATGAAACTTTTTCCTGGAGCGAGCCAATTTTTGAAATCTCCTGTTGCATCGAGGGAGATAAGACTGGTTTGGATGTAACCTAGGGCAACTCGTATAGAAACTCCTGAGTATAATCCTGGGTCAAAACCTCTATCATAATCGAGAGGTTGTCTGAATTCAATGGTGTGATAGAGGTTGGGTGAGGGCCCATAGAAGTTGGTGTCCATAGTAATCGGAATTCTGATCATCTGTATTTTTCCTGGAGAAAGAAGTATTTCCTGCGGGACAAGAGTGTAGGTACCTTCTGTTACAGTCAGTATATTCTCTCCAGAAAGCCAGCTTATTTCTTTTTTGTGTTGTGCAGTGTGATGCCCGGTACTATACCCCATGATGCTAAAAGGGTCTCCATATTCAGAATGTGTGCAATCATAAGAAAAGCTTTTTTGAGATCCATCGGTTGTAAAACATTTGTATCGACTCGCATGATGTACTCCAAAATTATGCCCTAGTTCATGTCCCACTACGTAAAGCTCAGCATAGTGATCTTGGGAAATGCTCATATATACGGTTTCTCCTGTTGGAAGGCTTACTATTGTTTTACCAATCGTTCCACTGCCTGCTGGACATCCTTGAGATTTACAGGGTATGATGAGAATCAAACGGTCATAGTCTGCGAGTTTTTTCCCTAATTTTTGAACATCAGTCTGTGCTGCTGCGAGTGCTGTAGATGATGAGCCATCTACGAGTGTATAGGTGCCCACAACATCTCCTGTAAGAAATGCTTTGTTGTAAGAATTTTTTTTATAGTAATCTTGGACAGTTCCTTCAGCATCTCCAAATATTAATTGTTTTGCTTGTTCAACTGTAGCAGGTGCTTGTTGCGTTCCAATGTTAGCAACAATAACAAGGGTTTTTTGTTCGCCATGATTTTCATCTGGGCTTCCAGCTCCTCCCAAGGGTGCAAGTGTTTTTTCATCTTGCTTTTTGTAGGGTAGAGTTGTAGAATCTTGTATATTTATCTTTGTTTTAAGTTGACTGAAAGAATTGCTATCACTGATTATAGAGCTGAAAGCCACTACCACGAGAGCATCATCAAGGGCAATACCTTTTACTTTAATAGGTGTTCCTGATTGGAGTACTGGTAATTCTGGGGAAGAGAAAAGTTGATATTTTTTGTTATCTATAAAAAGATAAAAACGAAAATATGAGTTCTCAGGATCCTCAAAATCATCAACATGCCAGGTTTCTATTGGACCTTCAAATTCTCCTCTCTTTTCTAGGAGTTGCTCTTGCTCGATTGTAGAAAGTTTTGCGGTTATTGTTTTTGGAAGTTCTGGAGTAAGAAGTGCTTTTTCAGGAGCTTCTTTGATTGCTTGGAGCAGAAGCTGTTTTCGATTTTTGAGAAGGGTTCTGAGTTGATTGTCTAAAACGGATTTTTGCTGGGGACAAGAACTTTCTGATATTTCTATGATTTTTGTTGTTAAGGTGATAACGTCGTCTTCACCTTCATCGAGGAGAGAGTCATAGCTTGAGCATTTGGATTCTTGAGCAGATTGACCGAATACTGTAGAAGTGCTTATAAAGAAGAGAAAAACAACTCCGATGATAAGAATTATAGGGATTATTCTACGATTTCTCTCTCTCTTCATTTTTTTAATATGGCGAATCTTCTATTTAAGTTTAACTGCTATAATTTATACTGCCCTGTTCATGTTGAAGAGTTAATAAAATTAGCTTGTTTGTTTATTGCTGATTACTACTGTTTTGATGTTAATGAATTCCTTGATACCATAACTTCCTAATTCCCGACCATATCCAGATTCTTTAATTCCTCCGAAAGGCAGTCTTGGATCTGATTTGACCATTCCGTTGATAGCGACTGTACCTGCTTGGATTTTCTTTGCTAATTGTTCTGCTCTTTTGAGGTCTTGAGTCCAGAGACTTGCTCCTAAGCCGAAAGAGGTGTTGTTTGCTACTTCGATTGCTTCTTGTTCGTTTTTGACTTTTATGAGTGTCATCAATGGCCCGAAAGTTTCTTCTTGAAGAAATGGATTTTTTTTATTGCAGATGAGAATTGTCGGGGGAAAGAAAAAACCTTTTTTTGGTATTTGATTTTCTTGATAGATGAGTTTTGCTCCTTTTTTTATTGCGTTTTGTAATTGTTTTTGCAAGTTTTGGACAAGGTCTTTTCGTGCAAGAGGGCCAATTGTCGTTGTTTCTTGTAAGGGGTTGCCAAGTTTTTGATTTT